>Ga0224501_10000186_pt1 | contig 59025 bp, 56 predicted proteins | sample SF_Oct11_sed_USG_4_FD_169105 | JGI IMG/M metagenome (GOLD analysis project Ga0224501, IMG submission 169105) | Sediment microbial communities from San Francisco Bay, California, United States - SF_Oct11_sed_USGS_8_1 | ecosystem: Environmental > Aquatic > Marine > Sediment | place: USA...
TATACGCCTAATATAGGCGCGTACCAGGGTCATGGTAATATTATATCTGCCGGTACTTTTACAGACGGCGATACTTTAACCGGTATTACCCTGATGAAATACGAAGAAAACGGTATTTAAAAAAAGATAAAAATACACATGATTTATAAGAAAACTCTGTAAATTATGTTTAAATATTAGGTTATAAAAAGCCCCGATATTAAAATCGGGGCTTTTTATATGTAATTTATATCATATTTTTCTCGACAACACGTATCTTTGTGTAATTTTAACACATGAATTTAACGGGCACGTTTACGGCTTTAATTACGCCATTTAAAACAAGCGGTGAAATTGACTGGGATACTCTTGAAAAGATAGTTCGTTTTCAAGTTGAAAATGGAATTGAAGGCATTGTACCCTGCGGTACCACGGGCGAGAGCCCTACCTTAAATCATAAAGAACACCGCGAAGTTATAGCCCGCGTTACAAAAATAGCCAAAGAAGAAAAATCTGATATTATTATTATAGCCGGTACCGGCTCGAACTCTACAAGAGAAGCCGTTGAGCTTACCAGGGCGGCAGCCGAAGACGGCGCCGATTTCGCGCTTTCTGTGAATCCGTATTATAATAAACCCACTCAGGAGGGTCTATACCGACATTTTTCAGAAATTGCAAACGCGTCTAAAATACCCATCGTATTATATAATATCCCCGGCAGAACTTCGGTTTGCCTTTCTATTGATACCATAAAAAAACTAGCGTCACATGAGAATATAGCCGGTATTAAAGAAGCCACTGGCGATTTAAATTTTATGGCCGAGGTTATTTTTGAAACCCCTGATGATTTTGCTTTAATTTCGGGTGATGATAATCTGCTTTTACCTATATTGTCTCTTGGCGGCAGGGGAGTAATAAGCGTTATTTCAAATATATTTCCCAAAGAATGCGGCGATATAACAAGACAGTATTTATCGGGTAAAGTTGAAGGGGCCTCGCAAATATTTAAGAGAATATTTCCGCTTTGTAAGGCCATGTTTCTTGAAACAAACCCTATACCGGTTAAATTCGCGGCATCGTATATGGGGCTTTGCGAAAATATTTTAAGACTGCCTTTAACGAGCGTTTCTAAAGAAAATGAAATAAAAATAACAAAAGCAATTGAAAACTTTAAGGCGGATGCATGATTTCTTTTGCGATTGTGGGCGCTGTGGGCAGAATGGGGCAATCAATAGCGAAATTGTCTTTATCAAATGAAAAACTAAATTTAAAGGCTGCTGTCGAAAGAGCTGATCATCCTGATATAAATAAAAGTTATGGTGAAATTATAGGTTTAAAAGAGTTTGATTTTAATATTAATACGCTGGAAAATTTACCGGCAAATATAGAAGGAATTATTGATTTTTCGTCGGCTGAAAGTTCAGTAAAAACAGCTGATTTTTGCGGCAGTAAATCCATCCCCCTTGTTATTGGCGCCACCGGTTTAAATCACGAACAAACTTTGGCGATACAAAACGCCGCGGCGCGTATACCTGTTGTGCTTTCATCTAATATGTCTTTAGGAGTAAATCTTCTTTTTTATTTAACTAAAAAAGCCGCGAAAACCCTTAAAAACGCCGGTTTTCAGCCAGAAATGACAGAAATTCATCATAAACATAAAAAAGACGCGCCTTCGGGTACGGCAAAAACTCTTGAAAATATTATTATGACAGAATATGAATATAATAAAGAAAATATTGTTTACGGGCGCGAAGGAATAACCGGCGAGCGGCCAGAAAACCAGCTGGGTTCATTCGCGTTAAGAGGAGGTGACGTTGTGGGCGAACATACGGTTTATTTTTTTGGCGAAGGCGAAAGGGTAGAACTTACGCATAAGGCGGTCTCGCGTGAAATTTTTGCTTCAGGGGCGTTAACTGCTTTAAGTTTTCTTCAGAGTAAAAAAAGCGGGCTTTATAATATGTTAGATGTATTGGGGTTAAACGATTAGTATGGATAAATTTATTATTGAAGGCGGCCATTCTCTATCGGGAAGGGTTACTCCGCAGGGTAATAAGAACGAGGCTTTGCCTGTTTTATGCGCCTCTCTTTTAAATCCCGAGGGTGTCACAATTCATAATGTTCCTCAAATTCAAGACATTAACAGTCTAATAACCATATTAGAATATCTTGGCGCGAATATCAGCGAAGTTGAAAATAAAGCTTCATCAATGCATATTTCTTTTCCCAAGGTGTCTATATCAAGACTGCCCGCCGAACTCACCAGCCCTTTAAGAGGGGCGGTTACTTTAATTGCTCCTATATTGGCCCGAACCGGTGAGGTTTTTATGCCGCGCCCCGGCGGCGATAAAATAGGCAGGCGCCGCATAGATACTCATTTATTAGCGTTAGAGGCGCTGGGGGTACAAATAAATATACAGCATGACGGTTATTATCTACAAGCCGATAGACTAAAAGGCGCCGAGATTTTGCTTGATGAAGCGTCTGTTACAGGTACCGAAAATGCGGTTATGGCGGCCGCCGTTGCCGAGGGAAAAACAATTATAGAAAACGCGGCTTCAGAGCCTCATGTTCAGGGAGTATGCCGATTTTTACAATCTATGGGAGTAAAAATTGAAGGCATAGGCAGCAATTTATTGACTATTGAAGGCGTGGGCAGTTTTGAAAAGTTAAAATCGGCTGAACATGTTATTGGCCCCGATTATCTTGAGATAGGCAGTTTTATATCAATGGCCGCGCTAACCAACGGAGAAATTACCATTGAAAATGTTAATTTGTATGATTTACGCATGATATTGCAGGTATTTTCAAGACTAGGCATAGAAGTAAAAAAAGAGATAAAAGAAAATCAAACTAATATTATTGTGCCCAAAGGTCAGAGTCTTAATATAAAAACAGACGCTCATAATCAAATACCAAAAATTGACGACGCGCCGTGGCCCATGTTTCCCGCCGATTTAGTTTCTATTGCGCTGGTTACCGCAACACAATGTACGGGTAATATTCTGGTACATGAGAAACTTTTTGAAAGCCGTTTATTTTTTACCGATAAACTCATAAGTATGGGCGCAAGAATTGTATTATGCGATCCTCATCGTGCTTTAATTATTGGGCCAAGCAAACTATATGCCCAAAAAATGTCATCACCCGATATTCGCGCGGGCATGGCGCTTGTAATTGCCGCCTTATGCGCCGAAGGAGAGTCAGAAATTCAAAATATTCTTCAAATAGACAGAGGTTACGAGAATATAGATGAAAGACTGCAGTCATTGGGCGCTAAAATAAAAAGAGTTTAAAAATCACGGTAGAATAAATTGAAAAAGAGCATAAAAAAATCATTGCCTGTTTATTAGAAATGTATATTATTTACGTATGACACAAACACAAATATTAAATATAATAAAAAATAATATAAATAAAATAAAATCGTTTGGTATAATTCATATTGGCCTGTTCGGCTCAGCTGTAAGAAATGAAATAAAAGAAGAAAGTGACCTTGATTTTATTATTGAGTTTGATATGGGTAAGAAAACTTTTGATAATTATATGGACGCAAAATTTTATCTGCAGGATATTTTTAATAGAAACATCGATTTAGTAATAAAAGAAAACATAAAAGAAGACTTAAAAGAGCATATTCTAAAAGACGTTGTTTATGCCGCTTAATTATAAAGTTTATTTAAAAGATATATTAAATTCAATAAACGAAATTATCAATTATACAGAAGATATCAAAAACTATAAAAAATATATTTCAGATACAAAAACAATGAGAGCTGTTGAAAGAAACTTAGAAATAATAGGCGAAGCTGTTAAGAAGATTCCTGAAAATATTAAGAATGAACATTCTGATATTGATTGGCGTAAAATTTCTGGCTTAAGGGATGTCTTAATTCATGGTTATTCTGATATAGATAATGAAATTATTTGGGAAGTAATTAGCGAAAAAATTCCAAATTTAAAGAAATATATTGAGAAAAATTTTTCATTTAAGTAAAACTGTTAAGTTTTTCATTAGTATATTCTTAAAATTGCTTTACTTATGGGTGAATAATAAAAATTTTGTTATAATAAATAAATAAACAGCGGCGCGAAGCCGCAAGCGGCTTCGCGCCGCTGTTTACAAAAATATTGGAGAAAAAATGTCAGAAATTGAAAAAATTATATTAAACGATAAAGAAAAAGAGTCTAATAAAGATTCTACTAAAAATCTACGTGAAAAAATAGCGGGAAATTTTTTAGACAAAAGACAAATATTTTTATGGAGCGCTATTTACGATAAAACATCAGAAGTTATTGTAGAAAAATTATTATATCTTGAAATGGAAAAACCCGGCGAACCTATTATATTATTTATTAATTCTCCGGGGGGTGTTATATCAGCAGGTATGGCTATTTATGATGTTATGAATATGATTAGCTCGCCTGTTTATACCGTTACTATGGGTATGGCGGCTTCAATGGGGGCCATTTTATTCGCGGCGGGTGAAAAGGGCCACAGATATGTTTTTCCCCACGCTAAAATAATGATTCACCAGCCTTTAATATCGGGACAGATTATAGCGCCGGCTATCGACATAAAAATACATGCCGATGAAATCAAGAAGACAAAATATGAAATAAATAGAATTTTATCAGAAACAACCGGTCAGCCCTTAGAAAAGATTGAAAAAGATACCGATAGAGACTATTATCTAAATTCGCAAGAAGCCTTAAAATACGGCATTGCCGATCATATATTAAATGATTTGAAACTTTTGCCCACGGCAAAAAATAAAACCGAAAAAACAGAAGAGAAATTAGCAAAAAAAACATCCGCGAAAAAGAAAAAGTAGTTATACAATTTTCAGGCTGCTTAAAGAAAGAAGCGCCAGAAGAATACCTACAATCCAAAAGCGTATAACTACTTTATTTTCATGCCAGCCGCTAAGTTCATAGTGATGATGCAGAGGCGCCATTTTAAAAATTCTTTTTTTTCTGGTTTTATATGAAAATACCTGCAAAATAACGCTTATTACTTCTACTACAAATATACCGCCAATAATTAAAAGAAGAATTTCTCTTTTTATTAAAATAGCTGTTATACCCACGGCGCCGCCTATGGCTAATGAGCCTGTGTCTCCCATAAAAACTTCGGCGGGGTAGCTGTTATACCATAAAAAACCAATGGAGGCGCCTATAAGAGCAGCTAAAAAAACAGAAATTTCATTGGCTTCGGGAAAGTAAGGCAAAAGCAGATATCCGGCTATTTTATAAAGTCCCGTGATATATGAAAAAACTCCCAAAGTGACCAGCACAATAACTGATAATCCTATGGCAAGTCCGTCAAGACCGTCTGTTAAATTAACTGCGTTTGAAGAGCCCGTAATAACTATAACCCAAAAAGGAACGGCCCAAATTCCCATGTTAAAAATAGGGTCTTTGATAAAAGGCAGATATAAATCTGTGGCCATTTTTAAATTATCTTCAGGGGTGGTGGGAAAGTAATAGATAATTAATGCAACACCAAGAGCGATAAAAAATTGAAATATAAATTTTACTTTTGCTTTCATGCCGCCTGTAATTTTCAATATAGATTTTTGGTAGTCGTCTAAAAATCCCACCGCCGAAAGAAAAAGTGTGCCTAATAAAAGCAGTAAAAAATATAAGTTTGATAAGTTGCCCCAAAGCAATGCCGATACGCTCATTGAAGCGATAATTAAAATGCCTCCCATAGTAGGAGTTCCGGCTTTTGCCTGGTGACTTTTGGGCCCATCTTCGCTTATGGCTTCGCCAAATTTTATTTTTTTTAAAAACCGTATGGCTTTTGGCCCTAAATAATAGGCTAATAGTAAAGAGGTTATGGCGGCGAATACCATGCGAAATGTAACATATCCGAACACGCGAAAAAAAGATAAAGCCTCACTTGTTTTATGCAAAGGGTATAACAGCCAGTAAAACATAAGACAAAATTTGAAGTTGAGGCCGCCGGACAACAAAAAATGTTTTCAATTCCAAATTCTTGACGATATAAAGCGAGCCGCTATAATGCCGTGATGAATTATTTAATTTCACGTATTTTATCTTTTATTTTTCTTCTTTTAGTTTTATCTTTTCTTGGTATTCAGTTTCAGTCATTAAGAGGCGGTTCGGCGGCTTTGGCGATTTCTGGCCAGAGGGCCAAAGAAAAAGATATACAAGAAATAAATAAACAGCTTGAATCAAAAGAAAATATTCTTGTTCGGGTATTATTGACAGTTTCTCAATATGTTCGGTTTGATTTTGGCGAAACCGTAAGAGGCGAACCCGTAATTAAACTGGTTATAGACGCTTTTAAAAAAACAGCCGTAATAGCTGTTTGGGCGGCAGTATTTTCTTTTTTTTATGGTATTTTAGGCGGCATAACGGGTCATTTGAAAAGCAGTATAAGAAATTATATTTTATCTTTAAATTATTTTATTTTAGCAAATCCTATTTTTATTATTTCTCTCGTTTTATTATGGATTTTTTCACTGGCTTTCGCGTGGCTGCCTCCGGGCGGTACAATGCTTAGCGGATGGTATATTTTACCAGCCGCGGCTTTAGGCCTTAAAGCGGGCTGCAGGCTGGCTTTATTTACCGATGAATTTATGAGCCGCGAAAAAAAAAACCAGTACGTGCTAACAGCTAAAGCATACGGATTTACTTCTTTAAGAATACATTTGATTTTTATTTTAAAAAACATGTTTTTGCCGCTAATATCTTTTTGGCTTCTTGATTTTGCGTCGTATTTAGCGGGAGCCGCCATTGTAGAAACTATTTTTTCAATTAATGGTTTAGGCAGGCTTCTTTTACAGGCTCTTTTACAATATGATTTAAATTTAATTATGGGTATTTTAACCTTTGTTTCAATGCTGGTATTTTTAACAGGTTCTGTTCAAGAAGCAATGGATAAATATTTCGCGAAATTTAGTTCCGCAAAGACTGAGTAATAACTATGAAAAAACAAAGAAAATTAGACAGGATTTACATGATTTTCAGGATTATGAAAAAAACGATGGATTTATTAATTATAGAGCAAAAGGTTATGAGAATGTTTGCTGTGTTGTCCCACGGCTATAGCCGTGGGAACACCTTCTTCTAAATATAAATATATCTAATGAAAAATAATATTACAATAATTTTAATTCTTAGCTTGGTATTATTTATATTTATTATGCTGCCTAAACCATTTCATGAGTTAGAAGCCGCGTATTGTAATTCTGATTTTAGCTTTAAAAATTTCAGGCCGTTTGGATGTTCTCCTTTAGGGGAAGACCTGCTTTCTCTAACTTTTTTTGGAGCTTTTCAAACTTTGCTTACAGCTTCAGGCGGTAGATTTTTGGCTTCTTTTCTTGCGTTAATTGGGTTCGCCTTGGCGCATTTGGGAGGTAAAGCGGCTTTTGGTTTTATATCAAGACTAAGCGAAGCTTTTATGACAATTCCCGCTTTAATGCTGGCATTATCTTTTGGATTTTTTATGGGCGCGGGTTATGTTTCTATGATTTTAGCCATTGGGATATCTGAATGGTCCTTTAGTCAAAAATGGCTGTTAGGCAGAATGAAAGAATATAACCGTTTTAATTTTATAGAAGCCAGCATAGCCGCGGGCGGTACAAAATCCCATTTGTTAAAAGTACACTTTGCCCCTTTTCTTATAAAAGATATTGTTTTTTTGTTTTTTATTTATTTTCCTACCAGCCTTTTATCTACGGCCGCTCTGGAATTTTTAGGTTTGTCAACAGGTGATAAAATTCCCGGCTTGGGTTACCAGGCCGCGGCGTATAAAGATTTAATTATGCTTTATCCTAATGTGACACTGCCTTCTATGGCAGCTTTAATTTTAATTGTTTCGTTAAGTATCGTACTAAAGAAAAAGTTTGAAACGTAATTTAAAAAAGTTTTTAGACAGGATTAACAGGATTATACATGATTTTTATATTTTCTTTTTATAGTGACTGATTTGCCAAAATTTATCAGCAAACCAATCTCTTTATTTGTCGCTTTCAAGTAATTAACTAATTGCACCTCATGTTCTTTTGCCAACATATTCACAGCTTTTATTTCAATAATTATTTTATCTTCAACTAAAATATCGGCAATATAATCGCCTACTATTTGAGTTTTATAATGTACTTTTAAGGGAAGCTGATTATCTGCTTTTAAACCATGTTCCCTTAACTCAATTATTAATGAATTTTCATATACTTTTTCTAAAAATCCAAACCCTAATGTTTTATGAACTTCAAAAGCACTGCCTATAATTTTTTCTGTTAAGTTGTCTTCTAACATGTATTAATCCTGAAAATCCTGTTAATACTGTCTACTCTTATCTACTCTTCCCCTAAAGAGTTTTTAATACAACAAGTGTCATATCGTCATGCTGGGGGGCGCCTTCAGAAAATGTGTCAAGATCTACAATAAGTTTATCTACAATTTCTTTCGCGTTGAAAGGAGCGTATTCTATTATTTTTTTTCTAAGTTTATCTAGGCCAAATTCAGCTTCCTTTAGGTTTCGCGCTTCGGTAATTCCGTCTGTGTAGAAAACTACCATATCTTCTGGTTCTAATTCTAATTTAGACAAGCCGTATTCATTATCTTCGTCAATACCCATGGGTAATCCCGATAATTTTGTGACGGTGCATACTTTTTGTCTGGCGCGGTATAAAAAGATGGGACCGTGGCCGCCATTGGTAAACTCTAATGACCTGTCATTAGAGTCATAAACACACATCATAATAGTAGCGAACTTGTCTATGTGAGATTCGGCGCACATCACCTTGTTTATAGCTGTTATAATTTTGTCGCCGCGGGTAAATTTAAAAAGTTTTAAATAAGTTGAAACCACTGTTTTAATTAAAACCATAACCAGTGAAGCAGATATTGATTTTCCCGATACGTCTGAAATTAAAACGGCCAGCCTATTGTTATCTAGTTCTTGAAAATCATAATAGTCACCGCCTACGCCCTTAGCTGCGCGCATAAATCCTTTAACTTCGTATTTATCAGTTTTTAAAAATTCCTGCGGATTCATCCCCTGCTGAATTTCTTGTGCCTGCTTTATCTGCTCGTCTAAAACAAGCTGTTCGGCCTCGGCTTCTTTGGCCTGTTTTAATCCCGTGGTCATTTGGTTAAACTGATCTGCCAGCATACCCAGTTCATCTTTACTTTTTACGGTAACTTTATAATCAAGATTACCTTCACCCACAATTTTAGCGCCTTCTGAAAGCTGTTTAATGGGCTTTACTATAAAATGACTTAAAAGCAAAGCGCCTAAAATTCCAATGCCCCAAAAAAGAAGTCCCGTGTAAACTAACGCGTTTCTGTTTTTTTCTACTGTTTTTTGAATAAATTCATCAGAAAACGCTATTTGAACAATGCCCAGTAAAGGCGGGTTTGGTTTTATAAAAGGATGATACACGGCCTGATGAAAAACATCTATGTTTATTTTTGCCTTTTCAGGATACGGGAACTGTTTTTTAATAATTTCTTTTGTTTCTTTTTTCTTAAATTGTTCCCATAAATCTTTAGATGCGTTTTGCCAGATATTTGATAAAACTTTTTCTTCTTTATCATAGGGTTCAACGTAAATTTTAGCGGCCGGATTTTTTGTGTCGGCGTTTAGTATGGTGCCGTATACAAAGCCCGTTGTTTTTGAAGCAAGCTGAAGACTGTCAAAAAGAGCCAAATCGTCTTGATCTAAAAGGGCTCGGGCGCCCAAATAAGTAAGGCTGGCGGCTTCGCCCTCGGCGTTTTTTAAAACATTTTCACGCAATATTTGCGTTTGCTGGTTTAAAACAAAAAAACCAATACTGAAAATAACAATACTAATTAAAATTAGTATTAAAAGAAGAACCTTGGCTCTTAACCCCGGCTTTAATTTAGACTGTTTGGCGGCCACTAAAGACAGTTTATAAGACGATTTAAAGAAGAAAACTACTTTTTTATATAATAAACGACTTCTATATAGTTTTTAATTTATTCTTGTCATAACAATTGACGATTTTATTGTCGCTCAATTAAAAATATAACTGAACAAATGGGGGAACATTTAAAAATGAAAAAAATATTCTGGTTGATAGTGATATGTATTTTATTAAATACTTACTGCGCAAATGGAACAAATGATGATTCAAATATAAATGAGTCTGCCAATGTTTATTCCTGTAGTAATGTAACAGCAGATGGTTTTTCTACTTTTGGAGGCGCAAGTTTAACAACAGATATTTGCTTAGAAGAGATGAGTGAAAGTGATTGCGTTACATATAGAAAGGGTACTTATTCTGCAGGTGCCTGCAGTTTGACTAATGCGGTTGGTAATTGTGTTTGGAATGAATATACAGTTATATATTACTCGCCTACGTTTGATGCTTCAACCGCACGAACAGATTGTGAAAGTTCATCTTATAACCCGGGTGTTTTTACTGAATTATAAGATTGATCTTTTTACCAGCTATATTAAAGAAGAAATTGGTAGCAGAGAATGACATTTGTCAAGAAAAATTTATGTAATAATATCTTAACTTTAGATAAATACAGGTTTATAAGTATAGGTATGCTTGCTTGCACTATTAAAAAGAAATTAATATATACTTGACGGCACAAAAATTTTTATTATATTATACATAAGTGTATTATATACAATGTAAGATTTGCATTGTGGTAATATATTAAAAAAATCAAGAAAAATCAAAATAATTTTAGGAGAATTGTATGAGAATAAAGAGTTTAATTAAAATAAGCGTTTTGTTATTGATAAGCTTTATGTTTATTAATTGCAATTTAAACGTAGATGATAACGTGTTAGATGATTTAAATCAGGGAAATGGTGAGCTAACATATGGCGCCTGTGGTGACGGCGTACAAAACAAGGGTGAAAGCTGTGATGATGGTAATACAGTTAGCGGTGATGGCTGTAGTGACATATGTCTTAGTGAAGATTTTACGGGTTTAGGGGCAGAAGCCGGTTTTTGGACATCAGGATGTCAAATAGATACTTGGGATGAATGGGATCAAGCAACGAATAGTTATGTCCCTGTTTACAGATCAAGAGATACAACCTTATATTTTGATGGCACAACATTTATCTATGAAGAATTAGAGTGGTATGCTGATGCCTGTGGCGCGAAAGGTACCCAGCATTCTGGTCATAGAGTAAGGGGTGATTACACTATTTCTAGCACAACAAAAACGGCATTAGGCTTAAATGTAACGTATGATTGGGATAATGTTACAAATACTGATATTGTTCAAGCCTTTTTAAGCGGTGGTTCTTATAACGCGTATGATTTAGATGTTACGTTTCGTTCTGTAGATATATTTACTGATGATACCACACAAATAACTGATATAAATACTGATTTTCCTACGGAATGCGGCGGTAATTTTGTGGTATTAAAGTGGAACGCTGTTGATGAAACATGCGCCAATGTTTTATTTATGAAAGATGGTCAATATGACGGTCCAGAATTAAATAAAACCATGCTTATGATAATGAGCATAGACGGCGGTGTTCTTAAAATGGGCGCTGACTATAATTTAAATGGTGATAGAATTGATACTTATACAACCAGACAAGAATATATCAATGACGACGATTCTATGACCAAAGTAAACTAAGTATATTATATTGTTCATTTTTTCTATCTATAAATTTAGATAGAACAATTAAAACGCGGGGTGAATGCAAGCATTTTCTCCGCGTTTTTTTTTATTGCAGTCAATCGATTTTATATTGTAATATAATCACATATAGTGACGTATGAAGGTGTGAAAAATTAATTGACAATGACTCTGTTTTTATAATAGTATTCTACTATGAATGTATTCATATCATGTACTGTTTTTGTTAGGGTATTTATACAATAGGAGTAATATATGAAAATAAAAATTTTAATCAAAGCTATTATGCCTGCATTGATGAGCTTTATTCTTTTTAATTGTAACCTGAATATAGATGAAAATGTGTTAGAACCGCAACAAGAAAGTATGTGTGGTGATGGCGTAAAAAATATTCATGAAGATTGTGATGACGGTAACACAATAACCGAATCTTGTGCTTATGGCGAGACCTCCTGTACGGTATGCGACGCCGCCTGCAATTCTGTCGCCGGCGCGGTATCTGGTTACTGCGGCGACGGAATTATAAACGGAACAGAATCCTGCGATGACAGTAATACAATAAGCGGTGATGGTTGCAGCGATACATGTACAAATGAAAATTTAGCGGGTACTTGTGGTGACGGTATTGTACAGGCTGGTGAATCGTGCGACGATGGCAATGCAACCTCAGGCGACGGCTGTAGCGACATGTGTACGTTTGAAGATTTAACAGGTGTTTGCGGTAACGGTAATATAGACGCAGGTGAATCTTGCGACGATGGTAATTTAATATCAGGTGACGGTTGCAGCGATATGTGTTTAAATGAAGATTTAACAGGTCTTGGAGTAGAAGCCGGTTTATGGACATCAGGCTGCCAAACAGAATCATGGGATGACTCTGGTACTACAGTTTACTATTCAAGAGAGAGTTCTTTTTATTTTGACGGTATAACATTCATATTTGAAGAATTACAGTGGGATGATTCAACATGCGGCGCGAAAGGTACGCAAGATTTTGGTAATACAATAAGGGGTGATTACACTATTTCTGCCACGACAACAACTGCATTAGGTATCAATCTAACATACACCTGGGATGATGTAGCACAAACTGAAATTGTTGATGCCATTTTAAGCGGTAATACATATAACGCGTATGATATGGATATTACATTTCTCTCATTAGATTTCTTTTTAACAGATCAGGTACAAATAGATATGCTAAATATATATTACGCGGCAGAATGCGGTGGTAACTTTGAAATAGGCTGGAACCATATTAATGAGACATGCGCTAATGCTTTATTTATTGATCCATATACGGGTGAATATGGTGGCCCCCAATTAAATCAAACCATGCTTACCATTATGAGCTTTGATGGTGATATACTTAGAATGGGCACTGACTATGATCTAAATGGTAATCGAATTGATATTTATACCATAAGACAAGAATATATTAATGAAGATAATGGTATGGCCAAAGTATACTAAGTAGTTTATCTACCAGTTAGATAGAACATATAAAACGCGGGGTGAATGCAAGCATTTTCTCCGCGTTTTTTTTATAGATAGATGTAGAGAGCAATATTACATGCCAGAAACTAATTTTTCGATCTGAAAATCTGGTTTGTTTTTTGCCAAATCATAGTTTGTTTGCAAATTTAACCAAAACTCAGGCGTTGTATCAAAAGCCTGTGAAAATAACCATGCGGTATCTGAAGTTATACCTCTTTTACCTCTGATGATTTCATTTATTCTTTGAATTGATACTTTAAGATGTTTGGCTAATTCTACTTGTGTGATTTTTAATGGTTCTATAAATTCTTTAAGCAAAATTTCTCCCGGATGAGTTGGAATACGGTTTTTAGGTATCATATAAACTCCTTCTTCTAATTAATGATAATCTGTTAATTTAACTTCAAAAGCATTATTTCTAAGCCACTTAAAAATAATACGATATTGATCATTTACTCGAATACTATAAAAACCAGATAAATCACCTTTTAATTTTTCAAGCATATTGCTAGGTGGAGCTTTTAAATCATAAAGCGATTGCGCGGCATTTATAAGGTCAAGTTTCATATGCGTCCGTTCAATAACATTATTAGGTATTCGTAGGATTCTTTTATTTTTATTACCATGAAATAAGTCCTCTGTTAATTTATCTCCAAACGAATTTATCAATGTACTAACAATATAATAAGTTAATGGTTACACGGCAAGCATTAATGTAAAACACTTGAAACTATAAATTTTGATCGCACAAAGAAAAAGTGTTAAATTTATCCAACCCTCTGTGTGCTCTGTGTGCTCTGTGGCCTCTGTGGCCATTTTTTACTAATTTCATTTAATAAATTTTTCATGCCTTATTGTCATTATTGTTGAAATATTTATTTTTTTGTGTATATTAAGAAGTAAATATAATTGGCAGAGTTATTTATGGCAGTTCATTTAGCAAAAGACAAAATTAAAACAATAAAAAGAAACCATCTAAATCTTATTCAAATTAATATGGGCAATTTATGCAACCAGTCGTGTTCGCATTGTCACGTGGCAGCTTCGCCTTCGGGTAAAAAAATTATGAGTGTTAATACCGCTACGCGCATTATGATGAAAATGGCAGATATACCCGTAGATAATGTAGAAATAACGGGCGGCGCTCCCGAAATGAATAAAAACTTAAAAAACTTCATAAAATATTTTCATTCTATAGGCAAAAATTTAACCGTAAGAACCAATTTAACCGTTTTAGCCGATAAAAAATATGCCGAATATTTAAAAATTTTTCCTGATTATAACGTAAATTTAACAGCTTCTTTACCTTCTGTTGATGCTGGTGTTACCGACAGCCAAAGGGGCAGGGGTGTTTATAATAAAAGTATAAAAATTTTAAAAGAATTAAATAAAATAGGTTATGGCACAAATTCTTTAAAGCTAGATCTTGTTTATAATCCTGCAGGTGAAATACTGCCGCCGCCTCAAAAAGAAACTGAAAAATATTTTAAGGCGAAACTAGCAGAAAATCACGGTATATCTTTTAATAAACTTTTAAGCATTGCTAATTTTCCCATAAAACGGTATAAAAATTATTTAAAGAAAAATAATACGTTTGAAAAATACATGAACATGTTAGATGAAAAATATAATCCCATGACAATTGAAAATTTAATGTGTAAAAATCTATTATCGGTAGATTACGAGGGATACGTATATGACTGCGATTTTTCTCAGGCTGAGGGAAATAAAATAAAAAATTATGAAAATAAAAAATTTTGGGAAATCGATTTTAAATATTTTAAATCTGAAATTATGTGGCGCAATTACTGCAGCGCCTGTACCGCCAGCGAAGGCAGCGGATGCTTTGGTTCTTTAACAGTTGAAGGCAAAAATGGCAGCGGGTACACATCATGTAAAACTCTTGATTTTAATAAAAATTCTAAAGAATATTACGGTGAAAAAATAAAAAAGTCTTCAGATTTAATTACCTCGGCTTGCTGCAGCGCCAATGATGTGCCTGAATATTTAAAAAATATTTTACCGCTTATTAACAGCGAAGTTACCGAAAAATATTATGGCTGCGGTTCGCCTTTACCTTATTTGTTAGAAGATCAAAAAATTTTAGATTTAGGATGCGGCACAGGCAGAGATATCTATATCGCCTCAAAACTTACGGGAGAGAAAGGTTCTTGTTACGGTATCGACATGACCGAAAACCAAATTAAAACCGCAAAAAAACATTTAAATGAGCACACAAAAAAATTCAATTATAAAAAACCTAATGTTAAATTTATTCACGATGAAATAGAAAATATAAATAAACATTTTAAAAATGAATCTATTGATATTGTTATCTCAAACTGCGTGCTAAACTTATTAGAAGATAAAGAAAGTGTCGTAAAAAAAGTTTATGATATATTAAAATATGGCGGCGAGTTTTATTTTTCAGATGTTTATGCCGACAGACGACTTCCCGACAACGTAAAAAATGATTCTGTTTTACACGGCGAATGTTTAGGCGGCGCTTTATACGATTATGATTTTGAAAAAATGGCGGTTAGAGCAGGTTTTAAAGAACCTAGAGTTATATCAAAAAAAGAGATTGTAATTGATAATCAAGACATAAAAAAACTTATTAAAGACGCGCGATTTTTTTCAATTACCTACCGTTTATTTAAGATAAAAAATCTGGAAGAAAGATGCGAAGATTATGGGCATACTGTTTTATATAAGGGGGGGCTTAAAGAATCTTCATCTGAATTTATGTTAGACGGCTCTCATGTTTTTTATGAAAATAAGCCCGAAAGAGTATGCGGCAATACGGCCCTTATGCTTGGCGAAACCCGGTTTAAAAAATATTTTGAAATTACAGGAAATTTTAATAAGCACTTAGGTAAGTTTCAAAACTGTTCCACGTTATCGCATAAAAATTCTGAAAAAAATACATCCGCGTTGTCGTGTTGCTAAAGAATATAATTATTAATTGGCTAAGTTTTATTTAATTTATTTTCTATACTGTTAAAAATTTCTAATAATGTTATAAAATATGGTAATACCGAAAGCAATTGAATATTTGAAATTGTGAAAAATGAAATACTTTTTATTTTTTATGCAGGCAGTAGATATGAGATTAAAAAAAAATAAATGGGAAGAGTATCTTTTGAAATTATTTCGACTGTCACAGAAATGAAAGACAATATCAAACAAATTATTTAAGATGATAAGTTTGGTATTAGAATTAGAATGCCCTTTTATAAATAAAAAAGTTGTTTCAGCTTAATTAATTTTTCTAATAAGTGTATTTTTATTATTATAATAGCAAATTTATAAAAAATAAATATAAAAAAAACCTAATAAAATAATAAGATGATAATGGCTATAATAAAGAAGGTAATATTTGCGGGTTTTATCTATTTTATAATTATAAATTGTTCTAATAATGTAAGTAAACCAAAAGCCGAAAGTGGGGTTATTAATTTAACCAGCTGGGACTTTGAGAAAAATGGAGAAGTTGCTTTAAAAGGAGAATGGGAATTTTATTGGCAAGAACATATCAAGCCACAAGAATTTTTCAAAGATCAAAAAAATATAAATTATTTTAAAATGCCAAATACATGGAATAATTTTGAATTAAACGGCGAAAAATTAAACGGGCAGGGTTTTGCGACATATCGGTTGAATTTAAAATTAAATCATATGGATGAATATTTATGTTTTTATATAAAAAGCATAAATACCGCATATTCTTTATTTATAAACGAAAAACTGATTCAAAAAAGCGGTGAAGCTGGTACAAATATAGAAAATTCGAAACCGGCACAGCTTCCTAAAACAGAATGTTTTCAGGTGAAAGAAAATAATATCTTTATAACTTTACATGTGTCAAACTTTCATCACAGCCGAGGTGGTCCTCGTTTACCTGTTTATTTGGGAACTCACGAGTCTATAAGAAAAAGAAACATAATAATGTCTGGTTTAGATTTTTTTCTATTGGGCGGTTTTTTATTGATGTTTTTATATCATATAGGGTTGTATCTATTAAGAAAAAATGACAGATCGATATTATATTTTGGCATTATTTGTTTAATCTTAGCGATTAGGCAAATGGTAACCAGTGAAATCTTATTAGCTCAAATATTTAATAATATATATTGGGAACTGCTTCTTAAAATAGAGTACCTTACTTTTTATATAATGGCAGTCTTTTTTCTGGGTTTCTTTATTAGAGTTTTTCCGAATGAAATTCCTCGAAAATTTTATACAATTGTAAAAATAATATTTTTAAGTTTTATCGTTTTTCTTATTTTCCCCGCGAGAATTTATACGTTAACAATGATTCCCGTGCAGATTTTATATTTAATAGTAATACCTATAGGATTTAGCTTTTTTATAAAGGCTTTTAAAAATAAAAGAATAGGTTCGGGAGTTGTAATAGCCGGATTTTCTATTGTTTTTTTAACAGTTATAAATGATATTTTAGTGGCAAATGATATAGTTCAATGGCCCACTATCTCGGGTTTTGGAATATATTTGTTTATATTTTCTCAGGCTTATTTATTATCTAAAAAGTTTGTTTCAGCGTTTGATAATGTTGAAAAACTTTCAGAATCTTTATCTGAAATATCAAAAGAACTTTCTATAAAAAACAAAAAACTTCTTGAAATGGATAAATTAAAAGACGAATTTTTAGCAAATACAAGTCATGAGCTGCGTACACCACTTTCAGGCATTATTGGTATTGCAGATTCTTTATATAATCAATTAAACGGAAAAGAATATGACAATATAAGACAAAATCTTTTTTTAATTATTGCCAGCGGTAAAAGATTGAATAATCTTGTGAATGACGTACTTGATTTTTCAAGATTAAAAAATAAAGATATAAAGTTAAATAAGAAATCGCTTGATTTGTATATTCTTACCGAAATAGTAATAACATTTATAAAGGCTTTTTTAAATAACAAGAAAATTGAAATAGTAAATAATATACCAAAAAAAAATTTTACAGTATACGCAGATGAAGATAGACTTCAGCAGATTTTATATAATTTAATAGGCAATGCGATTAAATTTACAGAGATTGGTTTTATTACTATTAACGCTAAAAAAAATAAGAAAAATAAAATAACATACATAAGTATTCAAGATACGGGAATTGGTATCGCGAAAGAAGATATTCATAAGATATTTAATTCATTTGTGCAAATAGACGGTTCTGAAACCAGAGAGCATCAAGGCGTTGGTCTGGGATTATCAATAACAAAAAGTTTAATAGAATTACATAAAGGAAAAATTTGGGCAGAATCTGAACTTCAAAAGGGATCTGTATTTGAGTTTTCATTGCCCGATTTAGAAAAAGATGTGCAAAAAAAAGAGTCTGATTCAGAAATTCAATATTTTAAAAAAGATCATAAATTTATTCGAGAGGTTTCTGAATGGCAGTTGGTAGAATTAAACGGCGCTGTTGATAAAATTCATAAAAGTGATTTTAAAAATAAGAGTAAAATACTTGCAGTTGATGACGATCCTATAAATTTAAAAGTTATAGAAAACCAGCTTTCTTCTATTGACTGTGATATTATAACGGCGTTAAACGGTAAAGAGGCTTTAGATATTATTGACAAAGAAGAAAATTTAGATTTAATTCTATTAGACGTTATGATGCCTCGAATTTCGGGATATGAGGTTTGCAAAAAAGTAAGAGAAAAATATTCTAAATCAGATTTGCCTATTATCATATTTACGGCAAAAACTTTAGAAGAAGATTTAACTTATAGTTTTAATATAGGCGCGAATGATTATATTACAAAGCCTATAAAGAAAAGCGAATTTTTAGCTCGCGTGAATTCAGCAATAGAATTAAAAAAAGCTGTTACAGAAAAATTAAAATTATCAGCCCTTGAAAAAGAGCTTGAAATGGCGGCTTATGTTCAAAAAAATATTATTACGCCTCAAAAAGAAATTTATAAACAATTTAATTTCGATATAGATATTAAATATCTTCCTTTAAATCAAAAAGTTAGCGGCGATTATTATTGCATGACAAAAAAAGATAACGGTATTATTTCTATATTTTTGGCTGACGCGATAGGGCATGGCATTCAAGCGGCTTTTTCGACAAGCAGAATTGATTTGTTAAATAAGTATGCTTCTGAGTACGAGCATCCTCACGAAAAATTTATCAAAATAAATGATTTTATTTTTGAACAAAAATTAAAAACAGACGCGATGTTTTCGGCCTTTATTTTAGAAATAAAAAATAATACATTGCATTTTTCTTCAGCAGGTCATTGCGCTCAGGTATTATTAAAAAGAAGAGAAAAAAAGATTTATTCTTTAAAAACAAAAGGTTCATTTATAGGGGCTTATGAAAAAATGGAATACCAAACCAAAAGTATTGATTATGAAAAAGGAGATTGCTTGCTTTTATTTACAGACGGCTTGTATGAGCAATTTAATAAAAATAAAAAAGAATACGGTACCTTTCGTCTAAATAAATTCTTAGAAAAAAAAATGCTGCCAATAATAGATGATAAAAAATCAGCAGAAATAAATTCTGCAATTTTAAATGATATCGATTCTTATCGGGGTAAAGAATCGATAAATGACGATGCTACATTGATTGCGATAAAGTTTTAGTTTTTCTTATTTGAAAAAGAATAATAAATAACCACACAAGTGTTCTAAAAATCATCGCTTTAATGCTTTTATTGGCAATGATATCAAGATAAACTGTGCTAATTAACAATAAAACAATAAAATGCGAGCAAAAAATAAAGATTGATAATTTCAATGAATATTTATGTTCTTTAAATATTAAGATGGCGCAAAAAATAGATATAATGCCCGCTACTACATTATAAATAACCAATGTAAGATGAAAATTGTAATCGGGTACAGATATTTTAGTAATAACAAGAATTCCTACTGTAACAGACATAATACCAATAAAAAGAGCCGTTAATCCTGCGGTTTTGTTTAATTTATTTTTCATAATGTATGTAAAATATTTTAAGATAACATGGCAATTAAAAGTGTTGATAATTTTATTATATAAAGATTTTATCGGGTCGGTTCATTACAGCGCTGAAGATGAAATATTTTTCGGAAAAATTGAAGGTATTAATGATTTAGTAACCTTTGAATCAGATACGGTAAAAGGTCCTAAAGAGTCTTTTATAGAATCAGTTGAAGATTGTATTGAAATATGTAAATCTGCGAAAAAAGAAGTGTATAAGTCATACAAAGGAAGTTTTAACGTAAGAATTACGCCCGAACTTCACAAGAGAGCTGTTCAAAAAGCTCAGCTTTTAGGTATTTCTTTAAACCAGTTTGTAGAAAAAGCTATTGAACATGAAACCGCTGTAGCGGCTGAATAACTTAAAACCACGAGCCAGAAATTTTCTTCCCAGTTTTTACAGCAGAACCATTTGTCTAAAACTTCATACGTAAAAAAAGAAGCCAGCATGAAAAAGGCTGCCGCGTAAAAATATTTTTTACCGCAAAATGGTATAAGCCAAAGCAAGTACCAGGGGTAAGCCACAGGTGAAAGTAAAAATAATGAAAGCCATGTTAAAAAAATATTTTCAGAAATATTTTTTATCTTAAAAAAAATAATAATATAAATACATAGAAACATGAAAACTAAAAAAATACGCGCGTAAAAACTTTCAAATCCCAAAAATTTCATCATAGTATAAAAGTATCCCCTGAATACCCAGTCTTTAGAATAGGTTGAGAAAGAATCAAATAATCTAATACCTGCGTTTATATAGGGTATATACAAAAGAAAGCCAGATGTAAACGCGGCTGTAAAATATAGTTTTTGTTTTTTTTTTAAATTAACAAAAAAAAGAGGCAGAAAAATTACGGGAACAATTTTTGTTAAAACCGAAAAAACTAAAAATAAACCGCTTTTAGAACCATCGTTTTGATAAAGATAAAAAACCGCCAGAGTTAAAAAAAGAATTCCTATAATATCAAAGTGTCCGCTTGAAGATGTTTCAATAATAAAAAAAGGGAACAATGCCGCTAACAAGTAGGCATCTTTAAAAAATTCTTTTTTTCGCGAAAGAAAAAAAACAAAATAAAGAGATACAAGTAAAAAGAAAAGCTTAAAAAGATATAGGGAAGGGTTAATAAGTGAAAAAAATCTAAAAATTATTTGGGCAAGCGGCGGATATATGGCCGTCATGCGCGGATGGTTTACTTCTTTGTTTAATGTTTCGTTATTAAAAATGGTATTATCAGGCGCGATAGAGTATGGGTTATATCCTAAATTTTGAACATGACCCTCCCAAACATAACGATGAATATCGCCAGAAAGCAAAGGCGGCTTAAAAAGAAACATGGCCGAGCAGAATATAAATAAAAAAAGTATTTTTCTGTTGTCAGTTATAAAATCATAATAATAACGTAGCAGCAAAATCGCGCAGAGAAAAATACATGAAATATAAAAAATATAATTTAAAAAAACAAAGTTTGTTTCAGCCGCTGAAGCAATAAAATAATAAAAAACCGGAATAAGAAAATAAAGCAGATAAGGAAAGAAGTAATGTATTTGTTGTTGTAATTTTTTCATTCTTTGTTTGATTTTATATATGTAATAAGAAAAATTTTAACGCATCTACCCTTGTTAGATACTTTGCTGCCTGTGGTTAGCGGTGCGAATAGAACAATTCTCTGTGTACTCTGTGATTTCTGTGGCATATTATTACTTTGTTTTTATATATCTTCTACGGTTTGTTTTTCTCATAGACATTAAAAATGCTAAAAATAAATAAAATAAGATATAACCTCCGGCTAAAATTATTCCTTTAATATTACCGCTTACTTTGCTTTTGCCCGCTTTTCTTTTGCGGTATTTAACCGGTACTTCTTTTATTTTTAAACCGTAAAAAGCGGCCTTCATCTGCATTTCTATGGTCCATCCGTATTTTTTATCGCGCATCTTAAGAGTTTCTAAAGCGTTGTATGTAATGGCGCGAAAAGGCCCGAGGTCGGTAAAACTGGTTTTAAAAAAGTAATTTAATAACTTTGCTGCCAGCGCGTTGCCGAATTTTTGCGGCAGTGAAAGCGCGCCTTTTTCTGCTTTGCCCAAAACACGCGAGCCTATTACTAGGTCGGCTTTTTTTTGAATAATAGGGTTTATAACATCTTTAATCTCTTCAGGATAATCTGAATAATCGGCGTCAAGAAAAACAACAATGTCGGTTTTTTTATTTAGGGCGGCAATACCGGCAAGACAGGCCCTGCCGTAACCTCTGCGCTGTTCGTTAATTACTTTGGCGTCATGTTTTCTCGCGGCAGTTTTAGTATTGTCGGTTGAGCCGTTGTTGACTACAATAATTTCATTTACAATACTTTTATCAATGTCGTTTAGTACAAATGGTAAAGATTTTTCTTCATTAAACGCGGGAATAATTACTGAAATTCGCAAGTTTGAGATCCTTTAATGTGTCAATATCTCTTTTTTTCTCAAGCAGAAAATAAGTTAAATTACATTCCTTCGCTTTTTTTAAGGTCTGCGATAAAACCAAAGACGTGCTCCAGTCAATGTTTTTGAAAATTTCTACATGGGGATGTTTCATCCCTAAAAGATAATATCCGCCGTCAAAAGTGGGACCTATAACCAGATCATATTCATTTAATTTTTCAAAGGCGTTACTAACTAAATTTTCAGATAAATTGACCGCGTCGGTGCCTATAACAACGGCCTTATCATATTTTGTTAAAATAAGTTGAAAAGCGTTTGAAAGTCTTTCGCCTAAATTACCGCCTTTTTGAATTATAATTTCATTTTTAACGGATAACCAGTTTTTAATTTTATCGATATCTTCATTTGAAGATAAAAATATTTGCGTTTGATAAAAACTTTTGAGTGGTGTTGTCGATTCAATAGTATGCATTACCAGTTCTTCATAAACAGCCAAAGCTTCTTCTTCACCTATTTCTTTTGCCAGCCTTGTTTTAACCTTTCCCTTTTGTGGAGGCTTCATAAATATCATCAAAATATTTTTCATTGGCTTGATTAATAAACAAAGGGAACAAACATCTTTGATTTTTTCATGTATTCGATATATTCACTGCCGAATTTTTTTATGTTTTCTTTTTCTTCAGTTTTTGACGTAATCCATAAAAATATTGTAATTATGCTAATAAGCTCTATGGTTAACATCGAAACATTTTTTAAAAAAGCGCCCCAGCTTAAATATAATAGCGAAGCGTAAAGCGGGTGTCTTAGGTATTTATAAATTCCTGTGGTTACTAATTGCGTGGTGTTTTCAATATCTTTTTGGGGTTTGCCTGTTTTTTTTAAGAGAAAAAAACCATATATTACGAGAATACCCGAAAAAGTAAGAAGTATCCATGATATAATTTGAACAGGCGAAAAAGCATTGTTTAACCAAAAGTCTGAGTTTAATAAAATTAGAATAAGTATGACTTCAAACGCGAAAAATCTGTAGAAACCATGAGAGTAAATATTAAAAAGAGATTTTCGCGAACGATATATAAACAAAATTGACATTAGTATAAAAATAATTATTTTAATATTCATATTGTTTTTGTTTGCCCCTTTATTTAATAATAATATTATTAAATAATTACGGCATTAAATTATATTTACCGTAATTATTTAATTATCTTTTTGTTATCTGCGTATTATTATTTTAATTGTTAATCTTCTTTAAGTAAACGCGCCCTGTGTTTTATATTATCTTTTAAAGTTTCAGCTAAAATTCTATTTATGTCATTGTCATGGGTTATAGGGCTTATATCTATTAATCCGTCATTATTTGAATCTAAGGCAGCGCTTAAGTTAATATCATGTAATATATCTTCTAAATTTATATCAATTAACAATCCATCTGTATATTCATCGACAATAACCCCAGCTTCACTTTCAACTTTCATGCTTTCGCTTGTATCATGGCGCATGATAAATTCTATGCCGTTTATGGTACCAGCTATAAAAATTGAACATTTGTATAAACCATAATCTTCAGCTAAATTTGATTTATCAAAAATAAATTTTATATTTTTGTAACTTCCCCCTTCTATGAAACCTATTCCCAAACTTTCGGTTAACAGGTTAGTTTCACTTAATAAATCTACTTGAAAAGGGCCGGTTAGTTCTGATGATTTTATTGTAATATATTTTTCAATATGTTCATCATACTTTTCAAATTCAATGCCCTTAAAAGACATTTTGAAATCTGTAATTATAACATTATTTTCAGCATGGTAAGCGTATAGTCTCTCACCTGTTATTAAATCTAATACTTTTTCAAAAATATTTTTGGTATGTGAATCGGCAGATATGCTTGATGTTCTTATTTTTAATTCTACGTCTTTTGAAATTTCGGGCATATCAAAAATACATCCGAATATAACCGTAAAAAACGCAAATATCATTAGTTTACTTTTCTTCATAATCATTTTGTTTACCTCGTTATATAAAGTTTGAGTGTTTGTTACGAAGTATTTAGAAGACATCTAATAGAATTTCTATGAAATTGTATTAGATGTAACATTCGGTAATTTTAAAATGTGGCGATGAAAATATAATTTCATCTTTTGATTTTTTTTGTTACTAGCTTCGTAAATTTATCCACTTTTTATAATACAATAAAAAATTGTATTATTATAGATTTATACAAAAATATAAACAAAGACAAAAAAATATGCAAAATTATAGAAAATTTATTTGAAAATGAAAGAAAAGAATTACTGCCGGCCCTTGCCGGCAGTAATGAAAAAAGACTTATTTGTCTTCAAGAAAATCTGCGACTAGTTTAATGTTATCTTTTAAAGATTCCGCGAGATCTCTATTGATATTGTCATCATTGGTTATAGGGCTTATGTCAATTAATCCATCATTATTTGAATCTTCAGCTGTAGTTAAATCAATACCGCTTAAGAGATTATCTAAATTTATATCGACTAATAAACCGGTGGTGTTCTCGTTAACTTCAATACCCGCATCGCTTTGAATTTCTATATTTTCGCTGGTATCGTGGTGCATTATAAAATTGGTGCCATTGATTGTTCCCGCGATGTAAATAGAACGATCATAGAGCACATGATTTGTGTCTATATCGGTTGATTTATGAAGAACAAATCTTACCTTTTTATATGTACCTGCTGTGATTTCACCCGAACCTATTGTTTCGGTTAAGCTTTGTGTATCGTTTAACAAATCAATTTGAAAAGGGCCGGTAAATTCAATTTCTGAGTTTGTGGCGTTTAACTTATCGAGCTTGATGTCTCGAAAAGACATTTGAAAATCGGTGATCACAACTCCGTTACCAGCATCATAAGCATATAGTTTATCGCCCACGATAATATCTAAAAATTTTTCAAAGATATTTTTATTAAAGGCTGTGGTCTGAGCGCTTGATGTTCTCATCTTTAATGACACATTATTTGTTGATAAATCACCTATTGATAAATCATCTATTGTTGTTTCGGTACTGCAACTTACAGAAAAAACAAAAAAGATTATCATTAATGTTTTTATATTCTTTTTCATGTTATTTTACTCCTTTAGTTTGCTTTTTATTGCGCAAATTATATTGCACTGTGATAGTATATAAACAACGGAAAAAAAAGACAAAAAAAGCAATGGACCTGTTATGTTTTTTTTGGCATTTCATTTTATAAATAGATATATTATCTCTAATTACTTTTTGTAAAATTTCTATAAAAAACGAAAAAGTTGTTCTAAAGTGAATTATTTTTATTCATTCATTATTGTAATATACATAGTTGATATTCTTGCTCTGTTTTATTATGGAATTCATTTGTATATTCTGGTTTTTTTATATCTAAAAAACAAGAAAAACTGCAAGACAAATAATGAAGAATTGGAAGTTTTAATAAAAAAAATGAAGAAATGGCCCAAGGTTACAATTCAGCTGCCTATTTTTAATGAATATTATGTTGTTGAAAGACTTATTAAATCGGTTTGTCAAATAGATTATCCTAAATCAAAATTACAAATACAGGTATTAGATGATTCTACTGATGAAACGCGGTTTGTGGCACGAAAACTGGTAAAAGAATATAAACAAAAAGGTTTTGATATTCAATATATTCATAGAGAAAATAGAGAAGGTCATAAAGCGGGCGCGCTAAAAGAAGCTCTCAAAAAAGCAAAAGGAGAATTTATTGGTATTTTTGACGCCGATTTTATTCCTCCTCGTGATTTTTTTAAAAAAACAGTACCTCATTTTTATAAAAATAACAAACTGGGTATGGTTCAAACGAGATGGGGACATACAAACCAAGATTATTCATTATTAACAAAAGCGCAAAGCATAGGCATAGACGGACATTTTATAATTGAACATACCGCGAGAAACGGCAGCGGCTTATGGATGAACTTTAACGGCACAGCCGGGGTATGGCGAAAAAAATGTATTCTTGACGCCGGAGACTGGCATTATGATACATTAACCGAAGATTTTGATTTGTCATATCGCGCCTTATTAAAGGGATGGAAATTTCAATACTTGTATGATATTATATCGCCCGCTGAATTGCCGCCTACTATTTCGGCTTTTAAAAGCCAGCAGTTTAGATGGGCCAAAGGCTCTATTCAAACCTGTAAGAAACTTTTGCCAAAAATATTCAAAAGTAAAAATCCATTAAAAGTAAAATTAGAGGCGGGCACTCATCTTTTAGGATATACGGTACATCCGCTTATTGTATTAAATGTACTTTTAACATTGCCAGTTTTATTTTTTAGAACGCAAAATGAATTTCTTTCAACAACAGTAATATATTCGGCTGCCATGATTCTGGCTGTTTCAACTTTGGCCCCGGTAATTTTTTACGCGGTATCGCAAAAAGCATTATATAAAAACTGGCTAAATCGTATGAGACATATGCCGGCTCTTACCATGATTGGTACCGGTATTGCCCTAAATAATACAAAGGCATGGTTTGAGGCCATTTTGGGCAAGAAATCTGCTTTTATACGAACTCCCAAGTTAAAAATTGATACTACTGAAGAAAAAGTAATTAATAAGATGAAATATAATAATTTTAAGCTGGATGCAATGATCTTACTTGAGTTCTCTTTAGGGGTATATATATTATTTACATTCATTATTGCCATAATGGCAGAGAAATATATTATTTCTCCTTTTTTATTATTATACAGCGCCGGTTTTTTTTATGTATGCTATCTTGCCGTATCTGATAATTTAAAGAGTTTTTTCTATGAAAAAAAACAAAAATATATCATTCACAAGATAATTAGAAGTAAAGCCTGAAAATCATGAGCAATATAATGTATTTACGCTTTTATCATGTTTCTAAGGCTGTAATTGTCTAACAAATATAACGATTTTTGCCGATAATTAAACGAAAAAACCTTATATATGTTATATAAAACTAAAAAACAAATATTTCATTTTATTAGAATTATTCTTTTTATAATCGCATCTGTTGTATTTTATACAATAATGGCGCATCAAAATAAACTGCCCGCCTTATTTGAAAAATATACTGGTGAAATTGTTCGTGAAAAAACAAAATCCTATTATAATGAATTTTTTCTAGAAAAATCAGAAGTTGAATTAGTTACAGAAAAAGAACGATTGAAAAACAAATTCTTCTGGGATTCAATAGATTATATATCAAGAGAACCCGGTTATATTAAAGCTTCTGATATATTAAATTCTATTGCTTCAAATATTGAAAATTTACCAAAAAATAAAATAAATAATCTGCTTGATTTAAAATCTGATCCGGCTCTTGTAAGCTGGCTTTCAAACCAGAAAGGAAATTTTGCCAGTTTATATCGTTATGAAGTTATTAGAAAAATAGATTCTTACCGGTATATTTCAAGCTGGGCGGTTTTAGATGAAAATAAAAAAGTTATCTGGAGTTCAAAAGGTTACAAAGCATCCCATATAGAACTTGAAATGGAAGAAAATAATGTAAGCGCAGCTGTCGACAGGTTTACAATCGCGGTAGAGAAAGATAAAAAAATAATTGGTTATATGCAGGGCATTTGGGATATATGGAAGTTTCCTGACCTTCCTTTTGCCGGTAATCAGGGCAGTGGAATTTTTGGATTTATCATAAATCATGAAAATAAAATTATATCACCTTCGTTTATACCGGCAGCGTACCAAAGGTTTACCGCAGAAAATTCAACAAAATATATTGGACTATACGGAGGCAGAATGTATCCGTATAGATTTATAACTAAAACCGCGGGTAATATTAATATTCTTTTGATATATCCTTCTGTTTCTTTTGCTTTTTATATATTTAAAGTTCTTCTTTATTTTTTTATTTTAATAGCGGTCTTAGTATTCATAAGATATATTAAAAAATTACGTGTTTTATTAAAAGAAAGTGGTATTTTATCTCAAAAGAAATGGTTAGAAGAAAGCTTAAAGCAGGCGCTTACTTTAAATCAAAATACAGTAGAACTTGCGGCACAAAGCCAAAGTTTAATACATACGATAAAACAAAGAGAACAGCTTACATTAGCGGGCCTTGCGAATAAAATTACTATGCTTCCTAATATGCTGGCAGAAAGCATTCAGCCTGCTTCTCAAAAATCTTTAAAACTTTTGGGTGAAGTAATACTATCTGGAAAAGAATTATATGAAAAGCCGGTTAAAAAAAGTTTTACGCAATTGCAAGAAATACCTTCTTTAACTGAAAGCCGCTTTATTCATGACGATGAAGAAATTAAAGATAAAAAAATTAAAATAACAGAAATGCCTGATAAAGTAAAAGATATTGAAATAGAAAAAAGAAGAGAAGATGATAAGAAGAGAAAATAATTATAGAGCAGCCTGAAGATGAAGAGTATAAAATTAAAGAAGAAAATATCTTCTTAGATAAAGAACCAGAAGAAGATTCTAATATAATTATAGATGAAAAAATTGTTTTCGAAGATAGTATTGAAAAAGAAACTGATGAAGAACTAAAAAAAGAAACAACGGAACTTAAAGAAGAAACGCAAAAATTAAAAGAAGAAGCTGAAAAAATAAAAACAGAATTAAAAGAATTAAAAGAAGAGTCAAAAAAAGAAAAAGAGAAAATTGAAAAAGATGAAAGTATTTTAGATTTGCGTAAAAAATTGGAAGAACTTTCGAAAAAAATAGAAGAAAAAGACAAAATAGAAATAATAGATGATGATAAAAAAGAAAAATTAGATAAAGAACCAGAAGAACTGGTTGAACAAGAAGAAACTATTTTAGAAAAGAAGAAAAAAGATGAGCCGCTTATTTCAATTTTTAATCTGGCGCCTCATGATTTATACACGGTAAAAGAAACCAGACTAGAACCCAAAGAACCTGTAGTTGAAGAAAAAGCACCGGCAATAGATGTCGATGAAGAGGTAAAATCAGAAGAAATATCAGTTTCTGTAGTTGAAGAAAAAGCACCGGCAATAGACGTAGATGAAGAGGCAAAACCAGAAGAAGTATCAGTTTCTGTAGTTGAAGAAAAAGCACTGGCAATAGACGTAGATGAAGAGGCAAAACCAGAAGAAGTATCAGTTTCTGTGGTTGAAGATAAGATACCGAAAGAAGATATAGAACCTGTTCCTGTTGAAAAAACAACAGAAGAAAAACCCGAAATTCCTGAAGACAGCGGTTATACTGAAAAAGAGATTGTTGATGAACTATCAAGCAAAGATTTATTTGAAAAAAATGAAGAAAAAACGCGAAAAGAAAAGAAAGAACCTGGCGTAGTTGAAGAAGAGATAAGATTAACCGAGGCTGAAAAAAGTGAATATATTGAAATTAAAGACAATATTCCTGATTCTGATATTGTACCTATAAAACACGCCGAAGAGGTAGATCATATTCCGTCTTTAGAAGAAATTACGTTAACAACATTAGATAAAGAACCGGATGAAATAAAAAAGAAAGAAAAAGAAAAGGAAGACATAAAAGAGATAACGATAGAGGCGAAGAAAATTGAAGAAAAAGAGCCGGCAGAGAGCTATAAAGAAGAAGAAATAAAGTCTTCTACTTTTGTTGATGAAAAAGAAAAAGAATTACTTACGGAACAAAAAGAAATTTCTATATCAGAAGAAAAAACAGAAAAGAAAGATGATTTTCAACTTATTAAAAGAAGAAAGAGAAGAAGAAAAAAGAAAAAGAAAAAAATTACCGATGTTGTGAACATAAAAAAAGAAGAAAACTTAGTAGAGAATTTAGCTGAAAAGATTTATTATAAAATTGAAAATAAAATTAAAACCGATTTTGAAGATGCAAAACATAAATCAGAACAAAAACAAAAAACTTATACTGATAAAAAACTAAAAATAAAACAAAAAGAAACTGAAAAAGAATATCCGCAGGAAGAAGATGTAATTAAAGAAGAAATCATAAAAGAATCTCATTCTGTAGAAGAAAGTGAGACTTTACCAAAAACGGCCCCCAAAGAGCCAGATAAATCTGAAAAAGAAAAAAGCAGATATTACCACGGTCGTGAAGAAATTATTCCTCTTTTTATTGCCGATGAATCTGAAGAGCATGATTCAGACACTTTAGAAAAAAATGAGAAGCTAAAAAAAGCGGTCTAATAAAAAAGACTATACGTTTTATATATAAGAATATATATTATTTATTAAGTTTATGAGATATAAAAAAATTATAAAATATATTTTTATTTATACCCTTTGTATTTTTGTATTATTGTTTGATAACATTACCGCTGTCACACAGCAAACATACAGGGGAGAAGGTTTATTATGTTTTCCCTCTCCCTATGTTCCTTCTGAGGGAAGTTTAAGTATTTTATTTGATATGACATCGAGCGGCAAGGTAACGCTAATCATTTATGATAACAGGGGAAATTTAGTTAAAGAGGTGTTAAAAGATGTATCTGTGAATACCGGTTCTTCTTCGCAGAGCATTATTGAAACATGGGACGGTAAAAATAAAAATGGAAATACTGTTTCATCTGGTGTTTATACCGTGATTTTAGAAGTTGATTATACGCAAGATTCAGTTAAAGATTATAAATCTGTTTTTAGATTTGTTCTTTTTAGATAAATATTATAAAAGAATTGAAGAGATTTAGTTTTTAATGAAAAATAATAAAGAGAAAAAAAATAATTATTTGAACTCAATAAAATTTAAAAAATTAGTATTTGTAATTATACTTGGTATAAGCTTATTTTATAATAATCTTTCAGCTGTAACGGGCGGTGTTTCTCAAACTTATTATATGGAAGAAATTTCTGCCGCTTCTCAATTGTCGCAGGGTACCAGCGGAATAAGTCCTGATCTCGGTCAAATGTGGTATAATGCCGCCGCCCTTTATCCTTTTATTGAGGGCAGAAATTTTTCGTTAGCGTATGTTTTTCCTGCGGTAAATTTTGTTGCTCCCGAAGATTTTAATGAAAACTTTTTATTTTTAGGATACGCGTGGCCGGGTAGTAAATCAAAATACGCCTTAGGATTCTCATATCTTGGTTATAGAGGTTTAAGAACGTATGATGCAAACGGTAATTACGCGGGTGAATACAGCTCTTCAGAATTTTTGTTTGGATTTTCTCATTACTGGGAACTATTTTCATGGTTGTATTTTGGTGAGACCTTGAAGGCTTTTTATTTTAATTATTATTACGCGAAATCTACGGCGGCGTCTATAGATTTAAGCATGTTTGTTTCTCCTTTATCTTTTTTTGATATTGGTTTGAGTATTGATAATTTTTGGGCAACGGATATGAAATTTGCCGTAGAACAGGAATCTTTACCTGTTACCGCGAGATTTTCCAGCGTACTGCATTATTTTGACCGTAAAATTCAGCTTTTTTATGACTTAGTATATACAATGCCGGTTTATCATAATTATAATCTTTTGCCCGAACACAGGGTAGGGCTGGGCGTTGATGTCTACAAAGGGTATTTAAAATTAAGAGCGGGTTATGACGGTGAGAACATAAGCGCCGGAATTGGTTCTACTTTCAGGAATTATCATATATCGGCGGCCTATATGCCTTCTTACGTGCAAGATTTAGTAGCTGTAACTGTAACTTTTGATATAGATACAAAAGGTTTTGGTCCTTTCGGTAGACCTGAAAATTTGCCAGCGACAAATGTTGAAGAAGAACTAATGGAATTCTATAGAGGAATTGAAAGCTATACAGAGGGAAAACATAAAGAAGCATATGATAAATTTACCAAGGTATTAACATTAAACCCAGAGCATGAACTGGCCATGAAATATCGAGAAAGAGCCGAGCTACATCTTAAAACAAACACTAACTGGTTAGATGAAGAACATAAAAAACTTATAGCCCTTCATAAAGAATTAGCCAGAAAATATGAGTCTCAAGGTAATTACGGCGAGGCCATAAACGAATGGCGAAGCATACTAGAAATTGATCCTACTGATTCAGAGGCGCGGCCTAATGTAGATAGAATAAAAAAATTAGTAGATTCAAAAGTTCAGGCGCATCATAAAGAAGGTTTAAATCAGTATGCCTTAAATGATAAACTAAAAGCAATAGATTCTTTTACGCAGGCTTTAAATTATAATCCTGAATATGAGCCCTCTAAAAATTGGCTTATAAAAATAAAACAGGAATTATCAAGAGAAGAATTAAGAGAAAGAGAGTATATTGAAAGGCAAAATAAAGCGCATGTTTATTTTAACCGCGGATTAAGTTATTTTGGCAAGAAATCATATGAAGAGGCTATTTTATCTTTTGATGAAACATTAAAGTTAGATCCCGAACATCAAGACGCAAAAAAATATAGAAAACTATCAATGGAAGAATGGGAGGCCGATAAACTAGGGTTAAGGGGGCTTGACGCGGCTAATTCATTTTATGAAAAAGGTATGAAAAATTATACCGAAGAGAAATATTATTCAGCGGTTAAAGATTTTGAAAAGTCAATAAAGGCCCATCCCGCGCATAAAGACGCGAAGGTAATGCTGCCAAAAGCTGTAAAACAGCTTGAAATTCAAGTAAAGCCATTTTTAATAGAAGGTAAAAAATCTTATCAATTAAAAAAATTCGCGTCAGCTCAGGAGCAATTTTCATCTGTTAAAAAACTTCATCCCGAACATGAAGAGGCGCTTGAGTATTTAGAAAGAATTAGAAAAGAGTCGGCAGCTACTATAGAATTTCACTTAATAGAGGGTAAAAAAGCTTTTAATAAAGGTGAAGACGATAATTTAACCAAGAGTTTTTCTAAATCAATTTTTCATTTTGATGAAGTTTTAAAGCTGGACCCCGGCCATGAAACTGCACTTGAGTTCTTAAAAAAAGCTCAGGAAAAAGTTAAAAATCAGGTAGACGGTTTGCATGAAGAAGCCATGGTTTTTTATAATAAAAATGATTATAATCCCGCCTTAAAAAAATGGGATCAGGTTCTTGATATTGACCCGGCGAATTCATTGGCTCAAAAATATATTGATGATATAAAAAATAAGCAAAAAGACGCAAAGTTCGGTAAACTTATAGATAACTGGCAGACAAAAGCAGTTCAATATTTTCAAAATAAAGATTATGAAAAATCTCTTGGATTTATCGCGAAAATCTTAGAGGTTGATCCTAAGCATAGAAAAGCACTTGAACTTAAACAAATGTGTTCAGACGAAAAAGAAAGAGAAAAATCACAGGATAAAATAGCGTCTCTTTTTATAAATGGGGTTAAAGCGTATAAAAAAAGGGACTATGAAGACGCGATTGCGAGCTGGCAAGAGGTAAAAAAGGTAGATCCGCAAAATGTTCTTGTTGAAAAGTATATTGCTAAAGCCAGAGAAGGTATTAAAACGCGTAAAATTATAGATTTCGTAAACGGGAAAAAATACTATGATCAGGGTAACTGGATACTTGCAAAAACTTTTTTTGAAAAAGCAATAAAAGTAGATCCTTCAAACAGTAATGCCCGCAATTTACTGCAAGATACGCTTGATCGTTTAGAAGAAGAAAGACAACAGTTTTTACAGGAAGGCGATAAGTTTATGCGTGAGAGTAAATATGAAGAGGCTGTTCAAGCTTACTTAAGCGCCTACCGGCTTGATAATCAAACAGAAACTTTTAACAAAAAAGAAGCGGCGTTAAAAGCAAAAAAATATTTTGATGAAGGTGTAGAGCAGTTTAATAAAAGAAACTTTGGTTTATGTCTTGATGTTTTTTCTCGAGTTTTAGCTATTAATCCGTTTGATAAAAAAGCCAGGGATTATGTAGCAAAATCAAAAGAAAAAGGGAAAAATCAGATAAAAACATGGCTAGAAAGAGCAGATTTAGCGTTAAAAAGAAAAGACTATAAAACAGCGTACTCTTTATATGTGTCTGTTAACCAAATAGATGAAACAGATAAAACCGCTATTAAAGGTATTCAAGAATCAAAAATTGAATTAAGAAAAAAAGCAGCCGTGCCTTATAGAGAAGGTAAAGAAGCGCTGGCTATAAAAAACTATACTTTAGCCATGGAAAAATTTAACCTTGTTGAAGAGATTATGAGTGATTATGAAGATACGAATAAACTTTTATCAGAAGCTAGAACAAAATTGCAGACAAAAAGAAAAGAGTCTTCTAAAAAAACCGCGGCTTCATCTGAAGATAACGCGAATATAAACAGAGGGATATTTTTATATCGCCAGGGAAAATATAAAGAAGCCATTGATGTATGGAACAGTGTTCCAAAAACTTCTGAAGCGTATTCTAAAGCTCAAAAATATATTGCCAGAGCTAAATTAAAGCTGTAATATAAAATATTCTTGACCATATTGATATAAGCTTTACAGCTGACTTGTGATAGAATTTAATAATATATCTAAAACATTTGATCTTGGCGGTGGTTTCTTTTCAAAAGAAAAAAAAATCATTCACGCGCTTAGAGATGTTTCTTTAACCATAAAAAAAGGCATGACAATGGGTATTGTTGGTGAATCTGGCAGCGGAAAAAGCACTCTTGCCAGAATCTTTATGGGACTTTATAAACCCGATACCGGATATTTTAAATTTTCTGATTTCAACAGTCATAATATAAGCAAAGAAGAATGGAAAACATTTAGAAAGCAGGCAGCCATGGTTTTTCAGGACCCGTACAGTTCATTAAACCCGCGTATGAAGGTACTTGATATTTTGCAGGAGCCATTCTTAATTCATAAAAAAGATTTTAGCATTTCTAAAGAAGAAAGATTAATAAAAATAACAAAAGTCTTAGATATGACGGGTCTTGAAAAAGGTTCCTTAAAAAAATATCCGCATGAGTTCAGCGGCGGTCAAAGGCAAAGAATAGGCATCGCCCGCGCTCTGGTATTAAAACCGCGGGTACTGGTTTTAGACGAGCCGGTAAGCGCGCTTGACGTATCTATTCAGGCTCAAATATTAAATTTACTGAAAGAATTAAAAAAAGAATTAGATTTAACTTATATTTTTATAGCGCATGATTTAGGGGTTATTGAATATATGTCAGATAGAATCGCGGTTATGTATTTAGGTTCAATACTTGAAGAATCGGCAGTGAAAAATATATTTTCAAAACCCCGCCATCATTACACAAAAACTCTTTTGAACTCTATGCCCGATGTTCAAAAAAAAGGCAAAGATTTTCAAGTTGTTCCGGGTGAAATACCTTCGCCTTTAAATTTACCTAAAGGCTGCCCTTTTGAACCAAGATGTGCCGGCGCAAAAGAGAATTGCGGTTTGTTGTTTCCTGTTGAAACCGCGGGTAAAAATGGTTACTATAAATGTCACTATCCTTTGAATTAAATTTGGGGGCAGAGGAAAAGTTGGTTATTGAACCTAACTTGATATTTTTTCTTTAGCTGAAAAGGGTAAGAAAAATAAAAATTTCTTGCAATTTTAAGTTTAATTTTTATATTGATTTTGTGAATAATTATACCGTCTTTTATTCTTATCTTTATTTTTATCAACTGTTGAATATCCGATATTGTTATTTAATAAAAATCGCATTGCAGAATTTTGAATTTTTAAAAAATGTCTTGAAAGAGAATCCTAATCACCTTGGTTCTACGGCACTTATTACATCAGCCGGTCAAAAAGATCCCGCCACCGTCGAATGGATAGCAGGTGAAGAACCAAAAGTTGTATCTGAAGTTTACTACGAACCTTACGGCGGCATCGTCAGACAAGAAGTGGATGGAACAGCCATATCTAATGGTGCCGATATCTTCCGATATAAATACACCGGACAAGAAGATGCCCGAGCGGCGAAGGCGAAAGCCGAAGAAGCGAGGGTACGCAGGCTTTCACGAACGGAAAGCCTGTGCGACTACGAGACCTCCCTTATGTACTACGGCGCGAGATATTATGATCCTGATATTGGCAGGTTTATAACAGCGGATACGATAGTGCCCACAGGCGGTATGAATTCGCAGGGTTTAAATCGATACATGTACGTGGCGGGTAATCCGGTGAAGTATACGGATCCAACTGGCAGGGCTTGGTATAATGATTGGGATGATTTTAAAAGTGCTGTTACAAGTAAGAAGGCAATTGCAACTGTTGGTATGATCGCAGGTATCGTATCATTAGTTGTTGGTTATGGCATGATTCCAGCAAATCCAATAGCTGGGTGGGGTCTTGTTGCTTTAGGTAGTACTATGATTTCGACTTCTGCAACTTATATGGATGATGATCCTTCTAATGATGGCTTTGTTTTTAGATTATTTTGGCCTATTGATACTGGCGGCAAAGATAGTGACCCTGATAGCAACGGTGGTTATGGGCCAAACGGTGGCGGTGATAGTAGTGGTGGCAGTGATGAAAATAGTAAAGATGATATTGGTTTTAAGCCTATTATGCCTGTTGATGGTACTAGAACTGGTGACTATGACGAAACAAGAACAAAAAGTGATGGTACAACATATCCTCATTCAGGTTGGGATGAAGCCGCCCCCAAGGATACACCAATATATGCAGCTGAGTCAGGGAGGATTGACAAAATAATACCTAATTTTCATCATACAACTGGTTATGGTGCTAGAATAGATATTGATCATGGTGGCGGCCTTACTACGAGATATGCTCATCTATCTGCAATACATGTTAGCCCAAAACAATATGTTTATAAAGGTCAGTTGATAGGTCGTGTTGGAAATTCAGGTGGGGTTAGTGGTAAATACGGCGGTTATCACTTGCACTTTGAAATAAGAACGAATGGTAATCATGTTAATCCTGCCATATATTATTACCCTTGGTTATTTGGATTTAACTATTAATGCAATTTTTTAAATAATATCTTTATGACTAAAATTAATTTTATAGCATTTTTATTGTTTTGCCTTTATATTTCTTTGGCAGAATCTTTATATAGTCAAAACACAATAAATTTTGGGTACATTTCAAACATTAAAGGTGCTGAATTAATGGAGAAACCTGATATAAATTCAAAAAATTTAATGCATTTAAAATATTTGACAAAATTTATAATATTAAAGGATGACAAGAAGGTTTTGAAGCAATCAGGTAGTTGGTATAAAATCGAGTTAAATAATAAAGTAAAGGGCTTTATATTTAAAAAAGATTGTGCGCTAAGATATAGACAGGAATTATCATATGTTAATAAATATATTTTATCAGATGATAAACTGCCAATTAATTATTTGCTGAAAGGAAGTACAGCAGTTAAGCCTATGTATTTTGGTTCAAATATAAATAAATATTCAAGATTATCCTTTTTGTCATATTATAACGAAAAAAATAATTCATATCTTTTTTGGCTGACCGAATTTATAGAAGATATAAATAGCCTACCTGTATCTTTGATTTTAGATTCTCTTGAAATAAAAAATGTTAAAAAGAATTGGCATTGGTTTGATTCTGATTATAGCGGTTTTATAAAATGCCGATTAAAAAAAGATCATTCAATTGAAAATATAGTTGCTTTTATCAGCTATCCTGAAAAAATAAAAAAGAGTCTACCAATAATTAAAAAAGTCTATAAAGCGTGGGAGTTAGATACATTTAATCGAAAAATTAAAGAATTAAATGCAAACGATGTAGAGTGTTATTTTTTTGAAGATCCGGAAGGTATTTGAGATATAACCAACCAACAACCCAACCGCCTTTAACTTGCATAAGATTATTTCGTCTAATGCCAGCTTTACCTGTCGATGCATACCCTGCGGGCATGAGCACAAGCCCAGCCGAGAAGAATGGGACGCAGATTTAACGGATGAAATGGATGCCTGTATCGAGCATAGTCGCTAGCGCAGCTAACCGAAGGTAGATGAACGCAGATGGGGAAAAGAAAAAACCTGTAAAATCTGTGCTTCATCTGTGTTTATTTGCGTGCTGTTTTGTAAAAGCGTAATAACGCAAAGCATGGGACACCTTTTTTTGTAATTAGGATAAAAAATGATTTGAATTTTTAGAGAGTTTTTTTTATATTGATTTTATGAAGCAAAGTGTATATGACATTGAAAAAGAAATAGAAAATCTATCGCTTGATGACCAATTGCTTTTAATAGAAAATCTTGTTCATCGATTGAGAAAAAATAAAGAGAATCAAGGGTTTGAAAAACAACTTGAAAAGATGGCAACTGATCCGCAAATTCAAAAAGAACTAAACAATATAAATGAAGAATTTAAAATTGCAGAAACAGACGGTTTAAAATAAATATAATGTCTATCAATCGCGGCGATATTTATTTTGTAGATTTAAATCCTGTAAAAGGTAAAGAGCAGGCTGGCAAAAGACCCGTTTTGGTATTGTCGGTTGATGCCATAAATAAATTACCTCTTGTCGTAACCGTTGTTGTCGGCTCTAAAGGCGAAAATTTTGATAATGATTATCCTACAAATGTAAGAATAAAACCTGAAGAAAGCGGTTTGCCCATAGAAACTGTTTTTCTTTGCTTTCAGCTTCGTTCTCTTGATAAAAATCGTTTTTCTGATAGACCTGCCGGTAAAATAACTGGTGCGACCCTTGAAAAAATAGAAAAAGCTTTGCGTTTTTCATTGGGTCTTTAAAGTAAATAATATTATTTCGCGTAATGCCAGCTTTATCTTATCGATGCAATGCCCTTCGGGCATGAGTACCCTAAAGGGCATAAGTATCCTTCTGATGCATGCCCTTCGGCCATGAACACAAGCCCAGCCATAAATGAAAGAATGGGACGCAGGTTTGAGGGATTGATTGGATGAGCCCCCGGTACAATTGGTACCGTACAATTCGCCATGGCGAATCACTCGAGACAAGCTTTCTTTATAGAATTAATTCTTTCGGGCATTGTATATTGGCGAATCGCAATAGCGTAATAAAGTGAAGTATGGGAAGTTATTTATCAAGAAATTCACCTGGTTCAATATTTGCTTGCCTAAGAATTGCTCTTAGAGTGCCTTCAGGCATATCCCCTGCATGATTTGGGATGGTAGTATATTTATTTGTTGTCGAATTATACCAGATTTCATGACTTCCGGCGGCTTGTCGGTCAAAAGCAAAACCAAGTTTTTTTAATTTTTTGATTATCTGACGGTATTTAAACCCTGACAATCTGCCCATTAATAATTTACTATTAGTGAATAATCAAAACTATCACTAACAGGTTTTAATTCTTTTAGTTTTTCTTCTTTACTAATTTTTGATTCGATTATTTTGCGGGCAACATCTCTTGCGATTTCAAGAGTTTCTGTTATGGTTCTGCCTTGGGCAATAAGACCCTGCAAAGAAGGTGATGTTGCCAAATAGACTCCTTCGGGTAATTTTTCTATATGAATATTAATTGAAGTTTCCATATTTTTCCTTTTATTTACCAAGAATACTTGCTGTCTTTTTATTTTTTCGAAACCGCACAAAAGTTCTTTTTCATGTAATTTTTCTACTTTTCTAACAAAAATATAAAAAACACACAGAATTTCAACTAAAAATAATGTGTTCTTTTGAAACCTGGTCCAGACTTTTAAAAAACCTTGTTGCTATAGGAAAGTTCACCGCATCTCGACAAGCAGGGCCTTGCCCACTAACGTAACGATACAAGCCCAGCCCAGCCCAGCCCAGCCCAGCCCAGCCTAGCCGTAAAGGCAATAATGGGACGCAGATTTAACGGATGAAATGGATGCCTGTATCGAGCACAGTCGCTAGCGCAGCTAAGCGAAGGTAGATGAACACAGATGTAAAAAAAAGAAAAAAATTGGTAAAATCCGCGTTTTATCTGTGTTTATTGGCGTGCCGTTTTGTAAAAGCGTAATTAGGCGAAGGTAAGCGCTAAATAGAATCAGCCGCAACCTGAAACCGGGGAAAGTAAATGGGCCATGTATCTAGTGTTACATTCTCAAGTATAATATCGCCAATACTTTCAGGAAAGTTCTTTTGACTTGAGATTTTTAGTAAATTTAATATTTCATTGGTTTTATTAGGCAATACAGGTTTTAAATAAAACAAAGTTCCCGATATGGCTTTTAAAAGAGTGTGTAAAAAAGCAGAAAGCTCTATCTTATTTTCTTTGGCCATTGCCCATGGTTTTTTTTCTTCAATTAATTGATTTAAACGTCTAATAATTTCAAATATTTCTTCAATTGCTCTATGAAAATGAAATTTTTCAAAATTTTCATGATATAAAAGGTTTTTCTTTTTAAATAATTCATTTATTTCGCCTGCGCATGAATGCTCTTTTTCGCTTATATTAATTTCGCCTTCGAAATATTTTTTTATCATACTTAATGTTCTTTGAAGTAGATTTCCCAGATCATTTGATAAATCTTGATTTAAGCGTTTATAAAGAATTTCTTCATTAAAGCGGCTGTCGCTACCAAAGCTCATCTCGCGCATTAAAAAAAATCTTAAAGAGTCTTCGCCAATTTTTTCACTTAAAGACACGGGTTCCATAGCATTGCCAAGGGTTTTTGACATTTTCATATCTCCCCATCCTAACCAGTAACCATGTGTTTGAAGCTGTTTATAAACGGGAATGTCGGCTGCTAAAAGCATAACCGGCCAATATATGGCGTGGGGTTTTAAAATATCTTTAGCTATCATATGACGGGAGTTTGGCCAAAATGTTTTGTATTTTTCATCATCAGGAAAGCCAATGCCCGAAATATAATTAATTAAAGCGTCAAACCAAACGTAAGTAACGTATTCTTTATCAAAAGGAAGTTCAATACCCCAGTCTAACCTTTTTTTGGGCCGAGAAATAGAAAGATCATCTTCAAGAGAAATAAGTTCTTTAATTGTGGCTAATACTTCATTATAATAGCGCTCGGGCCTTACTTTATCGGGATTTTTTTTAAGTATGTCTTCCCATATGGGCAGATATTTTTGCATTTTAAAAAAATAGTTTTCTTCTTTAATGATATCAGGTTTTTTTTGATGATCAGGACATTTACCTTCTTCTGTGAGTTCTTTTTCGGTTAAATATCGTTCACAACCGGTGCAGTATTTGCCTTCGTATTCGCTTAAATAAATATCTCCTTTGTCATAAATTCGGTTTAGAATAGTTTGAACGACCTTTTTATGCCTTTCTTCAGTGGTTCTAATAAAATCATCATTGCAAATATGAAGATTTTCCCATGTTTTTTTAAATTCATTAGATATTTCATTTGTATATTCTTCAGGGGTTTTTGAGCTTTGCGTTGCGGCCTTTACTATTTTATCGCCGTGTTCATCTGTTCCTGTTAAAAAGAAAACATCTTTGCCAAGAAGTTTTTGATAACGGGCCATGGTATCACAGGCTATTGTAGTGTATGCGTGTCCTATATGCGGATGGGAGTTAACATAATAAATGGGTGTGCTAATATAATATTTTTCTTTATTTTTACTCATAATTTTTGTTGTTTGTTATATGATATAAGGTTTTTTATAATTTCGGCGTCAATGATAATTTTTGATTTGCCTAAAAACAAAATTGTATTACTTTAATGTTTGACAGTTTGTCTCTTTTTTAAAAAAAAACCTCATATAAATCATAGGAGAACTAAATGAAAGAAAAAGTATATTGCGCGAACTGTGATCATTGTCTTGTTGTAAGAGTTTTTGAGCCAGATAACGTAAAATATGTATTAAGAGTAAAGTGTGAAAAAAAACGATGGGCCAAAAGATCTGGTGAAGAAAAGCAATACAAATACTTTACGGTAGCAAGAAGAGTTCAAACAGAATGTCCTGATTATAATCCTATGGGTGAGGCAAACCCGTTTATAAAAAACTTAAGACGAGAACTTCCTGTTAAAGACGAAATCTATACAATAAAAGAAGCTGATTAAAAGAATGGGGGTAACATGAAGCTTTTTCAACTTCTTACCCCCGAAACCATAATTACAAACTGGCCAGATACCGTATCTGTAAAAAATAAATGGAAAATAATTGAGTATTTGGTAGATCTTTTAGTATTAAACAAAAATATTCCAAAAGATAAAAAATCTGAAATTATACGTCTTGTTAAAGAACGTGAAATTTCAATGACAACGGGTATTGGCGATGGTATAGCAATACCTCATGCTTCAGCTGATTTTATAGAAGAAGAAACAGCTTCTATGGCTGTTTTACCCTCTGGCATAAACTTTGAAGCGATAGATCATAAAAAAGTATATATTATTGTTCTTGTTTTAATTCCTAAGAATGATTTTCAAAGGCATATACGCGTTTTATCGGGTATAACCAGAGCGCTCCATTATGAAGATATGATTAAAACCCTGCTTAGCGCGAAGAATTCAAAAGAAGCATTGAATATAATTAAAAAAAATGATGAGGACTATTGATGGTTTTCATTTTGAAGCCATACGTTTATACGGGCAATTTTTTCGATTGCGTCAGATGCCCAAATGCCGCTGGGATCGCTTTTTATGACCTTCGCTAACAGGTCTTTACAGTATTTAAGTTTTTCTTTTAATTTAAGGTAGTTCTCGTCATTGGCGTTTAAATTTACCTGCTTTGTTTTATCAAAATATTCTTCCAGAGCTTTAGAATAATGTGCCGCTGCTTTTTTATAAATTTGAAAAATTTCTTCTGACTCATCTTTATTATTTTGTTTTTCTTCGTCAGAGGGCGCTTGAGCTTTTTTTTCTGAAAAAATCTCATTGAAAACATGAGAATTTTTATTGTAATTTTCAACTAAAAAGTCATATGCGTTTCTTAAATTTATAAATTCTTCTTTACTTCCTTTTTTATCGGGATGCAGATGAAATGCCATTTCATAGTATCTTTTTTTTACCACAGACAAAGAAAAGCCGGTGTCAAGCGGCCATGGCCAGAGGTTCATTTGTAAAAGAGCGTTTCGCATGTCTTTTTGCTGCCGATTGATATCTTTCATATTTTATAATTTATGAAACTGAAATGTAACTGATTTTTTTTAAGATTTGATTTATCATATGTCAAATCTTTTTTTTATTGACAATTTATTAAAGGTAAAGTATAAAAAAGGCTGAAAATGAATACAAAAAAGAATAACAAAGGTTATCTGGTTTTAATGCTTACTATCACAGTGGTTACTTTAATGTTTTCAAGCATGATGGTCTTTTTTTCTTCAGCAATGGAAGAGTATAAATCGGCTTCTCATGAAGCGGGGCATACAAAAGCGCGGTATTTAGCGCAGGGGGGGATGGATGTAGTTCGTATGGTTTTGCAGCAGATCGATTTGAATATTCTATATGATTATGGTATTATGGAAGGTCTGCCTCCCGTTAATTTTGGGGGGGGGATGATTTCTTTTCGAATTGAAGAAGAAAGCGGTAAATTAAATATAAACAGACTGGTAAACTTTTACAGCGATGAAGAAGATCAAAGCGTTAGAGATTTATTTAACCGTCTTTCTGAGAGATTGGGTATTTCATATGAAATATGGGATGCCGTGGTCGACTGGATTGATGAAAATGATGATTCAATGCCCAGAGGTTTTGAAAAAAATGATTATGAAAGAATGAATCCGCCCCGAAGAATAAAAAACGGCAGAATTCACTCTGTTGAAGAGCTGTTGTTAATTCCCGGATTTACACAGTCGATAATATATGAAGACTTGCGAACAGAAGAAGAAAAAGAGCTTTATTCAGACGATTTTCTTACAGAAGAAGAACAAGTGACTATAACAGATGAAGATTTTATATTAGCGAACAATATTACGGTTTACCTTCCTGTTGAACCGGATAAGGTAGGTAAAGCTGGCAAAAAGGCGAATGAAATAAACATTAACAGCGCTCCTTATCACGTATTATTGTCACTTTCTGAGTTTATGACCCCCGAAGCCGCTAAAGCAATTATTATGAAAAGAGATGAAGTGGGTAGGTTTAAAGATATAAACGAAATAAAAAATATAAGTGAGTTAAATGTTCCTTCAATTGGCGGTAAATCTTTAGTTCAAGAATTATTAGATTTAGGCTTAGTTACAACCGAAGAAACCGTATATAAGATAGTTGTCGAGGCGTCTCTGGACTCACAAACTGCCCATGTAATGGGTATTTATGATGCGTCGGCAAAAAAATTCGCATTATATTTGGAATAAAACAAATGGCAAAAAATCCCGTAATATTAGAAATAAGCCATAAAGAAGTAAAAGGCGTATACTATAAGAATTCTCTTAAGGGAAAAACATTTTTAGAAGCAAATACCCATGCGTTCACTACTGAAGATAACGCGGGACGCACAGATGAGCTTATAGACTTTGTTAAAAATAATTTTAAAGAAAATAACGGTATTTATTTTAATCTGCCGGTTGAAAATATTTTTTTTAGAGAGCTGTCACTGCCTTTTATTGATAAGAAAAAAGTTAAAGAAATACTGCCATTTGAACTAGAATCTTTAATCTCTTATGATATTCATGATATTGTTTATGATTATTATTCATACCTTGATATTGATAATAATAAAACAAATATTTTAGCGGCATGTGCCAAGAAAGAAAGCGTTCTTTCATATATTAAATTATTTCAAAAAAATATGTTTCATATAAAAGGTATTTACGCTCCGCATGATTCTTTATTTCACCTTTTCCCTAGTACCGAAAAAACATCAGGAATTATTGTGCATATTTCTTCATTAATGACTTATATTCTTGTAATTGAAAATAATAAATGGATCTTTTCAAGAATATTACCAGCCGGCTATGATGTACTGGTAGGATGGCTGGCTCAAAAATGGAAAAAAAATCTCGCTGAAAGTGAAAATCTTCTTTTAAGCATGCCAAAATCAGATGGCCAGAATCCTGATTACAATTTTTACAAAAAACATTTTCAGGTAACAAGGGCCCAGGCTAAACTTTTTATGCAGACCATTGATGAATTTGGCGAAGATATAGCTAACGAGCTTTTATCGAGTGAAAGAAATGCTTCTTATAAACGTGAAAAACCAGAAGAAGAATTGCCTATATTTTTAAGCACAGAGCTTAAAAACCAGATTTTTCTTGAGAATATACTTTCTAATAAACTTAAAAAAACCGTATCACCGTTTCCTTATCAAAAAACACCTGTTTCTATCTTTTCACGAAATTATGCTATTGCGATAGGCGCTGGTATGGCACAGGCGTCTTCTAAAAAACTTGATTTTTTTAAAGGTGATATTAAAAAAGCAGGATCACTTGAAAGCAAAAAAAGCCTTGGTATGCTGATAAGTATATCTCTTGGTGTTTTATTTTTTATTGTATCGATTTTTTTAGAGTATAATCAAAAGGCTTATAAAATAGACTTGTATCAAGAAAACCAAAAAAATATTTTTCAAAAATATTTTAATAAAAAAAATATTAAAACAGACAGAACTTTAATTTCTCAAGCAACCGAAATTGTAAAAAAAGAAAAACAAAATACAGAAATATTTAGAATTATTCAAGAAACTCCCATGGTATCTAAAGTATTAGTCGATTTACATCAATTTATTCCGGCTGATTCTGGTTTAGATATAGAAAATATAAATTATGATGGTAAAAAAATAACATTAACAGGGTCAATTGCCGATTTTCAGGCATTAACAGATTTTGAAAAATCTCTGACAGATTCGGGTAATTATCAAAAAGTGGAAACTAAAAATAAAAGGTCAATGCCGGCTGCCGAGGGCAAAACCGTTGTAAAATTTACATTGATTTTAGAGCCAACAGCAGAAAAAAAAGAAATGGGTTAAGATGCAGCTTACGACAAGAGAAAAAATTTTTATCATCGCCGGAGGAGGAATTTTATTTCTTCTGCTAAGTTTTTTAGGAATAAAAGCAATAAGACAGAATATTTTAGATATTGATGTTCAAATAGAAGCTTTAAAAAAAGAAGAAAAAATTTTAGAAGATTTAGGTTTAGAGTATCAAAAACTTCAAGGTTTTAAAAGTGATTCGCCCGCAAATATAGACAATATGGTACCTAGAATTGAAGGTATATTAACGAATCTTGGTTTAAAGCCTATAGCGACATTAAGTTCTTCTGACAACCCTATTGAAAATAAATTTATTAAAAGACAGCTGAATATAACATTTCGAGAAACCGAGGCTGAACAGATAATGCAGTTTATAAAACAAATCGAAAATGATCCGTCATCACCTTATAAAATTGAAGAATTTACCGCCAGAAAAATAGGAAGAAAGCCGGGGATGTATTATTTTAATATAAAAGTAGCGGGTTATAAGAAGAAATAAAATATGGAAGAAAAAATAGAAAATCAAACTGAAACCGTAGAGCCGGTCTTATATTCACCTGTTTTTGATGCTCAGGAAAATGATGGAGAAGAAATTGTAAAAAAGAAATCGTGGTATAAAAAACTGGGCCCTCTTTTTGCTGGTATTGTAAGTTTTTTATTTGGGATGCTGTATTTTCTTCCTTTAGATTCAATTGCGGAACAAGGCTTAAATAATATAAATAAAACAGGTACCGATATAAGTGTCTCAAATATTGCTTTAACTTTAGGCGGTAACTTTAATATTGAAAATATAGAAATTCCTTTAGATAAAGGAGCTTCTGAAGATATAAATGAAATTAAAGTAAAAGATATATCGGGTGATATATCGGTATTGAAATTTCTTTTTTCAGATAAATTATCCCTTGAAGCCCAAATAAACGGATTAATATTTCAAATGGCCAGTTTAATAATAAAAGGAGGCGCTTGGGATATCGAAAGCATGCTTGAAAATGTAACTAAAAAGCAAGATTTATGGCTTGGTGAAATAAGGTTAAATGGTTCTCAAGTACAGGCATCATATAAAGAACTGCCCATGATTGGCAAAGAGTTCGAAACTTTGTTTGATAAAGTATATCTAGATGGCATCTTAAAAGACAATATATTTCAAATAAAAAAAGCATTAATTGAAGGCGCTGACGCAAAAATAAATATAACGGGAAATATAAAATTTACTTCGCAGGGTGCCGTAAACTGTATGGTAACAATAATGCCAGCGCCCGCTTTATTTGAAAGGTATAAAGAAGATGGCATTAAAGAATTAATTCAGGCAATGGGATATTTACAGCCAGATGGTTCTATACAAATTACGCTTACCGGCACCTTGAAAAACCCAAGACCTATGTTAAAACGGTCATCTGGAGCAAGGCAGGGGCCAATGAGTAATCCCATGGATGAAAATTCTGAAATGTCAAGACCGCGGCCTCCTCTTGGCGCTAGGACTCCCTCTATGCAAAACGTAAATCCCGCGCAGGATAACTTGAGGCAGCAGCGTGAAAAAATAAAATCTCAAATAGAAGAAAGAAATTCTGACAATACAGATGAGAACTCATCTATGGATAATAATAGCTCTGATGTAAATAGTAGTTCTTCAGATATAAACAGCAGTCCTGATAACAGTTCGCAGGCAGAAAATAGTTCAAATGGTACTTCTCCTGAAAGAAAAAAAAGAAGCTGGGTTCCTTCTTTAAATGATATTAAAGATAAAGCAAAACCCGGCTCTAAATATTGGTAAGTACAATAAACTAATGAAAAAAATTGAATTTCATGACAGGGCTCAATATAATTTAGAACAGATACTAGGTAGGCTTTATAGTATTCTAGAAAATAAAAAAAAGAATACATCTGTAACTTTTCATGAGCTTGAAAAACAGGTTTCAGAGAATACAAATTTATCATCATTTATAAATGAACTTGAAAAGAAAAACTATATTAAAATTTCATCAAATAAAATTCAATTGACAAAAAGCGGTTTTAAACTTGGTGAAACAATAGTTAGAGCTTATAGAATTGGTATGAGATTTATGGCCGATGTATTAAGTCTATCGCATAAAAACGCTCAAAAAGCGGCTGGACTTATTGAACATTTAATAGAATCTGAGACATTAGACTCTTTATGTACCTTTTTGGGTCATCCGGGGCGTTCTTTATCAGGAGAAAAAATTCCTCCGGGAAGCTGCTGTAAAAGAAAACTTACATCCGTAAAGCCTGTTTTACTAAAACTTACCGATCTTTCTTTAAGTGAAAAAGGAGTTATTAAATATATTCAAAATATAGATGCTTCTTTAACGCATTTAGGTATTATTCCGGGAGAAGTGGTTACGCTAATAGAAAAAAGACCATCCGTAGTTATTAATATAGGAAGCACTACATTAGCTTTAGATAAGCATATTGCTGAAGATATTTATGTTAAACCCGATATGAAAAAGAATCAGACATTATGATGTTATTTTTCTTGACGAGGGGTTTAAAAAAAAAAAATTGTTTGCCTGTTCGTATGCTAGTCAAGAAAGGCTAGTTGCTAAAACAAATTGAGATACTTATATATAAATTATTAAGTATAAGTGACAAGGTTACGTATAAAAAACGAAACTAAGTGAGAGATGCTAGCTCAGTCGGTAGAGCAACTGCCTTTTAAGCAGTGGGTCCCGGGTTCGAGTCCCGGGCGTCTCAAATTTACAGAAGATAAGACAATGTAAATAAAATTGTCCCCTTCGTCTAGTGGTTAGGACTCGGGATTTTCATTCCCGCAACAGGGGTTCGACTCCCCTAGGGGACGCAGTTAAAAAGGGAGGCCTTGTGCCTCCCTTTTTTTGTGTTCCCGTGGACGTCGAACCCCGTAAAAAGGGGTTCTTTAAGCGAGCTTGCGTTACAAGGTATTGCGCTAGCGCAATTGCTGGGCGAAGCACTCCCCTAGGTGATGCAGTTATAGGTAATGCCAAACTTTTTCTTCTTTTCCCTAAGAGAATTTTGGAAAAAAATGTCTGTCTATGGTGCGAAAAGCGGCAGAATCAAGATAATTTTTCTTAGTATCCATAACTATTTTTATTGCCATTGCCGGGATATGCTTTGATGCCAGTTGTATTCTGACTGGAAGATATATAGCTGTCAATTGCTTCTTTTAAACCTTTCTGATATGCATCAGCTGCAAAATTGTTATTTGTACCTTCAAGTATAATAGTATTTGAAAAAGATTTGCCATCAAAGGTACAGTCTTCATTATCTAAAGCGAAGGCCTTTACAACAGAAATTGTATTTTTCGCTCCATTTATTTTCGCGTATTCTGAAAAGCCAGCCTGAATAAGCGCATACTTTGATTCTTGTTTTGTAGCATCTAAATTTCCTTTAAATGGATTTTCAGGCGTCATTGTAATATTAGAAAGACCAAACTTTTGGGCAATATCATTATAAGCATATTCTAACGCGTTGTTGATACTTAAGCCAGATTGTACTTTTGTTAAAGAGCAGCTTGTCGCAATTTCGGTAAGCGCAGTTATTGAAATTTCTTGTTCGGTAGAAATAGAGGGAAGATAAGTACGCAAATTTTCTTCTTTCTCAAAATATACATTATTAGAAGTAGCTTCGTCTTTAAATAAACCTTCGGTAAGTATGAACGCTACCGGGTTTTTAAAACTTTCTGAATATAGAAAAGAAAATTCTCCGTTTTCGTTGGTTGTTGTACTGTCAATTTTTACGCCTAAAGTACCATCAGCCTTAAGAGAGTACGCTGTAACAATACCATTTGAAATTGGTCCTTTTGTTGCGGTTCCTGAAATGCTGTATTCTGGCTCGGGGTTGCCAACTTCTGTAAAACATGAATGAATAGAAAATAATACTGAATATAGAAAAATAATTTTGATAAATATTTTTAATAAGATTTGCTTTATGTATATATTAAATTTCATTGATTTATTTTCTCCAGTAAATTTTTGATGTATTAAATAATTGCATATTTAGATTGTATAGAGTTTTTTCTGTTCCTGTAATATCGTCAGGAAATATTTTAGATTCTCTGTCTTTTAAGTACTGACCTATTTCTCTTCTAAATTCAATAATTTTATGCTTAATATAGGTATATTCTTCTTTGTTAACCAGAAATGATAATGATGAAATATCTCTCCAGTCTTTGCTTGTTTCTCTCATTGACAATGAGGCAAGTTTAAGAAGATTATCATGATAATTGATAATGTGAAATGACTTTACTTCACTGCCGGTTGTTATGAATTTATCGTTTTGTTCTAGCTTGCCGTTCTTGTCCCGTATCACGTGTTTAAGGCGAAGTAATAAATCGATAGTTTCTTTTGCTTCCTTTCTTGTAATGTTGGGGATGATATTTTTAGAGATCCACGAATAATCTTCTTTAAATTCAGGCAGAGCAATCATTTCTCTTATAGCAATGACATACCAATTTGAAAAAAGAATATAGTGATCTTTTTCAATTTGTGTGAATTCACTCTTAGGCCTTTTTTTCATTATCTTTTTGTAGATATCATTTTTTTCTTCAGTACTTTCGGCCTGAGAAAAACGAACTAGATTCTCTAGAAACTCTGTTTCATCATCTGGTAAATCAAATCCTTTCGCAATTTTCCAAACAGAAGATATTGAGACAGATTTTTTACCTTCTAAAATATGTTTAAAATATGAATGAGAATTAAACCCCGATTTTCGGGCAAGAAGTCTTAATGTGAGATTATTTGTTTTTTTTTCATGTTCATATCGGTCAGACAAATATTCTCTATAATCAATATATTCATAGATATTAATTTTTGATGATTCCATTTTATTTGTATTATCTTAAAAAAATAAATTCAACACATTCTTTTATGGCATTACTTCTCATGCGCGCAAAACAATACCGGACCTTTTATGAAAAGGTCCGGTAAACAATGGTTTACAGAGAGTTGTTAAAATCGTTCATATTTTTCACTGAGAAACCTGATTTGTTCTCTGTACTTCCCATAAAGCTGTTCATATATGTATTCATATTTGGAATACATTCTTCAGCGGTCAAGGCAATTGTAGATTCAATTGCCAGTCCTTGGGCATTTTTGTTGTCAAACACACCATCCTGAAAATCTTCAGCCATAATTGCTATTAGGGCCGGTACATCTTCAGCAGACTGTCCCGTATCTTCAGCATATTGACTTAAGGCCGCTAAAACAGCGCCATATTTTTCAGCATGCTGAAAAGTGTTCCCCTTTGCTTCAGCTGATGTCAAATCTGTCGGTTCTACTTCTGTTATATCTGTGCCCTCTAAGCCGAATGCCGTTGCAACCTTTGCGTTGGCATCTGATATTGCTAATGACAAACTATTTGTGTTCGCATAGGCATAAGCATACGCGTTTTCAGCTGCAATAGTCGTTAAAGCTGTTACTGAAGCCTTTGTTTGTGTCGAGACTTGGGCAATAAAAGCTTTCATCTCATAGCCTGCCTGCAATGTAATTGTTTGGCCGGTTGCTTCATCACTGTAAGTACCGCCGGTAACAACTACTTCTATTGCCCCTTCGTATTGAGTTGCAATTGAATAAGAGCCGTCTGCGGCTGAAACTGTTGTTCCTAGAAGCTCGCCGCGGCTGGCATTTTCATTAAGCTTGTAAACGCTTACAGTGCCGCCATTAATTGGCCCTTTTGAGACAATTCCTGATATTGTATTCTGAGCATCTTCAATAGTCTCATCGTCAGTGGTTGTGCTTGTGCAATTATTCATGCTTGTTATGAGTAACAAGATGAATATCATCATCATTATTTTTTCTAAATTTTTCATTTTTTTTCCTTGTTTTTAATTTATTTGTTATAGGTTTTCTATAACTATATTATAAAGACTAATCTTTTACGATTTTTTAGACAGTTTAAAGACAAAATATTGTTCTCTTTAGAGAACGGCGTTTATGCAAGAGGCCAGAGTTTTTCTAAAAAAAATAAAAAATATTCATTTTTTTTGGCCAGTCGGCATGTGATATACGTATAATAAGTACGTATGCATGTACTTACAGGTGACAACACTGAAACTCTGACCATCCGCCAGAAAGAAATAATCTTTGAATCAATTAAACTTATTTCTGAAAAAGGAGTTCAGGCTTTGACGATTAAAAATATCGCTTCGGCAATCAGTGTCACCGAAAGAGCGATTTACCGTCACTTTAAGTCAAAAAATGAAATCATTAAAACTATCATTTGTGAATTTCGAAACACAATGTTTCAAATGAAAAAAAAACTTGAAGAAGAAGAAAATACGCCTCTAAGATCTGTTATTCGGTTTATAGAAATTCATTTTGAAGGATTCATGAAACAGCCCTATATGACATCATTACTATTTTCAGAAGAGATGTTTCGAAACGAAGACAGTCTTCCTGAATACATGAAATCAATGTTTCAAATGGCCAAAAAACAACTTGCCGAATTGATAAAAAAAGGGCAAGGTATCGATGAGATAAGAAAAGATATCCCAGCTGAGAACATGGCACCCATTATCTTAGGAACAATCCGGTTTCAAATTTTACAATGGCATCTGAATAGATACCAAACAAATTTAAGCAAAGACGCAAAACCAATAAAGGAAGCCATTAAAGATTTACTGAAAAAATAATTTTTTATTTTTTAAAATGGGTAGTATGTATGTGTATACTGACATACCAAATAAAACAAAAAAGAGGAAAAAAATATGATTAAAATTATAAGTAAACTACTTAAGTATCCTAAAAGTCTATTACTGGGCCTGTTTATGATAACGGTAGTTTTTTTTGTGTTTCTTAGGGCCAACGGCCGAATGGAAACGGACCTGGACAAATATATGCCTCAGGAACATCCGGCATTTGTGTATAGCGATAAGGCCGAAAAGTGGTTTGATATAAAAGATGGTATTATTATTGCCGTTGAGAATAAACAAGGCATATACAATTCTGGTACGCTATCGAAGGTCAAAGAATTGACAAAAGAATTGCAGAAGATGAAAGAGATAGAACCAAGAGACGTGACATCTCTTTATACTGCCGATAACATCTTAGGAACAGATGAAGGTCTAGATGTAAAAGCTTTTTATAAGAGAGTTCCCGAAACAGAGACTGAACTTAAAGAGCTTCAAGAAAATATCAAAGGTAATGACATGGTTTTCGGACGTTTGGTTTCTACAGACGAAACCGTTACAGTTATTGTCGCGCGTATTGATGACGATGTTTTCTCGCAAGAATTTTATCATCGAATACTTGAAACAGTCAAAAAATATAATGAACCCGAAATACTTCATGTGGCCGGCAGACCTATTGTAGAAGGTACAATGGCATATCTCGGACCAAAAGATATGAAGAAGATGATACCGGTTGTTCTTGTTGTGATTGTTCTAGTTCTTTTCTTGCTTTTGCGTAATTTTAAGAGTACGTTACTAACAGTTCTGGTTGTTTTTTTTAGCGTTATTTGGGCTTTCGGTTTGATGGCCGCGCTTAATGTTCCCGCATATGCCGTATCATCAATGATTCCGGTAATGCTTATTGCTATAGGCGTCGCCGATGGAATTCATATGTACAGCCATTTGCATATTTATCTTAAAGATAATACACAAGCTACGAAATCTGAAGCCGTGTTTGATATGGTTAAAGAAATGTGGAAACCTGTTGTCATGACTTCGGTTACAACAGCAGTCGGATTTATTTCGCTTCTAAGCTCAGAAGTTTATCCCATAAAATATTTTGGTTTATTTACGGCATTCGGAGTTTTAACCGCCATGGCTGTTTCTCTTCTTTTGATACCGGCAGGTATTCTTGTTTTCGGATTACCAAAAGTCAAAGAGAGAAAGTCAACTGATGAAACAAAAACGAAAAAATGGGAAAGCGACTTTCACGGTATTATCTCGAAATTCTTAATACGCAATAAAACAATTACCTTAGCGGCTACAATATTAATTCTTATTGTATCAGCTTACGGGATGAGCAAGATATGGATAAATTCAAGCTTTCTCGATAAATTTGAAAGAAACAGCGATATTGTTCTTACAGATAAATTTATCAACGAACATTTCGGCGGAACAAGCACATTAAATGTAATTCTTGAGGCTAAAAAAGAAAACGCTTTTAAAAATCCAGATGTACTTCTTCAAATGTCGAAAATTCAGATTGATCTTGAAGAAAATCTCAGCGAAGTAGGGGGATCATTTTCTTTAAGCGATTACATTCAAAGAATGAACCAGGTAATGAACAGTGACAAAAAAGAATTTAATACAATACCCGATTCTGAAACTTTAATCGCGCAGTATCTTCTTCTTTATGAAATGTCAGGAGACCCGAATAATCTATGGGAAGTCGTAAGCGAAGATTATAAAAAAGCAAATTTAACGTTTCAACTAAAAAACGATAACTCAAAGGCATTGAATGCCGCGATCGGGCGCATTGAAAAAAGTAGAGAGTTTTTTGAATCGCGGGGTATAACCATGAAATACGCGGGTTCAGGGTATAAAGGTCTGGTATTTACCGATTTAATTCTAGAGGGACAAATAAAAAGTGTTATTATTTCGCTTTTTATTGTCATAGGCCTGCTTGCTCTAATGTTTAAAAATATTACAATTGGTTTGATAGGTTCTATACCCATTGTAATTACCACTGTAATTAGCTTTGGTATAATGGGGCTATTAGATATTCCTTTGAGTACCACTACTGCTTTACTTGCAAGTATCGCGATAGGTATTGGCATCGATTATGCGGTACACTTTATTGAAAGGTATAAGATTTACGCCAGAGAAACCGAAAACCGCGAAAAAACCATCCGATTAACCATGTTACATTCAGGCAGGGCCATTATGTTTAATGCGTTTGTGGTAATAATGGGCTTTCTTGTGCTTACTGTTTCGGTTTTTCCGCCTAACCGCGCCTTGGGAGGTCTTGTTTCGCTTGGTATGTTTACCAGTTTTATAGGAACTTTAACTGTTATGTTTCTGGTTCTATATCTATCAGGGATTTATTTTAGAAAATCGAAAAAGTGAAAAATAATAAGGAGACAATTATGAAAATATTAAAATATATAGCGGTTTTGTTTATAGCTGCCGTTATAACACAAACAGCAATGGCCAATTCGCTCACTGGATATCAGATTATAGAAAAGGCCGTCAACCGTCCTGCTCCTAAAACGCAGAAGGCGACATTGACAATGACGCTTGTGAGCTCTTCAGGCAGTAAGCGGGTAAGGGAAATAGACCAGTTTACCAATGATGATAGCAAAGTTGAAAAGAAAATAATGTTCTTTCAGAAGCCGGCAGATGTGCGCGGCACTTCGTTTATGAACTTTAGCTATAGCGGCGACAAGGCCGATGATCAGTGGATATATCTGCCCGCTCTGAAAAAAGTAAAAAGAATATCAAGCGACAGCAAGGGAGATTATTTCATGGGTTCTGATTTTACCTATGATGACTTGGGAGATCGCAACCCCAAAGATGACAACCATGAAATACTTAGGGAAGAAACCTTAAACGGAGAAGAGTGTTACGTAGTATCAAGTACGCCTAAAGATAAAGATTACATGTATTCAAAAACCATTACATGGGTAATCAAAAACAAATGGATTGGTCTGAAAAAAATATTCTACGATGAAAATGGAGATCTCTTAAAAACTCTAAATGTTATCGATTACAAAAATATCGATGGATATTGGATTCAAACAATAGTTAAAATGATTAATGAGAAGACAAAACATGAAACAATCATGAATCTTTCAAATATCAAGGTAAATGATTCAGTACCAAATTCTTATTTTAGCGAAAGAATAATGAAAAGAGGTATAAAATAATGAAGTTGAAAAATTTTATTATGGCAGTCATATTTTTTATGACTGCCAATTATACCGGCTTATTCGCGCAGGAAGATGAGATGAATAGTGAACCTGGCAGTGAGCCTGAAATTGAAGAAAGAGTTGAAAAAGCGCTTCTTTCTGGCTATATTCGAAACTATATGGGCGTTTTGACAAACGGCGATAACAACTACGCCATAATTCAAAATACTTTTGATACTAAGATAGAAAAACAAACAAAAAATGTCGGTTTTAAAGCTAATTCTGTTTTGTATCATTATCCTGAAAAAGATATTGAGCTGACGCTTCGCGAAGCCTATGTTGATATGTATTTTAAAAATATGGATATTCGTATTGGCAAACAACAAATTATCTGGGGAAAGGCCGATGGAGTATTTATTACCGATATTGTTTCACCAAAAGATATGCGAGAATTTCTTCTTCCCGATTTTGAAGAAATCAGAATTGGCGTTACAGGAGTAAAAAGCGATTTATACTGGGAAGACCATACTTTACAGTTTATTTGGCTTCCGGTTTTTTCGGGTACGAGACCGCCTGAAATTAATTCGATTTGGCGTCCAGAAGCTTCTTTTCCTGTTATGCCCGTTTTTCATGAAGATAATGAAAAAGTAGAAAATTCTTTGAAAAACAGTGAAGCGTTCGCGAAATATTCTCTTATGACATCGCAGATAGATTTTGAATTGATGGGTGGATACACATGGGACGATGATCCGGTAATGCATGTATATAAAACGATAAATCCGGTTACAAAACAAATTACCGCTTTAGATGTTTATCCTGAATATCACCGGCTGGCCGCAGCCGGCGGAAGTTTTACTTTTACGCTGGGTCCATTTGTACTTAGAGGCGAAGGCGCATATTATTCAGGAAAATATTTTAACTCTACAGCGTCTGAATTAAAAGACTCTGTTATCGAAAAAAATTATGTTAACTATATGACTGGCGTTGATTTTACGATATGGGATATTAAAAACAGCACGCAATTTATTCAAAAAATCATTTTAGATCACACCAGCGATTTAAATGATGATAAATTTCAGAATCTGGCAACTTATCTAATTTCCCGGGATTTTTTAAATGAGACTCTTAATATACAATTTTTTGTGTATTATGATATCGATAATAAGTCATCTTTAATGCGTCCGAAAATTACATATAAATATGCTGATGGTTTTGATATTCTTTTGGCCGCCAATATTTTTACTGGCTCACAGGGCAAGTTTGGTCAATATAATGACAATGATATGGTATACTCAAAAATTTCATATCATTTTTAATAAAATAAAAGGGGTAGACGAATGAAAAATTTTTATATAATTATTTTTCAGAAGTTAAATACTAAAATATCATATTGTTTTTATAAACAATATGATATTGTTAATTTTAATTATTGTATCAATTAAAATCATGACTGTTAATCATAATTTTCTTTTTTAATAATTTTTCAATCTGATAGATTGCTTTCATTTCAGTTCTATCTGCAAATGTATATGCAATGCCTGTTTTTGCTGCGCGTCCCGTGCGCCCGATTCTATGGATATAGGTTTCAGGTGTATCAGGAACGTCAAAATTAACGACATGCGAAATTGACGAAATATCTATACCGCGAGCCGCAATATCCGTTGCTACCATTATCTGGTATTTCCCTTTTTTAAAACCATCTACGGCATTTCGCCTTTGGTTAATCGAAAGGTTCCCATGAAGAGCTGTTGCATTTAAGCCGCCCTTTGCTAGTTTTGAAGCAAGAATTTTAGCTCTATATTTTGTTCGGGTAAATACCAGCGTAGAAAATGAATTTTCATTTGTAATAATATGTTTAAGTAATTCAGGTTTTCGGTTCTGATCTATTGTATACATTGAATGGGTCACTTGAGTTGCAGCTTCAGATTTTCTTATCTCTATCTGTTTTGGATCTATTTGAATAGTCTTTGTCAGTTTTTGTATCTGAGTTGGCATAGTCGCCGAAAAAAGAAGAGTTTGCCTTTTATGCGGTAATCTTGAAGTAATTTTCTTTATATCGGGTAAAAATCCCATATCAAGCATTTGGTCGGCCTCATCAAGAACGTAAGTTTCTACTTTTGATAAATCAATTGTTTTTCTTGCTAGATGATCGAGTAATCTGCCGGGGCAGCCAACGACGATATCAACGCCTTTATTAAGTTCTTTAATCTGGTTGTTTATATTCATTCCGCCGAAAATTGCGGAACTACGAATACCTAAACCGCTGCCAAAAGTAATAATAACTTCATGAATTTGTTCCGCAAGCTCTCTGGTTGGGGCTACAATTAAAGCTTTTATGACCTTTTTTTCACCTTTGTTTTGTAAAATAATATTTTTATGCAAAATAGGTAAAATAAAAGCTGCTGTTTTCCCTGTTCCTGTTTGAGCAATACCTGTAATATCTCTTCCTTGTAAAATAACAGGAATAGCTTGTTTTTGAATAGGGGTGGGATGAACAAACCCGAGTTTTTCAACCCGGGTTAAAAGTTCATTGTGTAATTCTAATGAGAAAAAACTCATAATTGAATTACCACCGGCGATTTTGGTTCGAGCCGCCGGAAGGTTTTTGCTGAGCTTCATTTACTTTAATTTCTCGCCCATTTACTTCTTTTCCGTTAAGTTTAGAAATTGCTTTAATTCCTTCGCTTTTTTCACTCATTTCAACAAATCCGAATCCTTTAGATCGGCCTGAGTCACGGTCAGTGATAACATTTGCATTAACTACATTGCCAAATTCGGCAAAAAGATTGTGCAAAGATTGGTTTGTGGTCTCGTAATCGAGATTTCCTACGTATATATTCATTATATACTCCTTGTTTTTAAAAATTAGTTAAATGAAATTAAAGTTGAAAGGAATAAATAACGAGCCAGTCAAAAGCGATGTAAACAGTTAATCAGAAAGTTTTATATTCAAGAAAATTCAAAGTCATCTAATCTGTAACAGTAAAACGCGCAGGAGATATCCTGTCAAGTACAATTTATAAATTTATTGGAAAAGATAGGGATGATGGTACCCCCCTGAAGCGATTGAAACGTCACAAACAGTTTGGCAATTTAGGAATATTTTTACCTATAGACTTAAAAAACTTATTGGAGGTTATTGAAGAATTAATTA
>Ga0224501_10000188_pt1 | contig 58972 bp, 63 predicted proteins | sample SF_Oct11_sed_USG_4_FD_169105 | JGI IMG/M metagenome (GOLD analysis project Ga0224501, IMG submission 169105) | Sediment microbial communities from San Francisco Bay, California, United States - SF_Oct11_sed_USGS_8_1 | ecosystem: Environmental > Aquatic > Marine > Sediment | place: USA...
TCTCCGTGAGCGACGAGGCGGCTCGGGCGCGGCGGTTCCTGGAGCGGTTGCCGGAAAAGCAGCGTCTCTGCGTGGCCCTCCGCATCGACGAGGGGATGAGCTTCAAGGAGATCGGAGAGGTGATCGGCTCCAGTGAGGGAGCGGCGCGGGTAAGCTACTTCCATGGAATTCGGAAGCTGAGGGAGTGGATGACATGAACGATTCGCGATGTGCCTTCGTGCGGGAGGCTCTCCCGGCCTACGTGGGAAGGAGCCTCTCCCCCGGCGACGAGAGGGAGGTGTCCGCCCACCTGGCCGGGTGCGGGGAATGCCGGAGCGAGATGGAGGTGGTGACGCTCCTCCATGCGTCCCGCCCGGGTGCGCCGGCGGGACTGATCGACCGGATCCAGGAGGCGGTGGCCTCCGACGGGGCACCGTCCAGCGGCCGGCGCGGCGTTCCGGGGTGGGGACTGGCCGCCGCGGCGGTGGCGGTGCTCGCCCTGGGGATCGGGCGGACCCTGGGTCCGGCAACTCCCGCCGGAGAAGCGATCCCGGAATACGCGTCCGCCGAGGGCGCGGGCAACCTGTGGTTGGCCGAGGAGCGCCTCTCCACCTGGGTGCCGGCGTTCGACGACCTCTCCGATGAAGCCCTGGTGCAACTCCTGGAGGAGCTGGGAACATGACCGAGGACATGTCGGGACGTGTGAAGCGGTGGGGATGGTCCCTGGGCCTCCTCGTGGTCCTGGCCGTGGCGGCGGGGGCGTTCGACGCCGCGAGTGCGCAGGTCCGCGGGCAGCGGCGCGGTGGGGGCGAGCCGCCGCCGCGCTCCGAGTTGGAGCGGCGTGTCAGGGCCCGGTACGGGGAGATCATCCGGGAGCGCCTGGGGCTCACGGAGGAGCAGCACGCGGCCCTCGGTGAAGCCATGCGGGAGAGTTCACAACGCCGCCAGGAGCTCATGCGCGAGCAGCGCGAGTTGCGAGTCGAGGTCGCCGACCTGCTGGCCGCGCCGGAGCCCGGCGAGGAGGCCGCCCGGGAGTTGCTCCGCCGCGTGGCGGAGTTGCGTAGCCGCGAGGCGGACCTCTCCCGAGAGGAGCAGGAACGCCTTCTCGGGGTCCTCACACCGGTGCAGTACCTCCGACTGCAGGCGATCCGGGAAGAGATGGCGCAGCGCGTCCAGCGTCTGCGCGGCGGTCTCGGCGCGCCTCCGGGGACCGGGGTGCGGATGCGGCCCGGCGGTCGCGTTCCCCCGGGATGGTGACGGACCACGAGGGGTGGCGGAGTGCCCCGTTGACGCCGGAGGCGGGGCCTGGGTACCCTTCCTGACCGCCCCTCGCGCGGGCTTCTTCCTCACCCTTCTTTCGTGACCTGCCGGATGGCGCTGTCCGTACAGACCCTCTTCTTCGCCGCGTACCGTGACCTTCTCGGCACGTCGACCCTGGACGTGGAGCTTCCCGAGGGGGCGAGCGTGTCGGATCTGGTGGTGACCCTCCGGGCGAGGGGCGCTCCCTTCGACGCGCTCCCCGAGGAGCCCGCCGTGGCCGTGAATCGAAGCTACGCGCCCATGGGTCGGAGCCTCGCCGAGGGAGACGAAGTGGCCTTCATTCCGCCGGTGGCCGGGGGATGATCCATTCCCGGATCGTGCGGAATCCCATCGCCCCGTCGGAGGTGCTCGCCCGCGTGGGCCACCCCGAGGACGGTGCGGTGCTCCTCTTTCTCGGGGTCGTGAGGGACCACGCCGACGGGCGTTCGGTGACCGGAATGCGCTACGAGTGCTACGAGGAGATGGCCGAGGAAGTCCTCGCGGAGATCGCGGGGGAGGCCGCGCTCCGCCTGGGAACCGACCGCCTCGCCGTGGTCCACAGGGTGGGGGAGCTGGCCATCGGGGAGACGAGCGTGGCCATCGCCGTCTCCAGCCCCCACCGGGGGGAGGGGTACGACGCCTCACGCTTCGTCATCGAGGAGATCAAGAAGCGACTTCCCGTCTGGAAGCACGAGCACTATGCCGACGGAGCGTCCGCCTGGGTCGAAGGCACGGTTCCCCCCGGAACGGGAGGCGCCTGATCCATGCTGGATACCTTCGGTCGCCGGGTGGAGTATCTGCGCGTGTCCGTGACGGACAAGTGCAACCTCCGCTGCACCTACTGCATGCCCATGGAGGGGATGCCGTGGATGCGCCGGGACGAACTCCTCACCTACGAGGAGATCACGTCCATCGTGCGGATCATGGCGGGGATGGGGCTCCGCCGGGTCAGGATCACCGGCGGCGAGCCCCTGGTGCGCAGGGATCTTCCGGAGCTGGTGTCCATGCTCAAGGGAATTCCCGGGATCGACGACCTGTCCCTCTCCACGAACGCGGTGCTCCTCGAGGAGCACGCCCGGGCCCTGCGGGACGCCGGGATCGACCGCGTGAACGTCTCCCTGGACTCCCTCCGCGCCGAGCGGGTGGAGGCCATCGCCCGGCGACCCGGATCGTTCCCCCGGATCATGGCCGGTCTCGATGCCGCGGAGGCGGCGGGGTTCGCGCCCCTGAAGATCAACGTCGTGCTCATCCGGGGGGTGAACGACGACGAGATCGAGGACTTCGCCGCCATCACCCGGGAACGTCCCTGGCACGTCCGCTTCATCGAGCTCATGCCCACCGGGTCGAACCTGGATCTCAGCGCCCGGCAGTTCTTCTCCTGCACGGAAGCGCTGCGGCGTCTCCGCGCCGTGGAGGAGCTCGAGCCGGTGGAAGGCCCACCCGGGAACGGCCCGGCCACGTATCACCGCTTTCCCGGGGCTCCGGGCACCGTGGGGGCGATCACCCCCATGAGCCACAACTACTGTGACCGGTGCAACCGGATGCGCCTCACCGCGGACGGTCACCTGAGACCCTGCCTCTTCGGTGAGCTGCAGACCAACCTCCGCGACCCGCTCCGGGCCGGGGCGGACATCGTGCCGTTCATCGACGAGACCCTGCGGATCAAGCCGGAGCGGCATCACCTGGTGCAGGGGAGCGACGCGGGGTCCGGGGGGCTGGTGGCGCTCTCCCAGACGGGGGGGTGACCCGATGCGGCGTGCCGGTTTCCGGGGTGGGGACACGGAGATGAAACGTCGCTCCTCCATGCGGGTAGCCGTTCGTTGACACCCCCATGGCCCTCTCATACGTTCGGGCCAACTTCATTCAGAATCCTGCCGAAATACGGATTTCACTCATATGAGCGCGAAAAGGATCACCGTGGTGGGCGCCGGCCACGTCGGCGCGACCTGCTCCCAGCTGTTGGCTCAGAAGGAACTCGCCCGCGAGGTGATCCTCGTGGACATCGCCGAGGGAATCCCCATGGGGAAGGCGCTGGATCAGTGGGAGAGCGCCCCCATCGAGGGGTGCGACACCCGGGTGTACGGGGCCAACGACTACAGCCTCTCGGCCGACTCGGAAATCTTCATCGTCACGGCGGGGATCGCCCGTAAGCCGGGGATGAGCCGCGACGATCTCCTGCGCACCAACGCCGGGATCGTCCGCTCCGTGTCCGAGGAGATCAAGCGAGTGGCGCCGGACTCCATCGTGATCGTGGTCTCCAACCCGCTGGACGTGATGGCGCAGGTGGCCCTCGAGACCACCGGATTCCCCCGTGAGCGAGTGGTGGGGATGGCCGGCGTCCTGGACACGGCGCGGTACCGTTCCTTCATCGCCCTCGAGCTCGACGTGAGCATCGAGGACATCCAGGCCCTGGTCCTGGGCGGGCACGGAGACACCATGGTTCCCCTCGCCAGCTACACCTCCGTGAGCGGGATCCCGCTCACGCAGCTTCTCGCGCAGGATCGGATCGACGCCCTGGTGGAGCGGACGCGGAAGGGCGGCGGCGAGATCGTGGGATACCTCGGTACCGGGAGCGCCTACTATGCGCCCGCCGCAGCGGCGGTCCAGATGGCCGAAGCCATCGTGAAGGACAAGCGCCGCATCCTCCCCTGCGCGGCCTGGCTCCAGGGAGAATACGGGATGCGCGACCTCTACCTCGGAGTGCCCTGCCTCCTCGGCGAGGGAGGACTCCTGAAGGTGCTCGAGGTCGAGCTCACCGAGGATGAGAAGGCGGCTCTGACCAACAGCGCCGACCACGTGCGGTCCACGGTGGAGGCACTCAAGGCTCTCGGCTGATCGGGATCTCTCAACAATCGCAAGGAGTGGCAATGCGCCGCGTCTCAGCGCTCGCTCACACCTCCGTGGGGAAGAAGGTCCTCATGGCGGTGACGGGCTTCATCTGGTTCGGATTCCTGGTCGGGCACATGGCCGGGAACCTGAAGGCGTTCACGGGGGCGGAACACTTCGACGAGTACGCCCACCACCTGAGGGTATTCGGGGAGCCCATGGTACCCCCCATGGGCTTTCTCTGGACCTTCCGCCTTCTGGTTCTGGTGGCGTTCGTGGGCCACGTGATCCTCGCGTGGCAGACGTCCCGGGGAAGCCATGCCGCCCGGCAGGTGGCGTACCGGAAGCAGGAACACCTCTCCTTCTCCAGGGCGTCGGGATTCATGCGCTGGGGCGGGGTCGCGATCCTGGTCTTCGTGATCTTCCACCTCCTGCACATGACCACCGGCCAGTTGCACCCCGACTTCGTGGAGGGCGCGGCGTACGCCAACCTGGTGGGTGGGCTGTCCAGCCCGGTGGTGGCGGGGCTGTACGTCCTGGCCATGGTCGCGGTCAGCGCCCACCTCTATCACGGCCTCTGGAGCCTCTTCCAGACGGTGGGGGCGGCCCACCCGAAGTACCACGCGGCGCGGCGGCCTCTGGCCGTCGCGGCCGCGCTGGTGATCTTCTTCGGATTCATCTCGATTCCGGTGGCGGTTCTCACCGGCGTCCTGACCTTCTGACGGCCTGGAAGTGAGGAGCTGACCGTGCAACTCGATGCCAAGATTCCCGCCGGGCCCCTTCAGGACAAATGGACGAAGCACCGCTTCGACATGAAGCTGGTGAACCCGGCGAACAAGCGGAAATACGACGTCATCATCGTGGGAACCGGGCTGGCGGGCGCGTCCGCCGCCGCCACCATGGGTGAGTTGGGCTACAACGTGAAGGTCTTCACCTTCCACGACTCGGCCCGCCGTGCCCACTCCATCGCGGCCCAGGGTGGAATCAACGCCGCCAAGAACTACCAGGGCGACGGCGATTCGATCTTCCGGCTCTTCTACGATACCGTGAAGGGTGGGGACTTCCGGTCTCGGGAGGCCAACGTCTACCGCCTGGCCGAACTGAGCCTGAACATCATCGATCAGGCCGTGGCGCAGGGTGTGCCCTTCGCCCGTGAGTACGGCGGGCTCCTGGCCAACCGCTCCTTCGGTGGCGCCCAGGTTTCGCGGACCTTCTACGCCCGCGGCCAGACGGGGCAGCAGCTCCTCCTGGGAGCCTACCAGGCCCTCAAGCGCCAGGTGGCCGCCGGCACGGTGGAACTCCACACCCGCCACGAGATGCTGGACGTGGTCCTGGTGGACGGGGAGGCCCGGGGGATCGTGACGCGGGACCTCGTCTCCGGAAAGGTGGAGTCCCACGCGGCGCACGCGGTGGTGCTGGCCACCGGCGGCTACTCCAACGTGTTCTTCCTCTCCACGAACGCGAAGGGGTGCAACGTCACCGCGACGTGGAGGGCGGCGCGGCGGGGCGCGGGCTTCGCCAACCCCTGCTACACGCAGATCCACCCCACCTCGATTCCGGCATCCGGGGAATATCAGTCCAAGCTCACCCTCATGAGCGAGTCGTTGCGGAACGACGGGCGCATCTGGGTCCCGAAGAAGGCCGGAGACGGAAGGGTGGCCGCGGACATTCCGGAAGACGAGCGGGACTACTACCTGGAGCGCTTCTATCCCAGCTTCGGGAACCTTTCTCCGCGGGACATCTCCTCGCGGCGGGCCAAGGAGATGGTGGATGCCGGGCACGGAGTGGGCCCGCTCCGGAACGGTGTCTTCCTGGACTTCAAGCACGCCATCGACAGGCTGGGAAGCCCGGTCATCTCCGAGCGGTACGGAAACCTCTTCGAGATGTACGAGAAGATCACCGGTGAGGATCCGTACAAGACGCCCATGCGCATCTATCCGGCGCCCCACTACACCATGGGTGGGTTGTGGGTGGACTACAACCTCATGAGCAACGTGCCCGGAATGTTCGTGCTCGGTGAGGCCAACTTCTCCGACCACGGCGCCAACCGGCTCGGTGCCAGCGCCCTGATGCAGGGGCTGGCCGACGGGTACTTCGTCGCCCCGGCCACCATCAGCAACTACCTGGCCGGTGTGGAGCGGAAACCCGTCTCCCGTGATCACGCCGCCTTCGCGGACGTGGAACGGGAGGTCTCGGAGCGCACGCAGCGGCTTCTCGACGTCGACGGGACCCGCACGGTGGACGAGTTCCACATCGAGCTCGGCCGGATCATGTGGGAAAAGTGCGGGATGGAGCGCAACGAGGCCGGGCTCAAGGAGGCGCTGAAGGAGATCCCCGAGTTGCGGGCGCGCTTCTGGAAGGAGGTCCGGGTGCCCGGGTCGGGAGAGACGTTCAACCAGTCCCTGGAAAAGGCCGGGCGGGTGGCGGACTTCCTCGAGTTCGCCGAGGTGATGTGTCACGACGCCCTCGCCCGCGACGAGTCCTGCGGAGCGCACTACCGGTCGGAGCACACCACCGAAGAAGGTGAGGCCAAGCGGGACGACGAGAACTTCTCCCACGTGGCGGTCTGGGAGTACAAGGGTGAGGGCGAGGCGCCCGTGCTGCATCGGGAGCCCCTGGCCTTCGAGAATGTGAAGCTCTCCACCAGGAGCTACAAGTAATGAATTTCACGCTCCACGTCTGGCGGCAGGACGGTCCCGAGGTCCCCGGTGGCTTCGAGACGTACGAGGCCCGCGACATCAGCGAACACATGTCCTTTCTGGAGATGCTGGACCTGGTGAACGAAGGGCTCACCCACGACGGCCACGAGCCCGTCGCCTTCGAGCACGACTGCCGCGAGGGGATCTGCGGTTCGTGCGGGATGATGATCAACGGCGTGCCCCATGGCCCCAAGGGGATGGTGGCGACGTGCCAGCTCCACATGCGGAGCTTTCGTGACGGCGACGAGATCTGGATCGAGCCGTGGCGGGCCACGGCGTTCCCGGTGCTCCGCGACCTCGCCGTGGATCGCGGCGCGCTGGACCGCATCATCGACGCGGGGGGGTACATCTCGGTGCGTACCGGAAGCCCCCAGGACGCCAACGCGCTCCTCATCCGCAAGGAGGACGCGGACCTGGCCATGGACGCGGCCCAGTGCATCGGGTGCGGGGCCTGCGTGGCGGCCTGTCCCAACGCTTCGGCCATGCTCTTCACCGCGGCCAAGGTGAGCCACCTCGGCCTCCTTCCGCAGGGTCAGCCCGAGCGCTACACGCGTGTGCTGGACATGGTGACGCAACACGACCGGGAGGGTTTCGGGAACTGCACGAACCACGGGGCGTGCCAGGAGGCGTGTCCCAAGGGGATCAGCGTGGACTTCATCGCGCGCCTGAATCGCGACCTGGTCGTGTCCACGTGGAAGACCGCGGGTGACTGAGTCCGCCGCCTTGACACCCGACCCGTCCGGGACGAGAATGGCTGCCATGAAGCGTGATCGCCTGAACCGGAATTCCAATTGGAATCGCAATCCCCGCGGGGGCTGCGACGCCGGATCGGTATAGCGTAAGCGCGCTGAGGAAGACCGAACCGGCCGCGGCCCCGACGAGGGGGCCGCGGCCGTTTTCGTTAAAGGACGGCCCTCCGAGTTGCCGATACTCGAAGCGTCGCGGGAGATGCGGGAACCGATGGGGTGTAGCTCAACCGGCAGAGCGCCTGGCTGTTAACCAGGAGGTTGGTGGTTCGAACCCACCCGCCCCAGTGAAGAGAAGAGGGGTGTCCGGGCCATCGCCCGGACACCCCTCTTCGGTTTCCCCGGAGGGACCGGGTCACAGGGTCAGGTGATCGATGACCAGGGCCACCCGGCGGTTCTCCCACCCGTCGGCTCCGGGCCCGTGCGTTCCTGGCACGATGATCCGAGGCGTGTTCTCGCCGTAGCTCACGGCACGGACCTGATCGGCGGACAGGCCGCCCCGGGTCGTGAGGTAGCCGCGCACGGCGTCGGCGCGACGCTGGCCGAGGCGAACGTTGTAGTCCGACCCTCCCGCCGGGTCGGCGAACCCTTCGGCGGTGATCGTGGCGGTGGGATAGTACTGGGACACCACCGAGGCGAAACGATCGAGGATGCGGGTGTCGTTCTCGTCGAGCTCCGCCCGGTCGAACTCGAAGTAGACCGGGGCGTTGAAGCGTATGGCCGACTCGAACCGCTCCATGGACCCCCCGACCTCACCCTGCAGGTCGGCCAGAGCCCGTTCCAGCGCGTCCACGCGCCGGCTCAGAGCGTCCACCCGCGACGTCACACCGTTGTCTCCGTCGGCGATCTGCTGGGACATCTCGTCCCGCAGTTGCTCGAGTTGGCTGTCCAGATCCTCCTGCTTCACGCTGGCACACCCCGCCACCAGCCCCGCCACCACCAACACGGCCAGGCTCCGCGGAGTCTTGCTGAATCCCATCATGTCGAGCCTCCTGAAGGCAAACACCGGTTCCACGTATGACCGACCCTCCGTAATGCACGTCTCGTGCCAACCCCCCGGAGGCCCCCGTGCCGGGAGCGGGCCACCGGCCGGCGATCGCTTCCTTGCTCCACCGGGGCGTTCCGCCGTAGTCTCGAAGCTCGCGGAGTGATGCACACCACCAAGGAGGACGTTCTTGGATCGACCGATTCGCAGCGCGGCGGGAAGGGTGGCCTCTCCGGCGGTGGTGGCGTGCCTGGTGGCGGTCGTGTCCGGATGCGCCGCGACTCCCTGGGAGGGCTCGGAACTGGACCCGGCGCGGGTCACCTTCGCTCCGGAGTTGTCCGTGGACCTGGCCGCCATGGACCGTACCCCGTCCGGGTTGTACGTGCAGGATCTGAACGAGGGAACGGGACCCGTCGCAACCCGCACGGGCCTGGTGTCGGTGCACTACGTCGGTTGGCTCCCCGACGGGACCGTGTTCGACACGAGCGTAGGTGGAGATCCCATGCACTTCCGCCTGGGCGGCAACGAGGTCATCAAGGGGTGGAACGAGGGGATCCCCGGGATGAAGGTCGGTGGCCGCAGGCGCCTGGTCGTGCGCCCGGGGCTGGCCTACGGCTCGCGAAGCGTGGGACGCGTCCCGTCCGGCGCCACCTTGGTGTTCGAGCTCCAATTGGTGGAGGTACGCTGACCGGGGAACGTCCGCGCTCGGCTGCTGTATTCCGTGGGAAGCCAGGCGGGCGGGCCTCCTCCTCGCGGGAGGGGGGCCGCGGTGGGGCAACCGGCCCCCTTTCGCCCCAACCAGAAGGGACTCATGACTGGAATGGACACCTTGCTGTATCGGACGGCCGGGGCAGGTACCTCCGCGGCGCTCCTCGTGATCGGGCTCGCGGCGTGCGGAGACACTCCCACGGACCCGACGGTGGACTTCGAGGTCATCGAGGAGGTCACCTTCGCGGATACGTTGGGGATCGACCTCGCCCAGATGACCCGCCTGTCTTCCGGGATGTACATCCAGGATCTGGTGGTGGGAGACAGTACGCTGGTGGCCGTCGGGGACTACCTCGACGTGGCGTACAGCGGGTGGCTCAAGGACGGGACGCGCTTCGACTCGGGCACGTTCTCCTTCCTCCTGGGTGGGGGGCAGGTGATCCAGGGCTTCGACCAGGGCGTGATCGGAATGCGGGTGGGCGGGAAGCGGAAGCTCGTCATCCCCCCCGCGCTGGGGTACGGATCCCGGGACATGGGGATCATCCCCCCCGGTTCGATCCTGGTCTTCGACGTGGAGATCCTCGGCATCCAGTGAGGGAACACCCTCCCCGGGGCCGCTACATCCTGGGGAGGGTGACGCCCACCTGGTTCTGGTACTTCCCCTTCCGGTCGGCGTACGCGACCTCCGGCTCTTCGTCTCCCTCGAAGAAGAGGAGCTGGGCGATCCCCTCGTTGGCGTAGATCTTGGCGGGGAGCGGAGTGGTGTTGGAGATCTCCAGCGTGAGGTACCCCTCCCACGTCGGCTCCAGCGGGGTGACGTTCACGATGATCCCGCAGCGGGCGTAGGTGCTCTTTCCCAGGCACACCACCAGGACGTCACGGGGGATGCGGAAGTACTCCGTGGTGCGGGCCAGCGCGAAGGAGTTGGGCGGGATGATGCACTGGTCCTCGTTGATGTCCACGAACGACCGGTCGTCGAAGTCCTTGGGGTCCACCACCACGTGATGGACGTTGGTGAAGACCTTGAACTCCGGGGCCACCCGGATGTCGTATCCGTAGGAGGAGAGCCCATAGGAGATGACGCCCTCGCGGACCTGACCGGCCTCGAAGGGTTCGATCATCCGGTGCTCCTGGGCCATCCTGCGAATCCACTTGTCACACTTGATGGGCATGGTACGCCGTGGGGTTCGTGTGGGACTTCGACTTCTCGGATGCGAGCCACCGCTACAGCGGCCGGGCGGGGAGCCGAAGATTACCGTATGCCGGTGGGGAGGGCAAACCCGTCCGGGAGGTGGAAAATCGGGCCTTCCGCGCTTGACACTTCTCCCGCTGCTCGGATACCTTCCGGCGTCCTTACGTGAACGATTTCACAAACCCTGGCGAGCCATGTCGGGAGCTTATCTCCCCCTTCTTCTGCTCTTCAGCATCTCGGTGGTGAACGCCGTGGGAATGGCGGTCGCTACGCACGTCTTGAACCCCTACCGCCCGACGCCACAGAAGGAGATGCCGTACGAGTCCGGGATGATCCCCCTGGGGGATACCCGTGCCCGCTTCTCCGTGAAGTTCTACATGGTGGCCATCAGCTTCATCGTCTTCGATCTGGAGACGGTGTTCCTGGTGCCGTGGGCCGTTCAGATGCGTGAGCTGGGTTGGAGCGTCTTCGTGGCCATGCTCATCTTCGTGGCCGTCCTCGCCGTGGGGCTCCTGTACGAGTGGAAGAAGGGAGGTCTCGAGTGGGACTGATAGACAGGACCAGAGGTATCTTCGTCGGCCCGGAAGCCCCCACCTTCCTCACCACGAAGCTGGACTTCTTCGTCAACTGGGCGCGCCGGAACTCGTTGTGGCCCATGCCCTTCGGGACCGCCTGCTGCGCCATCGAGATGATGGCGTCGGCGGCCTCCAACTACGACCTGTCGCGCTTCGGGATGGAGCGGATGTCGTTCAGCCCCCGCCAGGCCGACGTGCTCATCTGCGCCGGGCGGGTTCCCTACAAGCTCGCGCCGGTGCTGCGCCGCGTCTGGGACCAGATGCCGCAGCCCAAGTGGAGCATCTCCATGGGCGCGTGTGCCTCGTCGGGCGGCGTGTTCGACGTCTACTCCATGGTCCAGGGGATCGACACGATCATCCCGGTGGACGTGTACATCCCGGGGTGTCCGCCCCGGCCCGAGGCCCTCATCTACGGCCTCATGATGATCCAGGAGAAGATCCGGCAGGAGTCCCTCAACGACCACTACGCGCTCCGGTCCGAGGATCCGGCGACGGTGGCCCGTCCCCGTGCCGCCGGCGAGGAGTTGGTGGGTCTCACGGGGCCCTTCGGGAACTCGACGCAGCAGGACCGGCTCTCCGGCCTGGCCGTGACCCCGGCCGCCTTCCCCTCAGACGATCCTTCCTCGGACTTCTAGCATGAGCGACGAATCCAGGAGTGGTCTCGACGCCGTCGACGAGGGGGTTCTCGTCGAGGGCGCGGCCAGCCCGTACAACGAAGCGCCCCCCGAGGCCCGGAACGACCACGCCTCCGTGGCCGCCCTCTACCAGCGGTTCGGTGGCGCGGTGGTACGACATCAGGTGAACGCCGGCGGACAACACGTGGTCTTCGTCGACCCGTCCCGGAGCCTGGAGATCCTCACGTGGCTCCGTGACGACGCGGAGCACCGTTACGACATGTGCTCCGACGTCACCGCGGTGGACTACGGAGCGGGACGTCCGGTCAACGTGGTGTACCAGCTCTTCTCGACGACCCACAAGCGGGCCCTCCGTGTCCGGTGCGAACTGCCGCTGGACGCCCTCGAGATCGACTCGGTCATGCCCCTCTGGAAGGGCGTCGATTGGCTCGAGCGCGAGGTGTTCGACCTCTTCGGGATCACCTTCCGCGGACACCCGGATCTCCGGAGGATCCTCATGCCCCACGACTATGCCGAGGGGTACCCGTTGCGGAAGGACTTCCCGCTTCGTGGCCGGTTCTCCCGTGAGGAGCAGACCCGCCGGGCCCTCAACCAGGATCCGGAGAGATTCTACATCCCCGAGGAGTTCGAGGTGGGCGGGGCGGTGCAGGAAGTGCGCCTTCCCCCGGTGAACGTGACCGCCGCGCCGGACCGAGGCACGACGGCGGGCGAGAGCTGACGCGACTTCCATCGGAATCAGGCAAGCCATGACGCAGAAGACAGTGGAGTTCGCGGTAGGCCGGAACCCCGAGATGGGGGTGGACGGGCGTCCCGTCCCGAGCCCCGTGGCCCCCTTCGACATCCCCGAGCCCGATCTGGACTCGGAGCACATGCTCATCAACATCGGCCCGCAGCACCCGGCGACTCACGGGGTGCTCCGGCTGGTGTGCGAGTTGGACGGCGAGACGGTGGTGCGGGTGATCCCGCACATCGGGTATCTCCACTCCTCCTTCGAGAAGCTCGGCGAGTACCGCACCTGGAACCAGGTGGTGCCCCTCACCGACCGGATGGACTATCTGGCGCCCCTCATCTACAACTGCGCCTACGTGATGTCCGTGGAGAAGCTCATGGGGATCGAGGTCACCGAGCGCTGCAAGGTGACCCGGGTGATCCTCATGGAGATGGATCGCATCTTCGGCCATCTCCTCTGGCTGGGAACCACGGCCATCGACGTGGGGGCCTTCACGCCCTTCCTGTACTCCTTCCAGGAGCGCGAGCGGATCTACAAGCTCCACGAGGCCTATACCGGGGCGCGCATCACCACGTCGGCCACCCGCGTGGGCGGGATGATGGCCGATCTTCCCGAGGGGTGGACCCAGGGGCTGAAGGACTTCCTGGACACCTTCCCCGACACACTCGCCGAGGTGGACAGTCTGCTGACGTGCAGCGGGATCCACATCGGGCGAACCCAGGGCGTGGGGGTGATCACCGCCGAGGAGGCGGTCAACTACGGCCTCACGGGCGCCAACCTCCGCGCCACCGGCGCCGACTACGACGTGCGCAAGGACCAGCCCTACTACGACTACGAGACCTACGACTTCCAGGTCCCGGTGGGTCAGCACGGCGACTGCTACGACCGCTACCTGGTCCGGATGGAGGAGATGCGGCAGAGCGTGGCCATCCTGCGCCAGGCGCTGGACCGCCTCCCCGGGGGCCCCATGAACGTGGACGACCCCCGTATCAGCCTCCCCTCCAAGACCGACTGCATGTCGGACATGGAGAGCATGATCCACCACTTCAAGCTCATCACCGAAGGCATTCCGGCTCCCGAGGGAGACTGCTACTCGGCGGTGGAGGCCTCCAAGGGCGAGCTGGGGATGTACGTGGTGGCCGAGGAGGGGAGCACCAAGCCGGTTCGGTGGCGGGTGCGCCCTCCGTCTTTCGTGAATCTCTCGGCCATCTCCAAGCTGGCCGAAGGGCACCTGGTCTCGGACCTGATCATGATCAACGCGAGCCTCGACATCGTTCTGGGGGAGATCGACCGATGAGTGAGATCCCCTTCAAGAACCCTGGCTGGGCCGGGAACACCGGCGAATTCGATCTTACGGAGGAACAGGTCCGGGGGGACGACCTGGTGGGGAAGCGTCCCGTGGACGGCGGGCACCCGTCGGGTGCCGCGAGCTATCCCTACATGGTGGCCGACCGGAATCCCGACGCGACCCTCTTCGAGGGCCCCTACCGGGAGCGCTTCGAGAAGATCCTGTCGCGCTACCCCGACAAGCAGGCGGCGCTCCTCCCCACGTTGGGGTTGGCCCAGGAGATTCGCGGGCACGTGAGCCCCGAGTCCATGGACCGCGTGGCGGAACTCCTGGAGCTGTCGCCCGCCTACGTGCGCGGTGTGGCCACCTTCTACACCATGTACAACAAGCAGGCGGTGGGTCGTCACCTGATCCAGGTCTGCACGAACGTTTCATGCAATCTCTGCGGTGCCGACGAGGTGCTCGAAGCGTTCCTCCGCTACAACGACGTCGAGCCGGGAGAGACCACCGAGGACGGGAACTTCACGGTCATCGAGGCGGAGTGCCTCGCGGCGTGCGGATTTCCCACCTGTGTCCAGATCAACTCCCGCTACTACGAGAACGTGACGCCCACCGACGTGCCCGGCATCATCGAGGCGCTCCGGTCGGGAAAGGCCGGGGAGAGGTAGGATGGCGTACCCGTACGTATCGGACCGCGAGGTCCGGGTCCTGAGCCGGTACTTCGGCGATCCCATGGCGCGCCGCGTCGACACCTACGTCGAGCGCGGAGGCTACCAGGCGGCGAAGAAGGCCTTCGAGATGGGGCCCGACGCCGTCATCGAAGAGGTGAAGTCCTCCGGGCTGCGGGGAAGGGGGGGCGCGGGGTTCCCCACGGGCGTGAAGTGGTCCTTCATGCCCAAGGAGCCCACCCGGCCCCACTACCTCCTCTGCAACGCCGACGAGTCGGAGCCCGGTACCTTCAAGGACCGCGAGCTCATCCGGTGGGATCCGCATCAGCTCATCGAGGGCGTGCTCATCGGGGCCTTCGCCATCCGCGCCAAGCAGGCCTACATCTACTGCCGGGGTGAGTTCTTCGAGACCACCCAGGTGCTGGCACGGGCCCTGGAGGACGCGTACGCGAAGGGATACGTGGGGAAGAACATCCAGGGGAGCGGGGTCGACATCGACATCACCGTCCACCTCGGAGGCGGGGCCTACATCTGCGGTGAGGAGACGGCCCTCATGAACTCCCTGGAGGGACGGCGCGGGACCCCTCGCGTGAAGCCGCCCTTCCCGGCGGCGGTGGGCGCGTTCGGGATGCCCACCACCATCAACAACGTGGAGACCCTGGCCGCCGTCCCCCACATCGTGAACAACGGAGGGGCGTGGTACCGGCAGTGGGGAACGGAGAAGAGCTCCGGGACCAAGCTCTTCTGCGTGAGCGGACACGTGAACAAGCCGGGGAACTACGAGCTCCCCCTGGGCTTCCCCCTCATGGACCTCATCAACGACGTCTGCGGGGGCGTGCGCGACGGGAACAAGCTCAAGGCGGTGATCCCGGGCGGATCTTCCGTTCCCATCCTCACGGCCGCGGAGTGTGACTGCGCCCTCTCCTACGAGGGTGTCCAGGAAGCGGGCTCCATGCTGGGGTGTGCTTCGGTCATCGTGATGGACGAGACCGCGGACATCGTCAAGCAGGTACGACGCATGGTCCAGTTCTACGCCCACGAGTCGTGCGGGCAGTGCACGCCCTGCCGTGAGGGAACGGCGTGGATGACCCGGATCCTGCGCCGGATCGAGGACGGACGTGGTGCCGAAGAGGATCTGGACACGCTCGTGGAGATGAGCCGCCAGATGACGGGGACCACCATCTGCGTGCTGTCGGACTCGGCGGGCGCTCCCGTGGTGTCGTCCATCAACAAGTTCAAGGACGAGTATCTCGCCCTCATCCGGCGCGGTGAGCGCGTCGGGGTGGCATAGAGATGAAGAAGACCCGAGACGAGACGTATGGCTGATACGCCCGCAACGGTTACCCTGACCATCGACGGTCGGGAAGTCACCGTTCCCAAGGGAACGACCCTCCTGAAGGCCGCGACGGAGGCGGGGAAGGACGTCCCCCACTACTGCTACCACGACGGGCTCTCCTCACCCGCCCAGTGCCGGCTGTGCCTGGTGGAGGTGGAAGGGGCGCCCAAGCCCATGCCGTCGTGCGTGACCCAGGCCATGGACGGACAGGTGGTGCGCACCGAGTCCGAGCTGGCGCTGGACATGCGCAAGGGCGTCCTCGAGTTCTACCTGGTGAACCACCCCCTCGACTGTCCCATCTGCGACATGTCCGGGGAGTGCAACCTCCAGAACTACGTCCACGAAGAGGGGCGCGAGCACGGCCGCTCCCGGGAGCCCAAGCGGGTCTTCGGGCGCGACGACTTCGGCGGCGACGTCCTCTACTACGGCGACCGCTGCGTCATGTGCACGCGCTGCGTCCGCTTCATGAGCGAGGTCGAACAGGACCATCGCCTCACGGTGGTGGAACGGGGGAGCCGCTCGGTCATCGACACCTTCTTCGAGGAGGGGTTGGAGGGAACGCACTGGCACGGGAACGTGGTGGACATCTGCCCCGTGGGTGCGCTGGTCTCCAAGGACTTCCTCTACAAGGCCCGCGCCTGGGACCTCACCCACACGCCGGGCGTCTGCCCGAACTGTTCGCAGGGGTGCAACATCGACCTCCACGTGCGCGACAACCTCGTGCAGCGCCTCAAGCCCAGGGAGAACCTGGAGGTCAACGCCTTCTGGATGTGCGACTACGGGCGCGGGAACTACGAGTGGATCAACCGTGGGGACCGTCTGGAGGCTCCACTGGTGCGGGAGGGAGGCTCCACCAGGGCCATGGGATGGAAGGACGCGCTGTCCCGCCTCCTCGCCGGGGTGGAGGGCGCGTCGGGGAAGGGGATCCGGGCGGTGGCCTCTCCCTTCAGCTCCAACGAGGACCTGGCCGCGCTGCGCGCGCTGGTGGACGAGTTCGGCGGGGGCGAGATCGTGTACCGCTCCGCGCGGGCGGAGGACGAGATCGTCCTGAAGGGGTTCCCCACGCTGGCACGGCGCCGTGACCTGGCACCCAACGGGAAGGGTGCCGACCTCCTGGGGATGAAGCGCGTGGGCGGCGACGACGCCACCGGCGGGCTGGAGGGCGTGGCCGGCCACGGCGGGATCGTCATCGTGCTCGGTGACGCCCTGGCGGACCAGGGCGCCGACTTCGGCTCCGCGGCCGCCCTCTACGTCTATCTGGGCGGGCACGGCGGCCCGGCCACCGCGAACGCGCACTTCGTGCTCCCCACCGCGACCTTCGCGGAGACGGAGGGGACCTTCACCAACTTCGAGGGGAGGGTGCAGCGCTTCGCTCCCGCCCTGGACGCTCCCGGCGCGTCCCGTCCGGCCTGGCTGGTGCTGAACGCGCTGGTGGCGGAACGGACCCAGGGAGAGGTGCCCCGTACGGCGGCCGCGGCCTTCGCCGTGGCGGGGACCAAGGCAGGGCCCTTCGCGGGGATGCGCTACGATGAGATCGGACCCCGCGGTGCGGTGGTGAACGAGACCGTTTCGCTTTCGGGAGACTGACCGGATGGAAACCCTGCAACCCGTCACCGGGCTCGCGTTGATCCTTTCGTCGGCGGCGAAGATCGGAGCCGTGTTCACCACGGTGATGCTCGTGGTGGCCTATACCACGCTGGCCGAGCGGAAGGTGTCGGCCTGGCTCCAGGACCGGGTGGGCCCGAATCGGGTGGGCCCCTTCGGGCTCTTCCAACCCCTGGCCGACGGGCTCAAGAACATCCTGAAGGAGGAGACCTATCCCGCCCGGGCGGCGCGTCTCTTCTTCATCCTGGGTCCCATGCTCGCGCTCATCCCTGCGCTGGTCACCTTCGCGGTGATCCCGTTCGCCGCGCCGCTCCCCACCCCGTGGGGCGTGGTGGACATGATCGTGGCGGACGTCCCCATCGGGATCCTCTTCATCCTGGCGTTCAGCTCGCTGGGCGTGTTCGGGGTGGTGCTCAGCGGGTGGGCGTCGAACAACAAGTACGCCTTCCTGGGCGGGCTGCGCGCTTCGGCGCAGATGGTGAGCTACGAGGTGGCGTTGGGGTTGTCGCTGATCACGGTGCTCATGCTCACCGGGAACGTGACGCTCACGCGGGTGGTGTGGGAGCAGCAGCAGATGGGCTTCTGGTTCGTCTTCCCGCTCTCCCTGGCCTTCATCCTCTTCGTCATCTCGGCCTTCGCCGAGACCAACCGGCTTCCCTTCGACATGCCGGAGGCCGAGTCGGAGCTGGTCACGGGGTACCACACCGAGTACTCGGCCATGAAGTTCTCCATGTTCTTCATCGCCGAATACGCGCACATGCTCACGGCGTCGGCGCTCATGGCCACCCTCTTCCTGGGCGGGTGGGACATCCCGGGGCCGTGGGACGACGCCTTCTGGTATCAGGGGCAGCTCATCAAGGGGTTCGCCGCCGACGGGAGCGTGCTCCTGGCGGCTCCGTCGGTCCTGAAGACGCTGGTGACACTGGTGGCCTTCGCGCTGAAGACGGGCTTCTTCCTCTTCTTCTACATCTGGGTCCGCTGGTCGCTCCCGCGTTTCCGGTACGACCAGGTGATGGCGCTGGGGTGGAAGGTGATGCTCCCGGTGGCGCTGGGGTACGTCATGCTGGTGGCGGGGACGATGCTGGTGCTGGACGAACTGGGGATGCGCTCGGGCGGATTCGCGTACGGACTCGTCCTGACGGCGGTGAGCATGATGGCCACCGTGGGCTTCGTGGTGTTCCTGGATCGGGGCCGCACCATCGCAGGAGCGGCGGCCCAACGGGCTCAGAAGGTGGAGATCAAGACCATTCCGTCGCCGGCGGGCGACTGACGGAGGACGAGGCAAGCGCATGGCGATTTCGGTGAAGGTGCTGGACCGTCCCCATCCGGAGACGACGTCGTACCTGAGGGCATCCCTCAAGGGGATGGCGTTGACGTTCCGCCACATCGCGAGGCGGAAGGTCACGCAACAGTACCCGGAGGATCAGACCGACCTCTCTCCGCGCTGGCGGGGAACGCACCGCATGGAAGTGCACGCCGACGGGCGCCCCAAGTGCGTGGCGTGCGGACTCTGCCCCACCGGGGGCCCGGCCAACTGCATCCGCCTGGTGGGTGGTGAGGACGACCAGGGGAACCGCTACCCCGTCGTGTACGAGATCGACGAGTTCCGTTGCATCTTCTGCGGGATGTGCCAGGAGGTCTGTCCCGTGGAGGCCATCCACGTGGGCCGGCATTTCGAGAACGCCGAGTATACCCGGGACCGCTTCGTGTACGACCTGGATCGTCTCATGGAGCAGGAACATCCCGCGACCCTCCTCTGGGATCCCTCGGATCCGAGGTCGGAGTAACCCATGGTCGATATTCTCTTCTACGTGTTCGCGGCGGTGGCCATCGGGAGCGCCTTCGGAGTGGTGCTCGCCCGCACACCGGTGGGGAGCCTTCTCTTCATGGTCAGCACGCTGGCGAGCGTGGCCGCGACGTACGTGCTCCTGGAGGCGCACTTCCTGGCCGCCATCCAGATCATCGTGTACGCGGGGGCCATCATGGTCCTCTTCCTCTTCGTGATCATGCTCCTCAACCTGGGTCACGAGTACCGGAGAGACCTGAAGGCGCCCTTGGCCATGATCCCCGCCTTCGCCGTGGTGGGCGCCATGGCCGGGTTCATCGCCCGGGTGTTCCGGGCCACGGACGTGGGCGCCGGGATGATGACCGAGGCGGGGCGGGGAATCGACGCGGCGCTCCTCGAGCACGGCGCCGTGGGCGCCATCGCGCAGCCCCTGTTCACCGACTACATCGTGCACTTCGAGGTCACCGGGATCCTTCTCCTGGTGGCCATCGTGGGCGCGCTGGCTCTGGCCAAGAGGAGCGTCTGATGATCACCGAAGCCCTCATCCTGAGCGCCATCCTCTTCGTGGTGGGCACCTTCGGCGTGCTCGTGCGGCGCAACGCCATCATCATGTTCCTCTGCATCGAGCTCCAGCTCAACGCGGTGAACCTCGCCTTCGTGGCGCTCTCCCGCCTGGTGGGGATCGACGGTCAGGTGTTCGTCTTCTTCGTGATGACGGTGGCGGCGGCGGAAGCGGCGGTGGGACTGGCGATCATCATCTCCATCTTCCGCCACTACGAGTCCGTGGACGTGAACAACTTCAACCTCCTCAAGTGGTAGGGGCATGACGATATTCTCCACGCTCCTGACGTCCGTCGTACAGGAAGGTCACGGTGGAGGCGGCGGCGACTTCGTTCCCTTCCTCCCGGGACTCGTGGTCCTGCTTCCCCTCCTGGGGTTCGTGATCAACGGGTTCCTGGCTCTCCGACACGCGCGGCGTTCCGCGGACGCGGTTCGGGCGGGTGGTGAGCTGGATCTGGGCGGACCGGGCGAGCGGCCGGCCACCCACACGCTTCCGTCCCTGGTGGGCCCCGGCGTGATGCTCCTGGCCTTCCTGGTCACGCTGGTGAACTTCGTGCGCATGCTGGGCAGCGAGCTGCACGAACCCATGGTGGTGCACTACTGGACGTGGATCGACACCGGCGCCTTCCACGTGTCGGCGGCGCTCCAGCTCGACCAGCTCTCCATGGTGATGATGATGGTGGTCACCGGGGTGGGCTTCCTCATCCACGTGTTCAGCGTCGGGTACATGAAGGACGATCCGGGCTACCCCCGGTACTTCGCGTACCTGAACCTCTTCGTGTTCTTCATGCTGGTCCTGGTCATGGGATCCAGCTACCCCCTGATGTTCGTGGGGTGGGAGGGCGTGGGGCTCTGCTCCTACCTCCTCATCGGCTACTGGTTCAGCGACCGGGAGAAGGCCGACGCGGGGAAGAAGGCCTTCATCGTGAACCGCATCGGCGACTTCGGGTTCCTGGTGGCGATGTTCTTCCTCTTCGTCACGTTCGGCACGTTGGACTTCGTTCCCGTCTTCCACGACGCGCCCGACGCCCTGGTGTACGGGGGTGGGTTGGCGACCGCCATCTCGCTCTTCTTCCTTCTGGGGGCGACGGGGAAGAGCGCCCAGATTCCGCTCTACGTGTGGCTTCCCGACGCCATGGCCGGTCCCACGCCGGTTTCCGCCCTCATCCACGCGGCCACCATGGTCACGGCAGGCGTGTACATGGTGGCCCGGTCGTCCACCCTCTTCGCCCTCTCCCCGGTGGGAAGCGCCACCGTGGCGGGGATCGGGGTGCTCACCGCGCTCTTCGCGGCCACCATCGCGCTGAAGCAGAACGACATCAAGAAGGTCCTGGCCTACTCCACCGTCTCCCAGCTCGGATACATGTTCCTGGGCGTGGGGGTGGGGGCGTACGCGGCCGGCGTGTTCCACCTCATGACCCACGCCTTCTTCAAGGCGCTCCTCTTCCTGGGGTCCGGGGCGGTGATCCATTCCATGCATCACGCGCTCCACCACACGCACAACCACGCGGACCCCCAGGACATGCGCAACATGGGTGGGCTGCGGAAGTACATGCCCATCACCTGGACGGTCATGTGGCTCGCCACGCTGGCCATCGCGGGGATCTGGCCCTTCGCCGGGTTCTTCTCCAAGGACGAGATCATCTGGCAGACGGCGGCCTTCGGCGGGGCGGAGCACGCGCCCTTCCCGGGGCTGTACACGGCGTACTGGGTCATCGCCCTGGCCGCGGCCATGCTCACGGCCTTCTACATGACCCGCCTCATGGTGATGACCTTCCACGGCTCGAACCGCACGGGGAGCGCGGAGGAGAAGCACCTCCACGAGGCGCCGGCGGTGATGTGGGTGCCTCTCGCGGTCCTGGCCGTCCTCTCCACCTTCGGCGGTTGGATCAACGTTCCCGAGGCCATCCGCGAGTCCTTCCTGGGCGGGTTCGGCGTGCTTCCCATGACCGAGTGGCTCCACCACTGGCTCGAGCCGGTGACGGCCACGGCGCACCACATCCAGGAGACCAACCTCGGTGAGCTCTCGCACTACGCGCCCTTCGGCGGGGGAGAGGTCGCCTGGGCCGTGATCTCCACGGTGATGGCGCTGGTCATCGTCGTGGCCGCGTCGCGGGTCCTCGTCCGCGGCGAGGTCAAGCCCGCCGCCGAGGACGCCGAGCCCACGGGCTTCGGGAAGGTCCTCTACAACAAGTGGTACGTGGACGAGCTGTACGACCGCACGGTGGTCCAGCCCCTCCTGCGCCTGTCGAGATTCTGCTGGAAGTGGATCGACGCCTTCCTCATCGACGGAGCGGTGAACGCCGCCGGACTCGTCGCCCGCGGGATGGGGTGGGCGGGTTCGCTCTTCCAGACCGGAAACCTCAACACCTACGCCTTCTTCTTCTCCCTCGCCGCCCTGGTCATCCTGGGCGTCGTGGTCTTCTAGGAGGCGACGATCATGACTCTGATACTCGAAGCCATCGGTTACGGCGGTTGGGCCCTCCACGCCCTGGTGTGGCTCCCCGTCCTGGGGATGCTCCTGGTGCTGCGGTCCGAAGAGGAATCCGCCAAGCACGTGGCATTCTGGTGGTCGCTGGGCGTGTTCGTCCTCTCGCTGGGACTCTGGTGGGCGTTCGAGCCCGGGTGGGGCGGGATGCAGCTCGCCAGCTCGACTCCGTGGATCCCGGCGTGGGGCGTGGACTACGCCCTCGGCGTGGATGGGATCAGCCTGTTCATGGTGCTCCTCACCACCTTCACCACGCCGCTCGCCATCCTGGGCTCGTACCGGTACATCGGGAAGCGGCAGAGGGCGTTCTACGCGCTCATGCTCCTTCTGGAGGCGGGCGTGGTGGGTGTGTTCCTGGCCACGGACGTCTTCCTCTTCTACGTGTTCTTCGAGCTGACCCTGGTTCCCATGTACTTCATCGTGGGGATCTGGGGTGGCGAGCGCCGCATCTACGCGGCCATCAAGTTCTTCCTGTACACGGCGTTCGGGTCGCTCCTGATGTTGGTGGGGATCCTGTATCTCTTCATGAAGGCGAAGACGATGCTGGGGGTGCCCACCTTCGCGCTGGCGGAGCTCCTCCAGGTGCCCCTCAGCGGAACCGAGCAACTCTGGCTGTTCTCGGCCTTCGCGCTGGCCTTCTCCATCAAGGTGCCGCTCTTTCCGCTGCACACGTGGCTCCCCGACGCCCACGTGGAGGCGCCCACGCCGGGCTCGGTGGTGCTGGCCGCCGTCCTCCTCAAGATGGGGACGTACGGGTTCCTGCGCTTTCTCCTCCCGCTCTTCCCGGTGGCTTCGCAGCACCCCACCGTGGTGAGCGTCATGATGGTGCTGGCCGTGATCGGGATCGTGTACGCGGCCTGGGTGGCGGCGGTGCAGCCCGACGCGAAGAAGCTGGTGGCGTACACCTCGGTGGCGCACATGGGTTTCGTGGTGCTGGGGATCTTCGCCCTGACCCTGAACGGGATCCAGGGCGGGCTGGTGGTCATGATCTCCCACGGTCTCAGCACCGGGGCGCTCTTCCTTCTGCTCGGGATGCTCTACGAGCGGCGCCACACCCGTGAGATCGAGGCCTTCGGAGGAGTCGGCCGGGTTGCGCCTCTGTTCGCCACGGCCTTCGTCATCACGGCGCTGGCGTCCATCGGGCTTCCGGGAACGAGCGGGTTCGTGGGCGAATTCCTCGCTCTCCTGGGCACCTTCGAGACGCATCCCACCATCGCCATCGTGGCGTCGGCCGGGGTCATCTTCGCGGCCTACTACATGCTTCCCATGGTCCAGAAGGTCTTCTTCAACGCCCTCGAGAAGCCGGAGAACCGCGAGATGGAGGATCTCTCCGGCCGGGAGCTCGTCATCCTCACGCCGTTGGTGGCCCTCATGATCCTGGTGGGATGGCATCCCACCCCGATCCTGGAACGGATGGAGCCCAGCATCGAGGTGGTGCTGGAGCGGGTGGAGGAGGCCGCTGCCCCGGTCATGGAAGCGGAGATGCTTCCCGGGTCCGAGACCTCCCATGCTCCGGAAACGGCTCCCACGACTTCTTCTGAAACCGACTAGACCGCGCTCATGGAACTCGACTTCAGCCGGCAACTTCATTACGTCTGGGCGCTCCTCCCGGAGATCATCCTCTGTGTCTGGGGGATGGGGGTCCTCATCGCGGGGGTGTCGGGACCGGCGCACCGGGGCGAGGACCACGCCGTATCGGAAGACCCCGCGTTCGGGACCGGATCCGGTCTGGGGTGGGTGTCCCTGGTGGGTCTCCTCATCGCGGCGTTCTTCAACGGGTGGCTCTACACGTTGGACGAGGTGGGTCGCGGCGCCGTCGTGGCGGTGGACGACTTCCGCCTCTTCGCCAACTGGATCTTCCTGGGCGGTGCGGCGCTCTCGATCCTGATCTCGTTCACGTACGTCTACCGGAACCGCCTGCAGGCGGGAGAGTTCTTCTCGCTCATCCTCTTCGCCACGGCGGGGATGATGTTCATGGCCGGAGCGCGGGACCTGATGCTCCTCTTCCTGGGGCTCGAGGTCATGTCCATCGCCGTGTACGCGCTCACCGCCTTCAACCGGCGTGACCGGAGGGGGGCCGAGGCCGGACTGAAGTACTTCCTCCTCGGGGCCTTCGCCACGGGCTTCTTCCTGTACGGGATCGCACTGGTGTACGGCGCCACGGGGAGCACGAACATCGACACCATCGCGGCGGTGGTGTCCGGGGGGCGGGCCCGGGAGGGTTTCCTGACCCTGGGGATCGCGCTCATGACCATCGGGTTCGCCTTCAAGGTGTCCGCGGTGCCCTTCCACATGTGGACCCCCGACGTGTACGAGGGGGCTCCAGCGCCGGTGACGGCGTTCATGTCCGTGGGGGTGAAGGCCGCCGCCTTCGTGGCGTTCATTCGGGTTTTCCTGGTGGGCTTCGAATCCGTGTCGGACCAGTGGTACCCCGTCCTCTGGTGGCTCGCCGCCATCACCATGGTCGGCGCGAACCTCATGGCGCTGTCCCAGACCAACGTGAAGCGCATGCTGGCCTACTCCAGCGTCGCCCACGCGGGATACCTCCTGGTGGCGGTGGCCGCGGGGAACGAGACCGCCGCGGCGGGAATGCTCTTCTATCTCCTGGTGTACACCGTGATGAACGTCGGCGCCTTCGCCGTGGTCATCGGCGTGGCCCACCAGGGGGAGGAGCGGCTGCAGATCGAAGACTACTCGGGTTTCGGGCGGAAGCGGCCGGAGCTGGCCGTTTTCCTGACCATCTTCCTCCTCTCCCTGGCGGGATTCCCGGGGACGGGGGGATTCATGGGGAAGATCTATCTCCTGCAGGGGGCGGCGGAATCCAATCTCTGGTATCTCGCGACCATCCTCGTGCTCACCACGGTGGCGTCGTACTATTATTACCTTCGCGTGGCCTGGTACATGTGGATGCGCGAGACGACCTCCGAAGATCAGCACGATCTGGTGGTGACGCCCCTCCCCATGAAGGCGGCGCTCATCATCGCGGTGGCGGTGGTGCTCTACCTGGGGATCTTCCCGTCGTCCATGATGGAGTTCGCCCGCGCGGGGGTCGAGGGACTCGGCGCGCTGGGTGGTGGCCTCCTGGGCGTGCACCCCTGACCCTGACCGTGTGACGCCCCCTGGGCACACCCGGCTGAGGGAGGGGCCCCGGTCCGCGAGGACGGGGCCCTTCTCGTTCCTGGAACCTCAATCCCGCTGAAGGCATCATGGATCTTTCGTCTCACATATTCCGGCAGTACGACATCCGCGGCATCGTGGGTGAGGACCTCGATTCGTCCGTCACCCGTTCCGTGGGGCGAGCCTTCGGATCCCATGTACGGGCGGCGACGGGGAAGGAGCGCCCTCGCGTAGCCGTGGGACACGACAACCGCACCACCTCGCCGGACCTCGTGGAAGGCCTCGTCGCGGGACTTCTCTCCTCCGGCGTGGACGTGCTGGACGTGGGCACCGTCCCCACGCCGGCCCTCTACTGGTCCGAGGCGACCTTCGCCACCGACGCGGGGGTCCAGATCACGGGGTCGCACAATCCCCCGGAGTGGAACGGGATCAAGATGTCCGTGGGACGGGGCTCCCTCTACGGCGGAGCCATCCAGGATCTGCGACGGCGCATCGAAGAGTCGGACTTCTCCGAAGGAGAGGGGGAGCGGGAACGGGTGGACGTGCTGGACAGGTACGTGCAGGACGTGGCGGGGCGCTTCGAGCTCGTCCGCCCCATGAAGGTCGTGGTGGACTGCGGGAACGGGACGGGATCGCTGGTGGCTGTGGCCATGCTGGAGGCGCTGGGCGCCGAGGTGACCCCCCTGTTCTGCGAGTCCGACGGGACGTTTCCCAACCATCACCCGGATCCCACGGTGGACGAGAACCTGGCGGACCTCATCGCCGAGGTGCGCCGGGGCGGATACGACCTCGGCGTCGCCTTCGACGGGGACGCCGACCGGATCGGGGCGGTGGACGGGGAGGGGAACATCATCCGTGGAGACATCCTTCTCCTCCTGTACGGCCTGGACGTGCTGGAGAAGCGGGGACCGGGGCAGAAGCTCGTGTTCGACGTGAAGTGCTCCCAGGCGCTCCCCGAGGTCTTCGCCGCGGCGGGGGGGGAGCCCATCATGTGGGCCACCGGGCACTCCCTCATCAAGAGGAAGATGAAGGAGACGGGCGCCCTCATCGCGGGGGAGCTCTCCGGCCACATCATGATCGCGGACGACTACTTCGGGTTCGACGACGCGCTCTACGACGCCTGCCGGCTCATCGATCTGGTGGCCCGCGGCGGGAGGTCGCTCTCGGACATGGTGGCGGAATTCCCGGCGTACGTCTCCACCCCCGAGCTGCGCATCGACGTGACCGAGGACGAGAAGTGGTCCGTGGTGGAGGCCGCCGTGGCCCACTTCAAGGAGACCCACGAGGTCATCGACGTGGACGGCGCGCGTGTCCTCTTCGGAGACGGGTGGGCCCTCCTGCGGGCATCGAACACCCAGCCCGTCATCGTGGGGCGGGTGGAGGCGCGCACGCCGGAACGCATGGATGAGATCCGCCGGGAGGTATTCTCCTGGCTGGCCAGTCAGGGCGTGAGCGTCTGATGCGGATCCCGGCATGATGTCGTCGGCTTCGGGCGGACGCGGCTCCAACCCTCCGTTGGGGAGGAACTTCCTGGTGTTCCTCCTGGGATTCCTCCTGCTGGCGGGAGCCATGAAGGGGATCGCCACCGCGTCGGTGGAGGTGCTCTGGCAACTCGGTTCGGGGTACGCCGACGTCTTCTGGAGGCGTACCCTGTGGCAGTGGGGTATCCGACTCGCCGTGGGCGTGGTGGCGGGCGGCGTGGTCTTCCTCAACCTCCATGTCGTCTCGGCGACGCTTTCCGGCATCCGCATCCGGCGCCGTTTCGGGAACATCGAGATCGCCGAGCAGGTTCCCCGGCGTCACGCCTTGGGGGTCATGTGGGCGCTGGCGGTCTTTTTCGGGTTCTGGTTCGGGGCATCGGTGCCCCTGTCCATGGGGATCCGGATCCTGCTGCTCCGGGCCGGGGGAAGCTGGGGGATGGTGGAACCCTTCGCGGGGCGCGACGCGTCCTTCTACGTGTTCTGGCTACCCGTGCTGGGGACCCTGGCGACCTTCCTGGTCCTCCTCGCCTTCGTCAGCTTCTTGATGGTGCTCGTGGGCTACGTCGCCACGGGTTCGGTACAGCGTGACCGGGGCCGCGTGAAGTTGGACGCACGCGCACGGGTCCACCTCGGCGTCCTGGGAGGAGCCTTCCTCGTCTTCCTGGCGTGGCGGATCGCTCTGGAGCGGCCGTTTCTCCTCGTCGAAGGGAATTCCGCCGTGCAGGGGATTTTCGGGTACGCCGACGCCGAGGCCCGTAGACCCGCCCTGGCGGTCACCTCCCTGGTCACCTTCGTGGCGGGTTGCGTCGTGGCGTGGAGCGCGTGGAAGAGGCGCCTGGCGCCCTTCATCGCGGCGTTGCTGGCGGTGGGCGTGACCTCATTGGTGTCGCTGAGGGTGTATCCCGCCCTGGTCCAGCGATTCCGCGTGGAGCCCAACGAGCTGGTCCAGGAGACCCCCTTCATCGAGGCGAACCTGGAGTTCACCCGTCTCGGGTTCGGCCTCGACGCCATGGAACGCGTGACCTTCCGTTACCGCGAGGAGTCCGCGTTGGACTGGGGGGTGGCGGAGAGGCAGCTCGCCGGGCTCCCGGTATGGGGTCGGGGACCCCTCCTGACCACGTTCCGGGAGGAGAATGCCGGATATCCCTACTACGTCTTCGGAAACGTGGCCATCGACCGGTACCCGGCACCCGGCGGTGGAGAGATTCCCGTGGCGGTGGCCGTGCGTGAGGTGGAGCCGCGCGACCCCACCTGGCAGAATCTCCACCTGCGGGAGCGCTATCTGGCTGGAATGGGGGCGGTGGTGAGCCTGGCCGCGGCGCGGACGCCGGAAGGAAGTCCGCCCATGGTGTTGTCCGGGATTCCACCCCAACCCGGACCGGCCGCGCAGGCTCTCGACGGCCTGGAGCTGTCGCGGACGCCGGTCTTCGTGGGGAACCGGGACCAGGCGTACGCGGTGATCCAGCCCGCGGGGGAGGCCTTCCTCGCCCCGGACGGGACGCAGGGGACGCCGGGCGTGGACTTTCCGCGGGGGATCCGGATGGGATCCATGCTGCGGACGGGTGTCATCGCCCTGGCGTTCCGCGACGCCAACCTCCTCTTCTCCTCGGAGCTCACCGCGGAGAGCCGATTGGTCCATCGCCGGAACGTGCACGAACGAGTGGCGGCGGTGGCACCTTTTCTCAGCTTTCCGGAACCGGCGTATCCCGTCATCGAGGGGGGGCGCATCGTCTGGATCCTGGAGGGGTTCACCCGCACGCGCGCCTTTCCCCTGTCGTCCCCTCACCAGCTTCCCTCCCTGCGACCGTCGAGCTGGGTCCGGAACAGCGTGAAGGTCACCGTGGACGCGGTCACGGGGGAGATGGCGTTCTACAGGGTTCCGGTGGACGACCCCCTCGCGGATGCGTACGAGGGTGCCTTCCCGGGGCTCTTCCGGCCGCTGGCGGAGATGCCGGTCGGGGTGGCGCGCCATCTCCGGTATCCGCGCACCCTTCTGGACATCCAGGCTCAGGTGCTGCGGCACTACCATCAGGAAACCGCGCGGGTCTTTCACGGGCAGCAGGACGTGTGGGACCAGCCGTACGAACTGTCGCAGGGGGCGGCGCTGGACGAGTACAGAGCCGAGTACGGGATCTACGCCCTCCCGACCGACCCCGTTCCACGGTTCCGGCTGAGCACCGTCTTCGTCCCCTCGGAACGCCAGAACCTCACGGCGCTCCTGTCGGCGTACACCGACGATGCCGGCGTGCCCAGGCTCACGCTCCTGGACATCCCCGTGGAGGACCAGGCTCCGGGTCCGAGGCAGGTGGAGGCGATGGTGGAGCAGGATCCGGTCATCTCCCAGCAGTTTTCCCTCTGGAGGACCGGGGGGAGCCAGGTCTGGACCGGGCATCTGCACCTGATCCCGGTGGGTGAGCGACTGGTGTACATGGAGTCGGTCTTTCTCGCCGCCGAGGCGGATGCCATCCCCCAACTCCGCCGCTTCGTGGTGAGCGACGGCCGCCGCGTCGTGCTCGCCGAGTCGCTGGGCGAGGCGATCCGAACCCTTGGCGGCGGCGAGCCCTTCCGGGCCCAGGGGGGCGACCGTGAGGCGCTCTCCGGTGGTGACGCCGGAGAGGGGGCGGCGTGGTCTTCGGAGGCGCTCTCGCTCCTGATGCGTGCGGAGGGGCACCTCCGTGATGGGGACTGGGCGGCGTTCGGACGTGCGTGGGATGAACTGCGGGCGCTCCTCCGCCGCATGGAGGGCGGATCGGGCTCCTGATCCGAGGTCCGCTCCGGCTCGCAGGTGCCCTGGGCTCCCGGGTTGAATCCACTCTGGCCCGTTGGTAGCTTCTGCAGTCTGTGGATCTTGCCAACGCATTCGACCAGAGTACTTCATGAATATCCACGAGTATCAGGCGAAGGAGTGCTTCCGCGCGGCGGGGATTCCCGTTCCGCCCGGAGAGATCGCCACCACCCCCGACGAGGCCGAAGCCATCGCCACCCGATTCGGCGGCATGGTCGTGGTGAAGGCCCAGGTGCATTCCGGCGGCCGGGGGAAGGCGGGCGGAGTGAAGCTCGCCAAGAATGCAGTGGAGGCCAGGGAGCACGCCGCCCGGATCCTGGGGATGGACATCAAGGGCCTCACCGTGGAGAAGGTGCTGGTCACTCCGGCCGAGGACATCGCCACGGAGGCGTACGTCGGGGTGCTCGTGGACCGGAAGAGCCAGGCCGCGACCTTCATGGTGTCGGCCGAGGGCGGGGTGGACATCGAAGAGGTCGCCGCCACCAACCCCGAGGCCATCCGGAAGCTCACCGTCGATCCCCGGTACGGGATCCTCCCCCACCAGGCCCACTGGCTGGCGAACTACCTCTACGACGATCCCGGCCTCATCAAGCAGGCCACGAAGATCATGATGCAGTTGTACCGTGCCTTCGTGGACTCCGGTGCGTCCATGGCGGAGATCAACCCGCTCATCACCACGCCCTCGGGTGAGGTGAAGGCCATCGACGCCAAGATGAGCATCGACGACAGCGAGCTCTTCCGCCGTCCCGGCATCGAAGCCATGAGGGACATCTCCTCCGAGCCCGCCGCCGAGACCCGCGCCCGCGAGGCCGGACTGAGCTTCGTCAAGCTCGACGGAGACGTGGGGTGCTGCGTCAATGGAGCCGGTCTGGCCATGGCCACCATGGATCTGGTGAAGTACTACGGTGGTGAGCCCGCCAATTTCCTCGACATCGGGGGTTCGTCGAATCCGGACAAGGTCGTGGCCGCCCTCGAAATCATCACGTCCGACCCCAACGTGAAGGTGATCCTCTTCAACATCTTCGGGGGGATCACCCGCTGTGACGACGTGGCCAACGGAATCGTGGAAGCCACTCGGCGCATCGACATCGAGCCGCCCATCGTCATTCGCCTCACCGGCACCAACGAGGAGGAGGCGCTGGCCATCCTCGCGGATGCCGGGTTCTCCGCCTACACGTCCATGGACGATGTGGTGGAGACCGCGGTGAAGATGGCGAAGGCGTAGCCCCCGAACGACAAGAGATCATGGCAATCTTCATCGACAACGATACCAAGCTCGTCGTCCAGGGCATCACCGGCCGGGACGGATCCTTCCATACGCGCCAGATGATGGAGTACGGCACCCAGGTGGTGGCGGGCGTGACTCCCGGCAAGGGCGGGCAGAGCTTCGAGGGGTCCGACGGGAAGTCGGTTCCCATCTTCAACACCATGGACGAGGCGGTGGCCACGACGGGAGCCAACACGTCCGTGATCTACGTGCCACCGGCATTCGCGGCCGACGCGATCATGGAGGCGGCGGATTCCGGTGTGGGATTCGTGGTGGCCATCACCGAGGGCATTCCGGTGCTGGACATGGCCCGCGCCCACGCTTTCGCGCGGGATCGTGGTGTCCGGGTCCTGGGCCCCAACTGCCCGGGCCTCATCTCTCCCGGAAAGTCCAAGGTCGGGATCCTTCCCGCCCAGATCGTGGCGGAGGGCCCGGTGGGCCTGGTGTCGCGGTCCGGGACCCTCACCTACGAGGCGGTCTTCCAGCTCACCAACGTGGGGATCGGTCAGACCACCTGCGTCGGCATCGGTGGGGACCCACTCATCGGGACCAACTTCGTGGACTGCCTGGAGGCATTCGAGGCGGACGCCGACACCAAGGCCATCGTCATGATCGGGGAGATCGGCGGGACCGACGAACAGGAGGCCGCGGCCTTCGTGAAGGCCAACCTCAGCAAGCCGGTGGTGGGCTTCATCGCGGGGCAGACCGCCCCGCCGGGACGGCGCATGGGGCACGCGGGTGCCATCATCAGTGGTTCCGCGGGGACGGCCGAAGAGAAGATGAAGGCGTTCAAGGACAACGGTATCGCGGTTGCCACGCGGCCCGTGGACATCGTCGGGTTGATTCAGGAAGCCCTGGGTTGAGCCGCCGTCCGGCACCTCGGTCCGGAGCGGTGCCGGTGACCCGACTTCGGAGCAGGGGGCAGCGGTGAACGCGAGCGACTGGGCTGCTCTCCGGGTGGAGCAAGCGCTCCATCCGGTACGCTACCGCGTGTACCCGGATACCCCGCTGTCCGAGGTCATGGAGCTCATGACCCGGCGCGGCATCCACGCGGTCCCCGTGGTGGGAGATCGCTTCGAGGTGCTGGGGATCGTGACCGCCGGCGACGCCATGGAGTATCTGCTCCGGCGAGGGATGCCACCGAGGGGAGAGGCGGAGCAGGCCGCCGCCCCGGTGGCGGCTCGGGACGCGATGACCCGCTCGGTGTTGTGTGTATCGGAGGACCAGTCCCTCGTGGAGGCCGCCAACATGATGGTGAGCCGCGACGTGGAACAGCTTCCGGTGGTACGCGCGGGGGAGTTCATCGGATTCGTTACGAGGGAGACCATCCTCCGGGCGCTGTACGGTCCCGGGGATGGTGACGAGGAATCATCCACAGATAGAGATACGGACTCATGAGTCAGACACTGGCCATCATCAAGCCCGATGCGGTCGAGGCAGGGAAGGCGGGGAAGATCCTCGCGCATCTGGAGCACGCGGGCTTCACCGTTCGCGCTCTCAAGATGACGCGGCTGTCCGCCGAGCAGGCGGGGGCATTCTACGAGGTACACCGCGAGCGCCCCTTCTACGGAGAACTCGTGGAGTTCATGACCTCCGGCGCGGTGATCCCCATGGTGCTGGAGGCGGATGGCGCGGTGCCACGCCTGCGTGAGGTGATCGGCGCGACCGACCCCGCCGAGGCGGCCGAAGGGACCGTCCGGAGGCTGTACGCGGAGTCGAAGGGCCGGAACGCGATCCACGCCTCCGACTCCGACGAGAACGCCGCGGTGGAGATCGCCTTCTTCTTCTCCCGCATGGAACGGCCGGGGCTCTAGAAGGGTCTCGGAAAGGGGATTCTTCCCGGGCGGGGAGGAGGGTGATTCGCCCCCCTGGATCTGCGTTGACACTATCAGATCCGCCGGATACCTTTCTGGACTATGCTTGTGCTCGATCTGGTACGCCTGGACCGGGAGGGATCCGGCCGGGTGGTCGGCGCCATCCCCATGGAAGATCCCCGGTGGGAGGATTCCGGGTTCGTGTTCCTGGGGCCGGTGGCCGTCGATTTGCGTGCCACGATCGCGGGTAGCGGTGAGTTGGTGCTCCGGGGTGGAGTGAAGGCGCCGATCCAACAGGAGTGCAGGCGGTGTCTGGAGCCGGTCGAGGCCGGTTTGGACACGGAGATCGCGATGGTCTTCGTGCCCGCGGATACCCATGAAGATGGTGATGACGGCGAGGTCCGGACGTTCGATGCCGGGGCCGCCGAATTGGAATTGAGTGAGCCGGTGCGGGAGGAAATCCTTCTCTCCATCGATCCGTACGTCGTTTGCGACCCGGAGTGCAAAGGGCTTTGCCCGAAATGCGGCGCCAACCTCAACACAGAGGTGTGCGATTGCGTCTCGAGCGAGCTCGATCCCAGGTGGGATGCATTGCGGTCGCTACACAGAGAGTGAGTCGGAGATGGCTGTTCCGAAGAAGCGGACGTCCAAGCAGCGGAAGCGTAAGCGTCGTACGCATTACAAGGCCGAGGCGGTGACCGTCAACACCTGCCCGAAGTGCGGCGACCCCAAGGTGCCCCACCGCGTATGCCCCACGTGCGGGTTCTACAAGGGTGAGGCCGTGATCGAAATCGGTCTCGACTAACACCGCTCGTTCAGGAGGCGGCAATCCGTGCGCATCGCTCTGGATGCCATGGGGACGGACCACGCCCCGGTCTCGGAAGTCGCGGGCGCCGTGGCCGCTCTCCAGGATCTTCCCGACGACACCCGGATCATTCTGGTGGGAGACCGGGAAGTCGTGGAGGGGGAACTGGCGAAGCACTCCGGCTTTCCCGGCCACCGCATCGAGATATGCCATGCGCCCGACCGGGTGACGGCCAGCGATGCGCCGGCTTCCGTGCTTCGTCGTAAGCCGGAATCCAGCATCGTGGTGGGGTTGCGGCTGCAGAAGGAAGGGCAGGCGGACGCCTTCGTCAGCGCCGGATCCACGGGCGCGGTCATGGCGACGTCGCTCTTCACCCTGAGACCCCTTCCGGGTGTGGATCGCCCTGCCATCGGGACGCTGCTCCCGACCTCCCACGAGCCGTGTCTGATGCTGGACGCCGGGGCGAACGTCGATTGCAAGCCGCATCACCTGGTCCAGTTCGCCCACCTGGGGAACATCTATGCCCAGGATCTCATGGGGCGCGCCAAGCCACGGGTGGCCCTTCTCAACATCGGCGAGGAGCCGGAGAAGGGAGACGAGTTGACGATGGCGACGCACCAGCTCCTGTCGGCGGATCCGGGGATCAACTTCGTCGGGAACGTGGAGGGGCGGGACATCATCCAGGGGCTCTGCGACGTCGTCGTGTGCGATGGCTTCGTGGGGAACGTCCTGCTGAAGTTCTACGAGTCCGTGGCGGAGTTCGTGATCGGGATGCTCAGCAGCAAGCTGGACGCCGCCGGGCACGACCTGAACTTCCAGGAGGTATTCCAGGTGCTGGACTATGCCGAGTACGGTGGCGCTCCCCTCCTGGGCGTGGGCGGAGTGTCCATCATCTGCCACGGAGAGTCCACGCCGCGTGCCATCCAGAACGCGCTGTCCGTAGCCGCACGCGCGGTGAGCACCGGCATGGTGCGCCACGTCGCCCGTGAACTGGCCCTCACCTCCGAGAACGCGACATGAAGAAGCCCAAGCCCATCGTCCGGATCGCCGCCACGGGGAGATACCTGCCGGACAACGTCGTGACCAACGACGACCTGGCCAAAGTGATGGATACCAGCGACGAGTGGATCAGCAGCCGTACGGGGATCCGCGAGCGCCGCATCGCTCCCGACGGCGAAGGCGCCGCCGCCATGGGGGCCGGAGCCGCCATGGACGCCATGAAGAAGGCCGGCGTGGAGCCGGGAGAGGTGGACATTCTCATCCTCTCCACGGCGACGCCCGACCGCTGGCTCCCCTCCACGGCATGCGACGCGCAGGCGCTGCTGGGGTGTTCGAACGCGGTGGCCTTCGACGTCATGGCCGCGTGCTCCGGCTTCCTCTACGGGGTGTCCATGGCCGAGGGGTACCTGGCCGCAGGAAGGGGTGAGGTGGCGCTCGTGGTGTCCACGGAGAAGATGAGCTCCATCGTGGATTGGGACGACCGGGGCACCTGCGTCCTCTTCGGAGACGGCGCCGGCGCGGCGGTGGTCCGGCCGGCCAACGGCCAGGACAGGGGCCTCCTCTCCAGCCATCTCCGGTCCGACGGCAATCTGGGGAATCTCCTCTACCGCCCCGCGGGCGGCGCGGCCATCCCCATGGACGAGGGCGTCCTGGAGCGGAAGGACCATCTGGTGCGCATGCACGGCCGGGACGTGTTCAAGAACGCCGTGCGCTCCATGGCCGAGGCCGCCGACCACGCCCTGCAGCAGGCGGGGATCACCGCGGACGACGTGGATCTCATGGTGCCCCACCAGGCGAACATCCGCATCATCGAGGCCACGGCGAAATACGCCGGCATTCCCATGGAGAAGGTGTTCGTGAACCTGGACCGCTACGGGAACATGAGTTCGGCGTCGGTGCCCGTGGCGTTGGACGAGGCGGAGGAGCAGGGGCTCATCGGCCCGGGATCCACCGTCCTCACGGCCGCCTTCGGTGGCGGCCTGACGTGGGGCGCCATGGCGTTCCGGTGGTAACATGTCCCTGGCTCTTCTCTTTCCCGGACAGGGATCGCAGTTCGTAGGGATGGCACGCCCCCTGGCCGCGGCCTTCCCGGTCGCGGCACGGGTGCTCGAAGAGGCCGACGACGCGCTGGGGTTCTCGCTCTCGACGCTCATGGCCGAGGGTCCGGAAGACGAGCTGACCGCCACCAAGAACGCGCAGCCCGCCATCCTGGTGCACTCCGTGGCGGCGCTGCGCCTGGTCGAAGACCGGCTCGGGCCGGTGGCCATGACGGCCGGCCACTCCCTCGGGGAGTTCTCCGCGCACGTGGCCGCGGGGACCCTCTCCTTCACGGACGCGCTGAAGGCCGTGCGCCTCCGGGGCGAGCTCATGTTCGCGGCGGGCCAGGCACGGCCCGGCACCATGGCCGCCGTTCTCGGCCTCGATGACGACGTGCTCGAGGACGTGTGTTCCCGAGTCGAGCAGGGCACCTGCGTGCCGGCGAACTTCAACTCGGCGGGACAGATCGTCATCAGCGGGGACGTCGCGGGGGTGGAGAGGGGAATGGAACTCGCCCGGGAAGCGGGCGCCAAGCGCGTGGTGCAACTCAACGTCTCGGGTGCCTTCCACTCTCCGCTCATGACGCCGGCGGCGGAGGAACTTCGCGCGCACCTCGACGTCCTGGAGTTCCGCGATCCCGAGGTGCCGGTGGTGTCCAATGTCACGGCCCGCCCCGTGGCCGCCGGTGGCCAGGCGCGCGACCTCCTCGTGGATCAGCTCACCGCTCCGGTGCGCTGGGCGGCGTCCGTCACTACCATGGTGGAGTCCGGGGTGGACCGCTTCATCGAGATCGGTCCGGGGAGCGTGCTCTGCGGCCTCAACCGCCGCAACGCCAAGGGCCTGCCGTGCACGTCTCTCGGCGAGCCCGGCGACATCGACGCATTCGAGGGGATGGGTTCATGAACGAGTTGGATCAGAAGGTCGCCGTCGTCACCGGAGGTTCCCGGGGAATCGGACTGGCCATCAGCCGGGCGCTGGCCGAGGCGGGAGCCCGCGTCGCCGTGGTGGCTCGCAACGGCGACCGTGCCCGGGAGGTTGCCGCGGCGCTCCCCGGAGGGGGTCATCAGGGGTATGCGTGCGACGTGGCCGACCCGGCGGCGGTGAATGAGGTCACCTCCGCGGTGGAGAGCGACCTCGGCCCCGTCGAGATCCTGGTGAACAACGCGGGGATCACGCGGGACAATATCCTCCTCCGCATGAAGGACGAGGAGTTCGACGAGGTCATCGCCGCGAATCTGAAGGGGGCGTTCAACTTCACGCGGGCGGTGGCCCGGGGGATGATGAAGCGCCGTTCGGGGTCCATCCTCAACATCACCTCGGTGGTCGGGCTGACGGGGAACGCCGGCCAGGCGAACTACGCGGCGTCCAAGGCCGGGATGGTGGGACTCACCAAGAGCGTGGCCAAGGAACTGGCTTCACGCGGGGTCCGCTGCAACGCCATCGCCCCGGGATTCATTCGCACCGACATGACGGCGGAACTCAACGATACCCAGGTGGAGAACCTCAAGGTGCTCATTCCCCTGGGTGAATTGGGAGAGGCGGAGGACGTGGCCGGCGTCGCTCGCTTTCTCGCGGGCCCCGGTGCCCGCTACATTACCGGCCAGGTCATCGCGGTGGACGGCGGCATGGTAATGTAGCTCCGACCACCCATCAATCGATCGCAAACGAAACCATCATCACAACCCACGTACGAGAGGAGGATCACATGAGCGAGCCCACCGAGGCCCGGGTCCGGGAAATCATCATCAACGAGCTGGGCGTCGAGCCCGAGAAGGTCACCGACGACGCCGCGTTCGTCGAGGATCTCGGTGCGGATTCTCTCGACACCGTCGAGCTCGTGATGGCGTTCGAAGAGGAGTTCGGACTGGATATCCCCGACGAGGACGCCGAGCAGATGCGCACCGTGGGAGACGCCATCAAGTACCTCCGCGAGCACGCCGACTCCGACGCCTGATGCAGGACGGGCCAGGTCGAAGAAGTGATCCATGAAGAAATGGAGAGGGTGTGGAGAAGCGTAGGGTAGTCATTACCGGCATGGGGGTCGTGTCTCCCGTCGGGATCGATGGAGCGACGACCTGGGAGAGCCTTCTCGGCGGCGTGAGTGGGGCGGACACGATCCAGGCGTTCGAGGCGACGGAGGACTTCGCCACACGCATCGCGTGTGAGGTGCGGAACTTCGATCCGCTGGAGTTCATGGAGAAGAGGGACGCGAAGCGGTACGACCGAGTGGCCCAGTTCGCGCTGGCGGCTTCCGCCCAGGCCATGCAGGCCGCGGGGCTGGAGGGTGTGCCGGCCGGGATGGAGCCGGAACGGTTCGGTGTCATCTTCGGGAGCGGAATCGGCGGTATCGCCACCTTCGAAGAGCAGCACCGCAAGCTCATCGAGCAGGGGCCCAATCGGGTCAGTCCGTTCTTCATCCCCATGTTCATTCCGGACATCTCGGCGGGACTCATCTCCATGCGGTTCGGGCTCCAGGGGCCGAACTATGCCACGGTGTCGGCGTGTGCGTCCTCCGCGCACGCCATCGGTGAGGCGTTCCGGCACATCGAGAGGGGAGACGCGGACCTCATGCTCGCGGGTGGAGCGGAAGCCACCATCACCCCGATGACCGTCGCCGGCTTCGCGGCCATGAAGGCGATGTCGACCCGGAACGACGACCCGAAGTCGGCCAGTCGCCCGTTCGACAAGAACCGGGACGGCTTCGTCATCGGTGAGGGAGGGGGCGCGCTGGTTCTGGAGGTCCTGGAACATGCGCAGGCGCGTGGCGCCACCATCTTCGGGGAATTGGTCGGCTACGGCCTCTCCGGCGACGCGTATCACATCACGGCGCCACCGCCCGACGGGTATGGTGCGCAGAAGGCCATGCGCATGGCGCTCCGTGATGCCGGGCTGGAGGTATCCGACGTCGACTACGTGAACGCGCACGGGACCTCCACCATGGCCGACGCCATCGAGACCAGCGCGGTGAAGGCGGTTCTGGGCGAGCGGGCACGGGAGATCGTGGTGGGCTCCACCAAGTCCATGACGGGCCACCTCCTGGGCGCCGCCGGTGCGCTCGAATCCTTCGTGGCCGTCATGGCGTGCCGCGAGGGGAAAATTCCGCCGACCATCAACTTCGAGGAGGCGGACCCCGAGTGCGATCTCGAGTACGCGCACGGGGGGATGGTGGAGCGTGAAGTGGGCGTGGCCCTGAGCAACTCGTTCGGGTTCGGAGGACACAACGTCTGTCTCGCGGTACGGAGGTGGGACGGCTGATCCGTACCGGACCAGGCGGAGACGCGTGCGTCTCCGGTCGCGGGTGGATGTGAAGCGGGGGACGGTCGTGGCAAGACCGTCCCCCGCGCCATTGTTATTCACGGACGGGAGATGGAGACCATGAGGATCGGAACGGGATACGACTCGCATCGCTTCGCGGAGGGGCGGAAGCTCATCATCGGGGGCGTCCACATCCCGGAACACGCGGGGCTCACCGGCCATTCCGACGGCGACGCCGTGGCCCACGCGGTCATCGATGCCATTCTCGGCGCCATCGCGGCCGGCAACGTGGGGAGCCACTTCCCACCCGATGACGACACGTGGAAGGATGCCGACTCCATGGAGTTGCTCCGCGCTGCGGTGCTGGTCCTCGAGGCGCGGAACTACCAGGTGGTCAACGTGGACGTGACCGTGGTCTGTGAGAGCCCCCGGATCGGTCCGTGGGCCGACGCCATGCGGGAGCGGTTGGGCGAGATCCTGAAGGTGGGTCCCGGCGCCGTGTCCGTGAAGGGGAAGTCCAACGAGGGGATGGGATGGATCGGGCGGGGAGAGGGTCTGGCCGTGCACGCCGTTGCGCTGGTGGACTCGGTGGGAGGCGTCCAGGGAAGCTCGGCATGAATTCGGGGGCAAGCGAGCACGACACACCACTCCAGGAGCAACCCCGCCGGAGCGTGAAGGCGTCCCAGGTGTGACGGATGTTGGACGGTGGCCTCCGGTCCTCCAGGGCCGGGGCCCGACCCCTGGGAGACGGATCGTGATGAAGACGGGAAGATATGTGGGGTGGCGTGGGCTGGTGTGGATCTTCACGGCGGTGGTGGGGATCTCCGGCCGGCCGGACGTCGCGGCAGCGCAGGATGAAGTCCGGGTGATGCGAGAGTGCCGGTGTGGGGACGACGATCAGGAGACCCACCGGGAGTGTGTGTGTCTGCGGGTCCCATCCGCGGACGCCATCCGGGCGCAGATCCTGCCGCGCATCATGGGGCGTGCCCGCCTGGGCATCACGCTCACGGCGGTGCGGGGCGAGAGCGCCGATCCGCGTGGCGTGGTGATCCAGGAGGTGATGGACGACGGCCCCGCCGACGAGGCCGGGCTGAGGGAGGGCGACGTCATCGTGAGGCTGGCGGGCCATGACCTGGAGCGGCCGCTGGATCCCGGTATCGAGGACGAGTTCGATGAGGACGTGGACCTCCCCATGCAGCGGCTGGTGGCCCTCGTTCGTGAGATGGAGCCCGGTGAGCAGGTGGAGGTGGCGTACCTCCGGGAGGGCCGGGAGACGACGGTCACCGTGACGACCGAGGACATCCCCCGGTGGCGGTCCGTGCGGATCGCTCCATCCGCCCTGGGGCCAGGAATCCTCCACGGGATGGAGGGAGTCCGGTCCGGGCTGGCCTTCGCCTTCGGGGGCGCGCCGGCGGGTGTCGAGGTGGTGGAGATGAATTCCGGGCTGGGCAGCTACTTCGGGGCCGACGAAGGGGTCCTGGTGGTGGCGGTGGAGGAGGATTCCCGTCTCGGGCTCGAAGCCGGGGACGTGGTTCTGGACGTGGACGGCCGCGAGGTGAAGGGCGTGGCGCGATTCCACCGGATCCTCACGAGCTACGGACCCGACGAGGAGGTCCGCATGCGGGTCCTCAGGAAGGGCCGGGAGATCCAGGTGCTGGGTCGAGTCGGCCGCGACTGACGAGCGAGGGCGGGGTTTACACCCTCCCGGAGGCACGTCTAACTTCCCGCGGCCCCTGGTACGGGGCCGCGGGAAGCACGTCTCCAATCTCCGAGGTCCAGCTTGCTCTCTTCCGTCCTGGTGGCCAACCGGGGTGAGATCGCCGTTCGCATCATCCGGGGTGCCCGGGAACTCGGCGTGCGAACCGTCGCCGTGTACTCGGAGCCGGACCGGTTGGCGCCCCACGTCATGGAGGCAGACGAGGCGTACTGCATCGGACCGGCCGCCTCGTCCGAGAGCTATCTCCGGGGAGACCGGATCATCCAGGTGGCCAGGGACGTCGGGGCCGAGGCCATCCATCCGGGCTACGGCTTCCTGGCGGAGCGGGCGTCCTTCGCCCGTGAAGTCGAGGAGGCGGGACTGATCTGGATCGGTCCTCGCTCCGGAACCATCGCGTCCATGGGAGACAAGACGGAGGCGCGACAGCGCATGAAGGCGGCCGGGGTTCCCATCGTTCCGGGGCTCGTGGAGCCGGTGGTGGGCGTGGAGGCTGCGTTGGAAGCGGCGGTGGGGATCGGCTATCCGGTGCTGCTCAAGGCCGCCGCGGGCGGGGGCGGAAAGGGGATGCGCGCGGTGAACGGTCCGGACGAGCTGCCCCGGGCCTTCGAGGCGGCGCAGCGGGAGGCCCTGGGGGCCTTCGGAGACGACGCGGTCTACCTGGAGCGCTATCTCGATCGGCCCCGCCACATCGAGATCCAGATCCTCGGCGACACGCACGGCAACGTGGTGCATCTCGGGGAGCGCGAGTGCTCCATCCAGAGGCGGCACCAGAAGCTCGTGGAGGAATCCCCCTCACCCGTGATCACACCGGAGCTCCGCCACGCCATGGGCACGGCGGCGGTGCGGGCGGCCCAGGCGGTGGACTACGTCGGCGCCGGCACCGTGGAATTCCTCTTCCAGGACGGGGACTTCTTCTTCCTGGAGATGAACACCCGCCTCCAGGTGGAGCATCCGGTGACGGAACTCGTCACGGGGCTCGACCTCGTGGCGTGGCAACTGCGCGTGGCGTCGGGCGAGGCACTCTCCTTCGAGCAGGAGGACGTGGCGCTCTCCGGACACGCCATCGAGTGCCGGATCACCTCCGAAGACCCCTTCCACGGCTTCCTCCCTTCCACGGGAGTGGTGGATCACCTCGATCTCCCGGCCGGACCGGGCGTACGCTGGGACGGCGGGATCCACGCGGGCTTTCCGGTCTCGCTGCACTACGATCCCCTCCTGGGCAAGCTCATCACCCATGGGAAGGACCGGGGTGAGGCCATCCGCCGCATGGCGCGGGCATTGGACGAGCTCGTGGTGGGTGGGGTGGAGACCAGCGCCGCCTTCCATCGCGGCGTGATGGACGAGGAAGACTTCCGCGGCGGGAACCTGAGCATCCGGTACGTGGAGGAGCACCCCGAGTTGCTGGACGGCGCCCCTTCGCGCGAGGAGCTCCGCGTGATCGCGCTCACGGCGACCCTTCTGGAACGGCTCCGGGCATCGAGCCCGCAGGCCACCCGGATGGGGACGGGTGACGGTCGGACCGGGCTGTCGTCGTGGCAGCGCGCAGTGCATCCCTGGTCGAGGCGGTGACCCCGTGACGTTGGAACCTTCGGTATGTGAAGCAGGCACGCGCCACACCCTCGTGATCCGGGCTCTGGCGGCGGGTGGGGCGGGGATCGGGGAGCTTCCCGACGGGCGCGTGGTGTTCATCCAGGGCGCCCTTCCCGGAGACGAGGTCGACGCCACCATCGTCCGCTCGAAGAAGCGCTGGGCCGCCGCCCGACTGGAGGGGGTGATCACGGAGGGGGCGGGTCGTCGCGCCGCGGCGTGCCGCCACTTCCAGACGTGCGGCGGGTGCGCATTTCTCAACCTCGACTACGGGGAGCAGCTTCGCTGGAAGGCCACCTTCGTGAAGGACGCCCTGCAGCGGCTCGCCGGTGTGGAAATCCCTCTTCCCGAGGTGGAGGGATCCCCGCTGGAGTTCCACTACCGGAATCGTATGGCGTTCGCGCTGCGGAGGCTCCGGGGTGGGCGGGTCGTGGCGGGGCTGCACGAACTCCACAGGCCGTCCCGCGTCATGGACGTTGGGAAGGAGTGCCTCCTTCCGGATCCCGTTGTGGGAGCGGCGTGGCAGGCCCTCCGGGACGCGTGGGGGCCCGGAGCCCGGCACCTTCCCGCGGGCGGCGACCTCCGGCTCACCCTACGGAGCGTGGGCGAGGAGTGGACGCTTCTGGTGGACGGCGGAGAAGGAGCCTGGGACCCTCGACCCCTGGTGGAGCGGCTCCCGGGGGTGTCTTCCGTCTGGCATCACCCCCGCGGCGCGGGGGTCCCGATGCTCGTCCACGGAGCGGCCGAAGTGGAGGCTCCCTGGATGGATCGGACCGTACCCCTGGGGGCCCGGTCCTTCCTCCAGGTCAACGCGGCCCTGGCGTCGTCCATGGTGGACCACGTCGTGCGGATCACGGAGTCGCACCTGGAGGGCGTGCGCGAGGGGGCTGCGTCGGCCTCCCTCCGCGTCGTGGACGCCTATTGCGGCGTCGGGGGCTACGGGCGGGCGGTGGCCGGACGGGACGTGGCCGTCGTGGGGATCGAGGCGGACGAAGGTGCGTGCCGCGCCGCCGCCCACGGGGCGCCGGACACCTTCCAGGTCCGTCGGGGCAGGGTCGAGGACCACCTTCCCGATGCGCTCCCCGCGGAGGTGGTCATCGTCAATCCACCCCGCACCGGGCTGGATCCCCTGGTCACGGAAGCCCTGGTGGCGGACCCTCCGGGGTGTATCGTGTACGTGAGTTGCGACCCGGCCACGCTGGCCCGGGACGTGGAGCGTCTCGGTGCCGTGTTCGACGTGGGTGAGGCCCGTTCCTTCGATCTCTTTCCCCAGACGCCCCACGTGGAGACGGTGATCCGACTGAATCGGAGAGCGGCGGGCTGATGCGGTACTTCGTGTCGGTCGCCGGCGAGGAGCTGGAGGTGGAGCTCGGAGACGAGGCCACCACGGTGGAGGGCGGGATCGTGGAGGCCGACCTGGCCCGGGTGGAGGGCACGGACGTGCATCACCTCCTCCTGGACGGGGTGTCCCATCGGGTGGTGGCCACCCGTGAAGGAAAGGGCGCGTGGGTGCTCCACGTGGGAGGGAGGCGCTACTCCGTGGGCGTGGAAGACGAGCGCACCCGCACCATCCGCCGCATGGCAGGGGTGGGTCAGGGTTCCGGAGGCCCCCGTCCGGTGCGGGCACCCATGCCGGGGCTGGTGGTGAAGGTCGAGGTGGTGGAGGGGGACGTGGTGGAGGAGGGTCGGGGCGTGGTCATCGTGGAGGCCATGAAGATGGAGAACGAACTGAGGGCCGAGACCGCGGGGAAGGTGAGACGTGTGCTGGTCGCTCCGGGTGATGCCGTGGAGAAGGATCAGATCCTCGTGGAACTCGATCCACTCGACGGGGAGGATCCGACCGATGGGTGAGTCGGCCGCTCCGGAGGAGCGCCGGACCGGGAGCGGAATCCCCGTCCAGCGGATCTACGGGCCCGCGGAAGGCGCCCCTCCTTCCGGAGAGGTCGAGGACGCCGGCGTCTTTCCCTTCACACGGGGGATCCACCCGACCATGTATCGCGGTCGCGTGTGGACCATGCGGCAATACGCGGGATTCGGTACCGCGGAGGAGACCAACGGGCGGTTCCGCTACCTCCTGGACCGGGGGCAGACGGGGCTTTCGGTCGCCTTCGATCTCCCCACCCAGATGGGGTACGATTCCGACCACTCCATGGCGGAGGGCGAGGTGGGGCGGGTCGGCGTGGCCATCGACTCGCTGGAGGACATGCGGGATCTCTTCCGGGGGATCGATCTGGGCGCGGTGTCCACCTCCATGACCATCAACTCGACGGCGTCCATCCTGCTGGCCTTCTACGTGGCGCTGGGCGACGAGCAGGGCGTGTCCCGCGACCGCCTGTCCGGGACCGTACAGAACGACGTCCTCAAGGAATACGTCGCGCGGGGCACCTACATCTACCCGGTGGAGCAGAGCCTCCGGCTGGTCTCCGACATCATGGGCTTCTGTGCCGCCGAGGTCCCGCGCTGGAACACCGTGTCCATCTCCGGCTATCACATCCGGGAGGCCGGCGCGACGGCGCCCCAGGAGGTCGCCTTCACCTTCGCCAACGGGCTGGAGTACGTGGCCCGGGCGATGGAGAGCGGCATCGAGTTGGAGGCGTTCGCACCCCGCCTCTCCTTCTTCTTCGCCGCCCACAACGACTTTCTGGAGGAGGTGGCCAAGTTCCGCGCCGCCCGCCGGCTGTGGGCCCGCCTGATGCGAGACCGGTTCGGGGCGTCGGACGCGTCCTGCCGCCTCCGCTTCCACACGCAGACCGGGGGGTCGACGCTCACGGCGCAACAGCCCATGAACAACGTGGTCCGGGTGGCGGTGCAGGCCCTCGCCGCGGTGCTGGGCGGGACGCAGTCCCTCCATACCAACGGGTACGACGAGGCCCTCGCGCTCCCCACGGAGGTATCCGCCAAGCTGGCCCTGAGGACGCAACAGATCATCGCGGACGAGTCCGGGGTCACCGAGACGGCGGATCCCCTGGGTGGATCCTGGTACATCGAGGCTCTCACCGACGAGATCGAATCCCGAGCCCGCGAGTACATCGAGCGCATCGACGAGATGGGAGGAGCCTCGCGCGCCATCGACTTCATGCAGGAGGAGATCCACCGGGCCGCCTACGCGTTCCAGCTGGAGGTCGAGTCCGGGGAGCGGAAGGTCGTGGGCGTGAACGCGCACGTGGAGGCGGAGGAGCCGGTGCGTATCGGTCAGCCCGACTATTCGAGCCTTGAGGCGCTCCAGCGCGAAAAGCTCCGGTCGCTCCGGAGTCGAAGAGATCCGGAAGCCGTGGCCATGGCGCTGGGATCCGTGGAGGAGGCCGCGCGGTCCGACGCCAACCTGATGCCGGCCATGGTGGACGCGGTGAAGGCCCTGGCCACCCTCGGCGAGATCAGCGATACGTTGCGAGGAGTCTGGGGAAGCTACGACGGGTAGGGATCTTCCTCGACGGGGTTCCCTCCGATGGTATCCCATGGCGGTCTTGGTTAGTTTTTCTGGCTCCAGGCAAGTCAACCAGCGGTGTCGAGCATCAGCATGCCTACCTACGAGTATCGTTGTCCCAACGGGCACGAGTTCGAGCTTTTTCAGCGAATGTCGGATGAGCCCGGGGCCGAGTGTCCCGAGTGTTCGGAGCCGGCCGTGCGCCAGATCTCGTCGGGCGCGGGGTTCCTCTTCAAGGGAGAGGGCTTCTACATCACCGACTACCGCAGCGACGACTACAAGAAGAAGGCATCCTCGGAAAAGGGCGGCACGGGCGACTCGGCGAAGAAGCCCGAGACGTCGCCTTCTTCCTCCCCCACCCCCCCTCCTTCATCGGACTGAGCCATGCCACAGGATGCCATCCGGGCCGCTCTGACGCGGGTGCTGGCGGAGATGGGCGTCGCGGCCCCCCGGATCAACCTGGAACGGCCGCGCGACCCGTCCCATGGAGACCTCGCCACCAACGTGGCCATGGCGCTGTCCCGGGAGTTGAAGAAGTCTCCCCGGGAGATCGCCCAGACGCTGGCCGACCGGTTGGATCTGGCCGAGGCCGGCGTGACCGCGGTGGAGGTGGCGGGGCCGGGATTCCTCAACTTCCGGCTCAGCTCGGGAGCCGTCGCGTCCACCCTCGCGGACATCGTCGCTTCCGGTGATTCGTGGGGACGTTCGCGGGTGGGAGGGGGTGAACGGGTCATGGTGGAGTTCGTTTCGGCGAATCCCACGGGGCCGCTGCACCTGGGGCATGGCCGCCAGGCCGCACTGGGAGACGTCATCTCGTCCCTCCTGGACTGGACCGGGTGGAACGTACACCGGGAGTACTACTACAACGACGCCGGTCGCCAGATGGAGCTCCTGGCCGGGAGCGTACTGGCCCGCTACCTCCAGCATCTGGGGCACGACGCCGACCTTCCCGAGGGGGGCTACCAGGGGCTCTACGTCCACGACGTGGCGCGTGCACTGGCCGAGGAGGTGGGGGATCGCTTCGTGGCGGACCGGTCCGACGAGGCGATGGCGGAGATCCGCCACTTCGCGGTGCGTGCCTTGCGCGCGGAGCAGGACCGGGACCTCACCGACTTCGCTGTCCACTTCGACGAGTACTACCTGGAGTCTTCGCTGTACGAGAGCGGGCGGGTGGATGCCACCGTGGCCGCCCTCCGCGAGACCGGGCTGGTCTACGAGGTCGACGGGGCGGTATGGCTGCGTACCACGGAATTCGGAGACCAGAAGGACCGGGTCATGATCCGGGGGAACGGTGAGCCCACCTACTTCCTCCCCGACGTGGCCTACCACATGGCCAAGTGGGAGAGGGGCTTCCACCGGGTGATCAACGTGCAGGGGGCGGACCACCACGGCACGGTGAGCCGCGTCCGGGCCGGGTTGCGGGCGCTGGGCCTTCCCGAGGGATACCCCGAGTACGTCCTGCATCAGATGGTCACCGTGGAGCGCGATGGCCAGGAGGTCAAGTTCTCCAAGCGTGCGGGCTCGTACACCACCCTCCGGGAGCTCTTCGAGGAAGTGGGCGTGGACGTGTCCCGCTATTTCTTCCTGATGCGAAAGCCGGACGCCCACCTCGTGTTCGACCTCGACGTGGCGCTGGACCAGTCGGACAAGAATCCGGTCTACAAGGTGAAGTACGCCCACGCACGGATGTGCTCCATCTTCGCCAAGGCGGGAATGGAGCTGGACGACATGGACGGAGCCGGCGTGGACCTTTCCGTCCTGGACCACCCGCTGGAACGTGAGCTGGTCAAGCATCTGGGGTCGTTCCCCGACACGTTGATTCGTGCGGCGGAGCATACGTCGCCCCATATCCTCTGCGACTACCTCGAGCAGACGGCGGGCGCGGCCAACTCGTGGTATCATGCCGGGAACCCCAGCCGGAACCCGGAACTGGCCGTGTTGGTGGAGGACGAGCCCCTGCGCCGCGCCAGACTCATGCTCACCCGGGCGGTGCAGGTGGTGCTCCGCAACGGGCTCGCGGTGCTGGGGATGGAGGCGCCGGTCCGGATGGATCGGCCCGTGGACGAACCCGAGGAATCCTGATGTCGATACTCTGTGTGGGGAGCGTAGCACTGGACTCGGTCGAGACCCCCTTCGGCAAGGCCGAACGCGTTCCGGGGGGATCCGCGGTCTTCTTTTCGGCGTCGGCCAGCATGTTCTCGCCGGTGCAGGTGGTGGGTGTGGTGGGGAACGAATACCCCCTGGATCGCCTGGACTTCCTGCGGGAGCGGGGCGTGGACCTGAGCGGCGTCGAGCGGAAGGACGGCGAGAGCTTCTTCTGGGCCGGCCGATACCACTACGACCTGAACACCCGCGACACGCTGGAGACCCGCCTGGGCGTGTTCGCGGACTTCCAGCCGCGCATCCCCGACGAGTTCCGCAGGGCGCGGACGGTCTTCCTGGGGAACATCCACCCGACGCTCCAACACGAGGTCCTGGATCAGGTCGACGACCCCGAGCTCGTGGTGTGCGACACCATGAACTACTGGATCGAGGGGAACCGCAAGGAACTCGTCTCCCTTCTCGAGCGGGTGAAGATCCTCATCATCAACGACGAAGAGGCGCGCCAGCTCGCCGACACGCCGAACCTCCTGAGCGCGTCGCGGTGGATCCGCGATCGGGGTCCGGAGATCCTGGTGGTGAAGAAGGGTGAGCACGGCGCCATCCTCTTCGCCGACGGGTGGCTCTTCTTCGCCCCCGGGTATCCGCTGGAGGAGGTCTTCGATCCCACCGGCGCCGGCGACGCCTTCGCGGGCGGATTCGTCGGCTATCTCGCGCAGAACGGCTCCCTGGATCCCGATTCCCTGCGCCGGGCGACCATCTTCGGGTCCGCCATGGGTTCCTACGCGGTGGAGGCGTTCAGCGTGGATCGCTTCCGGACGCTGGACCCGTCCCAGGTATACGATCGCGTACGCGAGTTCCGTGAGATGACCGCTTTCGAGACCCACGTGGAGGGGATCGCGCCATGACGGGGAAGGGGCTGAGCTATCGCGACTCGGGCGTGGATCTCGACGCGGCGGAGCGGGCCAAGGAGCGGCTGAAGGGGCTGGTGGCGTCGACCCGGGACCGATACACCCTGTCCGAGGTGGGCGTGTTCGGCGGGATGTACCAGGTGCCGGACGGGCTTTCCCGGCCCGTTCTGGTGTCCAGTGCGGACGGAGTGGGAACCAAGCTGAAGGTGGCGTTCCTGGCCGGCCGACACGATACGGTGGGGCAGTGCCTGGTGAACCACTGCGTCAACGACATCCTGGTCCAGGGGGCGCGTCCGCTCTTCTTCCTGGACTACCTCGCCACCGGCGCCATGGACGAAGCCGTGGTCACGGACGTGGTGAGCGGGGTGGCGGTGGCGTGCGGCGAAAACGGGTGCGCCCTCCTCGGGGGTGAGACCGCCCAGATGCCCGACTTCTACGCCGCCGACGAATACGATCTGGCGGGCTTCATCGTGGGGGTCGTGGAGCGGGAGCGCGTCGTCGACGGGAGTCGGATCCGGGAGGGAGACGTGCTGGTCGGGATTCCTTCTTCCGGGCTGCACACCAACGGGTACACGCTGGCGCGCCGCATCGTCTTCGACGTGATGGGGTTGGGCGTGGACGATCCCTTCCCCGGAACCGGCCGCTCCGTGGCGGACGAACTCCTCGCCGTGCACCGGAGCTACCTGGGCGTCCTCCGAGGGCCGCTGGAGGAAGGATGGGTGCGCGGTTTGGCCCACATCACCGGGGGAGGGATCCCGGGGAACCTGCCGCGCGTCCTCCCCGAGGGGCTCGGCGCGCTGGTCGACCGTGCCGCATGGGAGCCGGGTGCGGTGTTCACCACGCTCCAGGAGGCCGGAGGCGTGGAGCGCATGGAGATGGACCGGGTATTCAACATGGGGATCGGGATGGTCGTGGTGGTGGATCCGTCGTCCGCCGATGGCCTCCTGGGACACCTCAGGGCCGAGGGAGATCGTCCGGTCGTCCTCGGGCACGTCCAGCAGGGGAAGGGAGTGACCTACGCGTGAGGCCGTCGACCGTGATGCGAGGACTCCGGGCAGGGCTCCACCCGGTGCGGGTGGGGGCGGCGGTGGTGATCCTGTGCTCCTCCGGTCAGGTGATCCCCCTTCGCGCCCAGGACCCGGCCTTGCTCGCGGCTTCCTGCGCGACAGCCGGAGGAGAGCCGGAGCGCTGCGCGGCCGCGGCGCTCGGCGCGAGGGCGCTCCTGTCCCACCAGGGCCTCCTGGCGGGGTTGGGTTCGGAGATTCCGGGAAGTCCGTCCACCCTGGGGACCCGCGTGCGGGGACAGCCCCGTGTGTCGGTGTCGTTCCGCTCGTCGATCGCGCACGTCGGCCTTCCCGACGTCCAGGCCGCGGACGCACCCCTGGGCGCGGAGCGCACCTTCATCGTGCCGACGTTCCATGGGGGCGTCGCGGTGGGCGTGTTCGAGGGCTTCTCTCCCATGCCCACCGTGGGTGGGATCTTCTCCCTCGATCTGATGGGTGGGGGTGGACTCTCGCTCTTTCCTTCGTCCGAGGGCTTCCGCGGGCAGGGGCGCTCGCTCTCGGTGGGGCTGCGAGTCGGCCTGCTCCGGGAGTCCTTCACCCTCCCGGGCGTCACCCTCTCCGCTTCCCGCCGCTGGAGCTCCGCCGTGGTGCTGGGGGACGCCCAGGTGGGGGAGCTCACCCAGTTGGACGTGTCGCCGCGCGTGGCGTCGTACCGTATTACGGTGGGGAAGAACCTCGTGGGTGTGGGGGTGCTCGCGGGGGCCGGGGTGGACGACTACTCCGGAGCCGTGTCCATCCAGGCGCGGAACGGTCTCGGGACCGTGGCTTCGGCGAGCTCAACCGGGTCGACGACGCGGCGGACGCTCTTCTTCGCGGGCGCGTCCATGAACTTCCTGGTGCTGCAGATGTCCGTGGAAGGGGGGTGGGCCCGGGGATTGCCCGCCGTTCCGGCCTTCGGGTCTCCGGCGTTCGATCCGACCGGGGGCACGCCTTTCGGGGGGCTGGCGTTCCGGCTCACGTATTGATCCCATGACCACGCCGGCCCACCTGGACCCTCGAGACACCGCGTTCCTCGACGAGGCCCGCCTCATCGCACGGAGTGCCTGGGGACAGGTCCACCCCAACCCGCTCGTGGGGTGCGTCCTCGTGAAGGACGGGAACGTGGTGGGGCGTGGGATCCACGAGCACTTCGGTGGAGCCCACGCGGAGATCCACGCCCTGGAGGACGCCGGCGCGGACGCCCGGGGGGCCACGGCCTACGTATCCCTCGAGCCCTGCAACCATCACGGCAAGACGCCGCCCTGTAGCGACGCCCTTCTCCAGGCCGGCGTCCGCAGGGTGGTCTTCGGGGCCCGTGATCCCGGCCGCGAGTCCGGAGGGGGTGGCGCAGCGCTTCTGCGGGCGGGTGTGGACGTGGTGGGGCCGGTGTGGTCCGACGCCGAAGGTCGGGCGGAGAACCCGGCGTTCTTCCACACCGCTCGCCACGGCACCCCCCACGTCGCTTTGAAGTTGGCGCTCTCGCTGGACGGGGCCATCGCCGCGCGTCCAGGAGAACGCACGCGCATCACCGGTGCGGAGGCCGATCGGGAGGTACACCGGCTTCGCTCCGGCTTCGATGCCGTCATGGTCGGTGCCGGTACCATCCGGGCCGACGACCCCCGGCTGACGGTTCGTCTCCACGACCCGGGGCACGTTCCCCTCCGGCGCATCGTCCTGGATCCCATGGCGGAGACGCCCGACCGGGCCGCGCTCTTCGAGGATCTCCGGGACGGGTGCCCCGTGCACGTGTTCTGCCGGACCAGCGCCCCCGAAGTGGACATCGAACGCCTGGAGGCTCGCGGGGCGCATGTCCACCCGGTGGCGAGCGCGTCGGCGGGTGTCTCCCTTCCCGCGGTGCTCGGAGTATGCTGGGAGCTGGGCATCCGCTCCATCCTCTGCGAGGGAGGTGCCCGTCTGGCCGGAGCACTCCTGAGAGAGGGGCTCGCGCAGCGCCTCCACCTCTTCGTCGCCCCCCGCACGCTCGGGGCCGGAGCGGTGCGCGCCTTCCCCGAAGACGCCGACGCCGTGGACTGGAGCGCCTTCCATCGCGTGGACGCTCCGTCCCGTTTCGGGCAGGACACCCTCATCGTTCTCGACCGGAGGGACGACTGATGTTCACGGGGATCGTCGCGGCCATGGGGACGGTACGCAGGGTGGAGGATCACTCGACGACCCGACGATTCTTCATCGAGACGCCCGAGCTCGCGCCGGGGATGAAGCCGGGGGATTCGGTCTCCGTGGATGGCGCGTGCCTCACCGCAGTGACGGTGGAATCCACGGGGTTCTTCGTGGACGTGATCGGCACCACGCTGGCCAAGACCGTGGCCGGGCTCTACGCCGAAGAGAGTCGCGTCAACCTGGAGCCCGCCCTTCGAGTGGGTGATCGACTGGACGGGCATTTCGTTCAGGGACATATAGATGGCATCGGTGAGATAAAGCAAATTCGAGGTGATGGTGAGTTCTGGCACCTCGATGTGGAGATGCCTTCGATGGTGGCGGATCTCGCCCTGGTGCACGGGAGCATCTGCATCAACGGGGTGAGTCTCACCATCGCGGAGATCGTGGACCCACGGGTCTGCCGCATCGGTCTGATCCCCTTCACCTTCCGGCACACCAACCTCGGTCTGCTCGCGGAGGGGGACGGCGTGAACGTGGAGGGAGACCTCCTGGGCAAGTACGTAGCGAAGATTCTTTCGGGGGGTGGCGACACCCCTCTTCCGGATACCGGTGGAGGCAGGGATGGCATTTGACCGCGTCGAGGACGCCATCGAAGACATCCGCAATGGGCGGATGGTCATCGTGGCGGACGACGAGGACAGGGAGAACGAAGGGGACCTGGTGTGCGCGGCATCGACCATCACACCCGACCTCATCAACTTCATGACGAAGCATGGGCGGGGATTGATCTGTGTCGCCATGACGCCGGAACGGGCCGACGAGCTCGAACTCCCGCTCATGACCCACGCCAACACCGACCCCCACGGCACGGCCTTCACGATCTCGGTGGACGCCCACCGCAGGTTCGGCGTCACCACGGGGATCTCGGCGCACGATCGGGCCAAGACGATCCAGGTGCTTCTCGATCCGAAGACCGGGCCCGACGATCTGCGGCGCCCCGGGCACATCTTCCCCCTGCGGGCCAAGGCGGGCGGGGTGCTCCGGCGGGTGGGGCAGACGGAGGCGGGCGTGGACCTGGCCCGGCTGGCCGGGCTTCCGCCCATGGGAGTCATCTGCGAGATCCTCAACGAGGACGGCACCATGGCCCGCCGGCCCCAGCTCGAGGTCATCGCCCGCGAGCATGGACTCAAGTTCATCACCGTGGCGCAACTCGTGGCCTATCGACTCACCAAGGAGCGCCTGGTGCAGCGTGTCGCGGAGGCGGCTCTCCCCACGGAATACGGCGACTTCCGCGTCATCGCCTACCAGGGGGTGCTGGACCATCGGGAGCATCTGGCGCTGGTGAAGGGGGAGATCGCAGGGAAGGACGGCGTGTTGGTCCGCATGCACTCGGAGTGCATGACCGGAGACGTCTTCGGGTCGCTACGCTGTGATTGCGGCGAGCAGCTCGCCGCCGCCATGAAGCGGCTGGAGGAGGAGGGATCCGGCGCCATCGTGTACCTGCGCCAGGAGGGGCGGGGGATCGGGCTCGGCAACAAGGTGAAGGCATACGCACTCCAGGATCAGGGAATGGACACCGTGGAGGCAAACGAGACGCTCGGGTTCAAACCCGACCTGCGGGACTACGGAATCGGAGCCCAGATCCTCCTCGACCTCGGCCTCCACTCCATCCGTCTCCTCACCAACAATCCCCGCAAGGTGGTGGGGCTGGACGGATACGAGCTCGCCATCGTCGGGAGGGAGCCTCTGCAGGTGGAGCCGGGCGCCCACAACGAGCGTTATCTCGACACCAAGCGTTCCAAGATGGGGCACATCCTGTGAGTGGCGACGGATCGTACACCGACGCCCTGAAGGGGCGGGTCAGCGCCGAAGGGCTCCGTGTCGCCGTGATCGTGGCCCGTTTCAACGGGGACATCACCGAACGCCTCCTGCAGGGTGCCCTGGCGTGCCTGCGTGATCACGGGTCCGACGACAGCCGCGTGGACGTGTACCGCGTTCCCGGCGCCTTCGAGCTCCCCCCGGCCGCGGCCCGCGTGGTGGCGGCGGGGAGGCACGACGCCATCGTGACGCTGGGGTGCGTGATCCGGGGCGGAACGCCCCACTTCGAGTACGTGTCCGGTGAGACCACCCGGGGGATCGGGGCCGTGGCCCGAGATGCCGGCATCCCCGTCACCTTCGGCGTGCTGACCACCGATGATCACGACCAGGCCCTCGCCCGCGTGCCCGACGGGCCCGCGAACAAGGGATACGAGGCGGCGCTGAGCGCCCTGGAGATGGTGGCGTCGTTCCGGGCCATCCGGGAGGGACACTGACCATGGCTCTCACCCACGCGGAGCGCATCGACCGCAGCCGGGCCAGGGCCTGGGCGCTGCAGGTGTATTATCGATGGGAGGCCGGCGGAGAGGGTTGGACTCTTCGCGACGCCCTCGCCGACACGGTGGCGACCCGGCACATGTCGCCTCGCAGGCTCCCCTTCGTCCGCACCCTCCTGTCGCTCCTGGACGAGCACCTCCTCGAGGTGGACCGGGTGCTCCAGGGGGCGCTGGAGAACTGGCGTCTGGCGCGGCTGTCCACCCTCGACCGCGGGATCCTCCGTCTGGGAGCCGTGGAGCTCCTCTTTCCCGGCGACGTCCCCCCGAAGGTTGCCATCCAGGAGGCCATCGTGCTCGCGGAGGCGTACGGTGGACCCGATTCCCCGCGGTTCGTGAACGGCGTCCTCGACGCCCTGTACAAGAGGGCAGCGGCGAAGTGACCGCGCCCGTGGGCCGGGAGGCTCCCGGTACCCCAGAGCCCCTCCGCATCCTCGTGGTGAACTGGCAGGACGGGGAGAACCCGCGCGCGGGAGGCGCCGAGATCCACCTGCACGAGATCTTCGGTCGTCTCGCGTCGTGGGGGCACGAGGTCACCCTCCTGGTGTCGGGGTGGCCCGGCGCGCCGACCGTGTCGCGTGCCGACGGGATGGAGATCCACCGTACCGGTGGCCGCCACACCTTCCCGCTGGCCGCGCCCGCGTATTTCCGGCGGGTGCTGGCCCGGCGGAACTTCGACGTCGTGGTGGAGGACCTCAACAAGATTCCCTTGTTCACCCCCGCCTGGGTGGACTCCACTCCGGCCCTCCTTCTCGTACACCACCTCTTCGGTTCCACCGCCTTCCGGGAAGCCTCGTTCCCTGTGGCGGCGGTCACGTGGCTCCTGGAGCGGTTCGTACCGCCCGTGTTCCGACGGGTGCCGGCGGTGGCCGTGTCCGAGAGCACGCGAGACGACCTGGCGGAGAGGGGGATGGATCGTGGGAGGGTGGAGGTGATTCCCAACGGAGTGGATATCGACCGTTATGTCCCCGGCGTATCCGGCCGACGCTATGAAGAGCCGACGGTGCTCTTCCTGGGGCGCCTGAAGCGCTACAAGAGGGTGGATCTCGTGATCCGGGCGGTCCATGCGCTGGTCACCGCCGGTCGTACGGTCCGACTCCTCATCGGAGGAAAGGGTGAGGAGCGTCCGGCGCTCGAGAGGCTCGTCCAACGGCTCGGCATGGAGGACCACGTGACCTTTCTGGGGTTCGTTTCCGAAGACGACAAGCTCGAACTTTTCCAGAGATCATGGGTTCATATGCTCACCTCGCCCAAGGAAGGGTGGGGGATCACCAACCTCGAAGCGGCGGCGTGCGGGACCCCTACGGTGGCCAGCGACGCGCCCGGGCTCAGGGACTCGGTGGTGCATGGTACGACGGGCTTCCTGGCGCCTCACGGGGACATCGGAGAGCTGGCCCGCCTTCTGGAGGAACTCCTCTCCGACCCCGAGCGTCACCGGAGCATGTCCATCCAGGCCAGGGAATTCGCATGCGGGTACTCGTGGGATGCGTCGGCACGGTCCATGGAGCGTGCTCTGCGGCGGGTGGTGGCCGATCCCGTCTCCACATAGTATTCGACTGACAGGAGCAGATTTTCACCGGAGGGAACGTTGAGAGTCCAGTTCGCAGCACGCCGTTGTTCCGTCCCCGACTCCATTCGCGAGCGGGCCGAGGAGTTGGTGGGCGCCCTGTCCCGCTTCGACGGTCGGATGTCTTCCGCCGACGTGGTGTTCGAAGAAGACAAGAGGGTGCAGAAGGTCGAAGTGATTCTCCATATCGACGGCGCGTCTCCCGTGGTGGCCAGCGCGGAAGACGGCGAGTTCCGCGTCGCGCTCGACCGTGTCGTCGATCGGGCGGCGAGGATGTTGCGCAGGGCCCGCTCGCGGGCCTCCGATCACAAGGCACCCTCCGTGTCTTCCCGGGGTGACCTCCCCGAGTGAGGACCCGATGACGACTCCCTCCGAGGCTCCGTCCGACCAGGATCCCGCCGGACGGTCCATCACCATCCGGCATATCCTGGAAGCGAAGAGGGAGACCCTCGCCCTGGAGTTGGCGAATCCGGGTGTTTCCCTCGACCGCGAGGCCAACGACCCCGACGTCTCCAGCCCGGGGCTCGCTCTCGCGGGATACACGGCGCGGGTTCCACCCGGTCGGATGTGGGTGTTCGGCGAGACGGAGGTCACCTATCTCGGGACCCTCGACCAGGCGGAGGCCAGGGAGCGGCTGGCCAGGCTGTTCTCCTTCGATCCACCGGCGGTCTTCGTCACCAAGTCACAGAAGATCCCGGCCGACTTCATGGAACTCGCCAGCGCCCACGGTATCCCCGTTCTCCTGAGCGGAAGGAGCACCAAGGACGTCTACCGGCGCATCAAGCCCTTTCTGGAAGAGGCGATGGCGCCGTTCACGAACCTCCACGGTTCGCTGGCGGACGTGTACGGGGTCGGACTCCTCTTCCAGGGGGAGAGTGGGATCGGCAAGAGTGAGTGCGTTCTGGATCTGGTCGAGCGAGGCCACCGCCTCGTCGCGGACGATCTGGTTCTGGCCACTCGACAGGGGAACGACATCCTGATCGGACGGGGGCACGAGCTGCAGAGGCATCACATGGAGATCCGGGGGGTGGGGATCATCGACATCCCCATGCTCTTCGGAGTGCGGGCCATCCGTCAGCAGAAACGGATCGAGGTGGTGGTACAGCTCGAGTTGTGGGACCAGGACAGGAGCTATTCCCGCACCGGACTCGAACTGGACGAGGCGGAGATCCTGGGTGTGCGGATTCCCCGGGTCACCATCCCCCTGAACCCGGGAAAGAACATCACCGTGGTTTCCGAGGTCATCGCCATGAACCATCTGCTGACCTACGCCGGGATCAACTCGGCCGAGGCGTTCGACAAGGGGCTCAAGGAGCGGATGGCGCCCATCCGGGAGTATCTCGAGCAGGACTATGAGTGAGACTGCACTGGTGAAAGGCGTCGTGGTCGCCCACGGGGGGATGGCTCGGGGGTTGATCGACGCCGTCTCCCGGATCGCGGGTCCCCAGGGAGACGCCCTGGTGGCCCTCTCCAACGAAGACAAGGGACCCGCCGAGTTGGAGGGTGACATCGACGCTCTGGCAGGCGACGACCCCACGGTGATCTTCGTCGATCTCCATTCCGGAAGTTGTGGGCACGCGGCGTTCCGGTCGTCCCGGGCCCGGGGAGATCGCCTGGTCCTCTGCGGCGTGAACCTTCCGGCGCTCCTGGACTTCGTGTTCCACCGGGATCTCCCCCTCGCGGACCTGGGGCCGCGTCTGGTGGAGAAGGCGAGGGATGCCGTCGTGGCCTTCCCCCGGGAGGGATGACCCGTGTCCGTGGACCTCTACCGGGTGGACGAGCGCCTGATCCACGGGCAGGTCGTGCTGGGGTGGGGAGGCCAGCTCGCGACCCGGCGGTACATCGTGGTCGATGACGAGTTGGCCGGTAGCGGATGGGAGCAGGACCTCTACCGCCTCGGCGCCGGCGGTGCGGAGCTCGTATTCGTGACCCTCTCGGAGGCGTTGGGTGCGCTCACCGGGTGGCAGGTCGATGGGGTCGCCTCGATCCTCCTCACCCGCGACGTCCGCACCATGAGGCTCCTGTCGGAGTCGGGCGATATGGACGGATGCGCCGTCAACATCGGGGGCCTTCATCATGCCCCCGGGCGCGTTCGCGTGCTCGACTACGTGTACCTCTCCCCGCGGGACGACGAAGATCTTCGGGTGCTGGCGGACCAGGGTGTCACGGTCTCCGCCCGCGATCTCCCCGATATGCACCCCACGTCGCTGGCGACCCTCCTGGATCGTCGTCGATGACCCAGCTGCTGGAGCTCGGAGTCCTCGGAGGGCTGCTCGCGCTGGACGCCACGGCGGTGGGCCAGTTCATGGTGTCCCGCCCTCTGGTGGCCGGCGTACTCACGGGGTGGATCGTGGGCGATCCCCTCCTCGGCATGGAGATCGGGGCGATCCTCGAGCTGTATCTGCTCGTGTCCTTCCCCACCGGGGGAGCGAGGTTCCCGGAGGGGTCCACCGCCACCGTGGTGGCCGTGGGTTCCTCCGTGGCCACGGGCGGCGCCGGCGCGGTGCCTCTCGCCATCGCTCTCGGTCTCCTCTGGGGCCAGGTGGGTGGGTTCAGCATCACGGTCCAACGTCGGATCAACGGCCGCATCGTCACCGAGGAGCCGGGTACCACGGCGACGGCGCGCCACCTCGGGGCGATCGGCCTCGACTTCCTTCGCGGCACGGCCCTGAGCGTCACCGGCATCGTGTTGGGACGGACGCTCCTGCCGCCGCTCGCCCGGGGATGGCCGTTGGACGGGGCCGCAAGCGCGGGGCTCCTCCTCGCGGGTGGAGCGGTCTCCGCGGGGATCCTCCTCCGGAGCCTCGGAGGGTTCCGCCAACGGAGGATCCTCCTGGTGCTCGGCATCGCCCTGGGGATCGTGGGAGCCCGCTTCCTGTGAGCCGTCCCTTGTCCAAGCGGGTCCTTCTCGCCACGTTTTTCCGGTCGTTCCTCATCCAGGGGGGATGGAACTACCGTTCCATGCTGGGGTCCGGTTTCCTGTTCTGCATGCTTCCGGTTCTCCGATCCCTTCGGGACGAGGACGGCGAATTCCGGGAGAGTCTCCGGCTTCATTCGGAACACTTCAACGCTCATCCATACCTCGCTTCCATCGCGCTCGGGTCCGTGACGCGCATGGAGGCCGATGGGGTGGACCCTCAGGAGATCCAACGGTTCAAGACCGCGGTGCGGGGTCCGCTGGGAGGCCTGGGGGACGCGCTCGTGTGGGCTGCCTGGCTTCCCGCCGCGTCGTTGGCCGGGTTGATCGCGGTGTGGGGATGGGGGTCGCCGTTGCTGGGCGCCTGCGTATTCCTCGCAGTGTATAATGTCGGTCATGTCGGGTTGCGCGTGTGGGGATTCTCTTTGGGGCTCCGGGAGGGACCTCGGGTGGGGCAGCGTCTCCAGGCGGCCGGGCTCCCTCTCTGGACGGAGCGGGTGCGTAGTGGAGGAGTACTTCTTCTCGGTGTGGCCGTCGGATTGATCCTCGCGC
>Ga0224501_10000189_pt1 | contig 58034 bp, 57 predicted proteins | sample SF_Oct11_sed_USG_4_FD_169105 | JGI IMG/M metagenome (GOLD analysis project Ga0224501, IMG submission 169105) | Sediment microbial communities from San Francisco Bay, California, United States - SF_Oct11_sed_USGS_8_1 | ecosystem: Environmental > Aquatic > Marine > Sediment | place: USA...
GTCCGACCCGCCAACCCTGTCAATATCCTGCAACATTCTGAAAAATGTTACTTGTCCGAAGCCATGGATAACTCTTCCCAGGAAGTGGGTTTCCATGCATCGGCCAATTTTTGGGCTTCAGCTATTTGGTGGGGTGTCATTTCTTTTTTGAGATCGTCTCGATTCTTGACCGCTTCATCGTGGTTTGCTTTAGGAGGATCATGCCTGGCAGAAAGAATGAACCACTTGAGGGCCTGAACGTTATCCTTTGGTACCCCATGACCTTCACGGTACAGAATGCCCAAATCGTTTTGACCAAAGGCATTACCCTGTTCCGCAGATAACCGCAACCATTTGATGGCTTCATGAAAATCCTGCGGTACCCCCTGGCCCTCAGCATAGTGAAGCCCTAAATCATGTTGAGCTAATGAGTTTCCTTGTTTTGCAGATAAACGGTACCACTTGAGCGCTTGGGGATAATCCTGTGGTACTCCGAGGCCATTAGAATAGAATTTTGCCAAGCTTTGTTGTGCTGCAGCTATTCCTTGCTTGGCGGCTTGAAAATACCACTTTACCGCTTCACCATAATTCCGTGAAACCCCTTTCCCTTCTTCATAAAGAAACCCAATGTTATTTTGAGCAAAAGCGTTGCCCTGTTGAGCAGATTTGAGAAACCACATCATAGCCCTGCCATAATCCTGTTTTACTCCTATCCCTCTCGAATAAAAATCTCCCAATTTAAATTGAGCCGAGGAGTGTCCTTGTTCCGCCGCCTTAAGAAACCATTCGATGGCTTTTTCATAGTCCTTGGCAACTCCCTCACCACGGTAATACAATAATCCCAAGTTAAATTGAGAAATAGCTAATCCCTGTTCCGCCGCTTTAAAAAACCACTGATATGCTTTCAGAGTATCTTTAAAAACCCCTTCCCCTCGATAAAGCATAAGACCGCAATTATGCTGAGCATCAACATGTCCCTGTTTAGCTAGAATCTCAAACAATCTAAAAGCCTTGGGATAATTTCCAGAATTATAAATAGCAACTGCTTCCCTAAAGGGATCTGCATTCACATGCGAGGGATGCCCTATAAAAATAATTAAAACCACAAGAAGCTGAAAACCTATAATGACTTTTGGAATACTATAATTCAAAATAATACCTCTACTAATAATGATTAACCTTCCAACATAGAATTTATAGAATAATTATTTTTTGGCTGAAATAACAATATTTCGACTGATTAACCTTGCCTCCAAAATTATTTGGTATTAGTCATTGGCCAATTTCTCACTCGAACTTTGGTTTTATTGATGGCGATGCAAAAGAGACTCTCGCCCCACTAGCTCCATCATACCATTGCTCATAATTAGCATAAGGAGTTATAAAAGAAAAATCAGGAGATTTGTCAAATGTGTATCCTGATTCCATTGTCAAACTTCCCTTAGGCCAGAATGCGGTATTAAATGGATCAAAACTACAACTTTCCCTACATTTAAAAAAGAACAATTCCAAGGTACCTTTGTATCGAGTTGGATTAACTGGATTACCCCTTATTGACTGTTGCTGAAGATCAGACATACGATCATTTGGCAAATACTCAGCTAATGCATCCGGATGATCTTTCAAAAACTGCTTTCCATTTTCTATCTCGATCTGTTCTTTTGAGGGGGCAGTAAAGCTTCTGACCACATAACTTCCTAAAAAACCTGCGGCGGAGATGGAGAAGCCGTTCAGCAAACTCATCGAAAAATCGCCACCGTTCAATTCAGCGGCGATGCCGGAGGCGATGAAACCTGTAGCCAATTGATGCCAGTTTTCAGCGCCAGGGATTTGCCCCCCCAAAAGTAACTGCCGATATGGCCATGCCGGTTAAAATGCTTTGGCCGTAGTTGACATCGTATCCCGCCAGATCGTAAAGGGCCGCGCTGGTCGCCGCCCCTGCAGCCGCCCAGGCCATGGTCGCGACAATGGCGTAGGCTCCCAACTTCAGTGACGCCCCTCCCGTAAAAACCGCTGTAGCGGCGGAGGCCATGGCGATGCCCTGTTGCAAAGCCATCAATTCCAAATTCCAATCGGTTGAAATGCCGCTGGCGACCGTCATCTGCACCCAGAGAGGAGCAGCCGATGCCGCGGCAATAGCGGTGGAAATGATAGACGTAAAAAAGTGGCCGGAGGGATCGGTCAGGACGACCGGGTTGTTGCGGACGTAGGAGTAGCGGTTGAGGGCCTGCGGATCGAACGGCCCGGGCACAATGGTATCCGCCGAAACAAACCGTCCCAGCCAGGCGTCTTACCCGCCTGATTTCCCTGGGCATAAAAAAAAGGATCCTCTCTCTTCGCGTGTGGTCACGCGACTCGGAAAAGATCCCGGGGGGTTGTCTTCCCTGCAATTCCACTTCTTTCGAAGGCAACCCCCTTCTAACCTTATAGCCGATGAAACTGACTACCCTTCGGTTTAAAACCACTTCTCACGACGACCGGCTATAACAGGAGTCGACCCTATTGTCTCCTCCCATAATTAATATGGTTCGGCCCTCAATCCCTGTCAATACCCGGCGTCAAAACTCCCGAATATTTACTTATTTTTTTTTAGCGGGTGGTTGTTGGCGGAGTTTTGGCCGAGGACCTGCGACCGTTTGGTGGCTTCTTCAACGGCGTTCATCAGGGTGGTGCGGAGTCCGCCTTTTTCAAGGGCGTGCAGGCCGGAAATGGTGGTGCCGCCGGGCGAGGTGACCTGATCCTTCAATTCGCCGGGATGCTTGCCGCTTTCCAGCGCGAGCTTGGCGGAACCGAGGACGGTTTGCAGGGTGAGGATGTTGGCGACATCGCGCGACAGTCCCATTTTCACCCCGGCATCGGACAGGGCCTCGATGATCATGAAGATGTAGGCCGGACCACTGCCGCTCAACCCGGTCACCGCGTCGAGGTTGGACTCGCTCACGTCTACGGTTTTGCCGACAGCCTCGAAAATGCGGTGCGCCACTTTAAGATCGGCGGCGGAAACCTGATGGTTGGCGGCCAGCGCGGTGACCCCTTCGTGGACCAGGGCGGGGGTATTGGGCATGGTGCGCACCACGCCCAGCTCCTTCGATCCGTCGGGACTCAAACAGCCGGTAATGGTTTTGATCGGTATGCCGGCGGCGATGGAAATGACCAGTTTGGTATCGTCGACGCTATCGGCAATCCCTTCCAGCACCTCCCTGATCGCCTGCGGCTTGACGGCCAGCAGAATGATGTCGCACTTTTTCGCCAGGTCAACGTTGTCGTCGGTCGTCCGGACATGGTATTCCTTGCGCAACCATTCCAGACGTTCGGTGGAAACATCGGAGACCATCAGGCTTTTGGCTTCAATGAAAGAAGCGGACAGCAGGCCCTTGATCAAGGCTTCGGCCATGTTGCCGCCGCCGATGAATCCTATTTTCTTACTTTTCAACACAACGTCGTCTCCTGCGTTATTTTAATTTCAGTGGGCTTCCCGCTCGCCAAAAATGGCGGTACCCACCCGCACCCAGGTGGCGCCTTCCTCGATGGCCACTTCAAAGTCGTTCGACATGCCCATGGACAGTTCGTCCATCGCAATATTTTCAATATTCACGGCCTTCATCCGGTCGCGTAATTTGCGAAGCGCGGCAAAATGCGGGCGCGACTTTTCCGGGTCGGGGTCGAACGGTGGAATGGTCATCAACCCCCGGACGGAAATCCCGTTTAAATACCTGACCATCGCCAGCAATTCTTCCAAATCGTTGGGATGGACCCCCGACTTACTCGTTTCTCCCGACACGTTGACCTGGATCAGTACGGGTGTCACCCGATCATGCTTCAAACTGTAGTGGTGAATATCCTCCGCCAGCTCCGAATTATCGACTGAATGAATCAACTCGAACAGGCCGGGGATGTACTTGACTTTGTTCCTCTGGAGGCGCCCGATAAAATGCCAGTGACAGGATTCGGTCCCAAGCTTTTCGATTTTTTCGCTGGCTTCCTGAACTTTATTCTCGCCGAACACGCATCCGCCGACCCGGGCGGCCTCGGCGATTTTTTCCACGGAAACGGTTTTGGTCACGGCCACCAGGCGAACGTCCTGCGGGTCGCGTCCGGCTTTACGGGCGGCAGAGGCCATTCGTTGCTTGACAGAAGCCAGGTTATCGGCGATCAGTGATCTGGTTTCCATTCAGTACAACGCCTGGGTGCCTTTTTCACCAGTGCGCACCCGGACGGCATCTTCCACCGGCAGGACGAAAATTTTGCCGTCGCCCAGTTTGCCGGTTCGCAGGGTGGTAGTCATCGCCTCCACCACTTCATCAACACTTTCATCCTCAAGAACAATGGAAATTTCGATGCGGTGGTGAAACTGAGGAACCCTGCTCTTGCCGGGATCGGGGTCGGATTGCATCTGGCTCAGTGGTTTGCCGATGCCCTTGACCTCGGCCACAGACATACCGGGAACCCCCAGGGCGAACAGCTTTTCCCTGATCTCGTCCAGCTTCTCAAATTGCATGTAACATTTGATCATTTTCATATGGAAATCTAATTTAGACGAAAAAAAAGGGCTTTGCAACCATACAGATTGCAAAGCCCTTATCCTTGAGCCCGGAGGCTGTTATGGTTTAAAAGTTAATCGCCTTACCGGCGGATATCTGTTCATCCACCACGGCTAACAACTTTGCCTTTTCCACGGGTTTAACCAGGTAATCCTTGACCCCTTTTTTCATCAGGTCCGTGGCCAGTTCAGTATCCGGGTACCCGGTAATGACAACGACGGGAATGCCCGGCGCCTGTTCCCGGAGGTATTGAATGCATTCGACTCCGTTCACTTTGGGCATGCGAATATCGCACAGAATCACTCCAACATTTACCAAATTGTCTTCAGACCTGAGGATATCTATGGCGTTCTGCCCGTCCACCGCTTCCAAAACGTGGAGCCCTCTTTGTTCCAACTGCAGTTTTATGACATCGCGAACGTCAGCTTCATCGTCGACTACCAGAATTTTTCCCTTAGCCATAACAACCTCCATTATAAAGTTTTCAAAAGGTTTCAGGCTTTGTGTGATGAAATCATTTCCACATCGAACTACATCGATGCTCATTTCGGCCTGCATCCTCCTACAGAGGATTCACTTGTCGGAAAATAAAAGTAGGCCCTGAGCTTACTCTTCGCCACTTTTTTTTAAAAAATATGAAATTAAAAGGCTCCGGACCTATATTGGGTTTGATTGGTTGTCCGATTGATTTACTCACACTCCAAATAGGGTGATTCATGATCGAAAAACCAAGGTCAGCGGGAAAACCCTTTAAATACTCGCAGATGGGATTGAAAAATAAATTAATTTTTATTGTCATCGTGGTGGGAACCGTCCCGTTGATCCTGGCTATGATATTTTCCTACCTGCAGGCGAACAAATCGCTGACCCAGGTGATCGGCTCAAGCTTCCAGGCTTTGGCTTATGAAACCTCAACCAAAATCGATCTCCTGCTCAAGGAAGAAATCCACAAAATCACTCATCTGGCCAGCCATCCCACACTGGTCCTTTGGGTCACGGAGCAAAACAAATATTTAAAGCAGGTTCCCCATTCAGAAATTGAGCTTGAGAACCGGAAGCAATCCCAGGCCTGGCGTGAAAGAAAGACATTGCGCCTTTCGCCCGCTACCAACCGGGCCAGCCATGTGTTGAGTAATTTTTTGAAGCACGACGCCAGCGCCTCAGAAACCACTTTCTCACTTTTCATAACAAATTCCAAAGGCGTATTGGTTTCCAGCGTCAACTTCAATCCCAGCTTCATCAATACTCATCTTTCCTCCTGGGAAAAAATCATATCGGGAAAGCTGGAAACTTATATCGGTCCCTTGCTTCAAAATCCGAAAACGATGGATTACATATTTGAATTTGCAGTACCCATAAAAAGCAACGAAGGTAAAGTGGAGGGCGTTTTGCACCGTATTTATGCCGCGAAGGAGTTCTTCACCCACGCTTTGGAAACCATCACCTTCGGAGAAACGGGCCATGTAATGCTGATCAATTCCGATGGGGTGGTCTTGAGCTGTCCGATTTTGCCGACCGGACACCAACTGGACGATCCTAAACTGGTTGAGGCCGTCACGGGTCCTCATTCGGCCTGGGTTGAAACCCTGGGAGACGGGCATGGGAGCCGGGATATCTCAATTATCGGCTATTCCATACTTGAAAAAACCAGCCTATACACTTCCGATTCCTCAAACCATCGGTGGTACACCTTTGCCTGGCAGGCTTCCGACGAGTTGTTTGCCCCGACAAATAACCTGCTGTCCTGGGTTTCTGGAGCCGGACTGTTTTCCGTTCTTTTGATTATCATCATGGGTTCTCTGGCGGCCAATAAAATTGTCCGTCCCATACGTCAAGTCCAAAGCGCGGCTCAATCTATCGGACGCGGAGAAACGATTCAACCGCTCAATATCAAAACCGGGGATGAAATCGAATCTCTTGCTGATGAAATCAACACCATGAGCGGACTGTTGCAAAAAACCTTTGCGGGACTGGAACATCAGGTGGAAACAAAAACCCAGGAAGTGCTGTATCTCAAAAAGTATACGGACACCATCCTGATGAGCGTTCCGGAAGTGATTCTGATATTGGATTCACAATTAAAAATAGAATATGCCAATGCCGCTTTTGAGCGTTTAACGGGTTGTTTGCCGGAGGAATATCTCAAGCATACACTACTGGAAACCTCAAACAAGTACCGGGAAGAAGTCGGCTCGCTGGTCAAGGAGCTCGAAAAGTACCAACGGGGCAACCACAGAAATCACGTTAATTCTAACCTTGAAAATCCCTCCTATAAACCAAAAGATCCGCTGTCCCCTTCTGGAACGGAATTCAATAGAGATACCCAAAATACGATTAAACTGGGCAAACAAATTTTTGCTTATCAGTTTTTTGATGTTGTTTTGGAGGAGGAAACAGAGCAGAGAGTAGGCCTTATCATGAAAGATATTACCGAAGAAAAAAACTTGCTGGACAAATTAACGCAGGCGGAAAAACTCTCCGGGCTGGGAACCCTTGCCGCCGGCATCGCGCATGAAATGAACAACCCGCTGTATTCCATTATGGGTTTTACGGAAGCTATTATTGAGGAAAAGCAGCTTTCCAAAATCCAGCCCCTTGCTCAAAAGGTGCTGGACCGGTCAAGGCATATGGCCTCTATCATTCTCAACCTATCCGGCTATACGCGCAATAACGATAAAGACATCCTTAACCCGGTAGATATAAATGAAAAAATTAAAGCCGCTGTGGAAATGGCAGTAATGGCTTCTTATACCGATGACATTAAACTGGAAACAAGTTTGGGTTCGGTTCCCGGCGTATTGGCGAAACCGGAGGAAATCCAGCAGGTGTTTTTAAATATTATCCGGAATGCTGTTCAGGCGATGGAAGGCAAGGGAACCCTAACCATTTCCACAAAAAATCATAACGATTCCGTTGAGGTTCATATTCACGATACCGGCCCCGGTATTCCGCGGGAATACCTGACCAAAGTATTCGATCCGTTTTTCACAACCAAAGGACAGGGAGAAGGCACAGGTCTGGGGCTCAATATCGTCCACAATATAGTAAAAAAATACGGCGGAAATATTAAGATCGAATCCGAACCGGGTGAGGGAACGACTTTTGTGATTTTGCTACCTGTTAACGGAAAGGAGAATAGTTGAATAGGGGTTACGCGGAATGCTCCGGAGCGGGGGCCATCAGTTTGATCCAGTGCTTTTTCTCCCACTGCATGGCTTCCCGATAAAAACGGAATTCCTTTTCCTTGGCCTTAAAATCCTTATGGTGGGTCTGCCATTGGCCATTGCGCCGCACCGGAGGGACCGCCTGGTGGCACATCTCATGGTAAACCGTCAGTTCCAGCACGTTGACCGGAACAAACTCCTGCTTCAGCCGGGGATGGATTCGGATTAATTGGTTTTTGGAGTCATAACTTCCAAAACTGAAGGAACGGCGGTTAGGAACTTTAATATTCTTCCCCCACTCCACCTGAGCTTTTACCTTGCCGTTAAAATATTCTTCGTTCAGCCGATCGAAGATTTCCTGCAGGTCCCGTGGGTTCTCAGGCGGCTCTTCCTGCAATTCCAGTTGCACCTGGCGGGCTTGAGCCCGGCAATCCTTTAAAAAATTACGCACCAGCTTGCGCTGGGCCTCCGAAAGGTGTTCCAATTGAGCCACCTGGCCGAGCAATCTGCTTTGAAGGGATTCCTGAACATCCACCGCCTCACACGAAAACAAATCGTAATACCCTTCATTGAACATCTCCCACTTCACCCGCTGAGCGTTGGAATCGACACTCACCTGCCCTAAAAATTCATGGCCTTTTTTGCGGCATCGGAACAATTTCTTGAACACATCCCCCGCTTGCGCGAAGGAACCGGGCACCCCCAGGGTAATGGTTCCGGGATTGACGGCTTGCTTTTTTAAACCAGGCATGAAAAAACTCACTTTCAGGAGGGTCTTTAAGAAGATGTCATGAGGCGTTAATACCTTCACCCAAAATAGTACACTCTGAACCCATATGATTTCAATTCCTTTTTTCTTTTCCGCTTATTGGCTTGCCTGGCTTTACTTGCCTCGAAAATCATGTAATGATTGATCTATGCGAAATCTTCTTGCTTTCTTTTTAATATTATTAGTGGCAAGCGCCTGTTCCACGACCCCACCCGCCGGACAGGTTTCAGACGCCTACGATCCCGGCCCGGATATCAACCGATTTCTGGTCGCTGAAGATCCGGCCGAAGAAGCCGAAATCCTGAAAACGCTGAAAGAGTCCGGCGTTTCCCATGACACGATCAAATCCCACCTCCGCGCCCGGGCCATCGGCCAGGGTGGACCGACCGGCGAGTTCCTCAGCGTACCCGTCAAACACATGGGGAAAGAATTAACCTATTCGTTATATGTCCCCGATTCCGCAAGGGAAAGCCGTCCCCTGCCCATGATCGTTATCCTGCACGGTATGGGGGGCCGGGGGGATGTGACGCTTCAGCGTTGGCGGAAGCGTTTAAACGACGAGTTCATCATTCTCTGTCCCACCTACCCTATCGGCGCGTGGTGGACGCTGTCGGCAGAGGAACTGGTCCTGCAGTTGATTCATGAAACCAAAATTCGCGTGCCGGTCGACCCCAACCGGATTTTTCTGGCGGGACTTTCCAACGGGGCCCTGGGAGCTTATATGATAGGCACGTTTTACCCTGATTATTTCGCAGGGGTTATCCCAATCGCCGGAGCAATTTCGGAACCGCATTACCTTCATTTTCTCATTAACCTTACCAATACCCCGATCTACAGTATTCAGGGACAATACGATCCGATTTTTCCGATTCAATTCAGCCGCCGTATATATAAAATTCTGAGCGATATGAAGTACCCGGTGACCTACCGGGAACACACGGAAAAAGGCACGGCACATGGCGGCCACTTCCTGCCCGAGAACGAAGTACCCGCCCTCCTGACATGGCTGAAAGAACAGAAGAGGGAGCCCTACTCACAAGTTGTGCGCATGGTCAGGGAGGGCAATCATCTGGACCGCATTCAATGGGCGCGCGTCACCCGGGGGTTGAATATGGCCGCCCTGCAAATTCCCGGTCCCCTGCCGGAATCGATGAATACCAAAGATGGAAAAGCCGCTACGCTCATTGCGGTTCATAAAGAACCCAACCTGTTCGAAACCATTGGGAAAAATTTGCTGGAAATGGAACTCTATCTGGATGCCGACCGCGTGGATTTCGACCAACCGGTCATGGTGACGTTTCAGGAAATGGAAGAGCTGAAGGGTAAAGTCATCACCGGACAGAAGTTGGTCAAATTCAATGCCAAGGTTAAAAAAGACACCGCTCTTCTGCTCAGGGAATTCAAACGCCGCCGGGACCCCGATCAACTGTACGATGCCAAAATCACCGTGGTCCTGGAAGAGGGCTCCCAATTTGCCATGACGCCATGAACCGCTCTCTTCAAGACTCTCCCTATCAAATGCAACATAAAAGCCTGGCGGACATGGGGTGGCCCACCGTCCAAAAAGCACTGGCTGAGCTGGCGGCATCCCCCATAACGCGAGAACTCTGCGCCTCCCTATATCCAGAATCCGACTTTGAGTCGGCGCAACGCCGGCTGGAAGAAACTTCGGAAATGGTGGATGCCCTGTCCGGGGTCGAACCTGTACCCTTGCGAACCTTTGATAATCTGACACCGATTTTGAAGCAGGTGAAGGAAAGTCTTTTAGTAGAGCCGTTATCCTGTCTGCAGGCCGCACATCATCTGCGCCTGGCACGCGATCTCAAAAAATATCTTAAAAAGCAGGAGGCCGCGCCTCTTCTCAGAGAAATCAGCAACGGGCTGGACCCGGTGCCGGAATTACTGAAAAATATCGATCGGTGCCTGGAGGCCGACGGCGAAATCAAGGAGAATGCCTCCCCGGAACTGAAGCAGGCACTTCGCGATGCCGCCACCGCCCGGCAAAGCCTGGAAACCTCCCTAAAAAAAATAATGGCTAAAAGTGACGCGCTTCAGGACAGTTACTTCACCGAACGGGAGGGCCGGCTGGTTCTGCCGGTCAAAATAGAAGCCAAATCCCAGCTGGAGGGCATTGTGCACGACAGCTCGGGAAGCGGTCAAACCCTGTTCGTGGAACCCGCCTCAATCATTCCGCTGAACAACAAGGTTAAAATCGCACGAATAAAAGTTGAGCAGGAAAAGATAAAAATCCTGCAGGAGTTGGCGCGCGGTCTGCTGGAACATAAGGACATCCTGCTGTCCAATCAGGATATATTGATTACCCTGGACGCGGTTTACGCGCGGGCACGACTGGCCGGAAAAATGGAAGCGCGCCGGTTTCTGTTGCGGGACGACGGACTGGTGAACCTTATCCGGGCACGCAACCCTGAACTGGTACTGAACGGACAGGAGGTAATCCCGAACGATATTCAATGGGATGCTTCCACGCGGGTCATTATCATCTCCGGCCCAAATACCGGCGGCAAAACGGTCACATTAAAAACGCTGGGACTGATGTCCGTGATGGCGCGAACCGGGTTGCTCCTGCCGGTGGCCGACAATTCGGAAATGGGGTTTTTCCCGGAAGTGTACGCCGATATCGGCGACGAACAGAATATTGAATTGCAGTTATCCACCTTCTCCGCCCATCTGACAAAAATCATTCACATACTCAATAACGCCTCCGAGGGAGCGTTGGTCCTGCTGGATGAGCTGGGCATAGCCACCGACCCGCAGGAAGGCGCCGCGCTGGCGGAATCGATCCTGATTGAAATGAAACAGCGCGGGCTGATGGTGCTGGTTTCCACTCACTACCTGGCACTGAAAACTCTGGCACAAATTGAGGAAGGATTTTTAAATGCCTGCACCGAGTTTGATGAACAGACCCACCGGCCCACCTACCGCCTGATTTTTGGTGTACCGGGCGACAGCGCCGCTCTGGAAACAGCGGAGCGGATCGGTCTCGATACGAGAACTCTCGATCGCGCCCGCGCCATCTACGAACAAAAAGACCGCCGCGCCGAACAGCTCCTGCAATCACTGAACAGGCAGAAACGGGAAATGGTCCGGGACCAGGAAGCTCTTCACCGGAAAATGGAAGAAACGGAACACCTGCTGGCGGAACAAAAAGTGATTACTGAAAATTTGAAGACGGAGGAAAGAGATTTCCTGAAAACCAAGGCGAAAATGGTGCAGGCCCATGTCCGCGACGCCAAACGGGAAATCCGGAAACTTCTGGACAACCTGCGCGACACTCGTGACACGTCTCAATTGCGCAAGGCGGAAAAGCAGATTCACCAACTCGGTCAGGTGCCGCTGTCCGCCCTGTCACCGCAGGAACCCGGTTGGGACGTACCCGCGGACCAGCTTAAATCGGGCGACCGCGTGCAGGTGGAACCTTACAACGCCATCGGCACCTTATTGGAACATCCTGCGGGAAAAAAAAAGGTTCGGATTCGATTGGGTAATCTTGAAACCACAGTGAGTATCCTTACACTGAAAGGCAACCGCACACCCGCTCCGCAAGAGAAAAATAAGAAAGCGGAGCCCAGCATTCAAATCCAGACCCAGGCCCAGCCTTCTTCCGGAACCACATGCGACCTGAGGGGAAAAACCGTGGAAGAAGCTACAGAGGAAATGGAAGTGTTTCTCAACCGTGCCCTCGTCAACAAACAGGCACGGGTGATCATCATTCATGGCCATGGAATGGGCAAACTCAAACAGATGGTGAGGGAATACCTGGATGCCTCCGGGATAGGGAAAAACCATTATCCGGGCGAACGTCATGAGGGCGGCGACGGAGTTACGGTCGTGGAGTTTTAATTTTCTATACACAATAGATGTGAGGAGGAAACAATGAAAAACTTCATTATTCTTTTTATTCTGGCTTCGCTTGGGGCGCTTTCCGGTGTTTCGTTTGCGGGAGAAAAGGTACAGGTCACCCTTCACGGAAAACCGTTAACTCTCCACGGAACCCCGTTACAGGTGGGCCAACCGTTTCCCGCGGTAACAATTCCCGACAGCAAAATGGCCATGACCAGCCTGCAATCTTTCAAAGGTCAGGTAACGATCATCAGCATCGTTCCTTCGATAGACACAAAAGTCTGTGAAAAGCAGACCCATATTTTGAGCGAAGAAAACGCTGGGCTGGACCAAACCGTGCGGCTGGTTACCGTCAGCCGGGATCTGCCGTTCGCGCAAAAGCGGTTCGCTAAGGAAGCCAGGATTCAGAACGTGCTGTTTCTGTCGGATTACCGCGAAGGCCAATTCGGGGAATCTACTGGATTGATGATCCAGGAAAACCGCCTTCTGGCCCGCGCCCTGGTCGTTCTGGATAAGGAGGGGGTGATCCGCCATCTCGAAATCGTCCCGGACCTCGGACAGTTACCGGACATGGAAAAAGCGTTTCAAATAGCTGGATCTTTGTAAGGGCCAACAGGGGTAAGAAAATTTTTAAATCGCTTCGGCTTCTTCAGCTTCTTCCAGCGGGATCAAGTCTTCGGGTTTGATCACCGGGCGGGCGATGCACAAGGTACCAATAAAACTTTTATCGGCTCCGCGGGTCTGCACGTGCTCGTCGGCTTCATCCCACAGGCCGCAGGCATCAACCACAAACTCCATGGCCGGTATTTCGCTGGAAATCACGGAATCCGGACTGGTCCTCAATTGGATTGGAAGATGGTAAGTCGCTCGATGGCCGACTCGTTTGGTCATAATACGGGGAAGCACTTCGTCTTTGTTATCCATGAACAAGAGATCGCCGATGAACTGCCCCACCACCTCACCATCTTCGTATCCTAACAATCGAACTGCCGGATTGGCGAAAATGACGATCCCGTGGTCATCCAACTGGAAGATCAGATCATTGGTGGATTCGACGATGGATTTATACCGGCGTTCGGTTTTACCCAGTTCGGTAACCGTTTTCTTACTGGTTTCCTGAACTTGCCGGATCAAAGAGAAAATACTGAAGACCATTGCCAGAAAAACAATTCCTACATGCACCCCGGTATCAAACACCGGCGATTCACCATCGGGAGTATGAAATAAACTGAGGGTGGCAGGTTTGAGTATCCCTTTTAACCCGTACTCCCACACCAGGGTGAATACCAGAACCAAAAAAAGCGTTAACCCGAAATGGTTCCAAATCTTTTTTCTTAACTTTTCTGGACTCATGAAAAACCGGAATACGACAACGCCTAAAAACATAGGAAGATCGAAATCCTTCCCCTATTAGATGGTCATTAGTTTACCATTTAATAAAACTATATTCCAGTTTTTCCTAACCGAAAACTGAGGACAGCGGCTCTTGCTCGATAGAACTCAATGAAATACTTTAACGAGGCTTTCAAAGTCGGAGGCTGATTTTTTGATTTTTCCTTCATTACCCAGTGCGCACACGTGGCCGTGATCCCGGACTTTTTCAAACACTGGAGCATAGGCCCGAACATCATCCAACCGGGTGGATAACAATTCATCAAACCGTCGTTGTTTGAATTCCTGGGTCATACCGGTCAGATATTCGATTTTGGCGATGGATCCCTTGCGGTCTGGCGTCAAGGGAGGATCGAGCTTGCCAGCGCACCCGATGACGATTTTTTCGAATTCTTCTTCGGAGATTTCCAACTGGCTTAAAAAATCGGGAATTTCATTATACACCTTCAGGGTTTCCATAAGATTGGGATCGCGGTAGGACACCATGCCGAGATCTCCCGTATAAAGGTCAAAACTCAGGGAGCTTCCATAGGCCCCCCCCTGCACCCGTATACGATCCCAAAGATAACCGGTGCGCAACAGGGCCTTGAGCACATCGAACCGGCCGGAAAATTCGAATCCCTGGTCATACAAATTCAGGCCTTTACCCACATATTGAACGGTACTCGCTGTCAGAAACGCTTCGTTCAAATCCACCGGTCCGAAATCCAGATCGGCGACCGGACGAGGATCGTCCGGAAGGAGTTGCTCAATGCCGCGAAGTCGTTTTTCAATCTTTTTATATTCCCTGGCGGTACAGGTAGTATTGAGCAATAGGTTATTCCGGGTAAATACCAATTCGGCCACTTTTCGGAACCGGTCCGCCACTTCCTGGGGATTATTCTCCACTCGTTTCAGTAAATCTTCGAGAAAGCGGAAATAAGTAATGCCTTCCAGCAATTCGTCATACCGGCCCAGGCGGGAATGGTAGGATTGCAGGCGCGACAGGACATAATGATTACCGTTGGGAACAATGGATGCTTCCATGTTGGCCTTGGCGCTTCTTATGATTTCCGTCAGCCGCTTGTGATTGTCGAAATTGCGCTCGCCAAACAATTCTTCAAGAAGGTTGAACAGATCGTCGGCCTTTTCGATCAGCGCGGTGCCATTGAAATTGATGTAGGAAATAATCCGGTTTCGGTCTCCCACCGGAACAGTGGAAAAATCAGATGAAGTAATACCACCGGTATGAATTCCGATCTGCTGACCCATCTCAACATAGTCGCGTTTATTGGTTCCCATGCCCAGCACCAGCCGTCCCAGTAATGGCAAATATTGAATATGTTCCTGTGGCACCGTCTCGGTGGTGAAGCACAATTGGGTGTAGGCGATCTTGTTGGTGAACAGATCATGAAACAGTGTCACCGGAGCTTTATCTTTCTTCACCTCGCAGGGGTATTGCGGCGCTTCTCTATTGACGTCTTCCAGGGTCAGGCAGGGCAAGGTAGCCAGAGCTTCCGGGGGGTCAGGCTCTACCTGTCTCTTCTGGAGCTCCTGGGTGGTTTTCACCAGTTCCTGGATTTCCGGTTCAGGCATGGAGTCCTTGATCTGCCTCAGATGCTTGCGTACTTTAGCTTCCTGCTTCTCTCCCAGGCCCGGCTTTGGAACCAGCACCACCAAACTGCGATGCTTATTGTCCAGCAAATATTTTCGAATCAGTTTTTCAAAAAAACCTTCCCGGGATTTTCGTTTAATCTTTTTCATCAACCGGTCATATTTCAGATGGGCCAGTGGATTGTCATCATACAACCAGGATCCAAGCGCCTGTATGTTGTACACGATACCTTTCGGAAACCCTCCGAAGTTGGCCTCACGCAATTTAAAGTCCACCGTATTGACCGAAGCCAGCACCTGATTTTCGTCGATGCCGTTTGTGGACAAATCCTCCAAAGTATTAAAAATGAGATCAACGATTTTTTCGGCATCCTCTTTTTCCGCACCTTTCATCCCCACAGCAAACATGGTTTCCAGTCGATTGTCGTCAAACCCACCGCCGATGACTTCGGATCCCAGGTTCGATTCCAACAGTGCCTTGCGGAGGGGTGCACCGGAAGTGCCGAGCAGAATATGGCTCAAAATTTCCATGAACAGGCAGTGCTCGTAATTCGTGGACTTATCGAGTTTGAGGCCAACCACCACAAATGTTTTTTTCTCCACAGACTCATCCCTGGAGACCGGATAAGACACTTCCTTCAACTTGGGCTTGCTGAATCTCCGTTGAAATTCCACCGAAGAATCCACTTCCATCCGTTCAAATCCGTTGAGATATTCATCATGAAGAAACTTGAGATAATCCTCCGTGTTGCCATCGCCGTACAAAAAGATTCTGCTGTTGGAGGGATGATAGTAACGCCGGTGAAAATCCTTGAACTCCTCATAGGTCAGTTCCGGGATCGCCTGAGGATCACCCCCGGATTCGTAACCGTAGGTGGTTTTCGGGAAGAGGGAATGCGCCAGATAGCGGTCGAGCACACTCTCGGGACTGGAGAAAACCCCCTTCATTTCATTAAACACTACACCTTTGTATGTGACCGGTCCGTCCGGATCCTCCAGTTCGTAATGCCAGCCCTCCTGCATGAAAGTTTCCTTTGTGATGCGGGGATGAAACACCGCGTCGAGGTACACGTTCATCAGGTTATATAAATCCTTCTGATTTCTGCTGGCCACCGGGTACATGGTCTTGTCGGGAAAAGTCATGGCGTTGAGAAATGTCTGCAGACTGCCTTTCATGAGCTCGACAAACGGTTCCTTGACGGGATATTTCCGGGAGCCGCACAATACGCTGTGCTCCAGAATGTGAGCCACTCCACGGTCGTTGGCGGGAGGGGTGCGGAAGGTGACGCTGAACACCTTGTTATCATCGTCGTTTTCCATCACCAACAACTCGGCACCGGTTTTCTCATGTTCAAACTGAAGTGCGAGGGAGTTGAGTTCCTTGATTTGTTCGCGATGAATACATTTAAAACCGTGGTAGGTCTTGTGAGCTTCAAAACTCATGGATGTTCCTTTCCGGATATCAAAACCCGCAAAACAGAGCCTGCAGGATGAGGATTTATTCGAAGGAGAAGAATAACACAGCGGGCACGGAAATCCCTATCCCGTAATTTCAATACCTACAGGACAATGGTCCGAGCCCATTACTTCCGGCGTAATATACGAATTTTTAACGCGTTTCTTAAGACCCTCCGTCACAAAAAAGTAGTCCAGCCGCCACCCGATGTTGCGCTCTCGCGCATTGGCGCGGTAGGTCCACCAGGAGTACTGATCGGGCCCCTGATTGAATTCGCGGAAGGTGTCGATGTAACCGTGTGCGACGAATTTATCCATCCATTCGCGCTCAATGGGAAGGAAACCCGAATTCTTCTCATTTTGTTTGGGATTTTTGAGATCGATGGCTTTGTGCGCAGTATTGACATCTCCACAAATGACCAGTTCCCGGCCCTCGGCACGCAGGGCCTCGCAATGCTCCAGAAAGGCATCGTAGTAGTCGAGTTTGTATTGAAGGCGTTCTTCACCACTGGTGCCATTGGGAAAATAAATATTGAGTAAATCGAACTCGGGAAACTCGTGACGGATATAACGCCCTTCCCCATCGAAGCGCTCGATCCCCATTCCGAGATAGACGTTTTTCGGTTTCTTTTTGGTAAAAGTCGCCACCCCGCTGTATCCCTTCCGCTGGGCGGGATTCCAAACGGCATGATAACCAGCCGGTTCCGCGACTTCCGGCGGCACCTGATCGGGACGGGCCTTCACTTCCTGCAGACACACCACATCGGGCGAGGCCTCTTCAAGCCATTCAAAAAATCCTTTTTTCACCACTGCGCGTATGCCGTTGACATTCCAGCTGATAATATTCATAAGTCCTCGTGATTAGTAAACCCCTCTAAAACACCCCCTTAAAAGAGTGCAAAGGATAAGGGAAATGTCATATTGGCGCAAGGAACTTCGGAGTTTTCGGTTAAACTAAAAAGAGGTTGTTTATAAAAATCTGTTTGCCATTGATATCTATTCACCTGCTCTATACCTAAGGAGATGTTTATGTTGGACTTCACCCATATCCGCTACGGGATCGCCGTCGCTCTGGTGGCTATTTTATTTGGCGGCCTATTGGGCTTATCTTTCGGATGTTGCGAAGACAGTATCAAAGGCAACCTGAGGGCGAGTGCAGATGCCGTGCTTGACAAACATTATGGTGGCGACCCTAACAAAGCGGTCCAAACCGTGAGCAAATCCTGGGTCTATTACAAGCGCGCACATTTGCATTCCCAGACCATGGGCATCATAGCCATCGTGTTCGCCCTGCTGACCGCAGGGCTCAACTCTCAACCGAAGTTTCAACTGGGAATTTCACTATTGGCTGGCTTGGGAAGCCTGGGGTATGGCGTGTTCTGGTTATTGGCAGCCATGCTGGCGCCAGGGATGGGATCGACCCACGCCGCCAAGGAATCGGTTGCGTTGATCGCTCAACTATCGGGCGGAGCTTTTTTTGTATCGGGTGTCGCGGTTTTCGTCCTGGTTCTTTTGAAACTGTTTGTTCTGGGGAAAACTACTTCCAAGCTTCCTGGAGCCTCGTAAGCATCAGGAGGGTTCTTCCTGAGTGACGGTGGGAATGGCGGCGGCATGGTGGAGAATCATTTTCCACTCACCGCCCACTTTCTGGAACAGGTTGGTGGCATGTACTTTGGAACTCTGCACCCCGCTCATTTTGATGGAAAACAGGTTTTCCTGGCAGCTCACCCAGGCAAAATCGTCTTTAATCACCACATCCTCGTCAGACACTTTAATCTCCATGTGCTGGTTGTGACGGAAAATATCATCCCAGCTCTGGATGATCTCCTGATATCCCTTGAGCACGGGCCAACCCGGATGGATACAGCGGGCGCAGATATCGTCCTGCCAAAGGGTTTCCATCATGGATAAATCCTGTTTATTAAACGCGTCGTAAAACGACTGATTGGCAGATAAAATGTGCTGGTCGGTATGCATAGTCGGGTGATATCCGTTTGATATTTAAGAGTATGAGAGGGAACAGGCCCTACTCTTCTATTAGAAGGGTTTATCCCGGAGCTTTCAACAAATATTCGAGGGCCTGGAACGTTTCTTCCGCTTCCCAGTTTTTGGCGCCGTCAACTTCGGCGACCACCATTCCCTTTTTATCGATCACATAGGTGGTGGGAATCGTGAGAGTATGGTACTTGCTTTCCACCTGCCCCTCCGAATCGAGCAACACGGGGAAAGACAGTTTGTACTCATCGGTAAAGGCTTGAACCTTCCCAGGAGGTCCCTTGTCGAGACTGACAGCCAGAATTTCCAGCCCCTGAGAGCGGTACCTGCGGTACAGGTTCTCCATTCCGGGCATTTCCACCCGACAGGGCCCACACCAGGTCGCCCACAAGTTGAGAATTACCACCTGCCCCTTATGATCCGCCAGCTGGACGCGGTTGCCCTTCAAATTGCGCGCAGTAAATGCCGGCGCCTTAAATCCTATTTCGGGTTTTTCGATATCCACACCGGGGGGCAATTGAACATCGGCCAGTGTCACCGGGGTCTCATAGTAATGATCGACCATGATCAGAATCGCAGCGACAAACAATACCATATAAATCGCCGCGTATTTTTTAGTGAGAGTAAAGTCGCTCTTTTTTGATTCGGTCGATTTCATCCTTCATCCGTTCGAGCCGCACCCGCAGGCTCATCAAGAGAAAATACAGCAGGGTAAACGCCCCCAAAGCAATCAATAGGGTAATATTCATGGAAGGGTCGTTGCCGGTACCCAACCCTTGGGTTGTGATGAATTTCGGGCTCGGATGAAATGTGCGCCACCAGAGCACTGAAAAGTGAATCAAAGGTATGTCGAGGAACCCGACAATTCCTATCACAGCTGCGTATCTGGCGCGGGTGGAACCGGGTTCGCTCTGCACCCGAAGCATCAGGTAAGCTACATAAATCAACCATAACACGAGGGTTGAGGTCAGGCGTGCGTCCCATACCCACCAGACTCCCCAGACCGGCTTGGCCCACAGGGGCCCGGTAATCAATACCAGGGTACAAAAAACAATACCGATTTCAGCCGAAGCGTGAGCGTATATATCCCATTCGCGTTCCTTCTTCCACAAAAACAGGATACTGCACAGGAAAACAATGAAAAATGCGAAGAATGCAATCCACGCCGAAGGCACGTGAAAATACATGATGCGCTGGATGATGCCTTCCGTTTTCTCAGTCGGCACATAAATGAAAATCGCCGCCAGGGCGGTCATCACCCCCGCTCCCGCCAGTCCCAACAGCCCGTAACCGGGACTATCCGTTTCCTGTGCAACCTCACTCATGACTTGAATCCTTTTTCAACGTTTCCTTGAGCAGGTCGAGATCCTTTTTGAGGGAGTGGCTTCGCCGGACCAGGGAAAATACATACACAAAAACTCCACCCCAGACGAAGACATTGACCGCGAATAAATACCCCAGGTTGTTCATCAAATCACTCCTCTAAAATATGATCGATCGTCATGATGGATGCGCTGATAAAAATGATGTCGAAACAGAGGATCAATCCTACCCAGTTCATCATATCCGCTAGCGATTTACCATCCAGAATTTGTCCGGTCAAACGAACAGCCCCGATAGCCACCGGCACCATCAGCGGATACAGCAAAATCGGAAGCATGATCTCACGGGTTTTCAAATTAGAAGACAAAGAGGACAATAACGTCCCCAGCGCACTGAATCCCAGCGTCCCCATAAGGATAACCCCTACCAGCGGCCCCAAATGAGACACAAGGTCCACGTTAAAAAATATCATAAAAACCGGCAGAAGGAACGTTTCCATAATCAGCAAAAAAGCCAGGTTGCTCAGCATTTTTCCGAAGAAAATAGCGGAACGGTCTACCGGCGCCAGCATCATTCCCTGCAGGCAACCGTTCTCCTTTTCCAGCATGAACGAGCGATTGAGCCCCAGCGTACCGGCAAACAGAATGGCCACCCACAAAACACCCGGCCCCACCTCGTTGGCACTTACAATACTGAGGTTGATCGAGAAGATGAAAATCAGCATTACCAATAAGGCAAAAACGAACATGGAGCTGAACAATTCGCGGGTTTTCAATTCCGTGACGAAATCTTTCCAGACAATCGCCTTCACTTGATTCAGATAAACGCTCATCTCAACCCCTTTGAGCCTGCTCGACTGTTTCTAGGTACAATCGTTCAAAGTCGGCCGGATCGATCTGGTCCGCCGATTCCCACAGGGCCAACTTTCCTCGGGCCATAATAGCTACCCGATCGCACATTTCCAGCCCGCGCGAAAAGTCGTGCGTGGTCATTAAAATGGTCCGCTGGTCCGTATGCAGGGCCTGTAATTGTTCCTTCAGAATACCCGACGCATGATGGTCCAGGCCGGTATAGGGTTCATCCAGAAAAAGGATCGACGGATTGTGCACAATCGCCCGGGCAATAGACAGCCTCTGCAACATGCCGCGACTGAAAGTCCGCACGCGATCGTGCAGACGCGCCTTCAGCCCGACTTCCTCAATGACTTCGATGGCTCGCTCCTCTGCCTGCTCCACACCGTACAGGGTCGCGTAAAACCGAATATTCTCCAGCGGCGACAAATCGGCGTATAAAAAACTGGCGTGGGAGATCACACCTATCTCGCGCCGCATGTTCGGGTCCGCTTCGATCACATCATATCCCGCCACCCTCGCAATCCCCGACGAAGGACGGGTCAACGCCGAAAGGATACGGATCAATGTCGTCTTGCCCGCCCCATTGGGACCGAACAGGCTCAGAAAGTCCCCTTTCTTCAATTCAAAGTCGATTCCACGCAAAGCTTCCAGATGACCGAAATGTTTTCGGATGCCTTGCACTTGAATGGCCGGGCTCGAGTCCAGAGGAAGGTTGGGTTCAGTCATGAGGAATTGGAAAGTTATGGACGATTCCATCGGCGGCTCATGCCGCTCCCGAGGTCTTATTCCTTTTTTTCAACTGCTTTTCCAAATCGTCTATTTTCTCGAGGAAGGCCATCGCCTCCTGCTCCAGCTTGTGGTGGAGCGCTTCAAAATCCGGTTTGGATATTTTATCGGTCTTGAAATCGAATTCCAGCTCTTTAATGGCCAGCAGCACTTCCTCTTTGCGAACCAGAAGATGTTTGTATTCTTCTTCGTCTGGGTCCAGAGGCTTAAACAACCGCTTGGGGGGAAGCTTTGAAAACAGGGGAATACCGACGGCCATCAAAATCAGGACAACAAGAATCAATTGCAGAAAGTTTGCGCCGGTCATAGTGTCAGGATTCTAGCCGGTCAAGTTCATCATGCAGCTTTTTGGAGTATTTTCCAGAGGAGGTCTCCGGTTGAGGTTCATCCGCCTCTCCTGCCTGAGAATCGTTCTGGGCTGGCGCCTTTCGCATCCAGGATTGGATCACCTTGCGAACCCCGAAGCCGCCGATCACCAAAGCCACAAATGGAGTAATCCATGCGGAAAGGTTAAAACCTTTTTTAGTCGGGGCCGACAGGATCGTTTCGCCATACTTGTCGACATACTGCTTGATGATCTGATCCACGGTCAATCCGGACTCCAGCTTGGCCATTAAGGTTTTGCGCGTTTCCTTGGAAGTATCGCAGGTACAATTGATCAACACCTTGCCGCATTTGTCGTCGCATTTACACATCAGCGCGTTTTCCAGATTCGCCATCTGCGACGCGGCCCAGGAATGGGTTGCGGCTGCCAGCATTACCAGCGCGGCTATAATCATCATGTAGATTCGAATCTTTTTCATAAGACTTACTCCTGTGCCGGCATGAATATCGCTTCCTGACGCTTCAAGCGTTCCACCCGGCGCCGAGCTTCCAAACGGTCCGGCCAGACACAAATCATGGTTCCAAACGCGATCACCCAACCCCCAAGCCACATCCATTTAACCATCGGCTTGACGTACACCTTTAATGTGGCGGAGCTGTTGTCTGGATTAAAATCGGCCAGAATCATGTACACGTCTTCCTTGAGGGTGGAGATCAGATCCACTTCCGATACCGGCTGTTTCTGTCCCTTGTAAAATTCTTTCTCCGGCATCCCCGTCCACACTCGCTGGCCATCGCGCTCGATACCCAGTTGGGCAATGACCCGGGTCTTCGTGCTGTTTTCTTCCTTCACCAACAGCTTTTCATAAATGAAATCATAGCCGCGCAGGTGAAACCGTTCGCCCACACTCAGGTTTTTTTCCACATCATCACTGTAAGACTGCGAGCCGGCGATACCTGCAAACAGCAGGACCACTCCCAAGTGAACAATGTACCCTCCATACCGGCTTTTGTTTTTCCACACAAGACCGGACAATGCGGAAACCGGAGACTCGCCATGGGCCTGCATGCGCGCGCCAGTACCCTTCATGAATTCGATGAGCATGGAAGTCATTACAAAGATGCACAGGATGAAAGTGATGTAAGTAAATATCTCGGATTTATCCGTTAGCGGGACAAACGGAAACATAATGGCGCCGCCGACCGCCGCCACTGACACCGGTTTGGTAAAATTCTTTTTGAGGTTCGACCAGCTGGCCTTGCGCCAGGCAATGACCGGGCCGATGCCAATCAACGCCAGCAGAACCATTCCGATGGGCACGTTCACCTGATTGTAAAACGGCGGGCCAACGGTGATCTTCACCCCACGGAACGCTTCAGAAACGATCGGGAAAATTGTTCCCCAGAATGTCGAAAAGGCAATCCCCAGAAGAACCAGATTATTGAGCAGAAAACTGGCTTCGCGGGACAAGAACGAGTCCAATTCATTTTTGCTTTTCAACAAGGGCAGGCGAATGAGAATCATCGTCACTGCAAAAGCGATGATCACTCCCAGAAAAGCGAGAAAATAATATCCCAGCGTCGCTTCGTCAAATGTATGCACCGACTGGATCAGACCGCTGCGGGTGATGAAGGTGCCGAAGATGGTCATCACAAAAGTCAGCAAAATCAGCGACATGTTCCAGACCTTCATCATGTCCTTCTTTTCCTGGATCATCACCGAATGCAGGTAAGCGGTGGCGACAATCAAAGGCATGAAGGCCGCGTTCTCCACCGGATCCCACGCCCAGTAGCCGCCCCAACCCAGTTCGATGTACGCCCACTGCGCGCCAAACAGATTACCCATGCACAGGAAAAACCAGGACACCAGAGTCCACTTGCGTGTCAGGCGAATCCAGCCGTCATCCAGGTTTTTGGTGAGCAGGGCGGCGGTGGCAAACGCAAAGGGTACGGTAAACCCGACATACCCCAGGTAGAGAGTGGGCGGATGAATCACCATCCAGTAATTTTGCAGTAGTGGATTAAGGCCCCGCCCGTCTTCCGGCGGAAGGGGAATCACCTCGAAGGGATTGGTCGAAAAATTGAGGAGTACCAGAAAAAATACAGCGATAACCATCATGACTGCCAACGCGATGGGCACCAGACGAATATTTTGTTTCCGGTTCTGAATGTGGACCACCATCATGTAGGTGGTGAGAATCAGGGTCCAGAATAACAGAGAACCTTTTTGCCCCCCCCAGAACGAGGAAAACTTATAAAAGGGATCGAGATCGATATTGGAATAAGAGGCAACGTATTGCAGGCTGAAATCGTTGATCATAAACGCCCGCCACAATACGATGGAGGAAACCATCACACAAGCCCAGACGATGATCGGGGTCTTGTCGGCGCTCAGGAATACGTCGACACGATTACTCCTGAAAGCCATGACATAGGAAACAACACCGTAGAGCGCCGTCGCCAAAGCCAATAATAAAGCAAATTCGCCTATTTCGTTCATAAGTCAGCCTATCCTGCAATGACCGGCGCGGCGGAAGAACACCTTCCGGCATTACCGTAACCACACCGTTTTAAAAAATGGGTTTGGAAATCAGATCGTCGTTTTCCCAGGCTGGATTTTAGGTGATTCCAAAGCAGGTTGTTTATTTTCCTTACCATAAGGAATGTTTCCCGGATGGGTTTTACCCGCTTCTTTTTCCGCTTCATATTTGGACGGACAACTGGTCATCAATGTATTTGCGTGGAAAATCCCGTCCCTTCCCAGAGTGCCTTCCACAACGACCTCCCGGCCATCCTCAAACATGTCAGGCGTAACTCCTTTATATGTAACGGGTAACGTCGCCTTATTCTCTTCAATACGGAACGAAACGTCAAGTCGATCATCCGGATTGCGATTGATGGACCCGTTAACCACTTTACCCTTCACTTTGATCCCAGCCCCATGGTATTGGGCTCCTGCGGCCTCTAATTCATCCACGGTCAGGAAAAACTTGGAGGTGGTGCTTATGCTGGTGGTGATCAGGTACCCCACTGCCAGAATAATAAAAGCACTGCCAATAACAAATTTGATCTGCTTGTGTTTCATTATTTTATGCGCTCTGCCCCGGAATCGGGTTAAAGGATTAAAAAATAGGCTACTTTCCAGTCTTTGGACTCATAGTATCACTCCCAAAATACCCCTGTCAAAGCAATTTACCCCCACTGCCCCGCATCGCCGTTTTATCAACCATAGAAGAATACAAACAAAAACTTGCCTAAAAACAGGTATGCCGATACCCCTGAGTTCAATTGTCGTCTGCCTGCCGACCTAATATCCCCCCCCCTCTTAATCCTAATCAGGGTTCCTCTCATTTAGAGGGGTGACGAGCCAGTGTATATTTTTCGCTTTTTTTATTGACAGAATGTCGCATTGTGTTAGCATAGTGTCTTAATGTGTCATAAAGTGTTTCTTATGGACGCAAGAGTCACCATCTCCTGGCAGAGAAGTAATGAACGGTTTTTTAGGTACTTACAATGTCAACATGGACGAAAAGGGACGGCTCAACGTGCCCTCCAAGTTCAAGGCCATAATGGATCGGTTTTACGACTCCAATTTGGTGGTGGCTGTAATGGATGATTTTTTGATCGCCTTTCCCCAGAAGGAATGGCAGGTCAATGAAGAGAAATTGAATAGTTTGTCCGGGCTGGACCGGGAAGATCGGCAAAAAATGAGGGAATTTTACTCCCGGGCCAGCGAGTGTGAGTTGAAATCCGGAAAGCTTCTGATTCCCCAGTTTCAGCGGGAAATCGCCGGATTGAACAAGGAGGTCGTACTAGTCGGGATGTCAAAAACGTTTGAAATCTGGGCGGGGGACCGATGGAACCAATCCTGACCGCGCAGGCCGTGGGGGGGCAACCGCCATGGTGGATTATCACATACCCGTACTGAGAGAGGAGGTCCTCCATTATTTAAACGCCGGGGACAAACATCTCATCGTCGACGGAACATTAGGCGATGGGGGGCATGCTGAAGCGATATTACAGAATTCCGGGCCGCAATGCCGGGTTCTGGGAATCGATCAGGACGCAGAAGCCCTGGCAAGAGCCCGCAAGCGGTTGGCTCCTTTTGGAGAAAGGATCATTTTGGTGCACGGGAATTATAGTGAAATCCAAAGCATCCTGGCTCAAAGGAATATCCAGGGTATCGACGGCTTGCTTTTGGACCTCGGGGTTTCGTCCCGGCAATTGGACACCCCGGAACGCGGGTTCAGCTTTATGCACGACGGCCCTCTCGACATGAGAATGAATCGAGAGGATACAACGACAGCGGCAGATTTACTCGAAACCCTGTCGGATAAAGAATTAGAAGAAATTATCAAAACTTACGGAGAAGAACGGCATTACAAAAAGATCGTACGGTTTATCCGCAAAGCGCAGGGCAAAGGCCCCCTAAGCACTACCGCCTCACTTTCTAAAATCCTCTCCAGCGCGGTTAGATCTCCGCGTCCTACGAGAATTAATCCCTCTACCCGAACCTTCCAAGCCCTGCGCATTGCGGTCAACCGTGAACTCGATCACCTCCGAACCACTCTTACCGACTCCCTGCAGATTTTGAACGCCACCGCCCGACTGGTGGTGATCTCCTTTCATTCCCTGGAAGACCGAATGGTGAAGCATTTTTTCCAGGAAGAAGCGAAAGCATGCGTCTGCCCTCCGAAAACGCCCATTTGCGTTTGCGGGAAAAAGAGCCGGCTCAATATATTGACCCGCCGCGTGGTTAAGCCCTCAGCGGCCGAGGTAGAAGCCAATCCCCGCGCTTCCAGTTCCAAGCTGAGAGCGGCTGAAAGAATTTATGTTTAAGGTCGTTCGTAATTTAGTGACCGAATGGTTTCATGTTTCACCCCGGGAGTTCGGGGTGGTTGTTCTGACGGGATTTTTATTTCTCGCCTGCGCCCTGGTTTACGTCTGGCCTAACGTCAAAATGGTAAACCTGGCCTATGAATTCCAGGAGCAAAAACGTTTGCATCAGGACTTGATTCAAAAAAACAACCTGCTGAAACTCGAGCGGGACAGCCTGATGTCGCTGGATCGGATTCAGTACCTGGCCGAATCCCAGATAGGGATGAAGGAACCGGAACCCGGGCAAGTTGTCACTATTCTTCTGAAATAAGTCATGCGAAATCATACGTCCAAAACTAACCGCTCCTCCGCTCCGGCCCTCAAAGGCAGGTTGTCTATGGTTTCTCTTGTCCTGGCCGCTTTTGGTCTCATCCTGGTCGGGCGGCTGGTTCACCTCCAGGTTATTCAGCATGATCGCCTCGCGGCTCAATCGGATAAGCAGTATCTGAGAACCGTGGAAATCGCTTCCGGTCGGGGCAATATTTATGACCGCAACCGTAACCAGCTGGCCACCAATATCCGCGTCGAATCTATTTACGCCGATCCTAAGAGCGTCATCGACAAAGATAAGACTGCCTACATTCTGGCCAAGGCGCTTGAAATGAAACCGGGAACCCTCCTGAAAAAACTGAAGTCGGACCGGCATTTCGTCTGGATCAAGCGTAAATGCGAGCTGAATGCCGTCGAAAAACTCAAGCAGTTGGATCTCCCGGGTATTGGATTTGTCGCCGAGACCAAACGGTATTACCCCAAGCGCAAACTGGCCGCCAGTACTCTCGGGTTCGTGGGGCTGGACAACCAGGGGCTGGCCGGAGTCGAGCATTTTCACCACGCCGTATTAAAAGGTAATCCTCAGCGATCCGTTCTGGAAAAGGACGCGCGGGGACGCTTTTTGTGGACCACCGCTTACGCCCAGGAGATCAACCAGGGAAAACGGGATGTTGTGCTGACTCTGGATGAGGTTATTCAATTCATCGCCGAGCGGGAACTTAAAAAACAAGTCGAGGATTATCAGGCTAAAAGCGGTCTGGCTATTGTCATGGACCCGTTTACAGGGGCCATCTATGCCCTGGCCTCCGCACCCGAGTTCAACCCAAACAATTATTCGTCATATCCCCGCAATACCTGGCGAAATGATGCTGTGGCCAGTGCCTACGAACCGGGTTCCATTTTCAAACCCATCGTGGCTGCGGCCGTTTTGGAGGAAGGGCTGGCAGGGCCGGACGATATCTTTTTCTGCGAAAACGGATCGTTTCAATTGGGCCGGTCGCGCATCGGCGAAGCGGCTAATCATCAGTTCGGGTGGCTGACCCTGCGTAACATCATTGCCAAGTCGAGCAATATCGGAGCCATAAAAATCGCTCAGAAACTGGGGGAAAAACGTTTCTTTGCTTATATGCAGAAATTCGGATTCGGAGACAAAATGGGAGTCGACCTTCCGGGAGAAGCGTCCGGGTCGCTGCGAGACCTCAGTCAGTGGTCCGGCTTGTCCCTTGCTTCTATGTCTTTCGGGCATGAGCTCTCCGTAACGCCCATCCAGATGGTCTCCGCCATCTCAGCCATCGCCAATGGTGGAACTCTTATCCGGCCGCGTATGACAGAAGCCATCCTGAAAAACGGAACTCTCGAGAAATCATTTGAACCGGAATACATCCATAAAGTGCTTTCCGAAGAAACCAGCCGCCAGATGATCAATATCCTCAAATCAGTGGTGAAACCCGGAGGCACCGGAGTTAACGCCGCAATTCCCGGGTTCGAGGTTGCGGGGAAAACCGGCACCGCGCAGAAGATCGACCCCGAGACTCAAAGTTATTCGAAAACCCAATTTCTCGCGTCGTTTATCGGGTTTGTTCCCGCCGACGCGCCACGGCTGGTCATTCTCGTAATGATCGACGAGCCGCAAAAATCGTATTGGGGAGGCGAAGTTGCCGCCCCCGTGTTTCAAAAAATTGCCCGAAAAACACTCCAGTATCTTCATATCCCTTCCAGCCTGGATCGGGTATTCGTGCTGGACCGGGTGTAATTGAAATCTGAAGGCTGAGGCCGGAAGCTACCGAATCCCCGGTTACTCCTTCAATCAAGTGGTTATGAGCCAAAAACTTTTAAACCTGATCGATGGTTACCCTATGGCGGATATAACGGGTTCGCTGGACCGTGAAATATCATCCATCGCTTACGACTCCCGCAAGGTTGAGCCGGCGGGCTTATTTATTGCCATGCCCGGCCACCATCACGACGGGAGCCGGTTTATCGGGCAGGCTCTCGAAAAGCAGGTGGGAGCGTACGTCACTGAAATGTCGAAGGAGCAGACTGCCGAAGCGGGCTTTCAAGGCTACGGCGCTACCGCCATCCACGTGGACGATTCGCGGCATGTACTGGCCTGGGTGTCCGACCGGTTTTACGGCCAGCCTTCGGACCAGTTGGATTTGATCGGCATCACCGGAACCAACGGTAAAACCACGTTGACCTATCTTCTGGAGCGGATTTTTGAAACAGCGGGACATTCCTGCGGTGTCATCGGTTCCATAAACTACCGCTACAGCGGCACAGAATACCCGGCACCCATGACAACGCCGGAAGCGCTGGAGATTAACCGCATGCTCTCAGAAATGACGAATCAGGGAGTCGAGAAATGCTGCATAGAGGTGTCGTCTCATTCGCTGGCGCTCAAGCGGGCGCGGGAGTTGCGGTTTGCAGTAGGAGTGTTCACCAACCTGACGCGGGATCATCTCGATTATCACAAAACGCTGGACCACTACAAAGAAAGCAAAAAGATTCTGTTTCGCGATTGCAAAGTTAAAAAACAAGTCATCAACATCGATGATCCGGTGGGAAGGGAAATTGTGCAGGAAAACTCCCTTGAAACCCTGACCACTGGACTGGACTCGCGTGCAGACGTGACGGCGGAGGATTGTGTTCTGTCGGAAGGCGGCATCCGGTTCACACTGAAGACCCCTTCAGGCACCCAGGCCATTTTGTCCCCTCTGCTTGGGCGGCACAATGTTCACAACCTGCTCTCCGCCTCTGCCGTCGCGTTGGCGCAGGGACTTTCCCTCGCGCAAATCGCGCGGGGCATCCAGTCGCTGGAGCGGGTTCCGGGCCGGTTTGAAAAAGTACAACAGGGCCAGGACTTCATCGTGGCTGTCGATTACGCCCACACGGATGACGCGCTGGCCAACGCTCTGAAAGCCGCCCGGACCATCACGAAAAACAGGGTAATTGTTGTTTTCGGATGCGGCGGCGATCGGGACCCGGGCAAACGCAAGGAAATGGGACGTGTTGCGTTGGAGTTGAGCGATTTTACCGTCATCACCTCCGACAATCCCCGTACCGAGGACCCGAAGCAAATTATCCGGAATATCTGCGAAGGTATTCCAGCGAATCGGAAACAGGAAGAGCATTACACGATCCTTCCCCACCGCAGGGAGGCGATTGAATTCGCGATCAACCGTGCGCAAGCAGGGGATCTTGTGTTGATCGCAGGCAAAGGGCACGAGGATTACCAGATTCTCAATACTGGAAAAATTCATTTTGACGACCGTGAAGAAGCGGAACGGGCTCTTCGAATAAGGATGGGTGTGAATGGTTAGCGACTTAAAAACATTGTTAGACGCGGTTCAGGGGGAATTATTGGTGGGTGAGCCTTCCAAAAAGTTCCAGGAAGTGTCGATTGATTCCAGAACCCTGCAGGCAGGCCAGTTGTTTTTTTGTATCCAGGGGGATCGGTTCGATGGCCATGACTTTCTGGCCGAAGCGGCCGAAAAAAAGGTAGCAGGCGTGGTGGTTTCTGATCGCACAAAACTTAATAAGTTTTTGTACGAACAAGCCGGACTTTTTGCGGTGGCTGTGCCGGATACCACCCAAGCTCTGCAGGAGTTGGCGGGTTATCACAGAAAACAGTTTCAGGTCCATATGATCGGTGTCACGGGAACCAATGGCAAATCGACCACCAAGGAAATCATCGCCAGTGTTTTAAAAACACGGTATCCGACCCTGAAAACAGAAGGCAACCTGAACAACCACATTGGATTACCGCTCACTTTGCTGAAATTAAACAAATCCCATAAAGCGGCGGTGGTGGAAATGGGTATGAGCGCCGCAGGGGAAATCGCGCGGCTGGCGGAAATCGCACTGCCTCGAATCGGAGTGATCACCAATATTTCCCAGGCGCATATGATCGAGCTCAAGACCGTAAAAGATATTCAACAAGCCAAAGGCGAACTGTTTAAAGCCCTGCCGCAACAGGGTACCGCAATCGTCAATGCCGACGATCCCCTGGTCTGCGAACTGGCTGAGAAACTGCGAATCAAAAAAATTACATTTGGTATCGAAAGCAAAGCTGACATCACGGCCACCGATATTCGCTCCGGATCAATTTCCGGCTTTGACTTTACCTTGAACATATTGAACAAAAAAATTGCAGTGCACATGCCCTTGCTGGGCCGATTCAATATTTACAATGCGCTCGCGGCCGCCGCTGTAGGTCACGCTTTGGACATTCCCCTGGAGCAGATTAAATCCGGATTGGGTGCCCGGCACAAACTCCCGCAACGCGGAGATTCCATCCGCTACAGGAACATGGCCCTTCTCAACGACACTTACAACGCGAATCCACAATCAATGCGGGAAGCCATGCAAACCCTGAAAGAGTACACCGCCGACGGAAGAAAGTTCCTGGTGATTGGAGACATGCTGGAGCTGGGCGATCTTGAACGGTCCGCTCATCAGCAATTGGGAGGCGAAGTCGCCAGATATAAGTTTGATTTCCTGGTAACAGTCGGCGACCTCGCGCGCCTGGCTGGCGAAGCCGCCCTGAAATCAGGGATGAGTGAAAACCAGGTGCATGTTTTCGACAGCCACCAGGCCGCCGTAGATTTTCTGAAGAAGAACTCCCGTCCCGGCGACTGCCTGTTATTTAAGGGATCGCGCGGAGCGCACATGGAAACTGTTATGGAAGATTTAATGAAGCAGGACTAGAGGAAACGATGTTTTATCACATTTTTTATCCACTCAGCACAGAGTATTCCATCTTCAACGTGTTCCGGTATATCACCTTCCGGTCTGCGTGGGCCGGAATCACTGCGCTGGCTCTTTCTCTGCTGATTGCCCCGCATCTGATCCGGTTCCTGCAGCGATGGCAGATAGGCGAAAAAATACGGGAAGATGGTCCGCAGCGGCACTTAAGCAAGTCGGGCACACCGACCATGGGCGGACTGCTGATCCTGTTTGCTTTCATTTTATCTACATTATTGTGGTCGAATCTCAGCAATCTTTACATATGGGTGGTGGTATTCGTCGCCGTTGGGTTTGGCTTGATTGGGCTGTACGATGACACCTTGAAATTCAGAAAAGGAGACGGCCTCAGCGCGCGCGCAAAGATATTGCTCCAGATCCTGATGAGCATCGGTGTGGGTATTTTCCTGGTTTATTTCGATCCGGCCCGTTCCGGTTACTCAAGCCAATTGTTTGTCCCCTTCTTCAAGGATTTCAGACCCGATCTTGGCTGGGGATATCTCGTGTTCATCGTATTCATCGTGGTAGGCACCTCCAACGCCGTGAACCTGACCGATGGGCTGGACGGATTAGCCATCGGACCGATCATTATCGCAACGATTACTTTTACAGGGATCGTCTACCTGACGGGTCACTTCAAATTTGCGGAGTATCTGAACATCCAGCACATCCGGGAAGCGGGAGAGCTGGCCGTACTGACTTCCGCTATCGTCGGAGCCAGCCTGGGGTTTCTCTGGTACAACACGTACCCCGCACAAATCTTCATGGGCGATGTCGGTTCCCTTTCCCTGGGCGGGGTTTTGGGCGCCATCGCCTGTATTTCCAAACAGGAATTGCTCTTGATTCCCGTCGGCGGAATTTTCGTTATCGAAGCATTGTCCGTAATCATTCAAGTCGGATATTTCAAATACACCGGAGGCAAGCGCTTTTTCAAAATGGCGCCCCTGCATCATCATTTTGAACAGTTAGGCTGGCCCGAACCCAAAGTGATCGTACGGTTCTGGATCGTCGCGGCGATCATGGCCATTGCCAGCCTGAGCACGCTCAAACTGAGGTAACAAGTGGACTTTAAGAATAAAAATATTTCCATCATCGGAATGGCGCGTAGCGGTATCGCCGCCGCCAATTTTCTCGCGGAACAAGGCGCGCATGTAACCCTGATGGACGGCAAACCCGAACACGCGTTGAGCGAAACACTGAGGCAACTCGCATCCGGTGTGAATACGGTTTTCCAATCGTCCAGACCTTTGCCGGATGCCGACCTTGTCGTTTTGAGTCCGGGAGTGGATATCCATTCGCCGGATTTGAATTCCGCCCGCGAAAGGGAAATCGAAATCATCAGTGAATTGGAATTAGGCTACCGGGTCAGCAAGACCCCCATCATCGCGATCACTGGAACCAACGGCAAGTCCACGACCACTTCGTTAATCGGCCATTTATTGGAACAAGGTGGCAAGGACGTGCGGGTGGGAGGAAACATTGGAGTTCCCTTTATCTCCCTCGTTAAAGACGCTCCAAGAGATTACATGGTTCTGGAGATCAGCAGTTTTCAACTGGAAGGCGCAGTACAGTTTCATCCTCACATCGCCGTCATATTGAACATTACGCCTGATCATCTCGACCGGCATAAAACGATGGAACACTACGCCGAATTAAAAGAAAAGATTGCCGCCCAGCAAACGCAGGATGATTTTCTGGTCCTCAACTACGACGACCCCTGGGTTCACCGTGTTTCAACCGGCAAGAATTCGCAAAAATGGTATTTCAGCTCCGTTGGGCCGGTAAAGTTGGGTTGTTATTTGAATAAAGACCGCCTCCTGTTCAAGGACAGCGAAAAAGAAGAGGAGATCTGCCGTATCGCCGATCTGCATCCGTCCATGCAATTGCAGATGGAAAACATCCTGCCGTCGGTTCTGGTCGCCCGGTTGGCGGGAATCGATTCCGCATCCATCGCCAGGACCCTGCGCGAATTCAAGGGACTGGAGCACCGTTTGGAATGGGTCCGCTCCCTCAACGGTGTGGACTTTATAAACGACTCCAAGGGCACCAACATCGGCGCGCTGGAAAAATCCCTTAACAGCTTTGACAAGCCCATCATCCTGATCGCGGGTGGACAAGACAAGGGCGGAGACTTTCAAACCTTAAAGTCGCTGTTCAAAAAGAAAGTCAAACACATGATTTTGATCGGTGAAGCCCGCCCGAAGATTCAGGCCGTTCTAAATGGATCGTTCGGCTATGAAAGCGCGGATGACATGGGGTCCGCAGTACGCAGGGCTTACGCCCAGGCTCAACCGGGAGACGTGGTTCTTCTCTCGCCGGCATGTGCCAGTTTCGATATGTTCCGGGATTATGCAGACCGCGGGCGCCAATTTAAAGAATATGTGCAATCTCTTTGAGAAGCACGAATTTTGAGTTTAAGTGCAATTGTTTTTTAAAACTTTAGAGGAAATGAGTGAGTACTCATCGCAAAAGTCAAAACGGGTGCGATTCGACTCTGGCCTGGACCCTGGCCGCACTGATTCTGGCAGGAATCGTCATGGTCTTCAGTTCCAGCGCAGTGTATGCCCAGGAAACTTATCAGGACTCGTTTTATTTACTGAAACGTCATTTTGCCTGGGCCCTGCTGGGAACCGGTCTGCTCATATTTGCACGCAAGTTCGACTATCACCAGTGGGAAAAGCTGACGCTTCCCATCATGGGGGCAACACTCCTCCTTCTGCTGGCAGTCATGGTACCCAGCCTCAGCAAAGAAGTGGGGGGTGCGAGGCGGTGGTTAACGCTCGGCGGATTTTCCGTGCAACCGTCGGAAATCGCCAAGTTCACCGTCATTCTGTTCATCGCCAAATCCATGGTGAAACGCGCCGACAAACTGAAAAGCTTTGCCTACGGGTATCTGCCCAATCTGATTGTGCTGGGCATATTTTTTCTGCTGATTCTCCTGCAACCGGATTTCGGCACTGCCATGATCATTTCCATCGTGGCGTTTCTCATGCTGTACGTCGCCGGAATTCAAAAAAGGTTCCTGGCGTACTCCGTGTTGGCGGTCATTCCGTTTCTCGTCACTGCAGTGATGGGCGCCCAGTACAGAACGCGACGCATTCTTTCATTTCTCGACCCCTGGGCCGACCCTTCGGATACAGGGTTTCAGGCAGTCCAATCGTTTCTTGCGTTCGGACGTGGGGGCATCTGGGGACTTGGTTTGGGCGACAGCCGGCAGAAGCTGTTTTATCTGCCGGAGGCACATACCGATTTCATCTTCTCCGTGATCGGAGAAGAACTGGGGATTATTGGCACGGTGGGTATCATCCTGCTGTTCGGTATTTTGATCTGGCGCGGATTCACCATTGCATCGCAAGCAAAAGATTTATACGGAACGCACCTGGCCATCGGAGTGACTTTGCTGGTAGGGGTTCAGGCCTTCACCAATATGGGTGTGGCCGTCGGCATTCTGCCGACGAAGGGATTGACGCTTCCATTCATCAGCCTGGGCGGATCGTCCCTGCTGATCACACTGTTGTGCATGGGAGTGCTGTTAAACATTTCGGACCACTCGGTCCGGCGGTAAATCAAAAATCATGACGGACTCAGTCGTCATAGCAGGGGGAGGAACCGGCGGTCATCTATATCCCGGTATCGCCCTGGCAAAAGCGCTTATGAAACATAATACCGACATCCAAATTACATTCATCGGCACCCGGCAGGGGATTGAGTCCCGCGTCCTGCCGCGCGAAGGCTTCCGGCTGAAAACCATCTGGTCCGGTGGACTGTTGGGCAAGAAAGGCCTTGGGGGATTGATCAACTGGCTCAAGCTCCCGATCAGCGTGATGCAGTCCGCGGCTTATCTGCTGATGCATCGCCCGCGGCTGGTGGTGGGAGTCGGAGGTTATGTTTCCGGTCCCGTTGCGGTGTCAGCGTGGATGCTCCGCATTCCGCTATTGATCCATGAACAAAATACCGTTCCCGGCGCAACCAATCGCTGGCTCGGCAAAATTGCAGACAAGGTGGCGATTACTTTTGAAATGTCCAAAAAATATTTTCCAGCCCACAAGGTGATGGAAACCGGAAACATGATTCGCGAAGAATTCACGGAGGTGAAGGAAGCCAATATCCCCCCCTCTGAAAAATTTACGGTACTGGTTTTAGGAGGAAGTCAGGGGGCGCAGTCCATTAATCGTGCGGTACTGGCCGCTCTGGATACACTCGAACCCATCAAGGACCGCTTACACATCATTCACCAGACCGGGCAGAAAGACGAATCCGAAGTACTGGCTGGCTACCGGCACAAGGGATTTTCCGCGGATGCGCGGGCGTTCATTTACGACATGGCGGATCAATACCGGAAGGCGTCGCTGATCATTTGCCGTTCTGGAGCAACCACTCTGGCGGAAGTGACTGCGCTGGGAATTCCGGCCGTCCTGGTGCCCTTCCCTTTTGCGGCGCACAACCATCAGGAACACAACGCACGCGCTCTGGAATCCAATGGAGCGGCACGGGTCATTCTGGATAAAGACGTTAACGGAAAACAATTGGCTCAAATTATTCTTCACGACATTGAGCATCCCGAAACATTGCGGGAAATGGCTCGCAAGAGTTTTCAAATGGGGCGGCGCGACGCTACCGAGCGTGTTCGCCGATTATGCACGGAACTGATGAACGGTTCCGATTGATTCATTGAAGCGGTACGCAGGACCCAGGGAATTATGAGGTCGTATGTTCTTAGGTAAAACCAAACGGATTCATTTTATCGGTATCGGAGGTTCCGGCATGAGCGGAATTGCTGAAGTGCTGATCAATCAGGGATACGAAGTCACCGGATCGGATCAGGCGCGGTCGCACGTCACCGAACACCTGGAAAAAATCGGCGCACGCATAGCCTACAAGCACGAAGCAAAGAACGTGAACGGCTGTCAGGTGGTGGTTACTTCGACCGCAGTCAAGCCGGACAATGTAGAGGTTCAATCGGCCCGAAAGCAGAATATTCCCGTAATCCGGCGAGCCGAAATGCTGGCCGAACTGATGCGGATGAAACAGGGCATCGCCATTGCCGGCACGCACGGTAAAACCACGACCACTTCACTGGTAGCTACAGTGCTTGCGGGCGGCGGCCTGGACCCCACGGTCGTCATCGGCGGCAAACTCAAAAGCGCAGGAAGCCACGCCAAAATGGGTCAGAGCGAATTCCTGGTGGCTGAGGCGGATGAAAGCGACGGCTCTTTTCTCAAGCTGACCCCGACAATAGCCGTCGTCACCACGCTTGATGAAGAACATATGGATTTTTACAAAACACTCGACAATATGAAGGAAGCGTTTCTGAATTTCCTCAACAACATCCCGTTCTACGGAACATCCGTGTTGTGCCTGGATGAACCACATATCCAGTCACTCCTTCCCCGGCTGGAGAAACGGTTCATTACCTACGGACTGGTGAGCCAGGGGGATTACACGGCACGCAATATCCGCGTAAAGGGACTCGACACCCAGTTCAACGTGTTTTACCAGGGTGAACCGTTGGGAACCATTCATTCGGTCGCTCCCGGCAAGCATAACGTATTGAACACTCTGGCGGCTGTGGCGGTGGGTATGGAACTCAACCTGACGTTTGACAGCATCGCAAAATCCCTGAAAGAATTTACAGGCGTTCAAAGGCGGTTCGAAATTCACCACAATACCGAATCGCTGGTGGTGGTTGACGACTACGGCCATCACCCGGTGGAAATCCAGGCGACGCTGAAAACCGCCAAAGATGTATGGCCCGACCGACGGCTGGTGGTGGTGTTTCAACCGCACCGTTACTCGCGGACGGAAACGCAAATGGAACACTTCTGGTCTTCCTTCAACGATTCCGACCTCCTGATCGTCAACGATATTTACCCTGCCGGAGAGGAACCGATAGAAGGTATCCACGCCCAGGGAATTGTAGACGGCACCAGAAAATTTGGACACAAGAATGCGGAGTATATTGCAACCCCGAAACAAACTTTGAAAAGCCTGTCCCGGATTCTGGAACCCGGCGATGTCTTTATGACACTCGGCGCGGGAAATGTATGGGAAATGGGACGAGACCTGCTGGCCAACCTTCCCGAGCGGTTCCGCAAGGGAAAACCTGGAAAGGAATGCTAACTCATGCTGAACACTCCCTGGAAAACCCGAATCATTCGCTTTGCTCACCTGCACCAGGGACAAAGCGTACCAATGTCAAAACTGACCGGATCGTCACGCACGATCATGGGTAGAACAATTCACAAGAGAACACTTATGAGTCCTTCCACAAACTGGCTGAACCGAATCAAGGGAGAAATCCGGCACGACGAACCTATGGCCAATCATACGTCCCTTCGCGTCGGAGGTCCGGCGGATTTATTCATCGTTCCTCAGGACGTCACGGACCTGCAACTGATTTATAAAAATCACGGAGACCTCCCCTTGTTTATCCTGGGTGAAGGAACCAACCTCATTATGAATGACAAGGGTTTTCGCGGGATCGTCATCTCCATCAAAAATAAATTCAAGTCGATTGAGTCTCCCTTGTTTTATAAAAATTCCGAGGGGGAAGAATGCGCGGTGATCACGGTTGGTGCCGCAACAAAGATGTCCTATCTGGTGAAAAATCTCGCCAAATATTCTCTGACCGGAATGGAAAATTTGGTCGGCATACCCGGATCGCTTGGCGGCGCACTGATCATGAATGCCGGAGCGGACGGCACTGAAATCTGCGACGTGCTGCGCAGTGTCACCCGCGTCAACGCTGAGGGCGAATTGGAAACGCTGAAAAAATCAGACTTGAAATTTTCCTATCGCAAAACCACTTTCCCCTCGCAGGGCGGAATCATCGTATCTGCAGAACTGGAACTTAAGAAAGGCGACCACGCAACCATTCAGAATACGATTGACAGCCATCTGGTCCGCCGCAAAAACAAACAGCCTCTATCGTTACCCAATTCAGGATCGGTGTTTAAAAATCCCGAGGGTGAGGCCGCAGGACGCCTGATCGAAGAAGCAGGATTAAAGGGATTCAGCATTGGCGATGCCGGTGTGTCGATCAAACATGCCAATTTCATCGTCAACAAAGGAGCGGCGAAAGCTTCTGAGGTAATAGAAATTATAGATCATGTGCGATCGACGGTCCTGAAAAAGACCGGGGTCGAGCTGGAAACTGAAGTGATTATTGTTGGCGAACGATAACCGGCGCCAGGGAGAGCGTCCGGCATAATTTTTTTGATGAACATGGTCCGTTATCAAAGGTACCCCTCCTTCCTTTGTCCCCGGTCCTCGGCCAAGGGCCGGGGGCGGACCGTATATTTTGACACAAGGAAAAACTATTGGAATCGTTAAGAAATAAAAATATCGGCGTATTAATGGGAGGGCTCTCCCCGGAACGGGACGTTTCGCTGACGTCGGGAAAGGAAATTTTCCGCGCCATTAAAAACAGGGGATTGAATGCAGAAATGATCGACGTGGATCACAAGATCGGCGCCACTCTGGTGGAAAAGAAAATCGATCTGGCCTGCATTGCTCTCCACGGAACCTGGGGAGAAGACGGAACGATCCAGGGAATTCTTGAGTATCTCAAAATTCCCTACACCGGCTCCGGGGTTCTGGGAAGCGCCATCGCCTACAACAAAGTGGTCTCCAAGGAGATTTTTGTGGAACGCGGTATTCCAACGGCGAACTATCAAGTCATCACAGCGGAGGACCGGAAAAACGTTCAAAGAACCCTAGAACTGCCGGTGGTGGTGAAACCCTCCGACCAGGGCTCGAGCATCGGCGTGAGCATTGTCCATACAGAGGCGCAATGGGAAACCGCTCTTGACCGTGCGTTTGAGATCTCAGAGGAAATTCTTATCGAACAATTTATCGAAGGTAAACTGCTGGCGGTTGGGATGAATGGATCACAACCCATGCCCATTATAGAAATCGTTCCCAAGTCGGGTTTCTACGACTACGAAGCGAAATACACAGAAGGAAAAACGGATTACATTTGCCCGGCGGATTTGACCCCGGAAGAAGTGAACCGGTGCAACGATGCAGCGGCCAAAGTTTTTAAGGCACTTAAAGGCAGAGGGTTTCCACGAGTGGATATCATTTTGGAGGGCGGAACGCCTTATGTACTGGAGATGAACACCATTCCAGGAATGACTCCGACCAGCCTTCTTCCGATGGCCGCTCGAAAAGCCGGAATGGATTTCGATGATCTGGTCATCGAAATATTGAAACGGGCACAGCTGGATTACAAGAACTAGAGACTGTTTATGGATTACATACTAAATAAAACCAGGGGATCCCGGCTGAACTGGGGAGAAGTGCATTCCCGTCAGCGGAAAAAGCACAAGGGCACCGGCAAAGCCCTGAAGGGACGCCAAATAAAAAACCGGCAAAGGGAATTCAAGAACCTTGCCCGGACCTGGGTGGATGTGATTGCCAAAGCCGCCCTGGTCATGGTTATGGGTTACGGTGCATTTCACGGATACCGGTTTGTCACCACCGCGCCGCAATTTGCCGTGGCTGACATCCAATTTTCGGGAAACGAAAAAGTTCGCCTGGACATCCTGGAAGGAATGGCACAGCCGTTGTTGGGCCAAAATATCTTCCAGCTCGATTTGCAGTCGGTCACGGAACAATTCAAACAAAACTCCTGGATCGAAAATGTTTCGGCAGTCCGTCGATTGCCCAGGGGAATAAGCATAGAAATCCAGGAACGAACACCCTTCGCACGCATCCAGTTGGATAAAACCTATTTGATGGACCATTACGGTGTCTTGATCAAACCGGATGACAAGGAATATAAAACCCTGCCCTTAATCACGGGTGTCAAAGTGAAACGGGTGAAATTGGGAAACGAAATACCGGTGGAAGGTATCGTCCCGGGATTGCAGGCCATGCACTTTATGAATCAATTGAGTGCTTTCGAAAACGATCGCATTCAGAAATTCCATATGTCGAGTCCCCGAAAGCTGGTTTTTACTACCGAAAACCGGGGAATCGACATTTATCTCGCCGTGGACAGAATTCAAGAAGGCTTTGAAAATTTAAAAATAATACTCGACGCAATGGATTCCAATCTCTCCGGGATTCAATACATCGACCTGTCTTTTAAGGACAAGGTGGTGGTCAAGCAAAACCGGAAGGAACCAGAGCGCGGAAAAGTAACCAGGATTTAACCGTTTTCTAAAAAGGGGACACACATGTCCAAAAAACACAACTACATTGTCGGCCTGGACATCGGCACAACCAAAATATGTTGCATCATCGCGGAGGTTACACCCCAGGGTGAGATTGAAATCATCGGCCTGGGCCAGTCGCCTTCCCGTGGTTTGCGTAAGGGAGTCGTGGTCAATATCGACGGAACGGTCGAATCGATCCGAAGCGCGGTTGAGGAGGCGGAGCTGATGGCGGGAACGGAAATAGACTCCGTTTTCGTGGGAATCGCGGGTGGACATATCAAAAGCATGAACAGCCACGGCATCATCGCTGTAAAGCACAAAGAGATCAATCACCACGATATCGAGCGAGTCATTGAAGCGGCCAAGGCTATTGCTATCCCTCTGGACCGTGAGGTAATCCACGTCCTGCCGCAGGAATATATCGTCGACAACCAGGACGGAATCAAAACACCACTTGGCATGGCTGGTATACGGCTGGAAGCCAAGGTGCACATCGTCACCGCCGCCGTCACCTCGGCACAGAATATCGTCAAGTGCGTCAACAAGGCGGGACTGGGCGTGCAGGATATCGTTCTGGAACAGCTCGCTTCCAGTGAAGCGGTACTCTCCCAAGACGAAAAGGAACTGGGCGTGGCATTGATTGATATAGGCGGCGGCACCTCTGACCTGGCGATCTTTTATCAGGGCGCGATCAAGCACACATCTGTCCTGGCCATTGCAGGTGCACAGGTCACCAACGACATCGCTATCGGACTGCGCACTCCCAACGCCGAAGCGGAAAAAATCAAACATGCACACGGATGCGCGTACTCCGGCCTGATCAAGCACGATGACAACATCGAAATCTCAACCGTCGGCGGACGGAGCACACTCAAGGTATCCCGGCAGATTCTCAGCGAAATCATTGAGGCACGTATCCGCGAGATGTTTGAAATGCTCAATCACGAGATCCAGATGTCCGGCTTCCAGGACAGTATCTCTTCCGGAATCGTCATCACCGGAGGCTCGGCCTGCGTGGAAGGCATGGCAGACCTGGCTGAGGAGGTCTTCCAGGTTCCCGTACGCATCGGTACACCCATGGGACTGGGCGGACTGGTAGACGTGGTAACCAATCCCATTTATGCCACCAGCACGGGGCTGATTCACTACGGAGAAAAAAGTTATAAAGCTGGCCGGACGATGGACCTGCAAGGCAGAAATTTATTCGAAAAAATCTTCAGCCGCATGAAAGGCTGGACAGAAGAATTTTTTTAGTCAACAAGGAGGAAACAATGGGCTTAATAGAATTTGAACAAACCAATGATTATTCGGCAAATATCAAGGTTGTCGGCGTGGGTGGAGGCGGCGGTAACGCGGTCAACGCCATGGTGCGCTCCAACATCCAGGGCGTGGAGTTTATCCTGGCGAACACAGACATGCAGACGCTGGACGCTTCACCCTGCTCGCACAAAATACGTATCGGGACAGAATTGACCCGCGGACTTGGCGCCGGGTCCAACCCCGAGGTGGGGAAAATGGCCGCCGAGGAAAGCCGTGAGTATTTATACGATGTTCTGGAAGGCTCCGATATGGTCTTTCTCACCGCCGGTATGGGAGGCGGTACCGGAACCGGCGCTACCCCCGTAATTGCTGAAATCGCGCGGGAAGTGGGCGCCCTCACAGTTGGAGTGGTCACCAAACCTTTTATGTTTGAAGGAAGCCGGCGCCAAAAGCAGGCCGAAGAAGGAATTGAGGAATTAAAGGAGGCAGTGGACACCCTCATCGTTATTCCCAACCAGAAACTGCTGAGTTTCATCGGCAAGCAGACCTCTCTGAGTACCGCGTTCTCGCAGGTTGATGACGTCCTGCGTCAGGCGGTTTGCAGTATTTCCGATCTGATCGTAATTCCGGGATTGATCAACCTCGACTTCGCGGATGTCAAAACCATTATGTGCGGGATGGGCAAAGCATTAATGGGCGGCGGTATCGCCTCCGGCGAAAACCGGGCCATTGAGGCGGCACAACGTGCCATCTCCAGCCCTCTCCTGGACGAAGCCTGCGTAGACGGCGCGCGCGGCATCCTCATCAATATCACCGGCGGTGAAGATCTTACTCTGCACGACGTCAACGAGGCGGCCATGCTGATCCAGAAAAGCGCGCACGAAGACGCCCACATTATCTTCGGTGCGGTGGTGGATAAAAACATGAAAGAAGACATGCGCGTGACGGTGATCGCCACGGGTTTTGAGAAATCAGAGAAAAAACACCTGTTCCTGGCGCCGGAGGAATCCGTCATCATGCCTATGAAAAGGGTGGTGAATGGCAGTGATATGCAGGCGGAAATGGAAAACCATCCTGCGTATCAAAAGGAAAGTTTGAAGCAACTGGCAGATATTATCAGGAGAGAATCTCCGGAAACTTTATCCAACAGTTCCAATTTTGATATCCCGACGTTCCTGCGGAAGCACGCCGATTAACCCGCAGGTACGCCCTGAGAGGAGAGGAAGTTTTTGCCGGCTTCCTCTCCTCCCTCCTTTAATTCCTCTTGTTCAGATCCCAGTTATAATCCAGGTAGGAAATATCGACATCTGCCTGTTTAAGAAAAGACCGGTCCTTCATCGGTGCATGCTCGGAAACAAAAGAAAGAACCCCACCCCTGGTCTCAAAATCTTCCTGAAACCAATCGAATATTTTGGAGAGCACAACCTGTTTTTTGTCCCGATCCAACCGGAGCCCCTTATCTCTGTTTTCAAGAAATAGTTTCAACTGATCGTCGAGTTGGGCGTCCAGACGGTCTGCTGTGTAAGCTTCGCTGCGCAAATCAGGACAACTCACCGAAGCGCAAACGATGGCAACATGTATTCGAGGGTCGCCCATTTTACGTAATATCTCGTGTTCGATCTGGTTCAGGGTAACTTCCTTACCACCGATCACCCCAACCTCTTTATTCCATACAGACCCAAACAGACTCCCGGCGTCCTTGATACTGTCGACCGGATAATGATCCAGCACCATTTTGACCGCCATAATGTTATAGGCGTTGATCCAGAAGGCCAGCTTCTCCTCACGCGACTTGAGCGTTGCGGGGAAGAAGGTCTTCAAATCCGCGATCAGCTTCGCATAACCCGGATCTTTTTTCATCGCTGGATAATCGACGCCAGCCAGCCGAACGCCGGCAAGGGTGGTCGGACCCACGTGCTTTTTCAGCAATCCGTCCCATTCTTTAAAATCGAAAGCCCATGCCTGGGACGGGATCAGCCAGCAAAGCACTATCAATACCCAGAATTTATCGAAGAAATCCCTGATCACTCTATTTCTCAAATCCATTATCTGCTTTTTCATTTTAAGGCTGTATAATGTCATTTATTATACTCCCTGGAAGAACGGTAAATCTATTCATAGCAATATTTTTACTGTTTAGTCTTTTCAAAAACAAATCCCTTACAATTATTCCGACTCATGACAATTAACCCGAAACAATTCCTGTACGTTTCCGATCTCGACGGAACATTACTCAACGAACACGGCGAGTTTCCCCTGCCGTGGGTGAAACGCTTGAATCGCATGATCGACCGCGGGCTCCGATTCACCATAGCAACGGCGCGGAACTACGATTCGGTCCATCCCATTTTGCACGATGTCAAACTGCAACTGCCGGTCATCCTGTTCAACGGCGCCTATCTGACGGATTTTTTAACCGGCGAAAACCTCCAGCAGTCCAATTACATCCGCCGTGAACTGGTCTACGAACTGCTGGAATTGTTCGCGCCGCTGAAACAGGATCCATTCGTCTATACCTTTGACGAGCGGCACCGTCTGTATTACCGCAATTCCACTAATGAAGGCACGGAGGGATACCTGAAAAGCCTGGAAGGCGACGGCCGCCTGCAGTATGTGGATGAGTACCAGTTCACCGATAGCGAACGCATCGCCGGGCTTCTGCTGATAGACACTCCGGCGAAGCTGGAACCGTATCACCGCCAGTTGCTGGAGAAGTACCCGGACGACCTCAACCTGTATTTCGCAAAAGACATCGCCCGGCCCCAATATAACTGGCTCCAGGTGTTTCATCACCACGCCGACAAGGGCAGGATGTTGCGGACCCTGTCGCACCATCTGAACACTCCCCTGTCGCAGATTGTGGTGTTCGGCGATTACCTGAACGACCTTGAAATGTTTGACATTGCGGGAAAGTCAGTAGCCGTCGGCAACGCCCTGCCGGAGGTGCAGGCTGTGGCCCATCAAGTGATCGGCACCAATCATGAAGGCGCAGTGCTGGACTACCTGGAATCCCTCGGATTCTGATTATCACTGGACCGCGCGAAGCTCATTGAGGTAGAATTGCACCATGACTGATAAAGAGCAACCGCAGGAACCGGAACAAACCATCTACCAGCGCGATAAAACCGCGCCGGAACCCAAGGTCGCGGAGCCCCCGGAAGGCGAGGCCCCGAAGCGTCCCGTCATCAAACCTCGCAAGATATTCCAACCGAAGAAGGTCAAGATTCAGACCAAAAAGCCATTGGAACATCGCGTCCGCCATATCCGCGTGTCGAGCCAGGAAGCCGCCAACCTGATCCGCCAAACGGTCCTCGATTTTCAGAAGGAGTTGGCCGACGAACCGACTGACGATCCGGACAAGGTGTATCAGGATTACGAAAAGATTGAAAAGTTTTTCGCGCGGCTGGCGAAAAAATACAGCGTGTGCTCTACCAAGGCTGTGGGTGGCGATCTGGAATGGATTTATCCCAAAATGCCGGAGATGGAAAATGTTTTAACCGACGACCTGCGCGATTCGATTTTGAAGTGCGAAAAATTCCTGATCCCTGAACCGTTCAAAAATAAATTCGGTTACGATATTATCCTGGTGTGTGAAACGCAGATTTGTAAAAAGATCGTCGAAGAGCAGAAAAAACTCGACCCGCGTTACGAAGCCCTCGCTGCTCAGGATGCCCCCCGCATCCAGGCCCCTCCATCGAGTATGGACATCCCGTCTTAACAACAATTAGCCACAGATCAACACCAAGAAAAGCTTAATACTACTCCTAATAAGGAGTTAGCTCCGGGCCTGGCCCGGTGGGGTCCAGCGTCACGCTGGCCGCCGGTGGCAATTTCTTATTAAGGCTCAAAATAAAAAAACCCGCCGCCCTTGGACAAGCTCAGGGTGACAGGTTTTTTTCTGTGTTAGTCGATGGTCAATTTGGGTCCAGCGTCACGCTGGTTAGGTCTTAAACAGGAAAAGGAGGATGCCGAGCACAATGATCGCCAGCGTTCCGAATCCCATGATTTTCAGCATCTTGTCGCTTTCCATATATACCGGTCCTTTGCAAGAGGTGGTTTGCTCCCCCTTCTCCGAAGGGGGCCGGGGGGCTTCTTCCTTTGTTGTCGCCCTTCGACAGGCTCAGGGTGACAGGTAATTAAAATTAGCACCGGGCCTGGCCCAGTCAGAAATCGATCTTCGAGTTCATCTGGTTTTTGAGAATGAGTTCCGCCGCCGTATAGTATTTCTTATCATTATTGCACGGCTTGCACGCCGCCGCCACGTTACCCTTCGTGCTCTTGCCGCCGCGCGAAAGCGGCACAATGTGATCCATGCTTAAATCCTTCTTATCGAACGTCTGCCCGCAATAATAACACTCCCCCCTGGCGAGCTGATTCCGCCACCAATCGGTGTCTTTCAACTCGCGCGCCTTCTCTTTTTCCCTTTTGACGCTCTCCGGGCTCGGCGCGGCGGCCTCTTTACCTTTGTTACGCCGCTGTTTTTTGGTGACCATAGGTCCGTATCAGTTTAAAGGGATTCATATTCAGCCGCACCGCCCGCACCGTCGCCGACAGACTGCCCTGCGGATACCATAAATTCTCGCCAATGTCGAAGGCGAACCCCATCGCGCCGGAGAGCCGCGTCTGCCAGGTCCAGAAACAACTGCCGTAGCCGATCTCGAACACGGGATCGATGTGCAGGACAAACGTCCGGCCGCGCGACTGAAACTCATGCTTCAATTCGTACAGGCTCTGCAGTTCCAGCTTGTTGGGCAGGCGCCAGTCGGCATGTCCCCCCAGCTTGCGGCGGTTGAGGTCCTCGATATATTTTTCGGCATCGTGCCAGTTGACGTAGTTCCCGGTCTCCGCGTAGGCATAGCTCTCCTGCCACATCAGGCCGGTTTGGGTATCCGTCAGCGTGCCATCGCCATTGTCAGTATAACGTTCGGTCATGTCAGGCGTTCCAGTGGAGATTGACGTTCAAAGGTATAGCCGCACTCTTCAATATCATTCGGCGCGTCCGGGTACTTGAGGCACAGCAGGGGTTTGTCGGGCGAGTCGTGGACGAGGCACCGGTTGTCTTCGGTCAGTTGACTGCACGGGATATCTATTGCGTAAAACAGCGCATTGGCCGCCACGTCCTCCCCAACCACCCGGATGCCCCGGTAACTGAGGTAACGCTCGAGCTCCGCCCGGTTGCCGTGCTGACGCAATGTCACATCCCGCACCACCGTCATGTTGACGGTCTTGCAGCACTCCCCGCATTGATGACACTCACCTGTTCGATTCAACATCTTTTTCCGCCTGGAAGCAATGGATAGGCTGATTCTTAAACCATTATCCTACCATAATTCACGCGTCCGGATGGAATGACGGGGTTGAGAAATTATCCCATGCCCTTGAAAGTCCGTGTAAAATTATAACCGATCGTAAATCTGTAACAGCCCGTTGGGCTCACCGGAATCCTCATGTTCATCCAAGCCATCGAAAAGGCGGATCAATTCACCCGCCCCATTCACTTCATCCATAGGGAATACGGTTCTGATACCGTGATTCCGGGTTCCGCCACTCTGTTTTTCATCAACGACGAAGGCTGGGCGCTGACCTGCAAACACATCGCCCAAAACATTCTGTCCGCCAACACTCTCAACGACAAATGGGCGAGTTTCCGGGAGGCGCTGGAGAAAACGGAGCATAACAGCAAAAAAAAGAAATCCGTCGACGAACTGAAAAAACGCTACGGCTTCAAAAAAGGCGGCATCATCCAGATGAAAACCCGCCTGATGTCCTGCGCCAGCGGGTTCAGGGGTCTGGAAATCAAATTGCACCCGGAGGAAGAAATCGACCTGGCTCTCATCAAGGTGAACAGCGATCAATTACTGGTGAAGCACTTCGCCCGGTTTCCGAAAGACACGTCGTCCCTGAAACAGGGCAAATTCCTGTGCCGGCTGGGGTACCCGTTCCCCGAGTTCAGCAACTTCCGCCACAGTCCGGAGGACGACAACATCCACTGGACAGAGTCCGGAAACGCCGCCTCACCCCGGTTTCCGATAGAGGGCATGGTCACTCGTTACCTGGGACGTCGCAGTCCCGACGGCATGGATGTTTACGGATTTGAAATGAGCACCCCGGGCCTGCGGGGTCAAAGCGGCGGCCCGGCGTTCGATACCGAGGGCGTCGTCTGGGGCGTCCAGTTCAACACAAGCCACCTCTACCTGGGATTCGATATCAAACAGCCCGTCCGCCAGGCGGGCCAGGACCGATTGATTGAAGACAGCGCGTTTCTGAACACCGGCCGGTGCGTCCACATCAACAAAATCAAACAGTTCCTGACAGCGAACAACGTCCGATTTGATGAGGCTTAGGGACCCGTCCCCCTGCCCTGCTGACGCAGAGTCACGCCCGTCGAAGGAAAAACGCCCGCTCACAACAGAGAACTTTGCGCAAGGCCGACCGTTCGCGCGGAGCGAATCACAATATTCCTCCCCTTACCAGGGAGAGGACTGGGTGGCGCCGGGCCGGGCCCGCAACAATGATTCCCCTCCTTACCAAGAAGGGGAAATATTGTTGCGATCTGTTCATTGTATTTAGTCAAAGGTCTCCTTATGGAGGAGAGCTTTGTATAACGCCATTTTTAAATACTCCTCCCCTTGCAGAGGGGAGGATACAGGTGGGGTGCGGGTTTCGTAGAACTACAAAATCAGAAAATTAAGGAAAAGGGTACCACAACCTCCCCTGCATCCCCTCCTTGGTAAGGAGGGGAAATATTGTTGCGATCTGTTCATTGTATTTAGTCAAAGGTCTCCTTATGGAGGAGAGCTTTGTATAACGCCATTTTTAAATACTCCTCCCCTTGCAGAGGGGAGGAAACAGGTGGGGTGCGGGTTTCGTAACAAGGCAGAAACCTTTAAATGCAAGGAAAGAGGCTCCATAACATCCCCAACACCCCCTCTCCCTTGATGGGAGAGGGCTGGGGTGAGGGTGAATGATACCTATTCCATCAATGACTTTTGCGAAGCTCTCCTTACCAGGGAGACCTTTGCATAACTAATTACTGGAATGACAAACTGCAGTTTTACGTTACGTCCGAACAGAGGAACCATCATGAGAGCCCCCTCATCCTAACCTTCTCCCACCCGGGGAGAAGGAACCTTTGTAAGAAAGGGGGACTCTTGCATCTCTACATCCATGACTTATGCAAAGGTCGCTTCACGACACGAGGGTGACCTTACCGCTGGCCAGTTCGTACACTCCGCCGACTACCCGTAGCTTGCCCGCCTGGATACGCGACTGAATGATCTGACTCGAGTTTGCCAGTTGAGCGACGGTCAAACGCACGTTCTCGTGCACGGCGTTCGTCAAGTGATCCCCTGCCTCCGCCTCGGTGTCACGCACGGCACGGGCGATCGATTCCACCAGCCCCGGCAGTTCCCCCGGAAACTCCGCGCCGTCCTTCACCACTTTGATCGCGGCACCCACGGCGCCGCAGGACGTGTGCCCCAAAACGTAGATCAGGGGTGTGTTGAGGTATTCGACCGCATACTCCAGCGACGCGATCCCGTAAGCGGTGGCAATGTTGCCGGCCACGCGGACCACGAACAGCTTGCCGGAACCCTGGTCGAACGCAAACTGCGGCACCACCCGGGAATCGGAGCAACTGAGCACGGCGGCGATGGGGTGCTGGCTGAGAGCCAGCTCCGCGCGGTCGGCGTGGAAATCGTGTTTGTGGGTGGTGCCGGTCAGGTAACGCTCGTTCCCCGCCTGCAGGAGTTCCAGCACCTCATCCGGATTCATCGTCGTCCTCCATAAAATTCCCGACAGCCAGGGTTCTCTCCCTGCACTGATGGCATTCTCTAGATCGATTAAGCATAAACTCTCTCCAAATTTTAAAGCAATTATCCTAACATAACTTTCAGGGGAAACAGCGGGAGATGGGACATTTGAAGAGCCTCAGTGCGGCCATAAGCGGACATTCGGCGGTGGTATAATTATCAGTGTCAGGTCAATCTGAGGATTAACACTGCTTATTGACCATTAGTGATTGCCTGTTTGATTATTGGTGCAACTGTATTTATATTTATTCCACGATCTTTACAGTATTTGGATTGCAACCAATTAGAAAGGGTTTTTTGTCCTTTGCTTGCATTACAAGATGAACAGCAGAGCGTAATGTTCTCTCTAGTAACGATTTTTGCATCGTTAATTATATGCTCCCAGCTAGCCGCTGTTTTTTTAGATATTTTTGATGGCGTAAACTCAACACGGCAATAGACACAATTTCCATCTCTTCCTCTTACTTCTTTTTCTAGCCAATCTGGAATATTCCAATTGTTCGTCATAAGGAGATCCATTCTATCTTCGTTCACCAGTTGATGTCCGCTATGGATCGCGTCCAGCCTTCCAGCCATTCTGCATTCAATTATTACACCATTTCAGGCCATTATCCTAGCACAAGTTCCAGAAAAAGCGGCGGGTGGTCGGACCTTCTGTTGGGGTTGTATTTCAGGGCGTAAGGATGGTAAAGTTTCAGGGCATGATGAACAATGGAGGAGAAAACCGCAGTGATCCTGCAGAAAAACAACCAATATGCGGTGGAGTGCCATACAAAAATTTCCACTCTATGCCTCGGGAATGGCGAGTACTGTGACAGCGAGGAGGATGCCATTCTCTGGGTGGAGTACGAGTGCTGGATCGATTCGGGCGAGGGCTGGATCTGCACCACCTGCCATGAAATGGCCATGAACAATCTGGTGAAAATGCGGTATCAACAGGAAGCAGAAAAACCCCAAAAACCCAAACCGGAAGATGGGCTGAATTACGATCTGGAAAAGGGTATTGAAACCGTACTGTAAGCGGGTGGGCTATCCATTCGCCTGCAGGGCCAGAACACTGACGGCGATGTAGCGCAGAAGTTTGCCTGCCGTCACCAACACGACAAACCACAGCAAACGAACCCGCAATATACCGGCGACCACGGTGATGGGATCGCCGATGACCGGCACCCAGGCAAAACACAGCGAGAACAATCCGTACTTCGCAAACCGCCGCTCGGCCTTAACAAACTCCTCTTCCGAAATCTTCAGCCACTTGTTGCCCACTTTCGGACCGGCCCAGTACCCCAGCGCATAATTGGTGAGCGATCCCAGCACGTTGCCCACGGTGGCCACCGAAACCAGCGCGACGGGCGACCAGCCGCCCAACAGCAAAGCGCTGAGCACCACCTCCGAGCTTAGGGGTAAGATGGTCGCCGCCAGAAACGCGGCAACAAAAAGTCCGAGGTAACCCAGTTCCGCGAAAGTTTCCATTCTTTTGCTTGCTCAATCGTTTATGGGGACTGGCATTCGTTGAGTTGAACTATGCGGCGAGGGCCGGACAAAAATCAAGGACCAATAGCTTTGAATAACAGCTCCTGGCCCTTCCTGAACCACATGTGCCTCGTTGTAGAGTCCAAGTGAACACCACCCACCCAATCATTAATGCTGATCGTATTCGCCAAACTCTGTCTTTCTTCCAATACGTCCTTACCTAATTCAGATATTTCCACCTCTGTTTCTCTCATTGACAAGTCCATTGAATTTAAGGTTAACAATGGCTTGTCCGCATAAGATCGGGCCAAGGTTTTAAGTCGATGGAATAAGTACAAATCGCCCACCGTATCCAGAACCTGCGCATTTATTTTCATCATACCTGCTCCAAGAACATGTCCGATCACCATAACCGCCCGGGGCCCATGTGTTTTTGTAAATTTTAATAGAGTTTCATCCCAATCGGTCAGTCCATTTGAAAGCTTGGGATATCGGAATAGAAGAGTTTTTATGGCGCGATGCAGAATAGGAAGGCTTGCAGTCTCTATATCCAGTAATGCTAAAAGTTTCTCAGGGCTTTTATGCGTAGCCGCCTGCCACACACTGAGACACAAAGCGATTTGTTTATCATTGAGTTTGAACCCATCAGGGTGCTGTTTGATTTGTTCAGGAGAAAGCTCCCCTAAACCGCGAATTTTAAATTTTTTATCATTCAAATCTGTAAACTGAAATACTGTTAGCTTATCTAACTTCAAATTAAAGTAATCAAATAGAAATACTACAAACGCTAGAGCCAGTTGATCACTCAGCGAACGCCCAATCCATAAGTTTATTTGATCTGAATTTTCTATATCTTCGAAAGATTTATAAAAATCCCTTGGGCTTTCATCAAAAGATATAGGTCCCACAGAATTGTCTATAAAGATTCCCTTCCAATAACTTTCTCTATCCTTAACCCAACCTTCCATACCCATAAATTCTTTAAGCGGCCCACACGACAACACATCCGCTAGCACCAAAACATCATCTCCAGACATTTTGAATGCTTGCTTGAATGAGCCAGCAGCACTGTCACCATTTATAATATTCATTTCTTTAGCCTGTATAGCTGTAGTTAGCAAACCCCACTGTTATCTGATGACAAACAATATTCGTTTCAACAATCAGGTTCCGCAGAAGGTCTTATAGGAAGGGTTCGGGACCGGTTCGGCGTAGGCCTCGTTGCCGTCGGCCTCGTCGAAGGGATGGCTCAACACGGCCAGCAGTTTCGAGAACGGTCCCATATCCTGATACTGCACCGCGGCGGACAGGGCTTCTTCGACTTTATGATTCCGTGGAATATAGATCGGGTTGACCCGGTCCATGGCCTGTGCGGTGGTCTCCGCGTCCCTGGCCTCCTGCTCCAGGCGTTTCCGCCAGCGCCGCGCCCAGACGTCGAAGGCGCCCGACTGTTCCAGCAGGTTGTGTACCGCGTCGTCATCGCCGCGCACGGCCTGGGAGAGTCGGCGGAAGAAGAGGGTGAAATCCGCCTTGCCGTCTTTCATCACCCAATGCAGATCGTTGACCAGGTCCAGGTCGTTGGGATCTTCCGTCGTTAAACCGATCTTGGAGCGCATGCCGGCCAGCCAGTACTTCTCGTAGACGGACGACACCTGCTCCAGCACGCCGGTCAGCAGTTCGACCGACCGGTCCTTGACCGGATCGACCAGCGGGACCAGCGTTTCCGCCAACCGGGTCAGGTTCCAGACCAGGATCGCCGGCTGGTTGCCATAAGCGTAGCGTCCATTGCGGTCGATGGAGCTGAACACCGTGCCCGGCGCATAGGTATCCATAAAAGCGCAGGGCCCGTAATCGAGGGTTTCGCCGGAGATCGCCATGTTGTCCGTGTTCATTACCCCGTGAATGAAGCCGACATTCATCCACCGGGCCACCAGAGATGCCTGGGCATCGGCGACCGCCTGGAAGAAGGCCAGAAAGGGATTTTCCGCATCCGCAAGGCCTGGGTAGTGCCGCGCAATGGCATATTCGGCCAACTCACGCACTTTTTCGACGCCTCCGCGCGCGGCAAAAAACTGGAAAGTACCGATGCGGATATGACTCGCCGCCACACGGGTGAGAACCGCGCCGGGCAGGGGAATTTCCCGGTAAACGGGGTCTCCGGTGATCACCGCCGCCAGGGCGCGGGTCGTCGGGATGCCGAGGGCGTGCATGCCCTCGCCGATCAGGTATTCGCGCAGAACCGGACCCAGCGCCGCCTTGCCGTCTCCCCCGCGGGAAAACGGGGTGGGGCCCGATCCTTTCAGTTGGATATCGCGGCGGCGTTGTCGGGTATCGATCACCTCGCCGAGAAGGAGTGCTCGTCCGTCCCCCAACTGCGGCGCGTACCCGCCGAACTGGTGCCCGGCATAGGCCTGGGCCAGGGGTTCCGCCCCCTCGGGGATCGCGTTGCCGGAGAAAATCGCCGAACCTGCCTCCGAATCGAGCGCGGCCGGATCCAGCCCCAGTTCCTCGGCCAGCGCATGGTTGAGTTGTAATAGTTTCGGCGCAGACGCCAGGGTGGCCCGGCACCGGACGTAAAAGTCCTCAAAAGTACTGGCGTAGCTGTTATCGAAATTGAAATTCGGGTGCATTGAGGTGAGCGCTCCTATCGGTTCCGTTGACGTTATTTCCTTCATCATCCCACTTTGCCCTTAGTTTTGATTCGTTTCCGGCCAATTGGATTTAAAAAGAAACCGGATAAGGAAAAGTCATCAGTCATCCGAGCCCTACTTGAACATTTGAAATACTCCTCCCCTTACTGAGGGGAGGATACAGGTGGGGTGGGGTTTTCGTAAAACTGCAAAACCATTTAATTCAAGGAAAGGGGCGTCACAACCTCCCCTGTATCCCCTCCTTCGTAAGGAGGGGAATTATTGTCGCGTTCTGTTTATTAGACTTATGAAAAGGTCTCTCCGGGGAAGGGGGAGCAAAACCACCCGATCCCCTCCAGAGGAAATGTCATTAGAGCCCCCTCATCCTAACCTTCTCCCACCAGGGGAGAAGGGACCGGGCTACCGCCCGAAAAATGCAGTTTGTAATTGAGAGGCGCAGGAGGATCATCATTCGTCCTGTAAACATTATCCAAATTGCCGCAGGCCCTGCCTGCTCCCTCTCCCTTGATGGGAGAGGGCTGGGGTGAGGGTGGTTGATGATTCATTCCTTAATATAAGACCAAAACATAGATCCTTTCCTTCGACAGGCTCAGGGCAAGCTTTGCCCAAGGCTCCTCAGGATGACAATACGTATCTCTCTGTCATTCTGAGCGCTAGCGAAGAATCTGTGTTTAGATTTTTTAAACTACAAAAGCTGAAGGAAGAAGCCCCCCCAGCCCCTCCTTTGGAAGGAGGTTTTACATAGCACCCGGTTTTAAATACTCCTCCCCTTGCTGAGGGGAGGATACAGGTGGGGTGGGGTTTTCGTAAAACTGCAAAACCATTTAATTCAAGGAAAGGGGCGTCACAACCTCCCCTGTATCCCCTCCTTCGTAAGGAGGGGAATTAATGTCGCGTTCTGTTTATTAGACTTATGAAAAGGTCTCTCCGGGGAGGAGCCGGACAAAGCCCGGAGCCAATTTAAAATTCTCGAATTGTGCCCCGTGATCCACCGTTGCCGTCAACCGTCAGCAAGTTCTCCCTCCGGGGAGGAGCCTCTCCGCTTATTTTTTCCGTTTGGCTTTGGCTTTTTTGGGTTTGCCGTGGTGTTCGGCGCTGATTGTGGTGTAGATGCCGCCGCGCACGAAGAACTCGCCCTCCACCTCCATCCAGCGGGGCTGGCAGGCGGCCACCAGGTCGTCGAGGATCTTGTTGATCACCGCCTCGTGGAACGCCCCCTCGTCCCGGTAGGACCACAGGTACAGCTTCAGCGATTTCAGCTCGATGCACTCGTGATCGGGGATGTAGTGGATATCGATATGGGCGAAATCGGGCTGGCCGGTGCGCGGGCACAGGCAGGTGAACTCCGGACATTCCATATGGATCTCGTAATCCCGGTCCGGGTAGGGGTTGAGGAACACTTCCAGTTCTTTAGAGGCTTGTTTATTCATAGTTTTCGAGTTTTCCAGATTTTTTTCAGGTTTTTGTAAGTTTTTTAAATATTTTTCGGTTCCCGGCCTTGCTTTTCAGTTCTGGGGTTTTATATATGATAGTATCTATTAGCACTTGCGGTCGAGGAGTGCTAATTTCCGGTATCCCCAAACGGCAAAACCAAATAACCCAATATTTCATAAGGATTTACAGGGCTGACACGGTCATTCCCGTTTTGATTCAAAACGTTTTTGGAATAGATATCAATCAACAACAGCAATCTTATCATTAATTCAAGGAGTTGTTATGAAGATTCGTCCTTTGCAAGACCGCATTCTGGTTCAACCCATCCGCGAGAAGGAAGTTCGCAAGGGTGGCATTATCATTCCCGATTCGGCAAAAGAGAAGCCGATCGAAGGCCGGGTAACCGCCGTAGGCGCCGGCAAAGTGGGCGACGACGGCAAGCGTGTGGCGCTCGACGTGAAAGTGGGCGACAAGGTACTGTACAGCAAATACGGCGGCACGGAGATCAAAATCGAAGGCGAAGATTACCTGCTGATGCGGGAAGACGACGTCCTCGGCATCGTCGAGTAATCCACCCGAACTTTAAAAATACTATTCATCTTATTGAAGGAGATTTAGATACATGGCAAAGCAAATTGTTTATGAAGAGAAAGCACGACACAAGATTCTGGAAGGTGTCAACAAGCTGGCGAACACCGTCAAGCTGACGTTGGGTCCGAAAGGCCGCAACGTGGTAATCGACAAGAAATTCGGCTCTCCCGTCATCACCAAAGACGGCGTGACTGTTGCCAAGGAAATCGAACTGCAGGACCCGTTTGAGAACATGGGCGCACAGATGGTCAACGAAGTAGCCAGCAAAACCAGTGACAACGCCGGTGACGGCACCACGACGGCAACCGTTCTGGCCCAGGCGATTTTCCGCGAAGGCCTGAAAATGGTTACCGCCGGCGCCAACCCGATGGACATCAAACGCGGTATCGAGGAAGCGGTTGCGACGATCATTCCCGAAATCAAGAAACTGGCCAAACCCACCAAGGACAAAACCGAAATCGCCCAGGTCGGAACCATTTCCGCCAACCACGACACCGCTATCGGCGACATCATCTCCGAAGCGATGGACAAAGTCGGTAAAGACGGCGTCATCACCGTGGAAGAAGCGAAAAGCATGGAAACGGCTCTGGAAATCGTGGAAGGAATGCAGTTCGACCGCGGTTACCTGTCCCCCTATTTCGTGACCGATGCCGAGCGTATGGAAGCGGTTCTGGAAGACGCCTACATCCTCCTGCACGAAAAGAAAATCTCCAACATGAAAGACCTTCTGCCGATCCTGGAGAAGGTGGCCAAAGGCGGCAAGCCGCTGTTGTTGCTGGCTGAAGATATCGAAGGCGAAGCGCTGGCTACCCTCGTGGTCAACAAACTGCGCGGCACGTTGAACGTGTGCGCCGTTAAAGCTCCGGGCTTCGGCGACCGCAGAAAAGACATGCTGAACGACCTCGCCATTCTCACCGGCGGCCAGGTAATCACCGAGGACATCGGCGTGAAACTGGAGAACGTCACGCTGGACGATCTGGGTCAGGCCAAGCGCATCACCATCGACAAAGAGAACACCACCATCGTCGACGGTAAAGGCAAGGCGTCCGAGATTCAGGGACGGGTCAAGCAGATCCGTAACCAGGTCGAGGAAACCACCTCCGACTACGACCGCGAAAAACTGCAGGAGCGGTTGGCGAAACTGGTCGGCGGCGTGGCCATCATCAAAGTGGGTGCCGCTACCGAAACCGAGATGAAGGAAAAGAAAGCCCGCGTGGAAGACGCCCTGCACGCAACCCGTGCGGCCGTTGAAGAGGGCATCGTGCCCGGAGGCGGAGTCGCCTTCCTGCGCTGTCTGAAAGCCCTCGACAAGATCGAAGGCGACCACGACTTCATGATGGGCGTGAAGATTATTCGCCGCGCCCTGGAAGAACCGATTCGTCAGATTGCGGCCAACGCCGGCGAAGAAGGCACCGTGATCGTCGAGAAGGTCAAAAGCCTGAAGGGCAATATGGGCTACGATGCGCGCACCGGCGAATATGTCGATATGATCAAGGAAGGCATCATCGACCCGGCCAAGGTGACCCGCACCGCATTGCAGAATGCGGCCAGTATTTCGGGCCTCCTGCTCACCACCGAAGCAATGATCACCGACCTGCCGGAAGAGAAGGAAGAACATTCTCACGGCCCGGCCGGCGGCATGGGTGGAATGGGCGGCATGGGTGGAATGGGCGGCATGATGTAATTCTGCCTCCCGCTAAGCTTGCAATACCGACCCCCGGTCTTC
>Ga0224501_10000190_pt1 | contig 57967 bp, 49 predicted proteins | sample SF_Oct11_sed_USG_4_FD_169105 | JGI IMG/M metagenome (GOLD analysis project Ga0224501, IMG submission 169105) | Sediment microbial communities from San Francisco Bay, California, United States - SF_Oct11_sed_USGS_8_1 | ecosystem: Environmental > Aquatic > Marine > Sediment | place: USA...
TGGCCAAGGCGTTGTGGCTAAAATAGAAATTGAAGACTTTTTTCTGCACTATGGTGATGACTTGCTATACAAATACTATTTAGATAAAGATGGCAACGGCATCATCGACAGTGACAAGGAACTCATAGGCCAGGTTTTGTACCGCATACATAATGATGACCGTGTCAGCAAACCGGAAGAAAATGCCGATGGAAAAAGCGAAGCCATCACGCAACGATATAGCTACTCTTTTATGGCGGGTAACAATTGGGACAATCGCCAAGAAGACTTTTATCTTTGCAATACCATCGAGTCCTTTATCGTCAATGAGATCAACCGTGGTTTTGGTACCTTTTCTGATCTGGGATGGATCAACAGTCAGCGCTCCAATATACGCCTGTTGGAAAACCGAGACATCAGCAATCTGGCACGTGCTATGTCTGCTGAAAGTGCTCTAGTGGCTAAATACGATATTGTGGCACTATTGAAAGCCGCGAAACGGACCTACATTGAAAAATTCGTTCAAACTCCAAAACAGCCGGCCCCACCAAGTTCCGCCAAACCCTAAGTCCCTTTTGGTTTAACACGTTTCGGATGCATTCATCACCATTTCTGTAAAGGGGGTGTAAATTGCGTTGTGCTACCTTGACTCTGGCAATAAGGATATTGCTTCAATAACTAATTAAACTTAGGTAACCATTCGCAAGGAGGATGAATGATGTCTATCAATCAACGTTTTACTAATTTTCTTCCGAAAATTAGAGCTCTCAGCGTCGCCTGTGTCGTTACACTGTTGGCTATTACGTCTCAATCGGCTTTTTCCGCAGCCAGGCAAGGTCCGTCCGGGGGTACGGGTGGATCTACTTTCTCTGATCTGGCCGGAGCCAACGAAGTCCTTGAGCTGATTCAAGTACGTCACGGAACGGCAATTGATGCTGTGCGATTGTGTTTCAGAAACACCTCGACCGGTGCCTTTAGATTCGCCCCTCACAGAGGAGGTTCAGGGGGAACATTATATAATATTTCTCTCGCACCGGGTGAAAAAATCAATTACATTTCCGGATACTACGGTGACTGGGGAAGTATTCAGGTAGTGAGAAAACTGTACGTTGTCACCACTAGTCGTGTCCTTTCCTTTGGTAGTACACCGGCCGGCAGTCGCTACTTCCGTTATTCCAATCCCAATCTTGCCTCTATGAACCTAGACGGACTAACCGGTGCGTCCGGAGCCTTAGTTGATGCTTTAGGCGTATATTGGGAATAAACCCATCTTTTAACGCCAGGGCTGATACTTTGTATCAGCCCTTCTTTACTCTCTATTTTGAGAACCTTTAGTTGATACCAAGGAGAGGTGTCATGAATAAATTTGTCTCTATTGTCTCAGGAATATCCGTGGTTGCACTTGCTGTTGCCGTGTCGTTAACGGACAAACCGACGCGACCGGTCAGTGCAAGCGCAATACAAACCGATTCGGTCACATATAAACCAATACATGATGCGGGTATTACAAATTCAGCACAAACCGTACTACCCGAATCCGAATCTTTAACCTTACCCCTTAGCGGCTTTGAACGGGAAATTCAACATCGTAATTCTCTTCAAAGCAATCAAAAGCAAAGCGTGAGCAAACCCGATCAACAGGTAGAACCAACAAACCGTATGGAGGAACAATCAAACGATAATGCATCAGCCATAGTCAACAACACGATCGGACCAAGTGTGTTTAAAAACCCGGAACAAGATGCACTTCCTGCCGATATTCAGGCCTTTCTTGACCAGGAAGCGCAACAACAAGAATACAACCCGGATGCTTATCCCCTGGAATTTGCGGATTCTCAACAAACGCTAGCCGTTGATCCTGTAAAGCAGGCGCAATTACAGGAAAAACGACAAAAGATCTATCAGGAGTTCAAAGAAGAAGTCAAATACTATGATTTCAATGAGCGGTTTAATTTGTCCAGGTTTATGGAAGACGAAAGGCTGTATCAATTGGATGCACAACAGGGAAACGAGTTAATAGAGTATGTGTTTAAAAACTTGCAAGGTATTGCCTTACTCGAAAACCAACCGGCAGCCTCTGAATGACTCACTGACGTGGTGTGCTGGTATCCCCCTCACCTTCCACAAGTGTTGAACTTTAAACCCCGGGCTGAATCGGCTATACCAGCCCGGGTCAGTGATTACCGGTTTCACTTTTATTTTGTTTTCCCGGCTTAAGCGCTATAATGGCTCGAAGTTAGTTTACCGGTAAACATTATGGCCAACCGAGCCTATTTATATAGCAACTCTCAAAACTGCCCGCCGGACAACGCAGATTCCGAGCAACTACTGGGCTCCAATTATTTTATTCCGGCACTGTGGCTGGCTTGCATGCAGCCGGGAGACCTCAAGCACAGGCAGGCGTCACAAGATGAAGAAGAAATGTATTATTTTTCACTTGCTGCTGCCTCAGCCCTTTCACGTTGCCGAGACCGACTCAGCTCTCTGGAAATGTTTGTTGACAATATCGACGAGTACTTTCTGCCTTGGGAAGCTTTTTTGGAAGAATTGGCAGACAAATATATCCAAATCGATGTCAGTGAAATTATCTGGCAAGACGAGGAAGCGCTCACACAATTGCAGTCTTCCCTTGGTTTTCTCGATGAACCCAATGAACAGTCGGCTGAAGATTTTATGTGTATCACTTGTTTGAATGATGTTTATAGCGAGGAGAATAACAGCGTTATAGCCACCCCCGGCCCTACTGTGGAGGAATTAACCGGCGAAGCCGACAAGCGTCGCCTTCCTGACCGTGATGTCAATACATATATGTTGGGATACCCCATTGCTGATTGGGTTTCCTGGTCCTCTGATACACACAAAACTCAAAACGCCAACGACACCGTACCGTTAACCACGATGCAAAGATTCAGCTGGCATCCCTTAGTCCCCTTTATTTGTTTTACATTTGTTCTGAGCGAAGTGCTTGCGGAGGCCTCCGGTTTCAGCGTCACCGCTCTGGTGTTGACCGGTGTCTGGTTGGCTCTGGCTATCTATAATTTAGCCACCGGCGGCAAATTTACCGCTTGGCTGTATCACCATTCCAATTTTTAAACTGTTCCTCCGAATCTATTACGTTGCTCTGAGTAACACTTTGTTTCATAATTTTATAATCCCCTTGGAGAAATTGAATTAGAAATAGTATTTCTGTATCGACATAGCGTCGCCACTATATAACACATTACCGTTTCCAGGAGTATTTTATGGGTATTAACCATAGACGTGGAGTTTTGGTCTTACTTTCTCTGGTTGCAACTTTCGTTATTATGAGAATATTCTTGCATAATTTCCCCGGCACAAACCTGGACATTGGCCAATACAATATTCATCATTTATTTACCGGCCTGTTATTGCTTACCGTTAGCGGTTTACCTTTGATTGTGATTCAGGGAAACCACAGAATCCTGGATTTGGCCGCTCTTGTTTTCGGTGCCGGTCTTAGTATGGCACTGGACGAATGGGTTTATCTGATTGCCACCGATGGCAGCGACAGTGCTTACCTGCTGCCCGTGTCTATAATAGGTGCCACCATCGTCATTTTAGCAACCTTAGTGTATGGATTACTTATTTTGGTACTGGGCAAAAAACTGGTGCGTGGCAGTAACCCGCCTGAGGTATAAATCCACTATAGTTGCAGCAACCAGGAAAGTCAGGGATTACTGATAGAGGCGGATCCCTATACGAAACGCATAACGCTTTTCATTATAATACAACAAAGATTCTCCATAGCCGCCGAATAGCTGTGCATAATAGTGCAACGTCGCGGTTTTTCCGGATTTCTTAGCCCAATCCAGCAAAACATTACCCCTGGGTCCCACGTTAGCCATTGCGCTAATAATATGGTCGCCTCGGTAATCGTATTGGAGCTGACTGTAGCCCAGATAGTCTTCGATATCCTCATTGTTTTTTCCGTGTTGACCAACGTACCAAAGCTTTGCACTATAAGCATGCCTTCCCTGCCAGGTGAGCCAGCGGAAATAGCCTCGATTCCAACTGCGCGAATCGGTTCCGTCCCTGCCGTTAGATTCGTGCTCCAATCCAACATAGTAGCGGTGTTGAAAACCGGCGAGCTGTTGATTCAGGCTATCGCAATTGGCGTCATCACTACAGTAGAACAATTCCAAGTCGAAGTTATGATCTTCAAAAGGAGAAGATGGCTCCCAAACCCGCCACACTGTTTTAAAACTGTACCCCATGTAAAATTTTTCTTTAAACAGCTTTTTAGCTTGTCCATCGTCATATAAAGTGTGTTTCATACTGACCTGGATTTTGCCGTCACGATCTATAGTGCTGTTATCGTTTCTCGCTCCGAGAGCAATATAATTTTGCTTATAGGGTACGAAATAATCCACCTTTGAACCCGGCAGTAAAACAACAGTTTGTTTTTCCGAGTTGAGCCTGGTTTCAAGTTCATCGCCGCGATAGACACTCAATTCGCAACGACTCAGCTCGACACCGCAGACATTCCTAATGTGCTCCAATGAAGTCGCTGAGTCCGTCGACTCAGAGTAATGATTACCGCTTGCGGCTACTGTGGAACCGAACAGTAGAATCAGAATAAGAATTGTTCTAATCATTCATATACACCACAGCGTTCACAGTTCTGCAATTCCCAGTATTTATCGTAAACAACGATTTAATTGTCACCGTTCCTTAATACTCCTTTACTCAATATGTTAGGCGCACTTTTGGAGAAATTATATACTACCAAGGTACTAACCCTACCAGCCGTGGTACACGTTATGGTTTTGTCACCGAACTACTGTGGTGCGTTTTGAAAGAATAATCGATATTTTACATTTTTATAACATTTTGCCGGAAATTGTTCCCCGTATGTAATCTGTCTGTATCCATGGTTAAGCTATACTCATGTCCGATAGTATGTATTTACCCTTCAGTTCGGACTTGACGCCAAAGGCATACGAATGGATGAGGTAGTAAAGAATCGACTCCTTGAAAAATCGGGTGATAATCTACCCGGTGACGCCATTGACTCCAAATTCCATTCCTATAGTCTTTATCCTGAATTTCATCAAGAAGGATTGATCTTTTTACAAAGGGGTACCATCCAGGGAATCGACCCGACCGTTACCCAAATTCTAGGCCACACGCCCGAATCCATTACTAATCAACCCATCGCTGAATTAGTAAGACCCGCCGAACGGAAGCATCTCGAACAAGCTCTGATAGATGGCGCGGAACTCCAATTGGAAATGCGCCACAAGAACAATCGTTACCTACCCTTAAGAATTTCCGTTAAACCGGTAAGTGATGCCGCGTACTCCTTTGATTGCGTTATTCGATGTTCTCCACCAACAACCCCGTATAAAGTCCCCCAGACCGCAGTGGATTACGCGGCAAACCCAAGCACAACTTGGAACGACTATTTTCAACTATCGAACAGTTTGTGTTTTACAATTAATCATTCCGGTTTTTTTACGGAACTGAACCCGGCCTGGCAAAGCATTTTTGGTTTCGATGCTGATGAACTCACTTCAAAACCATTGCTGGATTTTATCCACCCGGAAGACAAAGAAAACTTCCAAAGTGAAATAGATTACCTTTTACATCACAACCTTACCACAACTCCGATTTTCACTCGTTTTCTTACCCGTTCGGGCTCCTACCGCTGGTTACAATGGAACATTACAGGGTTTCCCCAATCGAAGCTTTTGTGCGGCGTTGCCAACGACATTACCGTTGTAAAACAAACTGAGCTCTCGCTACAGCATAATCGTTTACAACTGGAACAACGCTTGGACCAACACCTCAAAGAACTTTCCGTGATGACTCAACGCTACAACATACTCAGTGAAAACGTTGCGGATTCCATTTTTATTCACGATGATACGGGTCACATTATAGATTGTAACCAACACACACTGAGCAGTCTGGGTTACAGCCACGAGGAATTGAGGAATCTCACCATCTTTGATATTGATCCGGATATTGAACGGGACAACGTCGTCTCCCATCTTTTCTCCAATGCATCGAATAGCGAAACACTGTTTGCAGCGAGGCATCAACGCAAAGACGGCTCCTTTGCCGAGGTGGAAATCAAGCGCAACGCCTATATACAGGAAGGAAAGAAATATTTTGTGGTGGTATGTCGCGATATCTCTGATCGTAAACAAAATGAACTGGCGCTAAGAGAAAGTGAAGCCCGATTTCGGCTCTTAGCAGACCAGGCACCCGCCATGATTTGGATGACAGACCGAAAATTCAACGCAATTTGGTTTAATAAACGTTGGCTGGAATACACCGGCCGTGGGCTGGAAAAACTAGCCGGCGGCGGTTGGCTGGAGAGCATACATTTAGAAGACAAGGACAGCGCCGAGCGGTATTTTAACTGGGCTTATGAGCACCAACAACGATTTGACCGGGAAGTTCGCCTGCTCAATGCCGATGGTAACTATGGCTGGATAGCGGTGACCGGCATTCCCCGCTGCGATGAAAGCGGCCGTTTTCTTGGGTATATTGTTTACAACTGGGATATCAGTGATAGAAAACGCGCTCAACGCGCTTTGATGGAAAGCGAGAATCGATTTAGAACCCTGTCTACCCATGCGCCCGTGGGAATTTTCCAAACCGACACCACCGGTGCCTGTACATTTGTTAATGAAAAATGGGAACAATTAACCGGCCTGCATCGGCAGGATGCACTGGGACTTGGCTGGACTAAGGCATTGCACCCCAATGACCGGGAGCGAGTCTTTGCCAAATGGGAACGGTTTCTCGAGCTTGGCGGTGAGTTTTCTCTGGAATATCGCTTTCTCCACAAAAATGACCATGTGGTCTGGGTACACGGTCGAGCCATCCCCATTATTGACAATACTAAAAATATGGTTGGAATCTTAGGGACCATTTCCGACATAACAGAATCGCAAACGGCACAAGCACAGATTCTGGCTGCCAAGGAAGAAGCGGAATTTGCCAATCATGCCAAATCCCATTTTCTTGCGCGAATGAGCCACGAGCTTCGCACACCATTAAATGCCATTCTCGGTTTTGGTCAGTTGTTGCAAATCAATACCGACAACTTTACAGAGGATCAAAAAGAAGGCGTTCAACACATTATGGAAGGTGGCCAACACTTGTTACATCTGATCAATGATGTACTGGACATTACCACGGTCGATGCAGGTGAAATGAAACTCGCCATTAAGCCCGTCAACATCAGAAACACGCTGGACAGCTGTTTGTTGATCTTGAAACCTTTAGCGGAAAAACACCGTGTTACCTTAGCGCCCCTGGGTTCAGACTGTGACTGTCATGTATACGCCGATCAACAGCGCTTGAAACAAGTATTTATCAATCTCATTTCCAATGCCATTAAATACAACCGCGAAGGCGGTACGGTATCCATCCAGTGCTTGGCATCACCTATGTCTTCCACAACGACATCCACAACGACTCCATCCCAGATTACCCCGCCGCCCGCTATTCGAATCTCGGTACAGGATACCGGCATTGGTATAAAAATGGCTGATCAAGAAAAAATATTTGAACCGTTCCAACGCATTACCCTGTCCGTAGAACATATCGACGGAACCGGGATCGGGTTGAACATCACAAAAAAAATGGTGGAACTCATGCAAGGCTCCATCGGCTGTGACAGCGAATATCAAAAGGGCAGCACATTCTGGTGCGAACTGCCTGCCGCCTCGATCGGTGCCAAGGCAACTTTTTCAGAAAACGAGTTGGCGCTGAATATATTATGTATTGAAGACAACCCTGCCAATAGCCGTCTGATGCAGGAAATCTTTGCCCAGACCACCGCCTGTCATTTGGTCTGCGCAGAGACCGCAGAAAAAGGCATCGAAATTGCCCAATTGCAGCAGCCCGATATCATATTAATGGATATCGATCTACCGGGTATGGCAGGAGTAGAGGCCGCAGAAATTCTGCGTAACTTTTCCAATACCAAACATATACCCATCGTCGGCGTAAGTGGTTTTCTGGAGCAATGCCTGGAAGAACAGCAATTGACGCGGTTTGACGCCTATTTAACCAAGCCTATCAATGTGGATGAATTGCTGCAAACTATTAAAAGTTTGGTTCGTTGAAATCCCCATAAATTCTACCTGCACCAAAGTGGTCATTTATTGATCATTTTTTACTGCCCGTCCAAGAAAATTTCACACGCAGTTAATTGACCGTTGCCGAAACTCAGTGCTATATTGCTTGCACATGTTTCAGGTGACCCAAAAGTGTTATTCACTCAGGGTTGAAACGGAAAGTCGGTAAGTTTGTATCCATCGTTCCATAACGTTTATTGTTTATGCCTGCCCCAGCGTAGGTTTTTGATGGATGAGACTACTTACGTAATTAATACGTAAGCTTTCGCAAACGCAAGCCGACGCTGCCCCCGCAACGGTAGGCGAGTTAAGATCTGCATTGGGCCACTGTGAAATTTTCATGGGAAGGCGCAGATTTGGTACACGGTATTTTGTACCACTCGTGAGCCCGGAGACCGACCTGAAATGTTTATGGCACTGCGGAGGGCGGACTGCCAGGACGGCACAGATTACACCTGCCATCTCCCCCGACCCGCAACGCAATAACTTTATGATAATTATTATTCTCTGGGAGGAGATCAGTACATGAATGTTTCCGACATTGCTATTTCAACAAAACCCTTGTCACCCCGATACGTATCTAGCGCCATCGCTCTGGTTTTGGGGTTGACGATATTGTTTGGTGTCGGATTCGCCCAAGGTAATAATGACTCCATTCATAACGCCGCCCATGACACCCGCCATACTATGGCGTTTCCGTGCCACTAAAGTTATCGATTAGGAACTGACATTAAAAAAGCCACCAACATGATACGATCCATCCTAATTGCTGCCTTGATGGCGGGCACGGTCGCCGGTATTTTGTTTACCGGAATCCAACGCATTCAAGTGACACCTTTAATAGCGGAGGCTGAGCTGCTGGAAAATCGCAGTGAAACCACGCATATGGAAGAAACCCCGATACTGGACAGTATTCCACATCGCCATTCACACATTCATGTACACGAAGACGAACAACCACCGTATTTGCGTCTACTGTTGACGTTAATCGCGAATATACTCGCGGGAATTGGATTTGCACTGGTGGTGGTCAGTGGTATCGCCCTGACCGGACACAAAGGATGGCATATAGGGCTATTGTGGGGTTTAGCCGGCTTTTTTGTGTTCTTCGTGGCACCTTCGTTAGGTTTAAAACCCAAAGTCCCCGGCACGGCTGCTGCCGATCTGTACATGCAACAAATATGGTGGATCAGTACTGTTGTCTCTTCTGCACTCGGCTTGTCGTTACTGGTTTTCACTCGCAAGACTCTGTTTAAAGGCATTGGCCTGCTATTACTGATTTGCCCTCATGTCGTTGGCGCCCCGACCCCCGAACACGTTACACCCAATGCCGTAGAACAACTCAGTGAGCACTTTATTGTGGCCGCAGCCATTGCCAACGGCCTTTTCTGGTTAATCCTTGGAAGCCTTAGCGGTCTTTTCATCGCCAAATATTCTTCGGATTCATGACTTCCAACACATGACTTCCAACAACGGTAGTAATTCCGACCAACCGTCCGACCTCCGCCATGTGCAACGAATGCAACGCAAAAAGGAAGTGGTGGACGCCGGCATCAGTCGCGCCACCGAAGAACGTGGAGTCCTGCTGGTTCATACCGGAAACGGCAAAGGTAAAAGCAGTGCTGCATTCGGCATGGTGGCGCGAGCCTTGGGTCACGGTTTAAAAGTGGCCATTATTCAATTTGGAAAAGCACGCACTGCCACCGGGGAACAATTGTTTTTCAGTCAACTGCCACAGGTGGACTACCATGTCATGGGCGCCGGTTTTACCTGGGAAACACAAGACAAAGTCCGCGATATGCAAGCGGCGGTACAAGCCTGGAAAACCGCCGGTACTTATCTTAGTAATGCAGCATACGACCTTGTAGTACTGGACGAACTGAATATCATTTTAAAGCATGATTACCTGCCTTTGGCAGACGTTATTAACACTTTGCAACGCCGACCACGAATGCAGCATGTGATTGTTACCGGTCGTGCGGCAAAGGATGAGTTGATACAACTTGCCGATACGGTAACCCACATGCAAGATACCAAACATGCATTCAAAGCCGGTATTAAGGCGCAAAAAGGCATTGAGCTGTGATTGAGAATGGGGTCGTGATTGATAAAGGATCCGTGATTGAGCAGGAAGATCAGTGCAGCATCCATCAATGTCCTGGTTTACTCATTAGCGCTCCGGCCTCCGGTAAAGGTAAAACCACGGTGACCGCCGCCTTAGCGGCTTTTTATCGCAGTCGGGGTAAACAAGTCCGTGTATTTAAAACCGGTCCGGATTTTCTGGACCCTACCATTTTGGAACAAGCCAGTGGTGCCCCCGTATATCAGCTGGATTTATGGATGGGAGGGGAAAGCCATTGCCGCCAACTGCTGCATGATGCTGCCGGGCAAGCGGATCTTATTTTGATTGAAGGCGTGATGGGCTTATTTGACGGCACGTCTTCCAGTGCGGATTTGGCTCAGCTGTTTAATATTCCGGTCCTCGCCGTTATTGACGCAACGGCCATGGCGCAGACTTTTGGCGCTATTGCTTATGGCTTGGCCCACTATAGACCCGGCTTGCCCTTTGCCGGCGTCATTGCCAATCGAGTTGCCAGCGTGAACCATGGCAGTATGCTGGCGGAAAGCCTGCCTCCCTCTGTGTCTTACTTAGGCGCACTTCCCCGCGACCCTAATATGGAATTACCCAGTCGTCATTTAGGTCTACTGCATGCCATGGAGATCGACGATTTACACACTCGTATTGAAACCGCAGCTCAGGCTTTAGCGCAAACCGGATACGATTATGAACCCAAGGCGGTAAATTTTGCAGCGGCCGCCAAAACAGAGTTACCAAAAGAATTGAACGGCTATCGCATCGCTGTGGCTAAAGACCGGGCGTTTTCTTTTGTATACCGAGCTAATTTGAACTTGTTGGAATCCATGGGTGCAAAATTACTGTACTTTTCCCCTTTGGAAGACCAAAGTCTGCCCCAGGCCGATGCCTTGTACCTACCCGGCGGCTACCCGGAATTGCATCTACAATCCTTGGCGGCCAACACGTCGATGCACGAATCCATTCAACACCACCATGCACACGGCAAGCCCATAGTCGCCGAGTGCGGTGGCATGTTGTATTTACTGCAAAGCCTGACGGATCAGGAAGGTCAAAGCGCGCCCATGGTGGGACTGCTACCCGGCCATGCCGTGATGCAGAACAAACTCAGTAATCTGGGTATGCACAGTGTGGAACTGCCTGAAGGCTTGTTACACGGGCATACTTTTCATCATTCCAGTGTGCAGACCCCTCTGCAGCCCATCACCCAAAGCAAGAGTTCACGCCAACACGGGCGCGGAGAAGCCGTATACAGAGACAAACGCCTGCACGCTTCTTATATGCATTTGTATTTCCCATCCAATCCGCAAGCCAGTGCCAGGTTGTTCGTATCATGAGTGAATCCAAACAAAAATCCGTTACGGTTATGCCGGGTAAAGTCTGGTTTGTAGGTGCCGGACCCGGTGACCCGGAATTACTCACCATTAAAGGCCAGAAACTTATCAGCGAAGCCGATGCCATACTTTACGCAGGTTCCCTGGTCTCCCAAGCCGCCACCCAATGGGCCAAGCCGCAATGCCTCATTGAGGACTCCAAAGGTATGGACTTGGAAAGCATCAACCAATGGCTGATACAACAGGCACAAAACGGCCGTTCTGTGGTGCGTTTACAAACCGGCGACCCCGGATTGTACGGGGCATTGATCGAAATGGTGCAACCCCTGGATGATGCAGGTATTGCCGTGGGTGTTGTACCCGGCGTTTCCTCTGCCATGGCCTCTGCTGCTGCCGGAGTGGAAAGCCTGACACTGCCGGAGGTAACCCAAACCGTCATACTGACCCGAGTAGAGGGCCGAACCCCCATGCCGCAAGGTGAATCACTGCAGGAATTGGCACAACACCATTGTACGCTGTGCCTGTTTTTGTCCATTACCTTACTCAATAAAGTCAAAAGCGAATTGCTTGCCGCCGGCTGGGACGATGACAGCCCGGTACTGGTGGTACACAAAGCCAGTTGGCCCGGCGAAGAAAAAATCGTTCGCGGCACCTTAGCCACAATAAAAGAAAAATGCCGGGAGGAGAAAATTGTTTCCCAGGCCATGATTATTGTCAGCCCCACCTTGGGTGCCCGCTATCATAGCGATTTAAAAAAATCCAAGTTATACGACAAAACCTTCACCCACCGCTTTCGCAAAGCGCAAGTGTAGTCGTAAATGCTGATGTCAATGCCAGTGTAATAAGGAATACCCATGAGTACTTTAATGAACACGACCGTTTTGCTTGTTGGCCACGGCTCGCGCCATGCCGAGGGCAACCGGGAGATCGAACTGTTCGCCACACAATGGCGCAGCAAAAATCCCCATTGGAAGATCCAGGTTTGTTTTATTGAATTTGCTGAGGTTCTGCTGGACACCGGGTTGGAACTCGCCGCCCGGTCTGCAGCCCGCGTTATTGTGGTTCCCCTGATTCTCAATGCCGCAGGGCACGTGAAAATGGAAATTCCCCAGTATATCGACCGGGCTCGAAAACAATTTCCGCAAGTGGAATTCATCTACGCCCGTCATTTAGGCGCAGCTGAGCCCATACTGGCGATACTCAAACGCAATTTGCGTAACATCATGATGACCATGGACATGCCCGACCCCAAATCCACAGGTGTGATCTTGCTGGGGCGGGGTTCCTCTGATCGGGTTGCCAATGGTGAAGTTGCCAAAATGGCCCGTTGGATCTTTGAGGTGAGCGATCACGAACGAGTGGATATCGCCTTTACCGGCATCACCTACCCGCGTCTGGAAACCGTGGTCAAACAGCAACAACGGCTGGGACTGACTCAAATTGCCATTCTACCTTACTATTTGTTTACCGGCACTTTAATCGAACGCATCCAACGCCAAGTGGCACGGTTACAACAACAATACCCTCAGATCCATATGAGCTGCGGAAGTTACTTTGGTTTCGAAGAGGAAATTTACCGCTTATTAAGTGATCGCGTCTTGGAGGCTCACGACCCGGTGTCACACCAGGAAAGCGGTATGATGGAATGCGACGGTTGTGCTTTTCGCGAACTGGCTCAGGAGCAGGGTCATGGGCATCATCACCATGATCATCACAACCATGACCATAGTCATGACCATAGCCACATTCGCGAACATCACGAACACGAACACGAACACCAAAAATAAGTGCGAGGTTAGGCATGAGCAATACCGTTACCGAACAAATGACCCAAGCCGGAATGGCTATTGAACACAGTTCCTTTGCCATTGTGGACCAGGAAGCCGGTGCACATCAGTATGAAGACGAACAATGGCAAATTGTGCGACGTATGATTCACGCCACGGCGGATTTTGAATTCAATGGCCTAACCCGGTTTCACCCCGACGCCATTAAAGCCGGTATGGACGCCATTGCCAACGGCGCCGCCATCGTCGCCGATGTGGAAATGATCTGCGTGGGTCTGTCCAAACCGCGTTTGGAACATTTCTCCTGTAAAACCTACCACTATATTTCCGACCACGATGTCATCGACACCGCCAAGCAGGAAAACACCACTCGTGCCGTGCAAGCCATGCGCAAAGCACGTTCCTTGGGCAAGTTAAATCGAGCCATAGTGGCAATCGGAAATGCGCCAACGGCTCTACTGGAAATCATCCGCATGATCAAGGAAGACGGCGCTCGCCCCGCCTTGATTATTGGCATGCCCGTGGGATTTGTATCTGCAGAGGAATCCAAACAACTGTTAAGTGAGATATCCCAAGTGCCCTGGATAATTACCCAAGGCCGCAAAGGCGGTTCCACCTTGGTGGTCTCAGCCATACACGCCTTACTGGCGTTGGTCGAAGCCGCTCAAAAAGCCAAGATGGACTCAAACGAGCGCAACAGCGACTGAACCAATCGTTATGATGCAGAAAAAACCCAAAGGTACTCGCAAAGGATATACCACCGGAGCCTGTTCCGCTGCTGCCGCCCGTGCCGCTGTGTTGGGGCTATTACACGGCAGTGTGCCCGAGAAAGTGGAATGCCTGCTTCCCAATGGGCAAGCGGTGAGCTTTAGCGTTAACGACGGTCGCTGCGATAAGTCCAGCGCCCATGCTGTGGTCATTAAAGACGCGGGTGATGATCCGGACTGTACCGATAAAGCTCCCTTAACGGCCGATGTTCGTATAACCGACCTCAAAGACCATGTTGACATTAAAGGTGGTGAAGGTGTGGGCACAGTGACCATGGCCGGACTGGGCCTGGAAGTGGGCGGACCCGCCATCAATCCGGTTCCGCGAAAAAACATAGAGGAAAATATACGTTTGGCCGGGGCCGGTCTGTTGCAACGCAAAGGCCTGGAAGTCACGATCTCGGTACCGGGTGGCGAGGAAATGGCTAAAAAAACCCTTAACGCGCGTTTGGGAATTCTCGGCGGTATATCCATATTGGGCACCACCGGTATTGTTCATCCCTACTCCACCGCCGCTTTTCGCGACAGCGTTATACAAGGCATACAAGTGGCCGCCAATCAGGGTCAAGACACCGTGGTACTCACCACCGGCGGGCGCACGGAAAAGTTCGTCATCAGGGAACTACCCCATTTGGCACCCGCGTGTTTTGTGCAAATGGGCGATTTTCTTAAGTATGCTTTGGATACCGTAGTCAAAGAGAAACTGCCCCATGTGATCATTGGCGGCATGGTGGGCAAGCTCACCAAAATGGCCCAAGGTGAAACCATTACCCACGCCAACCGCAACGCGGTAAATACAGATTTATTGGCCGATCTGGCGGCCGGCATCGGTGCGCCGGAACAAGTCTGCCAGGATATACGCGAAAACGAGACGGCGCGCTACGCCGGTGAGCGCATGGAGGAACTGGGACTGGTACAGGAGTTCTATCAAGCACTGGGCCAAAAAGTCATCAAGACCCTCAGCAGTCGTTATCCACAACAATTTGATATCACCGTACTGGTGTGCGATTTCGAAGGTAATAAGTTGGCCGAAATCAAACCGGACGAATCCGACTTAAAACAAAGTCCGGGAGACGACCGTGCTTGAAACGCCAACACCAGAGACAGACCGTCCCCACTCACACAGCCATGAGATTGCACCACAATGCTGCCACATTATCGGCGTTTTGGAAAACGCGGAACGGAGCTTAAGTGAAACCGCCATTACGTTAATTCAACAGGCGGACTTGATCATCGGCGGCCGACGTACCCTGGAATTGCTCAAAGGGCTGTTTCATCCAAACTCCACGCAAAAAGACTTAAGCGGACAACTGCGTATGCTGCCCCAGTGGATTGAGGATGCGTTGGCACAGCAGCAAACGGTGGTGGTACTGGCCAGTGGCGACCCATTGTGTCACGGTATCGGTAAATATCTGGTTTCCAAACTGGGAACACAGCGTTGCCACATCCACCCCAACCTCAGCGCGCATCAATTGGCTTTCGCTGAACTGGGTTTGGCCTGGCAACACGCACATATTTGTTCGGTGCACAGTAAAGATGCCGGTGAATGGGAAAAGAGCAACAAAGGCCCACAGCACGGTCTGTTTGCCGTTTTACAAGCGATACAACAACACGACTTGATTGCCGTCTACACCAGCCCGGACAATTCCCCGGACCGTATTGCCCGATTGATACTGGAAGAACAACAACAAGCGTGTTGGGATTTACATGTCACCGAAGATTTACTCGGTAAACAACAGCGCGTGTACAGAGGTTTAAGTGCGGAACAAGCGGTATCCATGCAGTTTGTCGATCCCAATATAGTGATTCTGCAACGACGCGTGGAACAAACACACAAAGCACTGTTCGGTTTGCAAGACAGTGTCTACAAACAGCGTAAACCGGATAAAGGCTTAATTACCAAACGCGAAGTCCGCGCCGTATCCCTGGCACGGATGCAGTTACGCCGCGATTCCATTGTTTGGGATATCGGCGCCGGGTCCGGTTCTGTGGGGCTGGAGGCAGCCCGCCTGTGTTCACAAGGTTATGTGTATGCAGTGGAGAAAAACCCGGATGACGCCGCCATCGCCGTACACAACCAACGCGAACAGGGCATTCTGAACTATCAACTGACACATGACAAAGCACCACAGCCTTTACACAACTGGCCTGACCCTGATGCAGTTTTTATTGGTGGTTCCGGTGGTGAGTTGCAACAGCTTATTGAATTATGCCTGCAACGATTACGCCCTGACGGTACCCTGGTGATGAACTTTGTGACCTTGGAGAACCTGAGCACAGCGACTGATGCCTTAAGCAAAGCGCAAGTCCAATGGGATGTAACACAACTACAGGCCAACCGCAGCCAACCCATACTGCATATGCATCGACTGGCTGCTGAAAACCCGGTTTGGATTGTTTGCGCCCAACCCAGGCATACCGAAGACCATAACATGGGAGGCAACCATGACTGAAAAGTCATTAGGCAAACTGTACGGTGTCTCCTTAGGCCCTGGTGATCCGGGCTTAATCACCCGTCGCGCTTGGGAACTGTTGAATCGCAAAGACACTGTATGGACGTATCCGATACGCAAAAAAAACAGTGACAGTTACGCCCTGGCCATCGCCCTGCGTGCCGGGCTGGAACTGCCGACGCAGCAATCACCACTCATATTCCCCATGACCCATGATGTGGAAATTCTGAGTAAATACTGGTTGCAAGCGGCGCAAGCGGTTCTGACTTTCTTGCAACAAGGTCAGGATGTGGTGTTTCTGGTGGAAGGAGATGCTTCCACATACTCCACCTTCGGCCACTTATCCCGTAGCGTACGCGCTTTGGACGACGCGGTCCGCATAGAAACTGTGGCCGGCGTGCCTTCCTTTCACGCGGCTGCCGCTGCCTTGGATATGCCCTTGGCGGACGTGGACGACACGGTGGCGATAATTCCCGCAGGATACGGCGTTGAAACCATTGCCTCCCTGTTACCCCAATTTGACACCCTGGTACTGTTAAAAGTGAAACCACTGTTGGATGACATTATCGATTTGTTGCAACAACAACAAATTGCTAGCCAATGTCGTTTTATCGAAAAAGTAGGCACACCGGAAGAACGGGTGGTCAGGGACATCACCACTTTGAAAGGCCAAAAGGTCAACTATCTGTCCTTGATGCTGGTTCGCAATCCCCATCGGCAACGACACCCGGTGCAACGAGGTTGTCGCAAACCCAAAACTCAAAACAAACCCGAAATCCAATCCGAAACCGTGGAGATCAGTGCATGACACAAACCGAACCGAGTCAAACCCATGGTGAAACAACCGTCCGTGTGGCCCTGGTGGCGATCACCAAACACGGCGCTGCACAGGTCGCGGCGCTGGCACCCAGCATAAGCGAGGCGGATGTGGTTGTCTCAGCCAAGTTTGCAGAGACCATGAATTCTATCCCGAACAAGGTCAATGTCTACGAAGGTGCTTTGCGGGATCAAATCGGCCCCCTTTTCCAAGATTTCGATCAAATTGTATTTTTTGTTTCCCTGGGCGCGGTAATACGTTTGATTGCCCCTCATTTAAAATCCAAGGATGAAGATCCCGGCGTTTTAGTCGTGGATGATGCTGCTCAGTTTGTCATACCGGTCTTGTCAGGGCACGTGGGCGGTGCCAATGCGTACGCAGAAAAACTGGCTCAGATCCTGGAAGCAACGCCGGTGGTCACCACGGCCTCGGACGTGGGCAAAACCATTCCTGTGGATATTTTAGGAAGGGAACTGGGCTGGAAAGTGGAAGCGCCCAAGATCAACATCACTCGCGTCTCCGCTCATGTCGTTAATGAAGAAGCCATAGCCGTAGTTCAGGAACATGGAAGCCGCAACTGGTGGACACGCCCCACACCACTTCCCAAGAACATCCATTTGTTTGATTCCTTTGACGCCGTGGATCTGGAACAACACAAAGCCGTGTTATGGATTACCGAACGGGATATACCGGAGCAGTTGTGGCAGCAATTACAGGAACGCCTGGTGGTCTACCGCCCACCCCAAGGTCAGCCCTCGTGACCGGAACAAACAAACTCATTCTGGGCATGGGTTGCGATCGAGGTACTTCGTTGCAAACCCTGCAAACGGCTGTGCAACAAGCTTTGCAGCAAATTGACGCGGACCTGGATCACGTCAGTGCCCTGGCGACCATTGACAAAAAAAATGATGAGCCCGCCTTGCTGCAATTGGCGCAACAACACAATTGGCCTTTACAGTTTTTCAGCGCGCAAGAGTTGGCCCAGGTGCCCGTACCCAACCCGTCTGAGACCGTACTCAAGTACATGGGCACTCCAGCCGTTGCTGAGGCCGCAGCCTTACTGGCGGCGAAAACCGATATGAACGATTTACTGGTGGAAAAACACAAATACCGTGGTGACGACGAAAAAAATGCCACCGTTTCCATCGTCCGATGCAAAACAGCACACGCAGATTCAAAAAAAGGTACTTTAGCATGAAGAATGGAAAAATTTTCCTGGTGGGTTTTGGCCCCGGCGCCCAGGAACACATGACTCAAAGAGCGCTGCAAGCCATCGAGCAATCGGATGTGGTCATCGGCTACTCCACTTATATTAATCTGGTAAAACATTTGCTGGATGGCAAGGAAGTGGTACGCAAAGGCATGACCGAGGAGATCGACCGTTGTGTCGAGGCTTACGAACAGGCCAAACTGGGCAAAACCGTCGCGCTGATATCCTCCGGTGATATTGGCGTTTACGGCATGGCCGGCCCTACGTATGAAGTGCTTTTAAAATCCGGTTGGACGGTTCCTGAAAACCCGGACAGTGGTATTCAGGTGGAAGTCATTCCCGGCAGCACGGCTCTGTCCGCCTGTGCCTCGCTGGTGGGCGCGCCTTTGACTCACGATTTTTGCTCTATCTCCTTGTCCGATTTGCTCACGCCCTGGCCGGTGATTGCCAAACGGCTGGACGCCGCCGCCAAAAGTGACTTTGTCATTGCCTTGTACAACCCCAAAAGCGGCCGCCGTACTCAACATATTATTGAGGCCCAGCGTATCATTATGCAATATCGCAGTGCCAACACACCCGTGGCCATTGTCAAATCCGCCTACCGGGACTTGCAGGATATTCAAATGGTCACTCTGGACAAAATGACCGAATGCAAAATCGGCATGCTGACCACCGTACTCATTGGCAACAGCAGCACCTATATGGACCAGGGCCTGATGATTACGCCGCGGGGATATGCGAATAAATACGACGATATCACCGGATCTACTTTGGAAAATGAAAAACGTGGCCGCTCCCTGAGCATGGGTTTGGGTGGTTGGAAAAGCTGCGTACGCCAATATTTATGCGACAGTAAAGCCCATTCCCTGCGTGACATCGCCCGACATTTTGATATGCCCATGGGACACATACTCAGTGCCATCAGCGAAGCAGATGCGGATAGCCCCGCCGGTGAATTCAAGGCCCTGGCACTACCCCCTAATGAATTGCAGCAAGCCATCGACAGCGCCAAACAATGGGGCCGCATCCGCGCGGTGGTGCGCAGCGATGCCGGTGCCGTCTCTGAACTTATGATTGACGCGGCGGATTTTAAGTCCCGCGGTAACTGGCTCAATATCGAAAACGATCATTTTCATTTACATATTAATTGGACCCAGGTACATAGTGCCTGGCTGGTGAGCCGCGGCGACAGTCTGCGCAGTGTGGTATTCACCGATACCAAGGATGAAAGCGTGTTCAACGTCTCTTTGATACGCGAGAAAGGACAATTTGAACCGCAAGCACTGCAACAGTTTGAGCAGTTGTGGCAGTCCTATTCCGACACCGAAATCTGTAACACAGAAGAACTGGAGATAGCCTAATGAGTGATTTGGATAGCGCCGTGGATGCGGCGACCCTGGAAAAACCTAAGATGATGGACTATGCCCGACACATGCTGGTATGCGTGGGTCCACGCTGCACCGAAGACGGCGAGTCCCAGGAATTGTTTGAACTGTTAGGGGAAAAGTTCAAAGCAGCCGGTATCGATAAGGGCGATCTACGGGTAAAGCGTACCCGCACCCACTGCTTTGCCACCTGCAAGTCCGGCCCCATTATGTGTATCCAGCCCGACGGGATCTGGTATTACAACGTGACCGAAGCCAATCTGGACCGCATTATTAAGGAACACCTGGTGGGCGGCAAACCCGTGCAAGACTTGATTTATCATCGCGGCCCGGAATGCGCTTCCGCGTCATAAGCGCCAACAATCGTTGAAAGAATCGTCATCGTGTTATCGGGTCTAAGCATCAGCACTCTCTGCCTCTGTATACTGCTGGCCGTGGCATTGGACGGATTGTTGGGCGAACCGCGCCGGGCCCATCCTTTGGTGGGCTTTGGCCGCCTGGCACAGAAAACCGAAGCCTGGCTCAATAAAAACCGTAGCGAAAGCCGCCGGCGCGGTGCATTGGCGGTTTTGCTGTTGACCCTGGTTCCGGCGGTGATCATCGACTGGCTGTTGAGTTCCCCTTTTTCCCACTCCGCTGAAACCGCCCTGGCGGTTTTGTGCCTGTATTTGGCCTTGGGCAGTCGCAGCCTGGTGGAACATGCCCTGAACGTCAGCAAGGCCTTACAACAAGGTGAGTTGGAGCAAGCTCGTATACACACATCATTTCTCGTGAGCCGGGATACCGCCAATATGGACACAAAGGACATGGCTAAGGCCACCATTGAGTCCACCCTGGAAAACGGTAACGACGCCGTGTTCGCCCCGCTATTCTGGTTTATCTTGGCAGGTGCACCGGGCGTCGTGTTTTATCGGTTAAGCAATACCTTGGATGCCATGTGGGGCTATAAAACAGAACGCTTTCTCCATTTCGGTTGGGCCGCCGCGCGTTTGGATGATGTGCTCAACTTTATACCCGCCCGTCTTACCGCATTAAGTTATGCCATAGCAGGCAAGTTTGGCAATGCCCTGCACTGCTGGCGCCATCAATCACCCCAATGGAAAAGCCCGAATGCCGGTCCGGTGATGGCCGCAGGTGCCGGTGCCCTCGCATTGCAATTGGGTGGACCGGCCTATTACCACGGTCAGTTACAACAACGACCACAGCTGGGCAACGGTAACGAACCTCAGGCACAAGACATCAAGGCCGCCATCAATTTGTTTGCTCGAGCCTTGTTGATATGGTTGCTGCCGATACTGCTTCTCCTGGCGGCGATCTTGCTCTTTGGCTTATATTGGACGACCGCGGGAGGCAGTTTTGCTTGAGCACGGCGGCCGCCTACGGCAAGCAGCAAAACAATACGACATTGAATTGAGTCAATGGTTGGATTTATCCACCGGACTCAACCCCAATGCCTGGCCCGTACCCGCCATTGATTCACGCCACTGGGCCCGATTGCCCGAAGACGACGACGGCTTGGTTGCAGCCGCACAGTCCTATTATGGCTGCGAACAGGTATTACCGGTAGCCGGTACTCAAGCAGCCATTCAACTTTTACCGGCTCTGCGCTTGCGTTTCTCCGGCAGCTTAGCTGCAAACCAACAAAAAATCGGCCTAATCCATCCCAGCTATGCCGAACACGCTCATGTCTGGCACCAGGCCGGGTTTGAAGTCCTTGCCTTGAACTCTGAAGAGATTGCCGCGCAACTGCCTCAACTCAGTTGTCTCGTGTTGGTTAACCCCAACAACCCTACGGGCGAAACCGTTTCTCCACAACAATTGTTAGCGTGGCATGCACAATTGGCACAACAAGGCGGCTGGTTAGTAGTGGACGAAGCTTTCATGGATTGCACACCGGAACTTAGCCTGTGCGCCCACGCAAGTTTACCCGGTTTAATTGTTTTGCGATCTTTGGGCAAGTTTTTTGGCCTGGCCGGTGCCCGCGTGGGCTTTGTCATGGCGCAATATGAATTACTCCATACCCTGCAGGAAATGCTGGGCCCCTGGACCGTAAACGGCCCTGCCCGCCAAGTGGCTAAGCAAGCCTTGCTGGACACGGCATGGCATGACAGCACTCGCCAGACCTTGCCCATTCAATCGCAGCGTTTGCAAGGGTTGTTACAAAACGCACTGTTACTGAGTACGTCGTTACTGGATTCGCCGTTACACGATGTGTCACGGCAAAACGTGTTACACCCCACCAACGGTACGGCCCTGTTCCAATGGATCCGTACACCGCACGCAGAAACGGTACGGACGCAACTGGCGCAACAGGGAATCTGGATACGTTTGTTTGAACAACCGGCCAGTTTACGTTTTGGCTTACCCGCCAATGAAGCACAATGGATGCGACTGCAACGGGCTTTGCAATCTTTACTCTTATCCAGCCCACAGGCGGAGGCGGTGTAATGCCTAAACCATTACGAGGCAGCCTCATGATTCAGGGCACCACTTCAGATGCCGGTAAAAGCGCTGTCGTCACCGGTTTGTGCCGGGTACTGGCCCGGCGTGGCGTTAAAGTGGCACCCTTCAAGCCACAAAACATGGCTTTAAATTCCGCTGTGACTGTTGACGGCGGCGAAATCGGCCGCGCCCAGGCTCTGCAGGCCCAAGCGGCGGGTATTGCAGCGCACACGGATATGAACCCGGTATTGCTCAAACCTAACACCGATACGGGCTCCCAGGTTATTGTACAGGGACACGCGGTTGCCAATATGAATGCCCGTGATTATCACCGCTATAAACCCATAGCCATGCAGGCGGTATTACAGTCGTACCACCGCTTACAACAACAATACGATGTGATTTTGGTGGAAGGCGCAGGCAGCCCGGCGGAAATCAATTTACGCGCTAAAGATATCGCCAATATGGGCTTCGCCGAAGCCGTAAATTGTCCGGTATGGATTGTAGCCGATATTGACCGCGGTGGTGTCTTCGCCCAATTGGTAGGCACCCTGTCCTTGCTATCCGAAAAAGAACGCCGACGGGTTAAGGGGTTTGTGATCAATCGGTTTCGCGGTGACAGCACTTTGTTACAACCGGGCCTGGACTGGTTACACCATGAAACCGGCATACACACACAGGGGGTATTACCCTATTTACAGGATTTGCATCTGGAAGGCGAAGACAGCCTGTCCCGTCGTGACGGAGTCGCACAGGTATCCGATCCTTTGCGCGTCATTGTGCCCGCCTTACCCCGCTTGAGCAATCACACCGACTTTGATGCCTTGCGCCTGCATTCTCAAGTGGATCTGCGTTTTGTCGATGCCAAACAAAATATACCCGCCGCTGATTTAATTATATTACCCGGCAGTAAAAGCGTCGTCTCTGATTTAAACTGGCTGCGCCAACACGGTTGGGAGCAGGCTATTCATAAACATCTGCGTTATGGCGGAAAACTCATGGGGATCTGTGGCGGTTTTCAAATGCTGGGCCAGAGCATACTGGACCCTCATGGGGTGGAAAGCTCCCAAGCCTACGTCAAGGGCCTGGACCTGTTGCAATTGCAAACTGTGCTGACTCAGCAAAAACAATTACGTAATGTTACGGGATGGTTATCACTCAACAATGGCGCTGAAGACAATGTTGGCGCTGATAAAAATGGCGCTGAAAACACTGATGACAAGCAGTACCGAATTAAGGGTTATGAAATTCACGCAGGAGTCAGTAGCGGCGATGCCCTGCAAAAGCCTGTCGTGGTTTTGGATAACCGTGATGTTGGTGATTCGGCTCAGACCGACGGCGCCCGTTCCGATGACGACCGTATTCTCGGTACTTATCTGCATGGCGCATTCGATCATCCTCAAGCCTGCGCTGCCTTGCTGCAATGGGCCGGGTTACGCCTCGACCATAGCTGGGATTATGAAGCGCGGCGTGAACAGGACATTGACCGTTTGGCTAATGCGGTGGAACAACACTTGGACATGCAGGCGATTGAACAGTTGCTGCAATCCAGCAAACTGGAAATGGAAACCCAATTATGAAACCGGCATTCACACCCGCCATCAAACAGTTAGTCCTGGGTGGAATACGTTCCGGGAAAAGCCAGTTTGCTGAACTTCTGGTACAACAACAAGCACAACAATTGGGTTTGAGCGTTACTTATATTGCCACAGCCACCGCCTTAGACGATGAAATGGCGCAGCGAATTAAGACCCATCGGCAGCGACGCCCGCACGATTGGCGTTTAACAGAAGAACCTCTGTACTTAAGCGCTGCCCTGGAACAAAGTTGCCAGGCAGATCGCTGTGTTTTAGTGGACTGTTTAAGCCTTTGGCAGACCAACTTGTTATTAAAAAACAATGCGCAATTACATCAACAGGAAACAGAGTCCTTGCTGCAAGCCCTACCACAGCTGCCGGGTGCTATTGTTTTTGTCAGTACCGAATCGGGTTTGGGTTTGGTTCCCGATAATGTCTTGGCACGTCAGTACTGCGATACCATGGGGAAACTGCACCAGCAACTGGCCGCCCTGTGTGATGAGGTGGTGTTAACCGTAGCCGGTCTGCCCACATATTTAAAAAGAGCAATTTAACCGAAAGGATAGAAGTATGACTGCTGATTGGCTCAACGTACCCTGTGCAAGCGTAAACACAGAAATGCAAAACCTGGCCAGGGATCGGCAAGGCCGGCTTACCAAGCCTCCCGGTGCTCTTGGTCGTTTGGAAACCGTTGCTATCCAATTGGCAGGTCTACAGGGCCGGGAGTTACCGCAAATCGATACGGTACACATTACAGTGTTTGCCGGAGACCATGGTGTGGCTGCACAAGGGGTGTCGGCTTTTCCCCAGGCCGTCACTGCAGAAATGGTTCGCAACTTTGCCCGCGGTGGAGCTGCCATTAATGTATTGGCCAAAAGTATCGGTGCTTCTTTGCAAGTGATTAATCTGGGCACGGCGGTAGACCCCGGCGATCTACCCCTGGTACAACAGGCCCGATTGGGCCCCGGCACCCAAGACTTCACCCAGGAAGCTGCCATGAGCGAGCAACAATTATTCGCCGCTCTAAATACGGGACGACAGGCGGCAGAGAAAGCCGCTCTGGAAAAAACCCACTTGTTCATCGGCGGGGAAATGGGTATCGGCAACACCACCGCTGCCGCAGCCGTCGCTTGTGCTTTATTAAACCAGGACGCCGCTGAATTAGCCGGACCCGGCACCGGGCTGGATGATTCCGGTGTACAACATAAAATCAAAGTGATCAATCAAGCCTTACAATTACACCAATCGGCATTGAATGATCCCTTGCAAGTACTGCGCTGCCTGGGTGGGTTTGAAATCGCCGCCATGACCGGAGCGTTTATTTCCTGTGCCCACACCGGCACTCCCGTTCTGGTGGATGGTTTTATCAGCAGTGTTGCTGCATTGTTGGCCCAAGCCATTTGCCCCGGTGCGTCCCAATGGTTCCTCTATGCACACCGCTCCGCCGAGCCGGGCCATCGCCATATTGTGGAAGCCCTGGATGCCAAACCCTTATTGGATATGGGCATGCGCCTGGGGGAAGGCAGCGGTGCTGCTACGGCCGTGCCTTTGCTGCGTCTGGCCTGTGCCTTACACGCCAATATGGCTACTTTCGCTGAGGCCGGGGTATCGGAAAAAGAGAATTAAAAAGAATGAATAATGTGACTCAGTTACACCCAACAACCGATACCGAAACCATTATTGATCTCATGCGTCACGGTGAGCCCGAAGGTGGAGCCTGTTTTCGGGGCAGTAGTGATGACCCTCTGACACCACGCGGATGGGAGCAAATGCATCGCCGATTGACTCAAGTGGCCAACTCACCCTGGCAACGGGTCATTAGTTCACCCTTACGTCGTTGCGCCGGATTTGCCAATGAGTTGACTCAATCGCTGCGTTTGCCACTCAGTCTGGAACCGGATTTGAGGGAAATGCACTTCGGTTCCTGGGAGGGACAAACCACGGAGCAAGTTTTCCATAGTGATCCCGAATCACTGAAAAACTTTTGGACGGACCCGGTGAAACATCCACCCCCAGGTGGTGAGGATTACGCCCATTTTCAACAGCGCGTACTCACATCCTGGCGTTCCATGTGTGAACAGTTTTCCGGAGAACATTTGCTGGTCATTTGTCACGCCGGTACCATCCGCGCCATACTCGGTGATGTTTTAGGGATAGACTGGCAACAAGGTTACAATATTGACCTGCCCTTCGCCGGTATCAGTCGCATCAAACACATCCAAACCGCCGACGGCTATCGAGACGCTCAACTGGTGTTATGCTGACGCGTATGTACACGGTGCACGTCTAAGCTCATGCGCTCCTTTCTGGTTGCTCTGCAGTTTCTTACCCGTTTGCCCGTACCCGTTAAGGGCAATATAGAAGAACGACACATCAGAGGCTCTTTACCCTACTACCCCTTGGTAGGTTTGATACTGGGCGTCTGCCTACTGCCTTTATATGCGTTGTTTTCTGCGTTGGAAACCGATTACAACCTTAGTGCGGCTATGGTACTGACAGCTTGGGTATTCCTCAGCGGAGCCTTGCACCTGGACGGTCTGGCTGACAGCGCCGATGCCTGGATCGGCGGTCTGGGTGACAAGCAACGCACACTGGACATTATGAAAGATCCCACCTGTGGCCCTGCCGCTGTGATTGCTCTGGTATTGGTACTATTGCTCAAATTTTCCGCCCTGCAAATTCTGCTGGCCAAAGACCTGTGGCTGTGGCTGCTGTTCACCCCCATGCTGGCCCGTGCCTGCATACCAGTTCTGTTCCTCACCACGCCTTATGCCCGTTCGTCCGGTTTGGGACACGCACTTACCGACCCCTCCCCGCTGCCCAATTGGAGTGTTGTCATAGCTGTCCTGGCTTTGCTTATAGTCACCACATTAGGTACCGGCGTTGTCGCGATCTTTGTCACTACCCTGGTGTTTTTGTTATTGCGTTTTCTCATGCTGCAACGCATCCACGGAAGCACCGGCGATACCGCAGGTGCGTTAATTGAATGGGTTGAGGCCAGTGTATTGATTGCGGTTGCTGCGTTTTAGCCGGCGCTTAACACAGGGGTATGTTATTGCGTCCTAGGCCTCTTCGATTTGTAAATACCGTTTTCGAAGGGGACCCTTGTTTTGGGTAACGGCCTTCACCGGCGTGGAAAACATGGAACGTTTTGACTTTTCCATGACACGAAGACGGTATCGATTGGCTTCGTTCGGAAAGGTAAAATTAATCACATCATTAACTCCAATTTTGATGTTTTGTAACAGCCCGGTGGTGTAGGGCTCTCCAATTTCCAGTGAATCCAAGACCCGGCATTTATTGTCTAATAAATAGACATGCACCTGTTCTTCATGAGGTAACTCATCCGTCAACAGTAATAAGTAGCGATCGTTTTCCGTTTGGAACTGGGCTTCCAAAGCAACCCCTTCCAAGATTAATTGACAATCCTGCCCCTGAAAGTTGAGTTTGGAACAGGTTTCCTCTCCGCCGAACATGGGGGTTATGGAAAAATTTTCTATTTTTTTCATTTGTTTACCTACACAACGATTACTGAAGATTAACCCTATAGAACCTGACTCAAAATATAGCAGCCTAATGACTTCTTACCATAGGTTTAACCGCAACAACTTTATTCATGAAGCACTTTTGCCCATATGGATGCCAAATGGATGCCAAATGGACACCTGCAACAAACCTTAGGATGCCGAAAATGTGCTTATTTCACAGCAACCTAGAAAAAGTTGTGCTAACGTATTCCAATGACTTTTTTGTTTATATTGGTTTTTGCAGGAATCGGCGCCGTTACCGCCAAAATTTCCGGCCTGTTGTTGGGAGCTCTATGCGGTTATTTGTTGAGCAGCGTCATTAAACTGCGTTCGGAATTAAACGACGTAAAACGTACCGTTCAATACCTGTCTGCGCGTGACAAACTACAACCCCGCCAGGAAGCAGAGCAACCACAACGTGCTCCGCCCCCGGTGTCTCTTGCCACCAACTTTTCCATGTCCGATACGGTCAAAGCCGAAAGGGAAGCGGTAAAACCGGCTGCACCCGTATCAGCGCAACCCAAACCATCCACAGCACCCGTAACAGCTTCATCATCGACACCAACCCCTGCCACTGCTCCAAAACCGGATTCGGTTCCCGGCCTACCGCCTACGCGAGGCCCCTCGGACACATATGCGAAACCGGAACCCACTCCGCTCATTGTGCAATGGATCACCGATTATTTTACCGGCGGTAACACGCTGGTTCGCGTGGGCGTTGTAATATTGTTTTTCGGCCTGGTATTTTTGGTCAAATACGCAGCAGAACAAGGTTTTGTCCCCATTGAACTGCGTATGGCAGCCGTAGCGTTGGGTGGATTGGCCTTGTTAGTGGTAGGTTGGCGCACCCGCTTGAAAAATGCCGGCTTTTCTCTGGCTTTACAAGGCGGCGGGGTAGCGGTGATTTATCTCACCAGTTTTGCCGCCATGCGACTGTACGATTTAATCCCGCCGGGGATGGCTTTTACCCTTTTATTGATTACCTGTGCCTTATCAGCCGCTTTGGCGGTTTTACAGGATTCAAAGGCCTTGGCCCTATTGGGTTTCTCCGGAGGCTTCGTTGCGCCGGTACTGACGTCCAGCGGTGGCGGCAGCCACGTCATGTTGTTTAGCTACTTTGCACTGTTGAATACCGGCATACTGGCCATCGCCTGGTATAAATCCTGGCGCGCATTGAACTTGGTGGGATTTGTTTTTACCTTTGTTATTGGTACGACCTGGGGGGTATTCCGCTACCAACACTCGCTGTTTGCCAGTACCGAACCTTTTCTGGTGTTGTTCTTCGTTTTCTATGTAGCGATCTCTGTGCTGTTTGCCTTGCGCCAGCCGGTAAATCTGCGCGGTTATGTGGACGGCACTCTGGTCTTCGGTACACCGGTTATTGTCTTTGGTCTGCAATACGCCCTGGTACGACAGATTGAATTCGGCTTGGCTTACAGCGCCATTGCGGCCTGTGTATTTTATGTATTTCTGGCCTATGGACTGTTTAAGTATATTGCCAAAACCAATAGCAAAGACGGTATACGACTACTGTGTGAATCCTTCCTGGCCATTGGTGTGGTATTTGGAACCGTGGCAATACCGCTGGCCCTGGATGACCAGTGGACCTCAGCCACCTGGGCACTGGAAGGGGTTGCCCTTATTTACATCGCTATTAAACAAGGGCGGGTATTACCTTATTTTTCCGGCTTGTTGTTGCAGCTGGGTGCCGCCTGGTTTGTATTGAAACAAATCAGCAAGGCCTATCATGAGAGCCACCTGGTGTTATTGAACAGCCCTTATGTGAGCGGACTGTTAATGGCGTTGGCAGGTTGTCTCAGCGCGTATTTGATTTTTAAAAACCACAGCCGCATTCGATACTATATGGAACATACGGATCGTATCGCCCTGGCCTGGGGCTTGTTGTGGTGGCTTTTCTCCGGCTTGTTTGAGATACACGGTCATACACCGATAAAGGATGCGGCGGCCTGGCTGTTGTTGTTTGGCAGTGTGACTGCTCTGTTGGTCTACGCCATCGGTAGTCGTTACCGCTGGCAAGACATGCAACGCCTGCACCATATTATATTGCTCTTTTTAGGTGTAGGCGCAATCTACGCCGTGGATGATGGTAGAGCCTTCGAGCAATGGAATCTACCGGCCTGGTTGGGAACACTAACGGTTTTTTATTGGCTGTTAAAACGCAATGACTACCCCGAGTTATCACCTCCGGGTATACTGCACCATGTCAGCGGCGCGGCACTGATACTGTTGCTCTCGTGCTTAGAGTCCCATTGGTGGATCAAACAATTCGTACCCATGTACAGCAGCTGGCCTGATACGGTAATCTTACTGATCCCTGCCCTGGCTCTGGTCACTATACTAAAAGCTCGCAACGGCAACCGTTGGCCCTTTGCTCAACACCGTCAAACCTACTTCCAGTTCGTATGCAGCCCACTGGCCGTTTACGTGTTTGTATTTATTTTTCTGGCATCCATCAGCCATAATGGCAATGCTGCCCCATTGGATTATTTTCCCTTCCTCAACCCTTTGGATCTGAGTTTTATGTTTGGCTATCTGTGTCTGGGCTTCTGGGGACTTACTTATATAAAACACGAGCGAAAACGGCTGTCGACTGCATGGCCAACACCGGTTGTGGTCAGCAGTGCTATGGCGGCGCTGGCCTTTATCCTGATTAACAGTGCACTATTGCGAACCATACACCATTGGTCCGGCATGCCATTTAACCCCGATGGCATAATGCGTTCGGACTTGGCACAAATGTCTTTATCCATACTCTGGGCCGTAGTCGCTGTCAGCTTAATGGTTTTAGCGAATCGCAAGCAATGGCGAATTGTCTGGATGACCGGTGCCGGTTTGATCGCCGTGGTGGTACTCAAGTTGTTTGTTCTGGATCTTGCCAATGTCGGAACCGTGGAACGCATTGTCTCATTTATCGGTGTTGGGCTTTTGATGCTGGGCGTAGGTTATTTTGCCGCCTTACCACCAAAGAAAACAGTCCCACGATCGGAATCAGCCACTCAAGGTACTTTATGAACACACTACGATTATTGTTTCTAACCGCCGCGTCTATACCCTTCATGGGCAACAGCTATGCTGAGGAACTTAGTAAAAACGATTTCGCATACGGGATACAGGTCCCGCTGAATGCACGACAGGTATACGAGTTTACCGTAAACAACGCGATTTATAGCCATATCCAAAACCGGGATTTAAAGGACCTTCGGGTTTTCGATCCTATTGGCGGTATGGTTCCCTTGAGCATTAAGCATAATCCGACGCCGGTTGTGGCACAAGCTTATGAAACGAGTCATGTTTTACACTTTTTTCCCGTGTTTGAATCGGCCGATGGGCCGGCGGATAATTTGAACCTTTATTTTAAACGCGACAATACAGGCACTATCGTCAGCATCAATAATATCGAATCCAAAAACAAACTACCGGCCCCCTACTACATTGTGGACCAGAGTAAACTGGGACGAAGCGGTGGAATCTTATCTCATTCCTTAATGCTGAACTGGAACACGGATGAAGTACCCAAAACGGTGGTCACCGTTGAAACCAGCAAAAATCTGACTAACTGGCGTACTGTCGGTTCCGCTGCACTGTTTCACTTGGAGCACAATCAACAAACCCTGCAACAAAAAATTGTTGATGTCAGCGGTTTACAACGATACATAAAGATTCATTTTGATCAGGACAAGGTTCGATTACTGCAATTAAATAAAAATGCCAAAAAGTCCGTCAAGACTGCAGATACAGTTCAATCCCAGACACTCCGACTGATTCAATCCGGTGACAACAACTATATTTACCAATTGGGGGGGTACTTTCCAACCCAATCCCTTAAATTGTTACCGGGTGATTCCAATGCAATCTATAAAATCAGTGTATACAGTGGATCTGACCCGAATACCATTAATCATTTACACCACCGCGGCACCATATACCGGCTTGCCGTTGCCGATAAAACCGTCACCTCCCCCGATATACCACTGAACAGTACCGCACCCTATTGGAAAATAAACATCGAAGAGCGCAATCAAACTGTCAATCAAGCACCCACACTGGAAATTACTTACAAACCTCATGTTGTGCGACTGTTAAGCAGTGAAACGGGAGTTTATACCATCGCCTTTGGCCGCGCGGGCTCCATTGTATCGCCCCCCCGCATACCGGAACAAATTGAAAATGGCCATGATCTAACCGTAACGCCTTTAACATTGAACGCCCCTGAGGCCTTGGGTGGTGATGGTAAACTGGAAACACCACCGCCGCCGAAGAGCTACAAAAAAGTGATATTATGGGGCATTCTGGTGGTGGTGTTACTGGTTATGGGATTTATGGTGACTCGCTTAATGAAACAGATGAATTCATCGAGTGATTAGGCAATGACATTCTTAACCACCCTAATGAAACACCGCATAATGCTAATGAAAACCGCGTAGAATTGAGCCATTAATGCTGTAGATACCCGAAGATTCTCCCAGAGTGGACTAACCCTCTTGACTATTTATAAAGGATTCTAAGCTGTGTTTTTTGTCCCATTTCACTTCCACCTGCCTACGTAACAAACCAAAGAAATAGCCACCCACGCGTGCAAACCCTTTTCTGATATTGCCTTTATCGTCCATGACTTTTATTCTAAAAATATACTGACTACCGCTGGTAGTGAAATAGGAAAAAGGCCCGGCGTTCTTCAATCGAAGTTTGCACCGAAGTATTTTGTAGTTTCTGCCGTCGGCCCATTGTTTAAGACGTCGCTTAGCCCAAGCCACATGAAAATAAACGATTGCGACGACGAAAAAAGCATAGGGAATAATGGACAGTACATCCATACTCTGTGACTTCACCCTTTCCAGTTACTTTATTTTTTTGCTCTGCCCGCTTCCAAAATCGGTAAATTCGCTTCCGTTGGAATATAAATTCTTTCGCCATTGCCGTCCTGCAAACCTTTAATCCAAATATAGCGCAGGTATTGCTCGTTATTTTTAAGGGATTCTCCAATGATTTTGTTGGCTTCTGCAGCGGCTTTGGCTCTTTCCACATCGGCTTTACCTTCGGCCTGGGCTTTGACAATTTGGGCTTTTCCCTGAGCCTCGGCCAGCGTCACTTTGGCTTTGGCTTGCAGCAATGCCGCTGCTTCCCGGGCTTTGGCATCTTCGATGAGTATTTTCTTGCTCCATTCCGCTTCTTTCAACGACGCAATACCATCCATTTCCTTTTTGTATACCTTGTATTTTGGCCATGCCCACAAAGCCAAACCGAGAAACAAAATAAACATAGCAAACAACGCAAATAAAGTACCAATGGCAAGAGTTTGTTTGTTGTACATTTGATTTCCTTATGCCGGACAGATAGAGAAGAATTGTGACTCAAACATAGGGTATATGGACCAAAACCGACTCTTAAAACCTTAGACAGCGAGGAAAATATGTCAAGCAATCAACAAGTTTTAAACACTTTTGCACTGGCGGATAGCGTCGTATATTGAAACCACAACTGGTCAAATATTACCCGATATGCACTTGACTCTAATTACTATTTGCATCTCCAATGGCTTCAGCTCAATGACACTTCTACTCCTACGATACGTAGGAGATTTTGGATTAATGCAGCTGATGTCAAGGTCCATTGACCCGGAGGCATTGTTTTCGTTATGCTACTGGTGTTCGACATGAAGAGAAATGCTTGGCTTCATGGCTTGACAGACAATGCTCCAAAAACGAATGTAGTGATCTAACCGCAGTTCGCTCTCCCCGGTACAGCAAATCTGCAACATCTTAGCCAGTCACAAGGAGTTCCCCATGCAGCACCCAGCAAAGATCGTAGTCAGCAAGTTTTCTTTGATTTTGAGCCTGTTGATCATAACAGCTTACAGCCAAAACCTATGGGCCCACGCCCGTTGGAAACTGGATGGTGTTATCCCACCACGCACTAACAGCGATGGCTTAAAAACGGCTCCCTGTGGCGGCACCATGCGAACCAGTCCGGTTATTTTTGGAGTCGGTCAAACCATCACAGTGGAATGGGAGGAAACCATCAACCATGAAGGTTACTATAGGATTTCCCTTTCTCAAGCTAATGACGAGAATTTTCAACAAATTGGTCAAAACATTCCGGACACAACCAATACAGGGTTTTATCAACAGGACATCACCTTACCCAACACCACTTGTGATTGTACCTTGCAATTAATCCAGGTGATGGTAACCGCCTCCGGCAGTTCCAATTACTACTCGTGCAGTGACATTCACATTAGCACAGACACAGGTGCAGCACCCGCCGCAGCCATGGTGTTGACCGCCACAGCTTATAATTCCGCCGTTAATTTAAGCTGGGACAACCCCAGCGACGACTTCTATAAAGCCGTGGTTTTACAAGACACCGCCGCCATAAGCACTGTGCCCACTGACGGCAGCGATTATCGCAGCGGTGACACGGTGGGTACGGCAGACGTTGTGTACGCAGGCCCGGCCAACAGCGTGAATATAACATCTCTAAACAACAATACTTTGTACCACTACCAAGTATTCATCCAGAACCCACGCAAGAACTTCTCCAGCGGGACAGGGGCAGAGGCAACACCGCAGGCTGCTTTGGATGTACCGGCGGACCCCAATCCAGGTAGTACCGCATCCAGCAGTGACGGTGGCGGCGGACATGCCGTCATTCTTTGCATACTGTGCCTGCTAGGGTTTTTCAGGCAGTCACTGCCGCAGGAAATACAAACATAAAATTTGCGAGGCCGATTTTAAGAGTCAAAAAAGAATTTGTCTGCGCCAAAGGCGGGTTTTAAATCATCAAGCCAAGTGGCACTTTCGTCGTATTGTGCAAAAAAGGGTTTTTGCACCCAGTCCGGATCACGACCTTGTATCATACGACAAGCAAACACTTTCTCACCCTGTAATTCTGTCACACCCTGAATCTCCACTTTTCCGGGTGTGGCACTCATGGAGGGCCCCCTGACAGTACGCGACAGCCCGGACACCTTTTTTAAAGCCTCGCGGTAAATATTCCAGGCCCGATGTAGGGGTACCTGAAAATATTCTTTGGCTCCTGTGTCCCTTTCCACAAACATATAGTACGGAATGATGCCCAAGCGTGTTTGCATTTGCCACATTTTTGCCCAAACCTCCGCATCATCGTTGATGTGCTTAATGAGCGGCGATTGACTGCGAAGTACGGCACCGGTGGCACGCAGTCGTCGAATCGCTTCTATGGCCATGGGCGTTTCCATTTCCCGCCAGTGATTAAAGTGAGTCATGATAGCCACGTGTTTACCGGCTGCCACCAATCTTCGGAACACATCCAAAAGTTCGTCCGCATCGTTGTCAGACACAAATCGATGCGGCCAAAACGAAATGGCTTTGGTACCGATGCGTATATTTTGAATATGTTCAAAATCTTTTTCTAATAAGGGTAATAGGTAGTCCTGTAAATGGGAGGTCTTCATAACCATGGGATCACCACCCGTAATCAACAGATCACTCACTTCTTTGTTCACACGCAAGTATTGATGCAGACGCGAAGTTTCGTTACTGGCAAAGCGCAATTCTTTATCACCCACGAACTGTGCCCAGCGAAAGCAAAAGCTGCAATAGCTGTGGCAGGTTTGTCCCTGGCTGGGAAAGAACAAAACGGTTTCGCGGTATTTATGTTGCATTCCCGCGATGGGTTGATTATTGATGATGGGAACATTCAGATTTTGTTGTCCTCCGGGATGAGGATTCAATTTGGCACGAATGTCCTTGGCTAAGCCGTTAATTTTCTCCTTGCCGGCATTAGCACGCAGCGCTTGTGCCATGCGGTCAAAATCATGCGGTTCCAGCATACCGGGCTGAGGAAAAGTTAGTTGAAATAGGGGATCGTGAGGAATATTGGCCCAATTGATCAATTCGTCAATAACATACTGATTTACTCGAAACGGTAGTACATTGGCCACCACTTTCATGTCAAATCTTTGTTTTTCGGACAGGCGCTGCAATTGAGAGATTTGTCCCAACTGACGTTCCGTAAAAACCTTAAAAGATTGAGTTTCATTAAATAAATCCTGATATTGTTCTCGTTTTCTATAAAATTGTAATATTTTGCTCATGTCTCTCTATTTCAGTTAATTTGTTATCTCAAGGCTTTGAGACAGTCACTGCAGAGTTTCTTTAAGGTGTGCAAAACCTTTGAGTGATTCCATGGAATCAACTCCGGCACACGGCAGTAAGAGTCACTCGGTGTTGCGATCCACTACTGTTTCTGTTACCGGTATGTTTTGCCGGTTTTAGTGGTACTTTTTTGTGGTACGTTTAGTGGTGCGTTTAGTGGTGCGTTTAGTGGTACGTTTAGCGTAATAGCGCAATGATTGAACGCTATTGTTTAGACGCGATGGGTATTCCACACGGATCGTGTTGCTTACCCTTCGCTTGGCAATCACGTAGGCGAAAAGCGTGTAATAATTAGAGTCACGTGACTAAAGACGGCTAATTGTAGTTTTTTCAACAGGGAATTGCCAGCCGATGTGCTGTTGAAAGACAAAATATGGCAATTTTCTCGGTATTTTTCCCCATTTTTACAAAGTGGACGCAAATGTACCGGCTTAGGCACATCCTCTTTCGGCCAACCACAGCGAAAAGACGTTCAAATGGTAGGTATTCAGGCGGATTTTTTTGTTGCCACGGACAATAGACTTTTGTAAATCTCTTGCATAGATCCAGGACGGTTTTCCGGCGTCTTTTCCAGCATATTTAATATGACTCGTTCCACCGCTTTAGGTAATAGTTTGTTGTGTTTTTTGGGAGGAAGCGGCTCGGCGGTAAGATGTTGCGCAATGACACTTTGCATATCACCATAAAATGGCATAACACCGCTGAACATAACATACATCGTAACACCAAAAGCATAAATATCCGTGCGATAATCCACTTCTTTTCCGGAAGCCTGCTCCGGACTCATATATGCAGGCGACCCCATGATTGTACCTACCTGGGTTAGGCCGGATGAATGGGTATAGCGCGCCAATCCAAAATCCATAATCTTGACTTTGTTTTCCGGTGTAAGCATTACATTCTCCGGTTTAAAATCGCGGTGTACAACACCTTGGCTGTGCGCATACTCCAAAGCCTGACTGATTTGTTTGGCGACATCCAATGCAAATTTAAATTCCAATGGTTTACCCGGAGTAAACCGTTTGGCCAACTCGTCACCTTCAACAAATTCCATTACTATCCAAGTATTTTCCGCATCCTCCACCAAGTCATATACCTGAACGATATTTGGATGACTCAATTTTGCCAAAGCTTTGGCTTCCTGCTTAAACCGACCAATGAATTGTTCGTCATCACACAATTGCGGAGATAATTGCTTTATCGCGACATTACGATCCAACACTGTGTCATAAGCTAAGTACACATACCCCATTGCGCCTTTTCCTAGAAGCTTATTGACCCGATAACGGGTAGACAGGCTCGAACTGTCGCTATGTGGCTCTGTCTCCGGGCTTACGTATGCCGTGTTTTGCAACTGTTGCTCCGAAACGCCGTTTACTTTAGTTTCAGAAGTTAGGAGTCCTGTGGTCTCAGCACTTTCCGATTTCAATGCCAGTAATTTACCTTGTAAGCGCTGTATTTGTTCTGGCAAAGTGCAAAACTCCAAAGCACTTTGGTACAACAACACACTTTCTTTAGATTGTCGTCCCAACCGCTCATCCGCCTCCCGCTCTTTTTCTGCAGCAATACCTGTGGCAGCTTGAACCGCATTAGGAATATGCAAGCAAAGCAATGCAATGACTAATAAAGCAGAACCTGACCACAAAATGGTCTGCACAGTGGCCTTGCGTTCGTCAGATTGATGCTCTGCTGTGGTACTGCTACCCTGCATACGATCAAAGAAATTGGAAATACGCGAAATTGCGCCTCGAGGTTGCTCTGGGGGCGACACCGTATTCCACGCGCTTGTAATTATATTAGGAACCAAAGCAGGCATGATGAGCATTATGGCCAGCAGTGAAATTTGTGCGGACCGAGCCGTTTTCAACCACAGTAAAGCCACTTGTGGTTTTTGCACCATGAGCGGAGCATGACGTAATGCCTCTTTACCCGACTCTATTATTTTGGTGGAAGTCTGAAATATTGTGGTCACAGACATGATTAATCGATTTTATTCCTTAAACCCTCCAGCTATATCGACAATAAACACTCAAGCTTTAAAAATATCCGACCGCCATAATCAGCATGTTTTCAATCTCGATTACAATGACTTAATTAATTTTATTAATGTTATTTATAGACTATACTCTGAGCTACGACACCTGCACTTTACATGACAAGTTTAAAACTCTGTATAATTCGCCTGTTTTCTTAACCGAGGTATCCAAAACATGAGCACGGCACAAATAGACTGGCATTTAATGGCTGAAAAATTCGATTTGTGGATACCTCACATCGAACCAGTGGGTAATGCCGTGTTGGCGCAGTTGGATGCCCAGCCGGGGGATAATATATTGGATGTCGCCTCCGGAACCGGCGAACCGGCGCTCACCCTGGCCCGGCAAACCGCCGGAAGCGTTACCATTACAGGAACCGATTCGGCAGCCGGCATGGTCGGAGTGGCTCAGGGTAAAGTAGAAAAAGAGGGTTTGAAAAACATTAGTTTTCAAACTATGCCCGCTGAAGCACTCACATTCGAAAATGAATCTTTTGATCGCGTCTTATGTCGTTTTGGCGTTATGTTATTTCAAGACCCGCTGCAAGGATTGCGAGAAATACATCGAGTGCTAAAACCACAGGGCACTGCTGCTCTAACCGTATGGAGTACTCCCGAAACCATGCTGACCATGTATTGGATTTACTCCGTTTTCAAGAATCGCATTGCCACCGAATTTCATCCCCCACTGGATAAGGTCACTTCACTGGGAGTACCCGGCGCCATGGAAAATCTTTTGGTGGAAGCGGGATTCAAGGATTTCACCATTGAGAAAAGGGAGTTTAACTATAATTTCGAATCCTTTGACGCCTATTGGGATACAGTCGAAGCTTCAGAGATTCTCAAAGTCCAATATGACGCCCTGCCCGATGACCAAAGAGGAGAAATTCGGGATGAGATGGCGCAGTTTGCTCGGGATTTTATCAAGGAAGGTCGTTTGCTTATGCCGCATCAGTATTTACTGGTGACAGCCAAGAAATCTTAGCCGCCAAACGCCAATCAACGCACAACCAAACCCAAAGATATATGGGTTGTATCGAAGTTGAAAAAGGGATCGGTAGACTCATTGACCAAGCGGGCACAAACCACAATCAGTGATGATCGCGGACTGACAGCATAGACAAACTCTGCACTGGCTTTACGCTGACGGTCACTCCTGGCGGACAGACTGTCTATAGAGGAAAATTCGCTTTCTCTGGCGCTGAACTCCAACTTTAATCGGCTTTTTTTACCTATGGTTGGATGAAAGGACAACAACAACTTGTTGCGCGTGGGTGATGCGTTTACTGTAGTACTGTTAAGTCGTTCGTTTTCCTCGACCTCATAAGCGGCGCGCCAATTTTGATTGTAGTGCATAAACAAATTGAGCTTTTGTGAATTGCCTTTTAAATATGAATAGTTAGTCTGTAAGGGCTTAACCTTAACGTAGCTCATGCTTAATCCCGCTGATGTACTTGAAACAATAGTGGTCGCACCGGCTCTTACGCTGTAACGGTCGGTAAAAGTATCACCTCCCAGGTAGTCCCGCTTCAGATCCAAAGAACTATGGTATTGAAATGATTTGGTTTGCCCCGAATAAGCTAGTTCGGCGCTGCCATCGTCATAATCATATGCCTCCATATCTCTATAGCGATGCAATAAATAACGAAAATTGGCCCCTAACCCCCACCGTGACTGTAAACCGACACTTCCTGACAAGGAAAAGTAGTGATCTTTGGATTCGCTGCTCGCCACCACGTCTTCGTTGGCAAAAGCCACATTATCGCTGTATCCATAGGAGAATATACTCATATGTGACAACGAAAAGGTTTCCGATATACCCAAACGATTTTGCAAACGGCGCAATAGTTCTTTTTGACTCACGCTATGGGCATAATTTTTTGCCAAAACCAATTGATCCAAAGCTGATTTTGTTTGCTGCAGTTTTTCCGCACTCAAGGCGCTATTATAGTGTGCCAGGAAACGCATCTCTTCCAGATTCAAGGCAAGCTGGAACGCATCATAGGCCTGTTGATAATTTTCCAGTTTGTAGTGGGTAACACCGAGGTTGTAAAACAGCCTTGAGTTATTCAACCCCATATCGCGTGCTTTCTCAAATGCTGTTTTTGCAGAGCTATAGTCCTTTACCTTAAAGAATTCCAATCCTTGACTAAAGACCTCTTCTGCCGCAGAACTGTATTTGGGATATACTGTAGAACGATCTTGAGCGTACAATAGGCCGGGCATACCGCAAAAGTGTATGCTAATGATAAAAAACAGTTGGGATATGCGTTTAATTCTCAGAGGACAGTCCACTTCTATTGCAGTACATTTATTATTTTCGTGATTCTCAACTAGCTATTCTTGCGGTGGTGGAACGGTACCCCCTGTTATGGGTGAAGTTATAAGAGCATCCTCTATTTGCCTTCCGGGTACAGCGCCTTTCAATTCACTGATGGTGGCCATTTCATCAATGGCCGAATGGGGTATTTCGATTTTAAATGAGTCACCGGGAATTTCCTCCAATCCGATAACCCGCATGGTGACGTCGTCCAAATCCGCAGCTAACAGTTGGCCACTGCATAACAGGGCTATCAGGGTCGCTGCCTTAAGCCACTCGGTGTATCTTCTATTTTGATTTACCATCTTCATTAACTCATTCTAACTGTCTTCATCTATCTGCAAATCCTATCAAATCCAGTAAGCCCGCTAAACATGCTTTTGCCAAGACCTTAACAGAACTTTACAAGATCTTGACCAGACCTCAACAAAGCCTCAGGTTGTCCTGGCTGCCAACTGAATATGGTACTCCTTTTTCGCATCCCGATGCTCAATTTTCAACACGACCACCTGAGGTTTTTGCGCCTTGGATACCAAAGGTAAAGTCAGAATATTTTCACCTTTCCTGAGTTTACCCACCCAGGCGATTTTAGTACCCGCCGGATAGCCTTTGAGTTGAACCGACTCTGGTACCAAAATGGAAAACCGAACCCCTTCCAAACCTTGCGCTGAATGCAGCAACAAATGTAAATCATTGTTATTCTTCGCTTCCTGTTTTGCCACTACTACAGGAGCATCAACCAATGTGTGCTGCAACAACCAAACACTCACCACGGCCAGCATAATTGTTGCCGCCAGGCCCACACCACCAAAGAACCAACGCGCATTCTGGCGGTGGTTCTGCAGGCGCTGACGTATAATGCGATCCTTCAAATGTTGCGGTGCGGCAACCGACGCCATTTCGCTGAGTCGCTGCACTAACATTTCTCTTTGAAACAGTTCCTGACGACAGCGAGTACAGGTACTCAAATGGAAATTAAGCAAAGTGGTTTGATTCGCTGACAATTGACTATCAATATGATCATCAAGCAAAGCGATTGCGTCCACGCATTGCATCATGCGTCCCCCTTGACTTTCCTGCCGTTAATTTTCATTGCCACTGGTTTCCTTGCGAAGATTTTTACCTCTATGAACCACTACACCTTTCAATTTACCCAGTAACTTGTCCCTGCCTCGGTGCAACCGAGACTTCAATGTACCGATAGAAATGCCGGTTATTTTTTCAATTTCTGCAAACGTGTAGCCTTCCATATCGTGCAACACTAAAATGTTCCTTTGTTCCTTACTCAAAAAACTTAATGCCATGGTCACTTTCTTTTGTTCCTGATCCGCCTGAAGAGCATCCTCCGGGCCAATATCGTCACAAGCAATGGAATCTACCCAATACTCCGTTTTTTCCTGTTCCGTATAGCTGATCAATGTCACCGGTGAACGCTGATCTTTGCGCCACTGGTCCACAAAGGTTCGGTACAGTATTCGCGCCAGCCAGGCTCTCGGATTTTCCACATGACCGAATGTCATTTTCTTCATGTTCAAATTCACGAACACATCCTGCACCAGGTCCTCGGCGCCTTCCTTGGAACCGGTTAACCGCAAGGCCAATGAGTACATATCGTTGATGTATGTCTCAACCAGTTGTTCAAACGTTAATGCCATATTATTCTTTTATCTTTTCATTCAAACCCGCTCGGCACCATTCCCCACCGGACGGGAAAATCGTCAGGCTACATTATTGGCACGATCCCACCAACCGCACCATCAGTTGGAACACTGGGAGATCCGCCCACATTACCCAGATAATAAAATGGTAGGCTTGAAGCGGAAACAGTATTCGCCCAAGAACAGTGGACAGCTCGCTCACTTCTGAAGCTTTCACACCGACATCGGATATACTGTATAAGAAGGTTTCGGCGCCGCTGGTCATAATCACAGACCGGCGTGCGGGCCCCCAATAATAGTATCTGTTGTCGTTGCAATAGATGCTATAGCCGGGTAACAAATTCACGTCAGGACCACAGTAATATTCTCTAACAAGGTCCGCGTGATCCACTTGACCCAATAGGGTAAATCCGTTTTGTGGTGATACGTTAAATGCCATTATTCCATTAAAAACCAATTGCGAATCCGAATAAGACACCGGTATTGCCAATAAATCCCGAGGTTTGTAGAAGTTGAAAGCCAAGTGGTTATATTGGGCTTCGCTCCATACCCAATTGGTATTTGATCCGGGAGTATATCTATGCAACAAGGCAGGATTGTCCATATCGGAAACATCAAACAATTGCAATTGCATTCCCGTGAGTCGAGTACCTTCTTGACCTCGCCCCGCGGTAATTAAATGATTTTCGTCGTAGGGATGGATGTAAGTACTCACACCGGGAATATGCAGCTCACCTCTTTTTTGCGGATTAGCCGGATCACTTAAGTCCAGGCTAAACAAGGGATCAATATTTCGGAAAGTCACTATGTAGCCTTTGTCGCCGATAAATCGGGAACTATGAATGGTCTCGCCCGGAGCCAATCCTCGCAACTCACCGTGTATGGTCATCGTTCCAGCCGTACCGGTGTTGGCTTGCGACAATACAAACACGTCATTTTGTTGCACTCGTTGCCATACACCGTCTTGTTGTATCCAATCATCCTCAGTTGTTGCAACTCTCAAATAGCCGTTGTGCTCACTGAAACTAAATTGGTTCAGGGTCACACCCGGCACCGTACCCATTGCGCTGAATTGGGGTTTTTGATCGGGCGATATACGAAACTTGTAGATAGCCGTTTGTGACTTAGTGTCATTGCCTTCCATCGGCCACCACCAGTTACGACTGCTGGCAGCCAGATACAAATGGTCGCTGCTGGCATAAGCTTGCCAGGAACTGTTTACGATGGCTGTGGCCCCTAAATTGCTGCCATCGGTATTGACACTGGCTACTATTTGTAAACCCAGGTTAGACTCCACACCAGGGTGTTGAATATCAGGACAGGACAAGAATGGGATTTCTTCGGTGATACCTGCCGCACTCACTCGGGTCGCTTTGGGAACTAACTCCGCGTCGCTCATATCTGCCACCAGAGTATCAATATGGGCAGCCAAATCCATTTTGGCTTGAACTACCTTTTCATTCGCTTCTATTTCCGCCACCGTTAAATTGGGATCACTGCATTGCAATTGTCTGACGTTATCCCAAAAGGCTTGCCGTAGCGTCCAGAAACCGGGGTCGTTATAAAGAGCTTGTGGACTGATGTATTCTCGCAAGACCAAATGTAGCCTTTCGTCAATGCGTCTCCCGGTTTGCAGATAGGCAGCAACATTAATGTGTTCGATCAATGTTGGGTTTTCCGGTGTACTGACATCGAAAAACAGAATTGCAGTCTCATCCGGTACCATGGGTTGACGAATGGCAATGCCATCCGACGGAGATGGGGTTCCGATATAAAATGGCTGATCATTCATCCCTAAAACGATCGCTCGTTGGTTGGCCTTATCCAGGAATAAATGGGTACCATGTAAACCCAGGTCTACTTCTTTTAAAGTGCTCAACTCAGTCGGCGGAAATCCTTTAGCCACCACCAAGTGTCTCCCGGTTAACATATACATAAAACCGTTAGCGTCTGCTTTTACTATATCACTTTCGTTAACGCCAACCTCCTGGTTATTGGTATCGGAAACACCGTCAGGTGCCCGATCCGCTAAGGTTCCTCCTGCAGTTCCTCCAGTAACGGGAGAAGCTTCAGGAGCCCCAATCATCGGGTTCGCGATCATGTCGTAACAGTAAGATAAATGTCGATAGATAGTGGTATTGCGTTTTAAAATGGAACGAGAAACATAGGATTTGAGCGAATCACAATTTTCAGGTTGCTGAAGAGCCAATATGGACATTGGCAATTTCGTCGGGTTTTTTGTACTTGTTTTAGAATCGTCACAGGACAACAGCAGCAATGCTGTGCCGGCCACAATACAAGCCGTGATACTGTTACGAATGGTTTTAGCTCTGGTTTGCCTGGTTTTTGCTCTAGGTATCATTGTGCCCCCCAATATTCCCATGTCCGGTCCCCTTGAATCAGTATATCAATAAGAACGAAAAATCCGTGAAAAAGGTTGCATCTTTTTTCAATTAGAGCCAAATTATATTTTCTATATATAACATAGACTTACATTTATTTCTCACAGCTGGATATAACTGTAATAGATCATTCAAACCCTCATCATACGGACTAACGATAAACCCTCAATACTTCCATAGCTGTGCCGATAGTGGTTAGTAATTCTTAATTTTGAGTGCCAAACCGGTCGATCATGAACAAACCTTTACTATTTTTAGTTCTATCGGGCTTGCTCAATACCAGTGCATTTGCTCAAACTTCACTGCAAAAACCACAGATTCTTTTAACGGACTCTACCCTAGCGAAAAACCAATGCATTGTGGAACAGGACTTTGCAGCCATTGGACCCGAAGATAAAGCTTTGTATGGATACAAAATTGTCATGGGTGACAAAACCCGGGGAGAGTGCGAACGGGCTTACGTGAACGCCGCTTTGTACCGTAAAGTTAATAATTCATACCAAAAACTGTGGGAACACGGCTATGTCGGACCGGCCCACTATGTATTCCTCAATCTCGTTGCCATACGTGATGACACGGTTCTGATCTATGATTACGCGGATGGTGGTAATGCCGGCCACTCCTACCAAGAAGCTTACGTCGTTTCAGATGCCGGTATGGTAGTGCGCATTGATGAAAGCGAAGTCAAGGTTTGGGTCAATTCACGTTTGCAAGACGGTCAACGGGTCATGTCCAACGGTGGCGGTATTTCCTACGACTCCGATGGCATCATTTTTAAAGCCAAGGTTTTCAACCAAGACGATAATATACGCCAACCAAGCGGTGGCGATTTGTTGGCGAGAATGCGCCTAGTAAAGTCCAGTTCCGGCTATCGTCTGGAGCTGCTCAATTCCTACAACACGGGCAAATCACAGGACTTGTATGAGCAAGGACTTAAGCAATATAAACGCAAACAATACCGAAAAGCCGTAAACTCGTTTAAGAAAGCCACCAAAGAAAATCCCAAGAACTGGAAAGCCTGGACCAATTTGGGAATGGCACTTCTCACACAAGGACAGTTTGTTAAAGCGGTGGACGCCTGCCGCAATGTTCTCAATAGTGATCGATCGGGCTCGGTGAACAAAGGTAACGCTGCGTACAATATGGGGCTGGCCTATGAAAAACTGGGCAATCTCACTGAGGCGTTATTCTATTATGAAATGTCGCATAATTTTGTCAAAAGCAAACACCGCAGTGCGTCCATTGAAAAAGTAAAAGCCAAACTCGCCAGCAGCCGCTGAACAACGGTTTCCATTCCCCCTTTGAGAGCACGCCTCCAAATGGAGGCTAAAAAGCCGTTCTGTCATATTTTGTCACAATCTATCGCCCTATTGTCACTAACGATTTCGTGTGTCTCTATATTTCCTGTGTTTAATTACTGTTAAGCAACCGCTCTTTCTATTCACAGTAAAACAGGAGACACCATCATGAAACTTAAACCTTCAAGCATTTTGAAAGCAAGCGCTTTTACCGTTCTACCCTTAGTGCTGGCCATTGGGTGTGCCGGAAATGGTTCCAAGACCTCACTTTCCATGAAATCGGAAAACATCACTGCTGTTGAAACTACCCAACATGAAGACCTGGTGAGCACCGAAACCTCCACCGTTAATGATTTCTCAGACACGGTTGCCATCCCCCAGGTCGAGGAAACCATTATCAACGATGCCATTGTCAGCGATACCATTGTCAGCGATACCATTGTTAGCGCCGAGGAAACCATCGCAGACATTAGCTCAGAAACAGCAGAGGAATCCGGCTTAATGGAAGTCAAGCTGTCACAGCCGGAACGGATCTTAACGGAGACACCGGAAAAATCTCGATTTCATTTTGACGCCAATCAAACCGAAATATCCGCTGATGATCTGGAAATATTACAGCAACACGCCACTTATCTGATGAACAACCCCGGCTTACACTTGGTTCTGGAGGCTCACTCCGATGCCCAAGGATCTGCCGCTTATAATTACAAGCTCAGCGAAAAACGCGCTGAGAAAGTTGTCAACATTCTGTTGCAATACGGTGTCAGCAGCGATTTGATTACCGTAAACAATTATGGCGAATCCTTTCCATTGCACGAGGAAAATAATTGGAAAGAAAACCGTCGGGTGGAATTTAAATACGAAGAAGCAACAGTACCGTCCGATTTAGTTGTCAGCTCCTATTAGTCTCTACCTAGTGTTCCGCCCACTCGCGGCGACCTGAGTTCCGCCCGCTGTTACAGCGGGCGGAAACGCTTTTTCTCTGCTAGTGCTTTTCCCCAACCTGTTTTCCTAATACCCGCAGTAGATGGAGCGAACAATGCCACCTGAATGTTGGGTGAATCAGCCTCTTTTCTCCCATCCATATATTGTTTATTTATCTTTTTTTAGGCAATCTTCTTTGAACGGATCGTCCGGCGGATAATCGGTGTGGCGTAAATGAAAAACAACATTCATGGACATGAATACTATGGAATGGACCGGGTAAATGTTTGTTACCCTGACGTTGTCGTGGATCAAGGCGTGGCCTACGCAGCCGATGACAAGGGTCGCTTGCTTTCTTTTGAATACGGAATCTACGGGCTGGACCTAAATACCCGGTTGATCCATGGTCGAGCTTTACAACGACTTGGGGAACAGTTCTTGATCGGTTCCATCGGCGGAAGAATCATGCTCAGTGAATAGATCTATTACACGCAATTGAAAATCTATTAGACCCCCGACCAATGCCTGGGGGTTTCTGTTTTCAACAAGACTATGGCAACATCACGTTTGACTCAGCCACCCGTGTTAATCCCAGTATTTCAAACCGGCGGTGTTGCTCCGCCCCATTCTGATCCACAATAGTCAGTCGGTATTTACCCGGTGTTAGATCTACGGCCATCTGGTGAAACACTTGGGTTTCTCCCAGGTATTCTTCGTTGAGATGCCAATACAAGGTGGCTTCGGAGTCTTTGTGCTTGGCTTCCAGCAGAGTTTTTTCCCGGCGTTCACCCAAATCCACGGGAATGTAGATTTGGGCTCCGACTTGCGGGGATAGAATTTCAAAAGTATTGAATCCCGCACTTACCTGGCGACAGTCGGCCCGAAAATCCGGCAACGGTTTGTAATCCAGATGATGATGTTTATAGTAAAAGGCCTGCACCGGGGGTAATACAAACCAGTTACGATGTTGCATGTTGGCGGTGCTTTCACAACGACTGTGAACCTGCCATTGACCCTGAGTATCCAAGTGCACTCGCTTAAAGCGACGGCTCACTTGTTGAAACGGTGCCTCCACCGGTGCCCATTGGGCTTCTGTCTGGCAATGCCCATTGGACAATAAGCCGTCTTTTTTACACACGCTCACTTGCTTAAGCAAAGCCTCGGGTTTGCTAAACCAGGGCGTTTGCGGCAGGCTGTTAAACACATCAAATAATAAAGGTGCTGCAGCGCTTAACCCGGTCAACCCGGCCTTGCCTTCCCCGTCCGCATTACCCACCCAAACCCCAACGGTGTAGCGTTGGTTACTGCCGATGGCCCAGGCGTCGCGTAAACCGTAGCTGGTTCCGGTTTTCCAGGCAATTTTTTGCGAACTGGAAAAACTGCGCCAATTGTTTTCCTCACCGGGTCGGTTCACATCGTTAAGAGCCTGCAGGGTCAGCCAGGCGGCACCGGCTTGAATTTCCCAAGGATATTGACCCTGTGTGTTTTGACTCTGTAATACTTTTGCTTGCAAATAGTTGCGATCGTAGTGGCGTTGGTCTTGTCGGGCTATATAAGCCATATTGGCGTACATCTGGGTCAGTTCCCATAAAGACCCCTCGGCACCACCCAGTATAAGGGTAAGCCCATAACCGTCCGGCGAGCGAAACAAAGTACTCATGCCCATGCGTTGTAAAAAATCATAAAACTTACCGATACCGTGACGTTGCAACATTAACACGGCGGGAATATTTAGGGAGCGCGCCAGCGCTTCTTTGGCAGGCACCGCACCGCGATAACTGCGATCATAGTTCTCCGGGCGATAGCCATTAAAACGAGCCGGCACATCGGGAACTAAGGATGTGGATACGATTTCACCGCTTTGCAGCATGCCGGCAAACAACAGCGGTTTTAGAATACTACCGGTGCTGCGAGGACGATGGATTAAGTCCACCGCATGACCTTTGTGTTTTCCGCTGGCGGGACTGTTACCGGCATAAGCCACCACTTCAAAGGAGCGGTTATCCAAAACCAGTACGGCCGCGTTGTGAATGCCCTGCGGCGCCAACCATAAAGCATGATTGGCAACCAAGTCGTTCAAGCGGTTTTGACGCGCATAATTGACGGTTGTTCGAAACTGCGATGTGTTGGGATAACGGGTTTTTAAGGTGGCCAATAGATGCGGTGCCAAACGTGGCAAAGGCCGGGGTTTTTGTACCAGGGGTTCCGCCTGTGCCAACTGCAATTGCATTGCGTCCAAAACGCCATTTTCCTGCAGTCGCTGTAATAAACGGTTGCGTTTTTGGGTTAGTTCATTGCGATTACGACCGGGATGCATGCTGGCGGGGTTGTTCGGTAAAACCGCTAACATGGCACTTTCTGCCCAACTCAGTTGTTGCGCACTGCGACCGAAATAACGCCAGGCCGCCGCTTCCAATCCCACAATATTACCCCCGAAGGGCGCGTTCGCCGCATACAGGGCCAATATCTCATCTTTATCGTATGACCACTCCAACCGCGAGGCCAGCAGCATTTCCTTGATTTTTTCCAGCAGAGTTCGACGCGGGTTCTTACGCGCCAACCGAATCACTTGCATGGTTAAGGTACTGGCACCACTGACTACCCTGCCCTTGTTGATGTTTTGACGCATAGCCCTACCCAAGGCCAACAGATCCACTCCCCAGTGGGAGTCAAAACGTTTGTCTTCAAAAGTTAACAACGCAGTCTTAAACTTTTGCGGCACCCGTTCCGTAGCCGGAAAACGCCATTGCTGATCTGCAGCGATGGAAGCCCCCAGCAGTTTACCTTCGCGGCTCAAGAGCACGGGAGAAACCGGGTCGTTAAACAGACCCGGCGGTAAACTCATACGCAAGCTGAACCCGTAAGCAAGCACGCACGACAACAGCGCGATTGCTGCCAAGGCAGGCAGTGTCAATACCGCTGTCGCTATGCGTACTTTAGGTAGTTTCAGCACCATGGCTTACTCTTATACTCTTTTGGCTCTTGCGCTTTTGCTTAGCGAACCACTTCCACCCACTGCCCCTTGCTGCGGGCTTGTTTCTTGGCGTCGTACATGTCTTCCACCAATATGCCCGGTAGATAGTATTTACCCGCATAAGCCGCATTAAACACAATGGTGAATACCTTTTCTTCATTGTTTTCCAGGTTGAAAAAGGTATAGACGCGATCATCACGAATATCGCGATAATCCATCGCGCTATTGAGCAGCACCGCGTCGTCTTCGCCGGCGGACATGCGTTCGTTTTTAATCTCCCAACCGGCCGGCAGAATATGTGACAAGGCCAGATTATCCAGCTTATGGCCGGCGGTATTGGTGACCCGCACTTCTATGCGCGCATCTGTTCCCTGTTTCAGTTGCTCTACGCTCAGAGCATCGCCGTTAGCATCGGTGTATTTTACCTGCAAAGCCAAACTGCGCTCATAGGCCTGTTCCGATCCGGCTTTGGGAATCCCGCTCATGTTCAGCGTCACAAACAAGGGGCGTTGATTGGGATTGCTTAAGCTCAGTTCCGTACCGGCGGTGGCGACATTATCCAAAGCGTGTTTAAGCACGGGCTTATTCCATTGCAGGCTTTGTTCTTGATCGCCCCAACGCTGGGTCAAACTCAAAACCTTGGAATCGGCATTGGCACCAGAACTGGCATCAGCATTAGCACCAACGTAGCGACCAATGGATGACAAAGCATAAGCGACAGATTGGGTGCTATACCAATGATCCGAGGCCAGGGATTTGGATATTTCCCGAATCAGTTGTAACGCCGCTTCATCCCGCTGCATCAACACCAAGGTATTCAAGGCCACGGCTTTGTCTCGCATGGCGGAACCAAAACTGTGATTGGGGTAGGAATAGTCGCTGAACTCCAAACCCAAGCGGTTAATGAGTTCCTCTGCCGCTTGCGGTTGTCCGGACAGCATATACGCCGCACCCAGATACCAGCGAGAAGTATCATTTAAACCGCTGTGTTCCCGCAACCGATTCATAGCGCCCAATTCAGCGCGATTGGCCAATGCCAGGGTATACAAACGATACGCTTGATCCAAAGCCGATTGATCATCACCGCTGGTCCAGCCCGCGGCACGTTGGGCCTGATTCGCGTACCATTTTTCCAACATGTCTCCGGGCATAAAGTAGCCGCGTTTTTCCGCTTCTACCAGAAAATGTCCGGCATAGCTGTTGGACCAGGAACTGTAACGCCCGCCTCCCGGCCAGTAATAAAAACTGCCGTCTGCGTGTTGAAACCGTTGAATCTTGTCGATCGCCACATGAATATGGTTGTCCACTCTATGTTTTTCCTGCTCATCCAGGCGCACAATGTCTTTTAAATACAATTGCGGAAACACGGAGGACGTGGTTTGCTCCAGGCACCCGAAAGGGTAGCGCAGCAAATACTTTAAGCGACTGTCCAGATTCATGGACGGCAGTGAGGACACGTCCATGGATATTTCATTGGTGTTTTCCAAACCAAAAGGCACCACTTTATGAGTCCAACTTTCACCGGGTTTTAATTCCTTATGTACATGCTGGGTGGTGGGTGGGTTGGGCGCTCTGACGCTGAGATGGATCTGCGCTTCCGCTTTGTGTTTGCCACTTTGAGCCAACACGCTGATTTTTCCCTTACCGATCTTGGCACCGGCGTGTAACCGCAGAAACCCGATTTGATCACCGGTTTTGTTGAAGGACAAAGAAATCTTGTCCTCACCGTTCACGGAAAAATAGTCGTCGGTTTTGATCTGCACTTGCACTTGTTTTACCTCAGGATCACTGACAAACACAGAAACCGGTAAGGTAAAGTCCTCTTCAGCACCAATCACCCGTGGCGCCGTGGGCAATACCATGACCGGTTGGCGTACATATACGGATTTATCCACCAAACCGTAGCTGCTGTCATGGGCCGCGACCACCATCAATCGCACCGCACCAATGTATCCCGGCAATTTGATGGCATGATTGGCACTTTCTTTGGCCTTAAGCTGAAAGGGACCAAAAAACTGCACCACCGGTGGGAAACGACGTTTTTCTTTGGCCTCTTTATCAGCACCGTCCTCACCGCCGCCCAGGGCCAGCAATCGTTCCAAATCACCGCCATAGGCGTTTAAGACCTGGTCATACAAATCCCAAGTGGTAATTCCCAAGGCTTCTTTTTTATAAAAATGTTGGTGTAAATCGGGCGTTTTAAACGCGGTTAAACCCAACAAGCCCTCATCCACCATGGCCAGAGTGTAAGTCATGGGTCGACCTTTGGCTTCTGAGACAGACACATCCACCTGGGCATGGGGCGCCCATTCATCGGCGGCTTGTAGTTGTGGCTCTAAGCGAGTCTGCGGATCATTCACTTGGATCGGCACAACACCATAAAGGCGTATGGGCCGGTCGTTGTTTTTGTCCTGGTGCGGCTGAATCAAAGTAACACTCACATAGACATTGGGCGCCATCGCGGCGGTCACCGGTACTTCAAAACGATTTTTGTCTTTAGACAATTGCAACCAACGCTGTTGCAAAATATGGCTTCCCGTTTCCAGACTCAATAAGGCTCGCCCTTGCGTCGCCGGCGGCAAGTTAATTACGGCGGTTTCCCCTACCTGGTATTGTTGCTTCTCTACCGACAGATTGAGCACACTGGCACCGGGACCGGATTGTTCCTGGGCGCGCCCGGCCCATCCCGGCCAGTCGATATAGACGATTTTACCGGTGCAGTGTTTGCCGCCGGCCTTGGAACGATCAGCGGAACGATTGCTGGTACCAGCGCTGTCGTCCTTGTTACAGGCTCGCACCAGGTAACGGCCCCAGTCCGGGTATTTGATGTTCAGAGTCCACTGACCTTTACCGTCTTTATCGGTGCTGATACTGCCCTGTTGCAGACGTTGATGTTGACTGGCGCTGGCATATTGGGCCAGAGAATCTGCACCTTTTTCCCACCACCAGCGCCAATGGATTTTGTACAAAGAGACTTCCACATCTTTTACCGCCACAGGGTTGCCTTTGGCATCCAGGGTGGCGATTTCCACCGCATGATCCACATCCGTTAACAGCATGCCGCGGCTGGGATCTCCTTTGGGCAGTTTGACACCCACGTACTGATTAAAGGGATGATACGTAAAACGACTGGAACTGGTACTAAAAGCCCCGCTCTCTTCAAATACGCGGGTGTTAAAATAGGCATTCAACATTCCCGGCGCATCACTGCGGGTTTTGAGTTCTTTGTTAAAATTTAAATAGCCTTCTTGATCCAACACCCCTTCCAAAAAGCTCAATGTGCCTTCATTGAACTCGCGTACCGGATCGTCAAAATTGAAGTCTTGAAATCGTCCGAATCGAGTGGTGGTGGGCGCAAACCGAACCTCTATGTCCGCTTTGAGTCCGGCGGCCGTGGCACCGTGCAGCCATTGCGCAAATAGCTTCCCTTCGATGGCCCCGTCATTGCCCACCAAGGTTTCGGAAGGCATTTGCAGCTCCATTTTCAAACGATTAGGAACCACCGTTTCAATTTTCAGTTTCTTGGTAAATATGCGACCGCCCAATTTGGCTTGGGCTGTCCAATTGCCCGTAGGTGCCTGCGTGTCGGTTGTAAAACTAAAGCGATAAAACTTGCCGACTGGCGAAGCATTATTCAATTGCTTTACCAATTGGCCCTTGGGGTTAATAAGACTCAGGGATACCGGATGCTTTTCCGGCAAGAGTTTTTGTTTGTCTTCCAGCACGAAAGTGAGATGGACCTCGTCCCCCGGACGCCACACACCGCGCTCCCCATAGATAAAACCCTTAACGCCTTGTTGCAGTTTGTGACCACCCACATCAAAATGACTCACGGGTAAAGCCGACCCGCTGCTTAATTTGAGATAACCCACTTGATCGCCTTTTAGGGCTTTGGCGTAAAAAGGCGTAGCGCTGTTTGTTTTATTATCTTTAACGATAGCAAAACCATTGTCATCGCTGCGTTGCGAACGGATCTTGTTATTTTGGAAGTTATACAGTTCGATATTAACGCCGGACAGGGGTTTTGCTGTACGTAAATCCGTAGTCGTCAGGTGCATAACGCCGGATTTATCCCGCTTGGCGATGATACCAATATTGGATGCCATAAAATTGCGAGTCGCACTCACATTGTTGGCTAATTGGTAATAGGCATCTTTACAGGGATTGTGTCGGTCGCGCCAATCGTTTTGGGTATTCTGGCCAAAATAGGTTTCGGCAAATTCCCAATTGCTGGACTCTGCAACATTTAAGTCCTCGTAGTTGGTAAAATCCGCTTCTTTACGCACTACCTGATTGCTGTCTTCCTCGGGACAACTGTAAAGCGAATTACCGCGATTGATGGATAAGGTCAAACGGAATAAACCACCCGGATGTTTTTTCAATAAATCCGTAGCATCCAGAGAATAACGGTTCCAACTTTCCGGTTTGGCATCGGTGAGCTTAATGGTCTTGCGCCAGATAAAGCGACCGACCCGCTCCAACTCGCTATTGCCATCCAACTGATTGGACTGCAAGAACTGGCCGATGTTTTGCTCATAGATACGAAACGCCGTAACCTGAACCGAATGCACGTTCATGGCTTCAAACGGAATGGCCAAAAACTTGTTTTCCGGCAAAATCACACCACGACCGGAAAACTTTACCTGCGGTTTTTGGCTGGTAAAGTTAAGACTGGTACGAAACACACTGCCCAGCTTGTCACCGTGTTCGTTTTGGATAGCGTCCCCCACTTCCAGTGCCACAGCCCCCATAAGGGTATTCCCTGGATATAGCGTGAGAACATTAGCCTGTACTTGGGTGGTAAACGGCCCCTCCAAGCGAATGTGGTCTTTAACATTTTGCCTGGGATTCAAACTGTCCGAAAACCGCACCTCAATTTTTTGACTGCTGCCGTACACCACCTTGGCAAAGGTCACTTTAAACACCCCCAAAGCCGGAACACTGATATTGCGCGAACCCGAGGTGGCAACGCCAATGGGGCCTCCTTCCCATTGCAGTTTTATTTCAGCGGGTTCCTTGGCACGCTCAACGGCTTCTAAGGTAAATTCGTGATGTTTCTGGTCTTCGTTGTGAACCCAGGTAATCGCTAAGGCTTGCTGATTAAAACGGGCCTGCAGCATTTTCTCCACAGCCGAATCCGAGACAATATCCGCCGTACTCAAACGCCCGCTGACCACCAAATGATTCTTTTTACCCGATTGAGCTTTTAAACCATCAATGTGGATTTCATAGTTTTGGCTGATGGTGGAAACGGCAAAAGTGTATTCTTTTAATTGCTTGGGAATACTATCCAAACCGTCGGTATTGACCGTTACGGTAAATCGTTTCCCCGACGGCAGAGCCGCATTGGGTTTTATCTCTATTTCGCGCGGATTGATAAAGCGCGCTTTGAACACTATGCCCGGCTCAATTCGAATTCGTTCTTTGACCGGGGTGTTGAGTTTATCTGCGGCGACCACATCATGAACAAAACGAATGCGAATGGGGTCTTTTACGGAAATTTGACTGCTGCTGCGAGCACTGACGTATTCGCTCCACACCGGGTCTTGGGTCACCGACTGGGTACTTGTGTCAGGCCCCAAGTAGCTCACCAAGGCAAACAAAGCAGCCAAAAGCCCAACAATGGGAATCAACATCAAATAGTTGGTTTTACCGGGTTTGGCAGCCGGACTGCCGGGTTGTTCTTTACCGGATTCGTTGCCGGGATCGTCAAAACTCATACTCTTTTCCTTTTTAGCAGGATTACGCAGGGGGCGTCGCTGTTTTAGTTTAACGCTTAATTTCTCTTTTTATTTCTCTTTCAATTTCTCTTAGGAAAGTCTATGCAACGATTGTGGCAACTTTGTGGTAAAAACTGATGAAATTGGACGAAATCTGTCAATATTCTGGCGCTGCGTGGTTAAGAATAGTACAAATACAGTGTGGCACTGTCGTCGCCCAACCACCCCAATGCAAGCCGGTCTAGAACAAAAACACCGGATTCTCAAAAGCTACTCGGACATAGCTTGTCCCGGCTACCGCGCGGTGCCTCCTGCCAGATCCCCTGCCCACACATCGACATAGAAGCGGATTAGTCTACTTTCTAAGTTGCGGTTATCTCAACATCCGGGTCGATCTATTTTGGTTTTTAACGGCACAGTAACCACCACCCGCCTCCTCTCTTTTTGCTTTACTCATTTAAGAAAGTAAAATAGTATTCAACAATCTTCATATAAAAATAATTAGAAACATTTCATTTCAGCCGACGCAGTCAAGTGCTCTGTATTGTCAATACGGGCACAAATAGCAATCAAGTTTCGGCGTGTCTTTCGTATCTAAATAACACGTCTTTTGTTTTAATTTTTAGGTTTGGCCTGTGACGGGTGGGTTGTCTTGCTCGTATGTGCCCAGGCTGTGTGAAAAGTGTTTTTACACAGCCTGTGCCTAAAGCCGACACTCAGGAATTGGTGTTGAGGTTGGAAACTTCGAACCATTGCAGACAGTCAGGTTGTAGTAATCCATTAGCAAACAAGGAACAAATTAGATGAAAATATTTCTTATTATTCTATCAGTTATCCTTGTTTGTGGTGTCTTCACGTACACTTTGTTCAACAGAGATTCTGATCGTGTAGTTTTAACTTTTGCTACGGCAATGCTGATAGGCACACTGGGCTTTATCACTAAAGAGTCAATTTCAAACAAACAAGAATCTTGGTCGAAATCTATACCCGTGGCAGTATTTTACGGGTTACCGAGCTATAGGCCATTAAATCTTAGACTTCCCTATTCATTTGACCTTAACGTCTGCACACAAAATATCGACCCTAACGACCTTCCGAAGAAAAGCAAAGAAATCATCGACATCAATTTTGGGAGTAATAAGTATTTTGATGCGATTCAGTATATAGTAATTAAATCAATCTTCGAAAGATTTCATAAAAGCTGGAATGTAATTGCAAAAAAAACTCGTGCTCCAAATGGAGTCACACTACGCTGGCAGAGAATAGAGGAGAAAAAAGGTAAAGTTATTAAAATAAAGGAAATTTACGATTCAATTCCGGATAATTATTTTGTAAAAAAGGGACTATATGAAGACATACCTAAGCCGTTCGGCGGCGAAGCAACTTTCCCACCTGATGTTGCCATATCTGTTGAATCAGAAGAAGGTAGCAATACTTTATCGATTCTCTTTGACACAAATTATGTAACTTTGCATATCAGAGTGTCGGAGTCGCAATCCAGTATCGGTATAGGTGAATATTCGAAGTTGTTTGGTATCACCCCAGCTACTGATAGGACAAATAAATCTGAAGGGGACAAATTTGGCAACTCACTTTTTTATATTGATGCGGAATACAAACAAAACCTTTGGCTGAATGGTCATCCAGAAATGGCGAAGCATCGTAACTGGGCTAATGCAATTGTTGAGCTTCTTGATGATAAATTTAACTACGAATCTATTAGAGAAGAGCACCTAAGGCAATTTCAGCTTTTTGGGGCTGACGCAATTCGGGAACTCTAGATATCTACGTTTTTGTGAGTGTCCGGTTATGGTCGAACGCATAAGTATATCTAGACTTACTAGCTATTTTTTGTAGACCGGAATTTCGGGCGGAGGAAGAATATATTGAAAAACGCGCGGTATCTAAAACTAACGTCATATGCCATGTTTTTGGTTGCCTTATTCGTTATTACCATACCTGCTGATGCGGGAGGTAACGGTAGTATTTCAAGCCTTAGACCGCATCCAAAATTTTTGAGTTTTCTAAAAAAACCACCCCTACGTGAGATAGAGGAAATAGAAGGGACTTGGATTCTGAAAAATATTGATGCGATAAAATTACGAGCTGATTTGGGCAACAACCCATTGGAAGGGTTTCCCCGGTGGAATCGACAATTACGATCCATAAAATATTCGATTAATAGCGTACAAATAAGATGCATGCGGTCGTCTAATAAATGTTATGAAGCGATTGCGTCTGTGAATACAGATGAAATTAAATATTCAAAAGCACCACCATTGTTGGATGCACGAGTTAACATTTGGGAAATACAGGATTATAGCGATAGCCAAATAATCGCAACATATGATGATGGGTGTTACGACTATACTGTCACAATTAGTATACACGAAGAGACAGCGCAGAAAGTTGGGATAGCACCGAAAAATAGTGCATGTCATCGTGGATTTACCAATAATACAGTTGTATATGAATTGGGTGGTGGAGAATCACCGATTAATTACATGTTTGATTCTTCCTCCACCTCTACACCAGGGCTTTGAGGTAAGCAACAAAGCACTCTCAATTGGAGTCCGCTACTGGCCGAATGTGTAGGTAGAATTATATGAACGAAATGGAAGGTGATTTACTAGAATTAGCTGCTGAGGGTGAATTTGATGTAATAGTCCACGTCTGCAATTGCCAATGCCAAATGGGTAAAGGGATCGCTTTGACAATTAAGAACAACTATCCTGAAGCCTATGCAGCTGACTGTAAAAACCGAAAAGGGATCTAGGGAAAAATTGGGTGACTATTCACATGCCACAGTAAAAGGGACCGGAGCAGAATTTACCATCGTGAATGCGTATACTCAGTTTCATTGGCGTGGTGTTGGAGTAAAAGCGGACTATGATGCGATTAGAAAAGTTATGAAAAAAGTAAAAGAAAATTTTTCAGGTAAAATAATTGGTTATCCGCTCATTGGGGCAGGCCTCGCAGGTGGCGCGGTA
>Ga0224501_10000191_pt1 | contig 57311 bp, 54 predicted proteins | sample SF_Oct11_sed_USG_4_FD_169105 | JGI IMG/M metagenome (GOLD analysis project Ga0224501, IMG submission 169105) | Sediment microbial communities from San Francisco Bay, California, United States - SF_Oct11_sed_USGS_8_1 | ecosystem: Environmental > Aquatic > Marine > Sediment | place: USA...
AGGCCAGAACCTGTTTGAGAATTTCACTCTGGCCGATCCAGGTGACTTCACTGGTATCCGGCTGGCTGAGGGTCAACTGCACTCCGCCAATAGTCACCTTCTGTTGATGGATGTCGCTGCCCTTAACGTCGTCTTTCATAAATAAGCTCTCCTAGTGTTTGACTCAGCATACGTAAGGCCAAAAAGGGTGTCAAGGAAGAAGGGATGTCCTTTATTTTATTTCAGTTTTCACCCGTCAAGTAAACTACGTTGTGGGAAGCCAGAATTTTATGGACCGCCCGAACCAGTGCCTGCGCCGATGGAGTGGTACCTTGATTGCTGGTCACCGATTTAAAAGAAGAATGGGCTGATTGACCCAAAAATTGATTTAAAAAAGGACGGGATATGATTTCAGCGCGTTGTGGTCCCTTGTATTCCATTATGTGCAAATCCTTAATTTGTCCCTGAGAGTCGATCAGGATAATAAATTTAGCTTCAGTAACAGGGTGCGAATTTGCAGTTGCCTTCTCAATCGTGGCATAGAGTTTTCCATTATTCGTTGGGGCAGTATAAAAATCAATGCGCTGGTCCTCAAAATTTTGCCCGCAGATTTCTTCGATCTGTTTTCTTTGTTCGGGAGAAATCTTTTGTTTTTCTCTTTTAATTTTATTGACCCCTTTAAAAACCTTTTTCAGTGCTTCATTGTTGGATAAATAAACCTTATTTCGTAGTTCGTCTTCAGGTATTACATGGCTGTTGGAATTGGATGCAATAAGGCTGATAAAGACTGTAAATAAAAGAATAAAAGATGAATTAAAGTTTTTCATGATTTGATGGCTTAGTGAATTGACCGGATCGCTTGAGACGATGTTCCAATATCCAGCCGTAGATGGCTGGAATCACGATCAGGGTTAATAATGTGGCCGACACCATGCCCCCCACCATGGGGGCGGCGATGCGTTGCATGACCTCCGAGCCGGTTCCCGAGCCCCACATGATTGGAAGCAGGCCGCCGATGATTGCGGTGACGGTCATCATAATCGGTCGGACTCTTTCCGATGTACCCTGAATGATAACTTCTAATAATTCTTCCCTGCTATGGATTCCACCGTTTTTATTCTGACGTTGGTAGGAGTGATCAATATAGATTAAAACCAGAACGCCTATTTCTGCGGCGACTCCGGCCAGGGCGATGAATCCAACCACCACCGCCACGCTCAAATCGTAATCGAGATAGTAAATGTACCAAATACCTCCAACCAGTGAAAACGGCAGGGACAGCATCACGATAAGGGTTTCGGTGATATTTTTGAAATTTAAAAACAATAATACAAATATGATGAGGAGTGTGAAGGGAACGACGATTTTCAGGCGTTCCTTGGCTCGCTCCATGTACTCGTATTGTCCGCTCCAGATCAGACTGTAGCCCTGCGGCAGTGAAATTTTTTCCTGAACGATTTTTTTCGCGCGCTCCACATAAGTGCCGACGTCTATCCCTTTCAAGTCAATATACACCCAGGCGTTGAGCCGGGCGTTTTCGCTTTTGATTACTGGTGGTCCCTTCTTGAAGGAAAACTTAGCCACCTGCGCCATCGGTATATGTTGTCCCTGGGGAGTAGGAATAAGAACTCTCTGCAAGCGGTTGACGTCGTCCCGCAACTCGCGGCTGTAACGGAGATTGACCGGGTAACGCTCGCGCCCCTCAATGGTGGTGGTGATGTTCATTCCCCCGATGGCGGTTTGAATAATATCCTGAATATCCCCGGTGGTCAGCCCGTAGCGCGCGGCCTGATCGCGGTTGATTTCAAAATCAAAATAGTTGCCACCAACCACCCGTTCAGAATAAACGCTTAACGTCCCGGGAATATTTTTGATGATAGATTCCACCTCCTGCCCAAGGGTCTGAAGGGTTTTTAAATCGTTACCCGCTATTTTGAGTCCCACCGGCGTTTTGATTCCGGTTGAAAGCATATCGATCCGGGTTTTGATCGGCATCGTCCAGGCGTTGGTTAATCCTGGAAACTGGAGGGCGGCATTCATTTCGTCGGTAAGGGACTGGAGGGTGACTCCCGGACGCCATTCACTCTCCGGTTTGAGCATGATGGTGGTTTCGAACATGCTCAGGGGCGCGGGATCGGTTGCGGTTTCGGCCCGCCCGGCTTTACCGAATACGTGGTGTACTTCGGGGAATTGTTTGATGATCTTGTCGGTCTGCTGAAGCAGTTCCTTGGCTTTGGTGATCGATATGCCGGGCAGGGTGGTTGGCATGTATAGAAGATCGCCTTCGTTGAGCGGGGGCATGAACTCGGAACCCAATTGCTTGAGCGGTATGATGGTGATCACCAGAATAATAAGGGCTATCCCGATAACCAGGAGTTTTGCATGAAGAACCAGCCAGATGACGGGTTTATAGGCCAGATTCAATATCCAGTTGAGCGGGTTTCTTTTTTCCGGAAGGATCCGGCCTTTGACAAAAAATCCCATCATGACCGGGATAAGCGTGATGGATAGCAGAGCCGCCGCGGCCATGGAATAGGTTTTGGTGAACGCCAGCGGTGAAAACAACCGGCCCTCCTGTGCCTGTAACGTAAACACGGGAAGAAAGGAAACCGTAATAACCAACAGACTGAAAAAGAGGGCAGGGCCCACTTCGGCAGAGGCTTCGTAAATAATTTGCCAGTGATTTTTTTCCCCTTTGTGCAATTCCAGATGTTTGTGGGCATTTTCGATCATGACGATGGCGCCGTCAATCATCGCTCCGATGGCAATGGCAATGCCGCCCAGTGACATGATATTGGCGTTCAGTCCCTGCTGATTCATCAGGATGAAGGCGATTAGAATTCCGATAGGAATGGTGAGTATGGCAACAAAGGCCGAACGCAGATGCATCAAAAAAACGATGCATACCAGAGCAACGATCAGGCTTTCTTCTATCAGCTTCTCTTTTAAATTGGCAATGGCTCGTTCGATCAATCCGGACCGGTCATAAACCGAAAGAATTTCAACTCCATCGGGTAAACCGGCTTTCAAGGATTCAAGTTTTTCCTTTACCTTGTGAATAACCTCCAGGGCATTCTCCCCGTAGCGCATGACCACAATACCGCCCACCACTTCACCTTCGCCATTAAGCTCCACCAGGCCTCGCCGCAATTCCGGACCGAGTTTCACCCGTGCTACATCACGGATCAGGAGAGGTATCCCGCCGGGACCTACCCCGACGGGAATTTTTTCGATGTCTTCCACACTCTTGATGTAACCCAGACCGCGAACCATGAATTCAGTTTCTGACATTTCCAGCAGGCGTCCCCCGACATCGTTATTGCTTCTCTGGATGGCACGGGTGATTTTATTCAGCGGAATGTTGTAGGCCATAAGTTTGTTGGGATCGACTTCCACCTGATATTGTTTGACGAACCCCCCGATGCTGGCTACTTCGGAAACGCCGGGAACCGTCTGCAATTCGTAGCGCAGATACCAATCCTGAATGGATCGCAATTGGGAAAGGTCGTGGCCACCCGTTTTGTCCACAAGAGCATATTCATAAATCCAGCCGACCCCGGTGGCATCGGGCCCCAGGGTTGGCGTGACTCCTTTTGGGAGGCGTTGGCTGACGAAATTTAATTGCTCGAGAACGCGACTGCGGGCCCAGTAGAGATCGGTTCCGTCTTCAAAAATGATATAAACGAAGGAAAACCCGAAAAAGGAGTAACCCCGAACTACTTTGGCGTAAGGAACCGAAAGCATGGTGGTGGTCAGGGGATAAGTGATTTGATCTTCTATGATTTGGGGTGCCTGGCCGGAAAACTCGGTGAAAATGATGACTTGCACATCGCTTAAATCCGGTATCGCATCAAGGGGAGTACGTTGCATGGAAAAGACTCCCCACGCCACGATGAACAGAGTAGCCAGGATAACCAGAAAACGATTTTTTAAAGATGCGGCAATTATTTTTTTCAACATGATGTGCTCACGGATTTCGCCTCATCCGGTTTAGTGATTAAGGTTATTGTTCATGGTTTCCCCGGAATGCCTGTTGTCTATTTGAGGCATCAATTGTCCCGGCGGGGATTTCATGAGATTGTGTTCAATAGGTGGTTTCGGAGCGAAATTTTGCAGTTTTCCAATGGCCTCCTGCAGCTTGCTTTCTGAGTCGATCAGAAATCCGGAAGAAACCACCACTTGTTCTCCCTTACGCAACCCTTTGATGACCCTGTAATAACCTTGCGCAAGAACACCCAGAGTGACTTCCCGGCTTTCGTATTGTCCCGAGTCTTTGGCTACGATCACCATGGTTTTTTCACCCGAATGAATCACGGATTGCTCGGGAACGGTCAGGCCGCGTTTGACCACGGTAGATTCAATCGTTACATTGGCGTACATGTCGGGTTTGAGTTCCCAATTTGGATTGGGAAATTCCATCCGGACTTTTAACGTTCGGGTTGCCGGATTTAAAAACGGATCGATAAAAGTTACTTTCCCTGAAAATTTTTTGCCGGGAAAGTAGGAAAGATTCATTTCAACGTTCTGCCCGACTTTAATCCAGGGAACTTCATACTCATAAATATCAGCCAGAACCCAGATATTCGACAGGTCTGCAATCATATACAGGCTCATCCCCGGTTGTACGTGCATTCCTTCCAGGGCCTTTTTCTCAATCACGAACCCGCGTACCGGCGAGTGGATGTGCATGGTTTTTGTTATTTTCTGATCGCGGATCAGGGCTTCAATTTGATGTTCCTGTACATCAAACAATTCCAGACGTTTTCGAGTGGAGGCGAGTAAGCTGTCCGCGGCTTCCGAGAGTTCTCCGTAAGGGCTGTCTTTGAGTGATTGCTTGTACTTCAGAGCCAGGACCAACTCTTCCTGGGTGGACACCAGTTCCGGACTGTAGATTTCCAGGAGCAGGTCGCTCTGCTTAACTTCCTGTCCCGTAAAGTCGACATGCAGTTTTTCAATCCATCCGCCGTATTTGGTATGGACATGGTGGACCTTCCGTTCATCATAGGTCAGGTTGCCCACCGTGCGTATTTCATGTTTCAAGGTTCGACTTTTCACCTTTTCAGTTTTAATACCCATATTTTGCGCTATGGTTGGGCTGATTTTGATTTCCCCCTCTGCTTCACCTTCATATACGGGAACCAGATCCATGCCCATCGGGCTTTTCCCCGGTTTATCCCGTACGTAAGTGGGATCCATCGGGGCTTTCCAGTATTTGATTTTCCGTTTTTCCTTTATCGAAGGCATTTGGCCTTCTTTCATTTGTTGCTGTGAAGGTTCGGTCTCTTTCTTTTTGATTCTGGTTTCGATGGCTTCCGTTAGTTTGTCCTGATATGGGGCGACCGTTTCTTTGGAGGCGCTGATCCATTCTTTAATTTGGGTCACGGTTCCAAGGAAATTTTCCTGGCTTGTCAGATATCCTGCAAAATAGACTGCAATCACGAGAATGACCAGGATCAACAGTTTGGCGGGAGAAAGTTTGACCGGAAAACCTTTTGCCGGTTTCTGGGGTTTATCACTTACCCTTGCAGGAAATATAATTTCCTCTTCCAGTTCTGCCGGAGGAATGGGAACCTGCTCGTTTTCTGTTTTATCGCTGTCGCTCATAATATTCACTCATAAAGGGCATTGAACAGGGATTGTCCGACCACATGTTCCAATGCCGCGAGGTTCTGTTCGTAATCCGTTAATTGACGATGGTATTTGATTTCCCATTTCAAAAGTGTGACCTGATTGTCAATGAGAGTCAGAAAGTCGATTTTATCAACACTGTATGCGGCCAGGGCTGATTCCAGCGACTGCCTGGCTTGCGGAATGATGCCGGTTTTGATCAGGCTGATCAGCTTACGCCCTTTATTCTCTCTATCCAGGATCAATTTGATTTTTAGAAATACATTATTTCGAGCGGCATTATAGGTATCCTTTGCAGTCAGAATCCGGAAGTTTTCTTCAGCCACTTTTTTTCTTTGCTTGGTGGTAAACCAGATGGGTATGTTGACGCCAATAAATCCTGAAATAAAATCCGGGTGATCCTGGAAGGGAGAATTCTGGCGTTGACCGTATTGAATTCCTACCCTGAAGTTGGGAAAGTATTCTTTCTCTGCAAGTTCTTTGGTAATGGTGAATTTATTGATTGAAGTCTGAATCCCCTGAAGGAAAGGCCGGTTTTTCAGGGCCAAATCCTGGAGAGATTGTATGTCATATTTGAATTCGGTTTGAGTCAAACCGTGTGGGATTTGAAGGTTTTCTTGTGGCAGGCGATTCATGAGAGTGTTCAGCCTGGCAGTTTCGTTGGCTTGCACTTGCTGGAGTTCAATCAATTCATCCATAATTTTGGACAATTCCACCTGGGCTTTTAAAACATCCTGCTGGATTCCTTTGCCTACGGAATATTTCGATTCGGCAATGGTTACGAATTGTTTCAGGAGAATTTTGTTCTGTTCCGTTGTGGCTATTGCTGAATTTATGAAACATAATTCAAAAAAAGATTCTTTTATCTGGCGAATGACATTCAGTTCCAACTCTTTTAGATTCCATTCCGCTATAGTAATGTCTTTCTCCGCCGCATTTTTTCTAAGTTCTGTTTTGCCCGGGTAGGGAATTTCCTGGATTACTTGGATTTGCTTTTGGGTCATTGCCTGCTCTCGGAAAGAAAAGGTATCTACCGGAAGATTGGCAAGGCCCAGGGTAAGCATGGGATCTTCCCACGAACTCCTTTGGTCGGGAATTTGCTTGTAAATGTTTATTTTATTCTTGGCTTCCAACAGGCTTGGGTTTTGTTCCAGGGCAACTTCAATAAAATCCTTTAATGTATTTTTAAAATGACCGGCATGCTGGTTGGTTGCTTCGGCCTTTGTCCCGACCAGTAATAACGTCAAAATGATGAGAAAAGCTCTTTTCATGGATTCCTCCGGGTTCTGAAAATGGAGATATAGCGGATAGCGCAGGAAACGAGATTTTCAATATAAGCCCAAATAGGCTAAATCATATACGCTTCTTGCAGGGGAAATTGGGAGGTTTATCTGGGAGGGCGAATCCAGGGTTCCTGGCTTAGGAATATGATGGGAATTTGAACTTCGCTGGAAGAATCCAGCGCAACAAAAAATGGGGATAACGACAAAGGGGATGATACAGAGTTCACTACGCATCCACAGGCGGTGCAGGTTATCTGCGTACTGCAATCCATACCGTCCATGCCATAAGACATGAGAGGCGTCTGCAGGGTAAGGCAAAAAAATAGGACGCTTGCCATACCGCAAACAAAAAACCTGTGTTTGTTTGAAAATATTTTTGCCATAAAATTTACCTTATTTATTCAAATTTATGCCTCAGCTTCGGATTTGTCAACAAAATTAAAGGTTGTCCGTGCCTATGGCTTGGAGGTTTTCCACCGTAATGGTAAAATATTATATTTATAAATAAGGATTATAAAATAATTGGATACTATAATTATAGTTGTAGTGATCTGCGTTCTGGTAGGGATGGTGGTTTTGATGTTTCGATATGCGGGATTTATTCATCAAGGTCCCAGTCCAGATCATCGAGAAGAAAAACAGACCGAGGACCAAAGCGACGAGCCGTCGACTAAGGACAAAGGATAGGGGTATGAATAAGCTGGATCGGTTGATGGAGGATTACCTCGGCAGATTTCTGGCAGGAAACCGTGCGGCGGCCGATTTTGCGAATCAATTGACCGCCTGTGGGGCGGGTTGGATGCCTCTGGTAGATCATTGCACCATCAGGACGCTGGATGTTGATGCCCGATCCCGGCAATTTATAGATTTGGGTTTTCGTTTCGATGAGAAAATGGGGATATTGGAATTCGATCACTGGTGGGCGAAGGTGTTTCGCAAACCCGGTTATCCCGCCTTGTTCATTGATCAGTCGTATGATGGCGAACGAGGGGAAAAAAGCCTGATTCCCAAATGGGTCAGGGCTCACGGCGATCAATGTTTTCACCATATAGCCATCCTCGTTCAAGAGATTGAGACCGCTATTGAAGCGATTGGCAAAAGAGGTTTCAAGGTGGCCGGTCCAGTGGTGGGTGGTCCGGGGACCGACCTGCGTCAGGTATTTACCGATCCTGAAATAAAGGATGGTGAAGTTTACACCGTCCTGGAATTGATTGAGCGTCACCATGGGTATGAAGGCTTCCTTCCCCCTCAGGCCGATGGTTTAATGGAGTCCACCCGACGATGACCCGGCGTACAGGTATCCATGATTAGAAAGACCGATCCCGAAACAATCGCGCCTTATTTGAAGGATGCCTCTAATTTTGCAGAAGGCCAGGCCAGCGAAGTCGTTATTCCCGAAACCAGGGAAGAGTTGATAGGTTTTTTAAAAGAGAATCAAAATCCTATTACCCTTGCCGGGGCTGGAACCGGGCTTACGGCCTCACGCGTTCCTTTGAGCGGGATCGTTGTTTCACTGGAACGTTTTAAAAAGATGGATCCCGTTTTAAACGGCACCATTAGAGTAGGTCCCGCAGTCACCTTGAAGGCCCTGCAAGACCATCTGGAAAACAGCGGCTGGTTTTATCCCCCCAATCCAACTGAATGGCTGGCCTCAATTGGGGGCACCCTTGCCACCAATGCCTCCGGTGCCCGCAGTTATAAATATGGGACCACACGCCAGTTTGTTCTGGCAGCGGACATCGCGTTGGCGGACGGTCGGACGGTTTCCGTTCAACGGGGCGTCACCATAGATCAGCCGCTTCGCCTGGATGATGGATCCACCATTGATTTTCCTCCGGTAAACTTTAAAAGTCCCGATTGTAAAAATGCCGCGGGTTATTTTGTTCAGCCGGAAATGGACTGGCTGGATCTGTTTATCGGTTCGGATGGCACTTTGTGCATTTTTACCGAGTGCACTCTCCAGGTGTTACCGGCCCCTGCCGATTTCCTGAGCGGCATTCTTTTTATGGAACAGGAAGAAATGTGCTGGCAATTGCTGGAGACTATCAAGTCATCCTCATCTCCCATGATTTCCCCCTGTTCTTTGGAGTATTTTGACTACCGTTCCCTGCAACGCCTTAAACAAAAATTCAGCAATATTCCGGATAGGGCCTGCGCCGCTTTGTTTTTTGAGCAGGATATCGACAAGCAGGGAGAATACGATTTATATCTGGAGACCTGGTATGAATTTTTGGAGAAAGAAAAAGTTTTGTTGGATGATTCATGGTTTTCCCAGGGACCAAAAGATATAAAGAAGTTTAATGACTTTCGTCATGAGCTTCCATTAATGATTAATGAAGAGAACTCTAGACTGGGCCGGGTGAAGATGGGGACGGACCTGGCGGTGGGAGATAATTATTTTCGCAGGATGATGGAATTCTATAGAGATCAATTGACCACCAGCGGATTGGATTATGTAATGTTCGGTCACATAGGAGACAATCATTTGCACATTAATTTATTGCCCGATACAAAACAAATACCGCTGGCACGGGAAACTTATGCCAAACTGGTCGACAGAGTTTTAAGATGGGGTGGTACTATCTCGGCCGAGCATGGCGTGGGTAAATTGAAAAAGGAGTATTACCATAAAATGATTGGGGAGCAAGCGCTTGCAGAGTTGCGGGAGATTAAAAAATCTATGGATCCCCAAGGCCGGTTGGGATTAGGTAACCTTTTTTAAAATAAAGATTTACAGCTAACCTGGGAGAATCCAGGGGAGACGGGGGATATTGACGGTCAAGGAGGTAAAGGGTAAAATTGGCAGGATTTGCTTTATGGTTTAAAGGGGGTGCGAATTTCTTTGTGAATTAAACGATTATGTTGAATTCCCTGAAAATATTAATCCTCAATTATTCTTATGAGCCACTCCAGTTTTGTAGCGCCAAACGGGGATTGGTGATGGTATTGAGTGGGCGGGCAGAGCAAATTGAATGTGACGGTTATGTAGTTCGATCTCCGTCGACCTCACTCCAGGTACCTACCGTAATCCGTGTTCTTAATCTGGTTAAACGAAAGGCGCGAAAAAATGTATCCTTCAGCAAGAAAAATATTTTAAGAAGAGATAATTTTACCTGTCAGTATTGCGGGGATCGTGAATATCCGCTGACCGTGGATCACGTGATTCCGAAATCCCGTGGAGGAAAAACCACTTGGACGAATGTGGTTGTGGCTTGTAAGCCGTGCAACATGAAAAAAGGGAGCCGAACCGCCGGTGAAGCCAATATGAAACTGGATAAAAAACCGGATCGGCCTAATTTCAATTTTAATCAATTGACTGTTCCCGTAGGGCCGCCTTCCCACGTCGAAAGCTGGATGAAATATCTTCCCAAGTCGTTTGTCGCGCAGACTTCGATGAATTAAACCCTTTCCACCGGGTTGTTATTGTCCGACCTTTATGGAGCCTTCCTTTGGAGCCTAAATCGTTAGTTCAGATCATTTCAGAAGATGAGTTTCTTCCTTTGGTTGAAGAGGCGGGAATGCAGTTTTTCCAGACCTTCAATTCGTTCGCAGCTCTTCCAGATATAAACAGGGACTCTAACCGCAAGTTTTATTCTAACTTGATTCAGCAGGCAGAGCTTCTGGAAAGCTTCATGGATGAGTACGGTGCCCGGCAAAATAAAACCTGGACCTTTTTTACCGAATATGTGGCTTCTATCCGAAATCTGGTCATTGCCGCATTTTATATTAAACATTTAGTCGATCGGTACCCGTTTTATAATTTGCGGGACTCCAAAGCGCAAACGGAATCTTTTTACAAGGGTTCTCAGGATGCATTGGAATTCTTAAACCAATCCATTCTCAATCTCTATCAGGAATGTCTCCGAGCCTGCGAAAAGAATAGATTGAAGTATTCAAAAGAAGCGGTAAATCCCAGCCAGTTTGCTGAGGTTGAGGTTAATAAACAGCTCCCCAAAAATGCTGAAGATGAACAGATCAAGGAGGACGAGGAGCGCATCATTGACATGTTCGAAAAAATGGGGAATGTTGCCGCAATGATGGAAGAAATGAATGCGCGTGTTCAACAGCGTAAGGGAGAATTTAAGAGAATTGTTCCGGAAATTATTGATGAAAAAAAAGCCCGGATGGTAATGAGCCTGGCTCATAGCGTGCAGTCTGAATTTGATACTTATATTAAAGGAACGAATATTCAGAAGAAGCATGAAAACCTGAAAGACTTCCGTGGATATATTTCCATGCCCCTGCATTTGCTGGAAGTTACCATCTGGCTGACTCATTTTTATGAACGGCACGAAGATGAAATTCGTCAGGGTGAATGCAAGCGGGTGATAGCCACGCTGGTGAATAAGGATGCGTTGTTGAAGCACGTGGTGGGTTTCTGTTTTAAGCATTGCATTTTTTATATTCGAGAAGGCGATCTCCTGGGCAAGGAGTTATTAAAGAAATTTGTCAAAACAGTTCGGTATGAATTGCCCATACCCACTCCGTTGGGATTTCACGCACGTCCTTCTACCTATATTTCCCTGATTGTGCGCAAGCACGATGCCGATGCATTTCTTCTTGTGGATGATGAAAAATTCAATGCCCGTTCGGTGATGAGCTTGCTTCAGGCTGGTGGCGCGGTAGCGGATAAAGGCTACCAAAAGGTCGTTTTTGAAGGAGACAAACGAGTTCTGGATGACCTCAGAATCCTGGCCGAACACAATTATTGCGAAGATACCAATATTCCCCCTGAACTCAGCTACTTGAAATCGATGCGGGAATCCGCATGAATTATTTTCGCCGCTCTTAATTCCTTAAAATCTTTTCGAATTATAAAATATGGATGATCTTTCTGAACTGTTTGACGTGGTGGATTCCAAAGATCGGGTAATAGGGCAGGCCACCCGGGGGGAAGTTCATGCCAAAGGTCTCCTTCATCGTTCTGTTCATATTCTTGTATTTAATCCTCAAGGTGAGTTGTTCCTTCAAAAACGGGCTTTGACCAAGGATGAGAACCCCGGGTACTGGGATTCCTCTGCCTCGGGGCACGTGAACGCCGGCGAAGATTACAGGACCTCCGCTCACCGGGAACTCATGGAGGAATTGGGAATTGCCGGTGAATTGAAACTTTTCAGGAAATTCGCAGCCAGCCGGGAAACGCTCTGGGAGCATGTCGAGTCTTATCTCTGCACAACTGATCAACCGATCCGGATCAATCCTCTTGAAATCAGTGAGGGCCGATTCTGGTCGCTGACGGAATTACAGGAAGCGCTTCAAGACCCCTCCTTTTCATTCACTTCCACATTTCATCTGCTGTTCGGTAACTATTTAAAATCAAAAGGTTAATTTTCCCAAAACACTTGAGAATAGAAACTGATTGCCTGATAATAAGTGTTTGATATTTATGTCCCTAACTCCTCACCCGTCCTTGGCAGTTTTATCGAAATTCAAGATATTACAGAGTCAGGTACTTATCTGGTTTGAAAGATTCATGAGAATTATCAGAGGTTGGCTACTCATTTTTTTTGTGTTTTGCAGCTTGTGCCCCGCGGCCTTTGCCGAAGGCTTGGATGCGTTTAATACGGGAAATAATTTTCCCACCGATTTCCTTTTCAAGGAAGGCATTCCTAATCTGGAAACCCTGAAGCCAGATGAAATTGAACCCGTTTTGAAGCAGTTTATAGATACACAGCGTCAGGTGGAATCCAAGGGGCAAAATAACCTGGTCCAACTGGGTATTTCCTATTTGTTCATGGCAAAAAATGAATTCCTCAAGGCCCATGAAATTTTAAGCCGTGGATTCAGCGGCGAGTTTATTTTAGAGGATTTCAGAATTCATTTTTTAACTGCGTCTCTTCGTGGCTTGGCGGAGGACAATATAAAAATGAAAAAATGGGATTTGGCCGCTAAACAGCTGGAAGAGGCCTTATCCAATCAATTAGTGTTGTTCACAGAATTTCCATCCAGTCCCTTTCATAAAGATGTGCCTCAGGTTCTTGCGGAAATCGAAATCCGCTTGGGGGAAGTTTATTTTAATCAGGAAAACTATTCAGCCGCTTGGAAACAATACAACAAAGCTTTGGAGCGCAAGTATCCTGAAAGTGCAAATAATCAATTGAACATTTACCTTGCTCTGGCGCGAACTTATGAGGCTGACAGGAGCCTGAATGAAGCGGCGGACATATATATATACCTTCTGAACCAATACCCATCCAGCAAAACCCGGGAAGAGGCTCTTGAGTTTTTAAGAAATAATCTCGAGGCCCTTGAAAAAATCAATGGAAATGCTGAAAAATTAAAGCAATTGATCAAGGGAGAGGAGAAGTTAGAGGCACCGGTCAAGCCAATAGCCCGCAAACTTCCCAAATGGCCTCAGACCAATAATTCCGTTATAGACAATCTGTTTCTTGCGCTAAGCATGGATGATTTTCCAAAAATTCTGGAATACGGTGAAAAGGTGCTCAGGGATTTTCCCGGTGATGTGAATGCAAAAGGAGTGCTGGACCATGTTAATAAGGTCATAGTAGACAGGGTAGGTCGAGACGGATGGAAACCCGATATTGAACCCTTAATTGAATTCTACCCCGTCCACTACCTGAGTAAATTGGCCCGGCAGTTATGGGAGAGGGGATTCCCGGATGAGGCCTTAAAGGTCTATCAAAAATTACTGTATAAGTTTCCTACAGAAACCCTGGCCTGTCACAAGGCCTTGTTTTTCATGGGAAGAATAGAAGAGGACAATCACCGTTATCCGGAAGCCATTCGCTACTATGAAGATCTTCTGGAAAAGTACAATTGGGGTTATTTTACACCTTCCGCCCAATTTAAAATTCCCTGGCTCCACCGGTTGACAGGCAATCTGGAAAAAGCCCGGGAGGGGTTTATCAACGCGCTCAAATACGCCAATCCGGAAAAATACCAGAACTCGGATGAAGGCTTTCCGGAGCCGGATGATTTTCGTCCCGCAACCTTGTACTGGTTGGCACAGACAGAACAACAATCGGGAAATGTCGAATCAAGGACCCGTTACTTGAGTCAATTGGTGGAAGAGTTTCCCATGGATTTTTATACTCTGGTTGCACGGATGGAAATGGCTCAGCCCCCTTTGACATTTCTGGAACCTCAAAGTTTGGCTAAGGCCGTTCCAAGAAAATGGGGGTTGGGAGATATCAACCGCAAAAAAATAAACCGGGCGGAGAAACTGATTTCCATCGGTTTTCTGGATAGGGGAATGCAGGAGTTATCCTCTTTAACCGATGAGGAAGATCATCAGGAGTTTTTATATTATCTAGCGCAACTGTTTAAAAAGGCCGGAGGATTTCAGAAGGCGATAGGTTTGTCCTGGGGGATTTCCCGAAAGAATAATCATTCCATAAACTCATCCCTGGCAGAAGTTCTTTTTCCAAAACCGTATCTCGAAGATGCCAGGCGGGAAAGCACCCAATATCATTTGAGCCCCTATCTGGTGCTGGCGTTGATGCGGCAGGAAAGCGCCTTTAATAATAAAGTGGTTTCGTCAGCCCGTGCGATCGGATTGATGCAAATCCTTCCCACCACCGCCACCAAAGTGGCTCGTTCTTTGGGAGAGCCCCATCCCGACAACGATGACCTGAAAAAACCTGAAGTCAATATACAATTGGGTGTAAAATATCTGAGTAAGATGCTGGATGACTTTAATGACAATGTTATCTTCGCTCTGGCTTCCTACAACGCGGGTCCGACGAAAGTTAAACAATGGATGGACATTCGTTCCACCCTGACTCCACTGGAGTTTATGGAAAGCATCCCCTACAAGGAAACACGGAATTATGTTAAAAAAGTTCTCCGTAATTTTGTCATTTATAAAACTTTATACGGAGAAGGCGATATCCACGATTTCCAGGGCATATTGACCGTCAGGAGCGATTGACATGATTTCCTTTGATACCTTTGCGTTTGGCGTTATCGGTTTAAGTATCCTGTATTCAGTCTGTAAAGGCATGGTGCGGGAAGCTTTTTCTCTTGTCGCCCTGGTCTTTGCTTATTTGGTAGCGGTGAATCTGTACGCCGATTTGGCTGTATTGATCGGTGGTTTGATCACCGAAGAAACTCTGGCCCATATTCTCAGTTTTATCGTTTTATTTCTAATTGGCCTGCTGTTTGTGGCAACAGTCGGACGCCTGGTTAAAAAATTCCTTCACTCAACGCATACTATTTCTGGGTGGGACCGCTTTCTGGGAGGATTTTTTGGGATGGCCAAAGGCGTGTTCCTGATGATTGTCTTCATGTTTCCCCTGCAGTGGTTTGATGAAACTTATGCTCGATGGACGGAAGATTCCCTGGTGGCTCCGTATTTAGAGGACTGGGTGGATGGTATTCGGGAAAATATAGAGCCCGGTCCGGGGTTTACCCGAAGTATGCCCGGATCATTAAAAGGGGTTCGGCAGAAAATACCAGATATTGATGGCATTAAAAAGAAATTTGCCAGCCAAAAGGAAGTGATTCAGGAAAAAGCTTCCAAGTTAATTAAGCCTGATTCAACTCCTCAGGAAGATTATTCTGAAGAGGATATTAAAAATCTGGATAAAATTATTAATGATATTGCCGAAGATCATAGTAACGATCATTAAGCATCTCAATTCCCTGTGTTACTGATACAGGTTATTTGTTCCTCCCTTTAATTCCAACCTTATGACGATTCGAATTAATTTCAATGGTGAAATTTGCGAAGATGCGCATATTTCGGTTTTTGATCACGGATTTCTGTTTGGCGACAGTGTTTATGAAGTGATCAGCACCTATAAGGGGCATCTATGCTTTGCTCAGGAGCATTTGGATCGATTGCGAAATTCAGCTCGCTCCATTTCGCTGGAAATTCCTTTATCCGACGACCAGTTTTTTACGGAGATCGATAAAACCATAAAAGCCGCGGGGAATGCGGAATCTTATATTCGTATCATTGTTACGCGGGGAGTGGGTGAGATTGATATCGATCCAGAAACCTGTATTCGACCGAATGTCCTGATAATTGTTAAGCCGATTGCAAAGTATTCTGAAGAAAATTATATCAACGGCATTAATGTTGCTCTTGTCTCGGTTAAAAGGAATCCCAAGGAAGCGTTGAACCCAGGCATCAAAACCGGGAATTATCTCAATAACGTTTTAGCCAAGATGGAAGCCCGGAAATCAGGGGCGGCCGATGCGTTGATGCTGAATCCTTCCGGTCAATTGACCGAATGCACCACCAGTAATTTCTTTTTTATTCGTGATCAACGCCTGATGACCCCTTCACTAAATTGCGGTATCCTGTCAGGGATTACACGAGATGTGGTTCTGCGTTTGGCGCGAGAGAACGGAATCCTGGTCGAAGAGGGCGAGTGGCCGGCCGAAGTGCTCCAAAATGCTGATGAGTCATTCATCACCGGGACTGTTAAAATGGTGATGCCGGTTACTTCTCTGGATGGCCGACCCATTGGGAACGGCAAGCCCGGCCCCATTACTAAAATGTTAATGCGCCTTTATAAAGACGTCCTGGCCACCCTTTAGCGAATTCATTTGTAATAATTGGAGGTCCCGTGGCTCTTTTGGTTGGTCTCACCGGGGGCATGGGTTCCGGTAAAACGACCGTATCAAAAATTTTCAGGGAACTTGGTGCCCACGTTCTGGATGCCGATGAAATCTGCCGCTCTCTGGTAAAACCCGGACAACCGGCCTGGCAGGAAATCGTCAATTTGTTAGGCCCAGGAATATTGCGGGAGGACCAATCCCTGGATCGCCGAAAAACCGCCGACCTTGTATTTAATGATCCTGAAAAAAAACAGGACTTGGAAGCTATATTGCATCCCAGGGTGATGGATGAGGAGCGGGCTCTCTATAATGAAATACTGAAAACAGAACCCAATGCATTGGTAATAATTGATGCCGCCCTGTTAATAGAATCTGGGAATTACCGTAAAGTAGATAAGGTGATCGTTATAGCCTGCGACGAAGAAGTCCAGGTTCAAAGGGTAACGGCGCAACGGGGTTTTGCCCGGGAAGATGCCTTGAGAAGAATGCGCCTGCAAATGACTTTGGCGGAAAAAATTAAATTTGCCGACTTTGTAATTCATAACGATGCGGGATTACCGGAGTTGAGGGAAAAAATTGAAACTTTATTTCATCAATTGAAGTCCATGGCGGGTTAAGAATTATGGCTGAAGAAAAATTGGGAAAAATACCGGATATCAGCTTTCGCGAAGCCGAGGAAATAGAGCGGTTAGTGCAGGAGGAGGAGCAGAAGGCAGAAGAAAAGATCGGGCAGGCCCATCCCTTTAAAAAATATTTTAATAAAAAACTGTTTATGGGATTGGGGGTAGTAATGCTTCTAGTCTGGGGCATTACTTGGGGACTGCTGAGTTTCTTTGATAAAAGCGTGAGTCCTCCCCAGGTCTCCACGGTCAAGAAAGAACCGGTTCAGACTTCTTTGTCCTCCGGGTTTAAGGTTCAGAAACCCAATATTTATCCATTAGAATCATTTTTTGTTCCTATCCATAGCAAAAACCGGGAAACCGGAAAGTTTCTTCATGTGACCGCCCACTTGGTTTTGAGTCATCGCAAATTACATAAGGACATTGATAAGGTACAGCCTTTGATTCGTCAAAGTGTGTATACGCTGCTCAGCCGAAAGGACCTAAAAGACTTTGAAAAAAGCGGCCTTAAAATTGAGGAGAAGATAAAGAGGGAAATTCTGACCACCTCAAACTCCTTTTTGTTAAGTGGCACGGGAACCATCACCGATATCATTTTTACCGAGTTCGTTGTCAGCCCTTCCTGAATGGTCATGAAAACCCGCGCATACCTTGACTTCCTGAGGCAGGGTTGTATATTAACTGTGTAAACCTTTAATAAAAAAGTGGTTAATGCCATGCCGGTTATCCAGCCCACCAATCTGCAACAGGTTTTACAGATGAGTTCTGCTGTGGAAAAAGTGCAGACTCAGCAGGTTCAACACCTTGCCGCCGATCAAATCCAGGATCAGGAGCGCGATTTACTGGATGAAGTCAAACGTACTGAATTGCAAGACCCTGAAGAATCCAATCCGACAGAACCCACCCACCCCGATGGCAGCGGTCGTCGTCGCCGCCTCCGTATCAAGAAATCCGTCGAAAAGGCCGATATAATAGAAGAAAGGGACATGTCACCCAAGGGGCCTGCAGAAGGCAGTCAGGGGACCCATCTAGACATTGTGGTTTAACCCAAAACTTTACCCGGCCTATGTTGTCCGAAAATCTTTCCCCCAATTCTCTTCGCCCCATATTTTCAAACGCCCTGTCGTTGAAACTGGAAACGATCAAGCTGGATGTGTTTGTCCGGAACTTTTCCACAGGCCAGATTCTGCCGGGGAAAGTGGTTCACGTTCTGCCGGAGCAAAAGGCGGTGGTGGAGTTTCAGGGAGAAAAGCTTTTGCTGCAATTTGCGCGGCCGGTTTCTCAAGGCCAAAGCATTACCGTAAAAATTGAACAAACCCATCCCAGCCCTATCCTGAAATTGATCGAGCCATCTGTATCTCCCGTGTCATCTCAAAAAACGGCAACCGGTGAATCCTTAAAGACCACTGAGATTTCAAATTCCAATACATCTGCTTCCGTTTCATCAGACAAAACGACACTGCTAAGCCGTGGCTCTCAACCGATCCCGGACTCTCAGGAGCCAATCCGAAACTCTGAATCTATTCCGTTAACTCGCGAATCACTTCGAGCATCTGGAAACGAAAAAAATGGTCATTCCCAATCGTTGAATAAAACCATTGGGGAAATCTTCAGTAAATCGGAATTGAAAAATTTGGGTATTGACGATGGGCAAAAAGTGAGAGCAGAAGTGATTCAAGTGACCGACCGCCAAACTGTTCAGGTGCGTCTGGGGAAAAATTTGATAACCGTAAAGAATACCTTTTTTCCCAGACTGCAACCTGGAGAGACGGTATCTCTGCAGATCAAATCGATTTCTGCCGGAAAATATGTATTCGAATTGGAGGCCTTACCAGTTCCACCGTGCAGTAACCGTTCCCTGTCGGATTTATCTATTCTTAAAAATTATCTGCCGGGCCGGCAATCCATCGTTGAGATGCTTTCTGTTCTCAAGGAAGCGTTTCTGGACCATTCTGTTGGACAACTCAAAGCCTTGAAAATTGATCAGGCCTCCATGGAGCAACTGCAAGCCAATCTTCAAAGATTAGTGGCAAGAGAATCCAAAACTCCGGAGGCGTCGCAATTAAGAGAAATTTTAGATCGAAGCGGATTTCACTATGAAGCCAAAGTTAAGGAATTTGTATCCGCACCGACCGTTGCCAATAGAGACCGACTGCTTGAAAACGATCTGAAAGGGCAGTTGATGCGCCTGGCCAGGGAGTTGGAGCAGGTTTCCCCGGCCTCTGTGGAAAATACCGCATCCAATAAATGGATAGGGAAACTGATTGCTCAAGTTAATCAGGCCATAAGCAATATTGAATTACAGCAATTGACACATCATTTCTCCAGGGAAGTGCAACAGCCCTTATTGTTGCACCTTCCCGAAAATCTCATGGGAGAGGAAGATCGATTCAAGATTTATATTCTTCCCGATCAGGGGGGTGGGAATCATCAGGAACCCGATCTTCAGAATCGTGTGTTTAATCTGGTGTTTTTGTTGAACCTTTCGGTCCTGGGAGATTTAAGAATAGAGACCCGGATTTATAAAGAAGAAATAGCCATTCAAATTACCGGATCCAACCCCAATGCCGTGGCCTTTATCCAGGCCCATGTTCCGGAACTTGAAAAGCCGTTGCGCGAGGAAGGTTTTTCTCTTTCGGTGAGTACCCGGCACGAGGAAGAAGTTTCAATGGAAATTGCCGGCGGTCTGGATCAATTATTGATCAATAACCCCTTGCAGTTGGTGGATGTTAAAACATGAGCCGAAGAAAAAATAAAAACCTGAAATCCGCGGTAGCTCTGAAATATCATACTCAAAAGGATTCAGCTCCCAAAGTAACCGCCAAAGGGGAAGGATTAGTTGCGGAGCGTATCATTCAGTTGGCCCAGGAAAATCAAGTGCCGATAAAAGAAGATCCGGATCTGGTTCAAATTTTATCGCAGGTAGACATCAATCAGGAAATCCCACCTTCGGTATACAAGGTAGTGGCTGAACTTCTGGCATTTGTTTACAAAATGAACAACCAATACCAAAGCTTGCCCAAAAACCCTACCTGACTCTTTTTCAGGAGTTTTCGAATGGGATTTTGCATCTCTCTGTTCCCTAGATGAAATAGATTAAATCGATTGACTCCCTTAATTCGGTTTGTTATCCTTTAAAAACAAGACTTTGGAAGTATCTCTATTTAAGTTTTTAAGTTCTTGCTCAATCGCAAAACTTTGTTGAACTGACTGGGCGATTCTGCTGAAATTGCGTTTTTCCTGTCGAAGTCCAGACTAGGAGAAACGATTTTGTGAAAGACTAATAATTTGTTAAAAAATATCACCATCAGACTACTGACTATCCTTTCGTTGTTATGGATAGGTATTTCACCCGCCTTCGCCACTTTCCCCGGCGAACTCAACAATACCGATGATTTTGATTTCACCGTTCCCGTAGGCCTTGAAAGCAGAGTTGATTTCTGGAAAAAGGTTTACACTCAATATTCGACCCGGCACGTCATAATCCACGATCAAGATAACCTCGATATAATTTATGATGTCGTTTATATGGGTGATGAGACTTTATCGTCAAGGGCACGAAACCGAAAATTAAGGCCTCATCTCAATAAATATAAGACCATTCTGCGCAAACTGGCTCGAATTAAAAATATTATCGACCTGACGCCCGAAGAAGAACGTGTTTACCGGATGGTCAAGGGTGATTTTCTTAAGGCTTCCAGGAATCTGCGTACCCAACTTGGCCAGAGTGACCGCTTTGGAGAGGGTTTAAGGAAATCCGGTCGTTACATGAAGGATATAAAAAGAATTTTCAAGGAGGAAGGGGTTCCGGAAGAGCTTGCGGTATTACCTCATGTGGAGTCATCCTTCCAATTGAATGCCTATTCCAGCGCCGGAGCGGCAGGAATCTGGCAGTTTACCCGAAGCACGGGCCGTCTTTATATGAACGTGGGTTATGAGGTGGATGAGCGTCGTGATCCTTTAATTGCCGCGAGAGCCGCCGCCAGGCTTTTGAAATATAATTATCAGGAGTTGAACAACTGGCCATTGGCCATCACTGCCTACAACCATGGCGTCAATGGCATGAGGCGGGCAGCCAAGAGGCATGGCGCTGATATTCTCAGTGTGATTGAGAATTATCGGAGCCGAAGGTTTGGGTTTGCTTCCAAAAACTTTTTCTGTGAATTCATGGCCGCGCTGGAAGTAACCCGCAATCCCCGCCAGTATTTCCCGGGTATCGTGATAAATGATCCGGTGGAAATGGTTGAGTTCCCTATTGAGGATTATGTGCACGTTTCCACTTTAGAAAAGTATTTTGGGATGACACGGGAGGAAATTGCGCAATACAATCCTTCATTAAGGCGTCCAGTGGTTTCGGGAAAAAAGAGAATACCCAAGGATTACGTCTTTAAGGCCCCGGCCGATCGGGATTGGGATTTTGATGAAATGTATGCTTCCATTCCGGAAGATTTGAAATTCGAAAAGCAGGTCAGGGTACGTTGGTATACCGTTCAATGGGGAGATAACCTGAGTACCATAGCCCGCCGCCTGGGAACTTCGGTTTGGAAATTAAAGGAGTTGAACCAGATTCGCGGCAACCGTATTTATCGGGGGCAGGTGCTGGAAATCCCAGGAAAATCTTATAAGGGGAGTTCAGAGGGAAGTTCAGAAGCGCAGGTCGTTGAAGTGGTCGAAACTCAACCCGACTGGAGTCAAGTCGAAATTCCTGAAGGCCTGGAAACCATTAAATACCGCGTTCGACGGAAAGACACCCTTACCCGAATCGCCCGCAAGTTTAAGGTTCATGTCAGCGTTTTAGCCAAAATGAATAAGATGGATGACCCGCACTCGCTTCGTCCGGGGCAGGCCATTGAGGTTCCCAAGCCTGGAACCGATTTCGAGGTCCAACTGGCTTCCGCCGCGTCGGCTAAGGAGACCCCCGCTGAAACTCCAAAGCTTGAAGTAGAGATGAGCGAGGTGGAGACTGGCGAAAATACGGTTGTCGCCAGCACCACGGAACCTTTGGAAAAAAGCTTAAAGGTGGAAACGACTCTGTCCAGCTTTGCTGAAACTTTTCAAATGAACAAAAACCGCCACGCATTTCGACCGGTAAAGATGGTTTCGGATAATGCCGAGGATTATCGCGTAGGCTTGGTTAAGATCGATTTTGATGAAACGCTGAGCCATATTGCGGATTGGGCCCGGTTGTCAGTCAGGGAATTGCGGCGTCTCAATAATTTGAGAAGAAGGGGAAGTCGTATAAGTGTCAATCAATCGATCAAAGTTCCATTTCGCCGAACCACCCCAGAAGAATTCGAACAGAAGCGGCAGGAGTACCACAAGGCCATCCAGGAAGATTTTTTTGGGAATTATCAGGTTGAGAAATTGGTAACCCGAAAACTGAAACGCGGTGAGACTCTTTGGGAAATATGTAATAATGTTTATTCAATTCCGTTTTGGCTTCTCAGCAACTATAATCCCGATAAAGACATCAATTCCATCTCTATTGGCGAAACAATTACCATTCCGATTCTTACCGATACACCTTCCTGATCTTATTGACTATTGACGGATCCGCCCTCCAACGCAGCCTGTATGGCTTTTAAATGGGCTTTGACGCGGATGTCCATTGGCAGGGCAGGGGAAGTTTCCAGCGTAAACACACGGCTACAGCCTTGTTTGAAGGCATAAATCGCCATAGGCCACCACTCCATTTCATCTGGCTCGGATAAACGGCTCAGCAGCCCCCGGTCCGCCTCAATTCCTTCTATATCTTCCGCCGGGTTGATTGGATGAATCGCTGCCACTTCATTAAGAATATCTCTTCCTAAAGAAGAAAGTACGGGTCCATGATCTTTCTGGTATAGATAATAACCGGGGCTGTCCACATCTTCATGTAGTTCCAAGTCCAAATCATAGGGTTGTTCCAATACCGATTTAACAAACTCCACTTCCCGAGGGACCTTGGCTTCCCTGAACATGCGATTTAAATCAATATCGTCCCGGTTGTTGCGAGTTCCGGTCTCGAATCCTGTAGGATTGATACAAGGTAGAAGAGTGAACTCCCAGTTCTTTATAAAATTTTTATAAAGTTTGTTTTCAAGGAAAGCGCATATGGTTTCCACGCCTGCTGGTTCGTCTCCATGAATACCTCCGGAAATAAGAATTCGATGAGGATTCCCTTTGCCAATAACAACCTGAATCAGAGGGTAATCTTTCTCTTCGCCTGGGATTGTTCCCAGCTCATTGAGTTCTCCCACTCGATTGAGGGAGGCCTTGATGCGGGTAACCACGCTATTAAAATTTCTAGTGGGCATATGATTTATAGATGGTAGATACTGCGGGTGATTCACATTTGTTTTTCGGAGAATTCACATTCCCGTGAAATGACACAGTTGGAACATAAATAATTCTTTGCCTTGCACACATAGCGACCATGAAGTATGAGGAAATGGTGCGCCTGCTTCAGCCATTTTTTCGGTGTAACCTCGAGTAACTTTTTCTCTGTCTCCAAAACATTCCTGCCGGGAGCGAGTCCGGTGCGGTTGGCAAGGCGGTAGACATGAGTATCGACTGCAATGGTGGGCTCTCCAAATCCTTCGTTTAACACGACGTTGGCGGTTTTGCGCCCGACCCCGGGAAGGCTTTCAAGTGCCTCCCTGTTTCCGGGGACCTGGCCCTCAAATTTTTCAAGTAGGATGCTACAGGTTTTGATAATATTTTTAGCTTTGGTCGGGGCCAGTCCAATGGTCTGGATTGAATTTCTGAGTTTGGTTTCACCGAGAGCCAGCAGGGCTTCTGGCGTGGGATGGTCACCGAACAACGCAGAAGTAACGGCATTGACTGATTTGTCGGTCGCTTGGGCGCTTAAAATTACTGCAATCAGCAATTGGAAGTGATTTTCATAAACCAACTCTGTTTGCGCATCGGGGATACTTCGGTGCAACTTTTCGTAAATTTTGTGAACCGTTTTAGAATCCAAGGGATTATTGGGGTGGAATAGTAACCAAATCTAAAACTATTAGATGCAGAGAGCAGGAAGAGCGATTTATTTTATGCTACGCGCACACCGAACGCCGACCAGGAATGATTCCGTGGCATCTGCCATTCCTGGATGACGGCTACCCACTCGAATTAAAAAATCGTCGTCCGTCCATGAGCCGCCTCGGATCACATGATGGCTCCGTCTGTCTTTCGGCCCTTTTGGGTTATTTTGGGGGCTTTTTTCATAATAAGTTGGCGAGTACCAGTCCGACGTCCATTCCCAGACACTTCCCAGCATATTATGCAGACCCCAGGTGTTGGGTTTTTTGCTTTTTACAGGATGAGGTGTCCGAAGCGAGTTGGTGGTATACCAGACATAATCGTTAATATTTCCCGATCCCCATGGAAACTCAGTCTGGCTTCCGGCGCGCGCGGCGTATTCCCATTCGGCTTCTGTTGGCAGTCTCTTGCCCTGTGCTTGGCAAAAGGTTACTGCATCCTGGTATCGGACATGATCGGCCGGCCAATCATCATTAAACAGTTTGGCTGGATTCCGGCCCATAATTTCCTTGAATTGTTTTTGGGAAGCCTCATATTTGTCGAGATAAAACGAATCCAGGCACACCTTATGAACAGGACGTTCGCGGTCATTTGGCTCATGGTCGAAGTATTGACGGACTTCGGGGGTTCCCATTTGAAAGCATCCCTTTGGTATTTTGACCATATCCACCGGATTTTGTTCGGCCTGGGATAGTGCGGGAAACGATAAAAGAAGTTTTATGATGATAGCGGCAAAAATCAGTTGTTTCATGTGCAAAATTGTACTTTTACTGTAGAAAATGTCAAGGAAGGGATTCATAAAATGAGGATAAATCTTTTATAGCCATTCCTTTTCATTTAAACTGAATATATCTGAAACCACAAGAATACGATACCCATGACGAAAAAAATTATCTTTTTTCAGCTGATATTCATAGCCTTATTGATTTTAATGCCTATTTCTGAAGTTTTTGCCGCTCCTGCGTTTTATAAAAAAAAGGTACAAGTTCAACCTTTTCAAAATCCTCCGGGATGGGTAGGTACGTATAATCCGGGAGCGTTGATTTCGGATCTGCTCAAAGATAAATTGGCTCAACAGCAAAACGTAAATCTGGTCAGCTTTTTGAGCCCGGGGTCCCAGAAAAGAAATGGCAATGAAGGCACTTCGGCTCAGATAATTATCACGGGGCAGATTATCAAATATCGACCTGCGTTGCCGGTTAAACTTGAAAGCACTAAAACTGAAAAGAAAATGTCTCATTCGGCAGAGGCCGAGATCCAGTTCCAAATTTTTCAGGGGCAAACACGGCGATTAATGACTGAGTTTGTAATTAATGAAAAAACTTCCGATGGTGAATTCCCCCTGGGTTACTCGCAAAGCTCTTTAAATCTGAAAAGTTCTGATTTCAAGGATACCTTCATGGGCAAAGTGCTGAGCCGAATGGCGGATCAGGTGATTCCCGGAATTGTGGAGTATCTGGATCAGATCCCTCTAGACGGCCAGGTGATTGCCGTTGAGAAAGAGGAAGAGCAGATGATTATTAATGTCGGCGAAAAAAGTGGTGTTGAAATCCGTGATGAATTTACTGTTTACAGTGTCGATGTCAATTACCCAGATCCCCTGTATCATGAGGATATCGGTGACCGTCTGACTAAAATGGGCGTGGTGCGGGTTATCAATGTCCAAGAAGGATTTGCCGAAGCCGTCATAATGGCGGGTGGAGATTTTATTAAAGGTAATCTGGTGCGTTCCAAGAAAATTAAACCCCTCCCGAAGGTACTGAATAATTCAGCAGGCACTTTCAATTTCCCGTTAGCCCGATAATTTGTCCTGAAAATTTTGGTTTCAGGAGGATAGCTTGCCTCGTTCCCAGTATTCCTGCAGAGGTAGAAGCGAAAGGCTGGAAGTTTTGAGGGAATGCAGGGCACCCACCAGAGCAAAAGCCCCGGAAATGGTCGTGCAGTAGGGGAGGTTCTGGGTCAATGAAGCGCGGCGTATTGAAAAAGAATCTTTGACCGCCTGTTCGCCGAACGTGGTGTTGATCACAAAATCCACTTTGTCCGCCTCGATCGCTTCCACGATATGAGGCGATCCCTCCTTGACCTTGTTGATTCGGGTAACGTCCAGTCCATTATCTTTTAAATAATTTGCCGTGCCTTGTGTGGCAAGAAGGGTGTATCCCATTTCCGTCAAATCTTTTCCTATTTTCACTGCGGCTGACTTATCTCCCTCCTTGACGCTGATAAACACCACTCCCTTTAAGGGCAGTTGAATCCCCGTAGCGATCTGGGATTTGGCAAACGCCCGGCCGAAACTGGTATCCAATCCCATCACTTCTCCGGTCGATTTCATTTCGGGGCCCAGGAGAACGTCGACATCGGAAAATTTGATAAAGGGGAACACCGACTCTTTGACGGCAATATGAGTAATCACTTTTTCTTCGGTAAAACCCAAGTCGGCCAAAGTTTTACCTGCCATCACCTTGGCGGCCAGTTTGGCCAGAGGAACACCAATGGCCTTGCTCACAAAGGGAACGGTTCGTGAGGCGCGGGGATTGACCTCCAGAACATATATTTCACCGTCCTTGACGGCAAATTGAATATTGAGCAGGCCGATAACATTTAATTCAAGCGCCAGCTCACGGGTTTGTCGCTTGATCTCATCCGTTATGGCTAAGGGAACCGTAAAAGGAGGAAGAGAACAGGCGCTGTCTCCGGAATGGATTCCCGCTTCCTCAATATGCTCCATGACTCCACCAATGACCACCTGCTGTCCATCTGAAATGGCATCGACATCAAGCTCGGTGGCGTTATCGAGAAAGTCGTCAAGCAATACCGGGTGTTCCGGGGAGGCTTTGACGGCGAAACGCATGTAACGGTCCAGACTTTCTTCGTTATAAACGATTTCCATGGCACGCCCTCCCAAAACATAAGAAGGCCGCACCACCACGGGGTAGCCGATTTCTTCGGCGATGGCTCGGGCTTCTTCCAGGGAGGTGGCTGTACCGTTTTGCGGTTGCTGGATACCGATCTTTTCGAGAACCTCTTTGAACCGCTTCCTGTCCTCCGCACGGTCGATATTATCCGGACTGGTGCCGATGATGGGAACTCCGGCCTGCTCCAGTGCGACGGATAAGCGTAAGGGGGTCTGTCCTCCAAACTGAACGATCACACCGTCAGGTTTTTCTTTGCGCACGATATGGAGGACGTCCTCAAAGGTGAGCGGTTCAAAATACAACCGGTCCGAGGTGTCGTAATCGGTGCTTACTGTTTCCGGATTGCAGTTGACCATGATGGTCTCAAATCCTTCCTCCCGAAGTGCAAAGGAAGCATGCACACAACAGTAATCAAACTCGATTCCCTGTCCGATTCGGTTTGGCCCACCACCCAGAATCATTATTTTTTTTCTATCAGAGGGATTGGCTTCGCATTCCTCTTCGTAAGTGGAATACAAGTAGGGAGTATGCGCTTCAAATTCCGCCCCGCAGGTATCTACCCGCTTGAATACAGGGATAATGCCGGCCGCCTGCCTTCTGGTGTTCACCTCGGCTTCTTTGCAATTCAAAAGTTTGGCGAGAAACAGGTCGGAGTAACCCATTTGCTTGGCTTTCCGCAGGTCGGAATCCGTTAATTGATCCAGGGATCCCGTTTGGAGGATTTCCTTTTCGAAATCTATAATTTCCTTCAGGTTGAACAGAAACCAGGGATCGACTGCGGTAATCCGATAGATCTCATCGACGGTCAGACCGCGTCTCAGCCCCGCGGCAATATGCCAGAGGCGGTCCCAATGCGGCAGGGCAAGCATTTTCCTGAGCCGGTTCAAATCCGATTCACTTTCGTGTAAAAGTTCTCCGTCAGATTCAAAATTTTCATCCAATCCGGATATACCGATTTCCAGCGACCGCAGGGATTTTTGCAATGCTTCCTTGAAAGTTCGCCCAATGGACATTACCTCGCCCACGGATTTCATCTGGGTGGTCAGCAGGGGAGGGGTCTTGAAGAATTTTTCAAAGGTAAACCGGGGAATTTTTACTACACAATAATCCAGGGTCGGCTCGAAGGCGACAGGAGTGACTTGTGTAATGTCGTTTCGTATTTCATCCAGCGTGTAACCGACAGCGAGCTTGGCGGCAATTTTAGCGATGGGGAATCCGGTGGCTTTGGAAGCCAGTGCGGAACTGCGCGAAACCCGGGGATTCATTTCGATGACTACCATCTCCCCGTTTTGAGGATTGATCGCGAACTGTATATTGGAGCCGCCAGTTTCCACTCCTATTTCGCGAATGATATCGATCGCCGCATTACGCATGATCTGGTATTCCTTGTCGGTCAACGTTTGCGCCGGTGCTACCGTGATGCTGTCGCCGGTATGGATACCCATGGGATCAAAATTTTCGATGGAGCAGACAATGACCACGTTATCTTTGATATCGCGCATTACTTCCAGTTCGTATTCCTTCCATCCCAGCAGTGACTTTTCGATCAATATTCGGCGAGTAGGGCTGGCGTTGAGCGCCTTGGTGACCATCGCCTCAAAATCCTCTTCGCCCTGGGCGATGCCGCCTCCGGTTCCTCCCAGGGTAAAGGACGGTCGGATAATGGAGGGGAATCCGGTATTTTTAACAATCTCCCATGCCTGCTCCACCGATTCGGCGTAGCCGCTGGGAGCCACCTGAAGGCCGATATGCGCCATCGCTTCATTGAATCGTTGGCGGTCCTCCGCTTTATCTATGGTGTCAACGTTGGCGCCAATCATTTCCACATTGTATTTGGCTAAAACACCCATTGCGGCAACGGCCAGCGCGGTATTCAATCCGGTCTGGCCACCCATTGTTGGAAGCAGGGCATCGGGTTTTTCTTTTTCTATAATTTGGGCAACGACCTCCGGGGTGACGGGTTCGACATAGGTTCTATGCGCAAACTCGGCATCGGTCATGATGGTGGCCGGATTGCTGTTTACCAGGATAACCTGGTAACCTTCTTCCTTCAGCGCTTTGCAGGCCTGGGTTCCCGAATAGTCGAATTCGCAGGCCTGTCCGATAATGATCGGACCGGCACCAATGATCAATATTTTTTCAATGTCGGTTCGTTTAGGCATCAGTCCTGATAAATGTCCCGCACGTCAATTTGACGGGAGCGCTCCCACTTTAAACTCATATAGGAAAGTTTACGGATGAAGGTGAAACGATTTCTATTATGTTCGCCTTCAATGATTTCGGTTCTCAGTTCGGTTAATTGATTTTCAATTTCGGAGATTTGAGTTTCAAATTGATTTTTCTGGTTTTCCAATTCGTCAATTTCCTTCTTGAGAGAATCAATTTTATTTTCCTTGGTAATCCCCTCAAGTTTACCTCTCAACTTTTCAAGTTTAGCGAGGACTTTACCCAAGCTCTTTTGAGGGCCGAGCAGATTTTTTTGAAGCTTCTTTTCCAGGTTTAAAGCTTCTTCTTCCTTTACTCTCAGAATTTTGACCCTGGATTTGATGAATCCTACAGTGGGTTTCGGGTGGTAGCAAAAATGATCGGTAAAGTAATAGTGTCCGTTGTAGGGAATGAGACGGCCTTCAAAAATATCCTCATAGTTGAAAAGCATGGGCCCCTGATTTTCTTTAACCTCATACTTTTTATCATCCAGGATATCCAGAACCACCACGTAGTCACTTTTGATTTTTTTAGCGGTAAACAGACTGTGGATATTTTGAGAAATGGCTTGCGCGAGTTCTCTGGTTTCCTGGGTGAGAGATTCGCCGTGGCTTTGCAGATAACTTTGGACAGGGGTCAAGCCGGAATCAGGATGGGGCCGTTCAAAGGTATACCATTCCAGAAAGGATCCAATGCGGGATTCATAGGATTTATCATCTTCGAAAATTTCCCCTGAAATTTTCAGAAAATCTTTTTTGGCTTGAAAAATTTCATCTTCAGGATGGGTTTTGGTGATCTCTTCGACCAGCTGGTTGATATCGTCGCGAATCATTTATTTTCCTTCATCATGGTGACAAAATCCCGGAATAAGTAGGAAGAGTCCTGAGGGCCGGGAGAGGCTTCAGGATGGTATTGAACGGATGAAACAGGATATTTCTTGTGACGAATACCTTCGACCGTCTGGTCATTGAGGTTGATGCAGGTGACTTCCACGTCGTCGTTTCCAGTTTGTTGATCCACCGCAAAACCGTGATTCTGAGAAGTGATTTCCACCTTTCTCTTGTTCAGGTCCATGACTGGCTGGTTACCGCCGTGATGTCCAAACTGAAGTTTATAGGTCTTGCCCCCGAGTGCCAGATTCAGTATCTGGTGGCCCAGGCAGATTCCGAATATAGGTACCTTACCAACCAGGTTGCGGACATTCGCAATGGCATAGGGTACCGCCGCAGGATCTCCCGGTCCGTTGGACAAAAACACCCCATCCGGTTTCATGTCCAGAACGGTTTGGGCCGGAGTTTCGGCAGGCACGACCGTGACGGAGCAACCTTCCTGAGTTAAGCGCCGAAGTATATTGCGCTTGATCCCGAAATCGTAAGCGACCACGGAATACTTTTCTTTATTGCCGTTGGGTGAAATCTGAGAATATCCCGTTTGGAGGTTCCAATCCCCTTCAAACCAGTCGTACGGCTCCTTGCAGGTCACCTGTTTGACCAGATCCTTGCCTTCCATACTGGGGGATTTTCTGGCTCTTTCAATGAGGGCTTCGGGATTGGACAGATCATTGGAAATGATTGCCTGCTGGGCTCCCTGATCCCGTATATGCCGGGTCAGGGCCCGGGTATCTATTCCCTGGAGCCCCACCACGTTATGCTTTTTCAGAAAATCATCCAGAGTTCCAGTGGACCTCCAATTGCTGGGGATGCCGCTCAGCTCCTTGATGATAAACGCGCTTAAATAGGGGCGGTCGGATTCAAAATCCTCCGGGTTAACTCCGTAGTTACCGATCAGGGGGTAGGTCATCACCACCATCTGACCGCAGTAGGAAGGATCGGTCAACACTTCCTGGTAACCGGACATGCTGGTGTTGAATACGATTTCCCCCTCGGCTTCGCCAATGGCGCCAAACAGGGTTCCTCTGAATGTTCTACCGTCCGCTAAAGCGAGTATGCCTTCCATTACGCCCAATAAAAAATTAAACTATTACGTTAATTAACTTGTATTAACTAATTGGAATATATCAATTTTCCGTTTGATATGGTATGAAGTACCCGGCCTTTGACCGACCACCCGTCAAATGGAGAATTTTTGCTTTTCGATTTGAACTTGCTCGCCTCGACCTTGTATTCCTGGCTGGGATCGAAGATCACCACATCCGCCAGTTTGCCCGCTCCCAGAGTTCCGCTATCCAGCTTGAAAATTTCAGCCGGGCGCGAGGTCAGTTTTTCGATCAATTGCGGCAGGGTTAGAATTTTTTCTTCTACCAGACGGAGGCTCAAGGGGAGGGCCGTTTCCAGTCCTACGATCCCGAAACAGGCGCTGTGGTAATCCGCCTGTTTGTCAACCAGGTCATGGGGTGCGTGGTCGGTGGCGATTATATCAATAGTTCCGTCCTTTAGCCCTTCTTTAATTGCATCAATATCACTTTGAGCTCTCAACGGAGGGCTCATCTTGGTGTTGGTGTCGTATCCCCGGACCGATGCATCGGTCAGAATAAAATGATGGGGTGCCACTTCGCAGGTGACGGCCAGTCCCTTGGCCTTGGCACGTCGGACCAGTTCCACCGACTCTCCACTACTGATGTGGGCCACATGTAAGCGTCCGCCGGTTTTTTCCAGCAGGGCGATGTCCCGGTAGACCATGATATCCTCAGCTTCGGTGGGCATACCCTTCAGGCCAAGCTCGGTGGATATGGGGCCCTCGTTCATGCATCCTCCGGCAGTCAGGTCCAGGATTTCGCTGTGCTGAATCAGGGGCAGGTCGAACATCCGGCTGTATTCCAGGGCCCGGCGCATGACCTGATTGTTCATGACCGGCCGCCCGTCGTCGGAAAATGCGATGACCCCGGCTTCCTTCAGGTCCCCCATGTCGGACAGGGTTTCGCCTTTCAGGCCTTTGGTAATGGCGCCGATGGCCAGTGCCTTAACCTTGCCGTGCGCCTTAGCCCGCGAAATCATCAATTCAGTGACCGAGCGGTTGTCGTTGACCGGGTTGGTGTTGGGCATCATGGCGACGGTGGTGAATCCTCCGGCGGCGGCGGATTCGCATCCGCTCTCGATGGTTTCCTTGTACTCGAAACCGGGCTCCCGGAAATGGACGTGCATGTCGAGAAATCCCGGGGCGACGATGCAATCTTTGGCATCGATCACTTTGGCGGAACTGTCGTCCTTCGCTTTCCCGGCAGGGGTGACCGCCTGGATGAGTCCCTTGTCGATAACGACATCGTATTCGCCGTCTATGTTGTTGGCCGGATCAATGACCCGTCCGTTTTTAATGATCAGTTTCACTGCCGCCTCCCAGCAAGAGATACATGAGCGCCATCCGCAGGGCGACGCCGTTATTAACCTGGTCGAGAATGACCGAATGCGGGCCTTCCATGACGTCCAGCGCGATTTCGATGCCGCGGTTGACCGGGCCGGGATGCATGATCAGCATATCTTTCCGTCCATGCTTCAATTTATCGGCGGTCAGACAAAACTGGTTTGAATATTCCCGGAAACTGGGGAACAGGCCCTCATTCTGCCGCTCCAGTTGGATCCTCAGCATCATGACCACATCCACCTGCGATATGGCTTCTTCCAGATTATGCAGGACCTTCACGCCGAGGCACTCCATTCCTACGGGGATCATGGTCGGCGGACCCACCACGGTAACCTCCATGCCGCATTTCAGCATGGCGTGGATGTTGGACCGCGCCACCCGGCTGTGTGCGATGTCCCCGACAATGGCCACCTTCAAACCCGCCAATTGTTTGGTATGCTGGCGAATGGTCAGCAGATCCAGCAGGGCCTGGGTCGGATGCTCATGCGCCCCATCGCCGGCATTGATCACGGGGCATTTGATGTGCCTGGCTATCATGTGCGGCACGCCGGAGATCGAGTGGCGCACGATCAGGATATCGGGATTCATCGCTTCCAGATTGTAGGCGGTGTCGAGGAGACTTTCCCCCTTCACCGTACTGCTGGTGGAGGCGGAGATGTTGATGACGTCCGCGCTCAGGCGCTTGCCGGCAATCTCAAACGAGGTGCGGGTGCGCGTGCTGGCCTCGAAAAACAGGTTGATGATGGTCCGGCCGCGCAGGGTCGGCACTTTTTTAATCTGGCGGGTCGATACTTCCTTAAAGGATACCGCCGTATCGAGGATGCCTTCGATCTCCTCCCGGCTCAGCTGTTCGGTCCCTAATATATCTTTATTGGCCAGATTCATCAGTTGTGTCCTTTGCCGTCGACCACGATCACCTGATCCGCTTTATCTTCCTCAGTCATCTGGACCTGGACCCGCATGTCCTTGGAGGTCGGGATGTTTTTTCCGACGTAATCGGGCCGGAAGGGTAGTTCTCGGTGTCCCCGGTCAATCAGCACCGCCAGTTGCACCTGCGCCGGGCGGCCGAAATCGACCAGCGCATCGATGGCCGCACGGATGGTCCGTCCGGTAAACAGCACATCGTCGCACAGAACCACTTTTTTGCCGTCGATGGCGAACGGGATGTCGGTGTCGCGCAGGACCGGCTTGTCCTTGCTGGTAGTGAGGTCGTCGCGATACAGGGTGATGTCCAGAATGCCCAGGTCGATGGTCGTCTTTTCGATGTCTTTTATTTTGTCCCGCAGGCGGTTGGCCAGAACGACGCCGCGTGTGCGGATGCCGACCAGGGCGAGGTTTTGGGTGCCCTTGTTCTTTTCGAGAATTTCGTGGGCGATGCGGGTGATGGCCCGGTTCATGTCCTCGGCGTTCATCAGCAGTGGGTTCATGCGGTCACCGGGGAACTGAGGCCAAAAAAAATCCCCCTCAGGCGAAACCCTGCGGAGGAAACTCTACATTTTTGTACAGCTGACGAGGTCATTTTACCGATCCCTTGACAATCTCTCAGGACTGTCTTAAAGAGGTCTATGTTAAGATTGAATATAATAACTGCGAGGGATCAAGTCAAGGGAATTCATGGACAAGAAAAAGGTAGTACACATAGGCAGGGTTTATACGAAAAAAGGGGATACAGGCGAGACTTCACTGGTGGGGGGCATCCGCATTGCCAAGGATCATCCCCGCATGGAAGCCATCGGCACGGTCGACGAGTTAAACTCGCTGGTCGGCCTGGTGAGGACCTTTAATGGGCAGAAACAGGTCTCCGAGAGGCGGGATAAGTTCGACGGGATATTGCAAACCATCCAGCAGTGGCTGTTCGACCTCGGGCACGAACTGGCGTGCGATCCTAAGAACCCGCCGAAGAAGGGCAAGATAGCCGCGATCACGGACGAACAGGTAAAGTGGCTGGAAGATGTTATCGATGCCATGAACGAGGAACTGGAACCGCTGGACAGCTTCGTCCTGCCAGGGGGATCACCGGTCAATGCATTTCTGCATCAGTGCCGGACCGTGTGCCGGAGAGCCGAGCGGGTACTGGTCGGCCTCAGCCGCGACGACGAAGTGGGACCGCAAGCCATCGCCTTCATCAACCGCCTTTCAGATACCTTTTTCGTGTTCAGTCGCTGGGTGGCCTGCACGATGGGTGAAGACGAAGTCCTCTGGAACCCCGCCAGCTCCATTAACAAAAACTGGAAATGGAAGCAGGACTGAATGACCTACCCGCGAAGCCCATATGACAAAGAGGGGGGAATGGTTTATTTTCCCCGGATGCTGGAAAAGATTCGCCTGCAGGAGAAGGGCGAACTGCCGGATGAGTACTTTCCCCCGATGACGCGCGGGTTTAACGCCAACTGTTGCCAGTTTCTGAAGGTCGAATACGAAGCAGTAGTTCAGAAGGTAAAAGACGGGTTGAGTGATGCGGAAATCCTGCAATGGTGTTTTGAAGCGGGTGGTCCTAAAAGCGATTACGAAATCCGGCTATGGAACAGTTTCGCTATTAAAAAAGGCTGGCGGGATGAGGATCCGGGGACGTTGGAACGATTAAGAGGATTTAAAAAATCCAGTAAACTGGAACACCGCGAGGACATTCTCACCGTGTTTGACTATATCGAGGTGGATGAGAAACGAAAATCCTGAACGTCCTTACTTCGCCCGGTTTCCCTTCCAGGTGAGGGTGACGTCGCCCTTGCGGATTTTGAGCTGGCAGCCGAGGCGCATGCCATTTTCGAGGTCCTCTTCGTATAGATAATCCTTTTCCTCTTCGCTGGGCGAATTGCAGTTTTCCCTTCCAATTAACACCGTCAGTTCGCATACGCCGCAGGTGCCCTCGGTGCATCCGAAGGACAGGTTTGTATCCACTTCCTCGCAGATATCGATCAGCATCATGCCGTCCTCGCATTCGTGCGTGAGGTGGTCGGGTTGAAAGGTGATTTTAGCCATGAGAATTTTCCTGAGAGCTTTACGTGAACTATTTTATTAGTAGTCGACCTGATTTATGGACGATGATTTAAAACACAGATTCTTCGCTCCACTTTGTTTCGCTCAGAATGACAATAAACGTCTCTCTGTCATTCTGAGGAGGCTTGGCCGACGAAGAATCTATGTTTAGATTTTTTTAAGGAACCGTTCATCAACCACCCCCAGCCCCTCCTTTAGAAGGAGGGGAGCCACTTATGCCAAGGTCTCGTTTATAGATGCGTGAGTAGGGTCGAAGGATTTATTAAATCAGCCGAAAATTAAACACAATATTTCGCTTTAAAATTAAAACTATAGGCCTTCCTTCTTGAGAGATTCAATGAGCTTGATCTGCTCCGGTGTCAGGGTCTTGGGATAGGCCACAATAACTTTAACATAGAGATCGCCCCGGTCACCGCCGCGGCTTTCGATTCCGAGTCCCCGCAGTCGCAGTTTGGAATGGGGTTGGGTGCCCTTAGGGACCTTGACCTGTTTTTCACCTTCCAGAGTGGGTACGTGAATGGTGGCGCCGAGCAGGGCATCGGACAGGTTTACTTTTTGTTCCACCACGATATCGTTACCGTCTCGTTTGAAAACCGGGTGGGGGAGGACATGCACCTTGAAATACAGGTCGCCCGGCGGGCCGCCCTGCGATCCAGGAAATCCCTTGCCGGCCAGACGCAGTTTCTGGCCCTCATTGATTCCCGGAGGCACCTTGACACTGGTGTCCTCGTTTCGGCCGCCACGGTCGATGGAAAACTTTTTCTCCGTTCCCCGCGCCGCTTCTTCAAAGGTGACAGTGATTTCACTTATCATATCCTGGCCCTTGCGGGGTCCTCTCGCCCGACCCCCGAAAATATTTTCAAAGGGACTGGAAAAACCCCCGGGGCCGCCGAACATATCGTCAAATCCGGAAGGAGAGCGTCCTCCTCTGACACCGAAACCACGGAGAATTTCGTTGATGTCGAATCCCTGGAAAATATCTTCCTGACTGTACCGCTTTTTGAATCCTTCCGCCCCGAACATGTCATATTGCTTCCGTTTGTCCTTATCCTTCAGGACTGCGTAGGCCTCATTGACCTCCTTAAATTTGTCTTCAGCCTTGGGATCGTTCTTGTTGTGGTCGGGATGAAACTCCATCGCCTTCTTCTTGAAGGCCTTTTTGATTTCATCTTCCGAGGCGTTCTTGGGGACACCCAGGATGTCGTAATAGCTTTTCATTGTCTAAGCAATTGAATTATTTAAGTTTTTAATCTATGATGGGGCAACTTTATTATTATATAGTTTTATGAACCAAACCCTTAAAATTTTTTTGATTCTCATGGTATTGATTCTTCCGGCCTGCGCCAATACGCCGGAGGAGCCGACTCAGGAATCGAAGGCCGATAAATTCGCGGACATGCATCCGGAGGAACGGCATATCTGGCATCCGCCCAGTGAAGAAGAGCTGGAGGCCCGGCGTCAGCGTCAAAAATGGCTGGATGTCATTGCGGCCGATCTCGAACGTCTGTTTATGGGATACGCCGATATCCTAGGAGACGAGATTATACTTGAAAATCTTCTCAGGGGAAAAGATACCGAACTTCAGCAGTTGGAAGTCAAGGCCGGTCAGCAAAAGATTCAGGATGAGGAACGCGCCAGGGAATTGAATCAGGCTCTTCAGGAACTGGAGGGTTCAGTTAAGGATATGGACGCCAGCCTGGAATCGGTCCGCAAAGAACAGGCGGCTCAAGCCGTCAAACCAACACCCAAGGCGCAAACGGATGATTACCGTCTGGCCATTTTGCTGTTCCGCAACGGTCAGTATCTGAAAAGCATCGCCGCGTTTCAAAGGATTCTGGGTAAGGAATTCCCGGCGCGGCTTAAGGACAACATCCTGTTCGGCCTGGCCTCCAATTATTACAAACTCAAGCAATACGATACCGCTATCGGGTTTTTGGGCGATATTATCCAGAATCATCCCAAAGGGGATAAATGGCTGGTGTCCCATGCCATGATCGGGCTGATTTATAATCTTCAGGGTAATCCTGATAAAGCCATCCCCGTTCTGGAATCTGCTCTCCGGCACGGACCTAATGATGACCTTAAAAAAATTATCAATCGACTGTTGAAGGTTGCTAAAGGAGGAGCGGTGGATGCCAGCAGTTAACGAACCTGCTCCCAATTTACAGATTGCCGAGTGGGTGCAGGGAGATGCTTCCAATATCGATCAGCAGCGCGGTAGGGTGATTCTCATTGAAGTATTCCAGGTCAACTGTCCCGGCTGTTTTATCGGCGGCTTGCCGGAAGCGATTCAAACCTACCTGACCTTTAAGGAAAAACCGCTAACCGTGTGGGGGTTGGCAACCGCGTTTGAGGATTACCACCTGAACTCTCTTGAAAATTTAAAAAAGCTCATCGATACCGGTGAAGTGGTGGGGCAGACCATGGCCTCGCTTTCGGAGTTGAACATGCTGAGCATGGGACGCCTGCAATACTTCATGCCGTTTCCCGTGGCCTGGGATCAAGTGGTCAAAAGGGAAGGGGGCGTGCGGGAAGGAGAGGTACAGCGGTGGATCAAGCGGGACTTCCCGGATTTTGAATCAATGCCGGAAAATCATCGGATTCAGATTGAATCTCAGATTCGGAATTATCTGGAGAAAAAAGAATACGACGCGTTGACGTTCGATCAATATGGATTACGTGGAACTCCATCCTCGATTATCATCGATAAGGAGGGAGTTATCCGGCATAAGTTGTTTGGTTCCGGTTTGGATTTGGAGAATCTAGTAGAGCCTTTACTTGACGAATAGGTTGTTAAACGATGCTGACATTAAAACAGTTCACGGATACCATCGACCGCCTTGAAGAGGCGCGGATTTTAATGGCGGCGCTGGAATTTAATATTTTTTCCATTTTGCGCCAAAAGAAAATGACCGCACGACAAATCGCCCAGCAATCCAAAACGAAACTGGATGGCATGGAGCCCTTGCTCAATGCCCTGGCGGCGATGAAAGCGCTCAAGTTTGAAAAGGGGAAATATTCCAGTACTCCGCACATGTATAAGTATTTTTGTGAATCCAGTCCTCATTATTTAAAGGGGACCGCATTTTTGAAACTGGAGAAAAACGACGAATGGGCAAAGCTGATCGATACCATCCGCAATGGCCGGGATCTTTCTGAATTTGAGGGGGAGGATGACCCAGAGTTTCGCGATTGCTTCACCCATGCCATGCACGAACGGAGTGGACCCTATGCCACCAGGATAGCTGAAATCATTACGCGGCAACCGGTGGGTCGTTTTCTGGATCTGGGGAGCGGTCCCGGTACTTACAGTGCGGCGGTGCTTAAAAAAGATAAAAAGGCACTAGCCACTTTACTCGATCGACCTTCGGCCCTGAAGGTAGCTGAGGAACTGCACGGCAAGTCTGGCTATTTGAAACGTATGGAGTTAGTGCCGGGCGATCTCTTCAGTACGCCATTCGGCGAAAAATACGATACCGTATTTTATTCGAACATCCTGCACATCTATAACTCCAGCCAGAATAAAGAACTGTTCCGCAAAATGAAAAGGGCGATGGTTACGGGAGGGCGGTTGATTCTGGTAGATTATTTTCATACCCGCGATGCCACTCAGCCGTACGAAGCGGCACTGTTCGGTGTCACCATGCTGATGTTTACCGCGACGGGGAAAACTTATTCCTACGAGGAAACCGAAAAACTATTGAGTCAGGCCGGGTTTCATAAGTTCCGGCGCATACCGCTGGCCGAAGGGACGGGAATTCTGGTGGGTTTCAAGAAATAAGTTTTACTCAAATTATCCCGAACTTACTTGCCAGCAAAAAAGTAATACAATTCCCAATTGGTATACACCCCCTGCGGTGAAGAGTACTCCCTGTCGTAATCCCTGATCAATTGTTTCAGTTCCCCCGGTTTAAACATTCGCAGAGGTGCGGCGCCTATCTGTTGCAGGTTTTTAATCAGGCTTTGGGTATTTTGAAAAAATATCTGCCGTATTTCGGTTTCAAACGTAATCAATTTAAAACCGGCCCGGGTGAGTGTTGTTTTCCATTGTTTTTGGGAGAGCAAGTGAGTGGGACCTTGGAAATGGGCAGTGTTTCTGAACTCCTCAAGAGTTTTCGGGCCAAAGGTGCTGAACGCGATGTACCCATTTTTTTCCAAGGCGGTATGAAATCGTTGCAGGGTCAGGTCAGGATTTTGAAACCATTGAAATACGGCGTTTCCGGTAATGAGTCTGACTTTTGGGACCGGAATTGTTTCGGCATTACCCACCAGGTATTTGGTATGTGAAGGAACCTCTAAATGTTCTTTGAGGTAATCGACCATGAGTGGTGCGATATCGTTCAAAATGATAACCGAAGGAGAACGCGCCAGAAGATGACGCGTAAACACGCCGGTACCGCATCCGATCTCCAGAATCTTTTGGTGAAAGGGATTCGGTACCAAAGCAGCCAGGCGTTCCGCCATGGAACGCTGGAGTTGAGCATGCCGGTCGTAGCTTTTGACATGCTTGGAAAAACTTTCGATGACTTTACGTTCGAATTCCGGTTCGTTGAGATGTTGTTGGTTTTCAGGCATGTTTTTAAATCAAACGAGATCGGACGCACGTCTTTTGGGATGCGGAGCGAAGGGAATCACTTTGGCCGGTAATTGAACGGTAAAGGTAGTCCCTTTATTGAGCTTACTTTTTACCGTAATGTTTCCCCCCATCATGCGGCAAAATCTCAGGCTGATGGCCAACCCCAATCCTGTGCCTCCGAATTTGCGATTGATTGATGAATCGGCCTGAGTGAATTCCGAGAATATCGACCTGAGGTTTTCTGGGTGAATGCCGATACCTGTATCCGTAACCGTGAAAATGATCCATGGATTATTATCTCTTTTTACCCGAATAACATTCAGTATGACTTGACCCTTCTTGGTAAACTTGCATGCATTGCTTAACAAGTTGATTAATATCTGCCTCACCCAGTCCATATCCGCAACCATAAACCCCAGATTATCATCACATTGAATATTCAGAGAATTGTTCGTTTTCTGAACAATAGGCTCAATGGTTTGGATGGCGGCTTGAATAACTTCCTCGATTTTAAAGGATTTTAACTGGATTTCCATTTTGCCGGCATCAATTTTTGACAGATCCAGAATATCATTGATTAGCCGCAAGAGTATTTTGGCAGAACTGCCTATTTTTTCCAGGTCCTTGTGGATTTCCGGCAGATTCTGTTCCGTCGTTTCTTCCAGAAGCATTTCCGTGTAACCGATAATGGCATTCATCGGGGTACGCAGTTCATGGGTCATGTTGGCCAGGAATTTGCTCTTGGCGGCATTGGCCTCCAGAGCCATATCACGCGCTGTGGCAACCTGGGAATAAACTTTCCGATTTTCCTCAACCAGGGAAACGTTCGTGATGGCCACGGCGGCCTGCGATGCCAGGGACTGAATCCAGCGGACATTTTCATGTGAAAAAGGAATGACCTGTCGGGCGCTGCCCGGTTTTCTGGCATTCAACAATTGGATAACACCAATAATTTCTTCTTCCTGGTTTTTCATTGGGACCAGGAGCATGGATTGGGTCCGGTAGTTGAATTTCTGGTCAAACAATCGGGGGCCTGAAAAACTATGCTCCGTATGCTTGCTAACCTCTGGAATATTAATTGTCAGGCCAGTTAAAGCAACATGGGACGAAACATTGGAGGCCTCAAGTTCGAGAGGAGGAAACGGAATCGCGGACTTATGGTTTCCACCCATTCTTATATCTAAAGTGTCGTTCTGGAAAATTTTAAAATGAAGTTTTTCATTTTCCAGAATATATAACGTTCCGCCGTCAGCATTTGTAAAAGCGCGGGCCTCATCCATTATCATTTCAAGAAGGATATCCAGATTTCGCTCCCGGGAAAGCGCCAGGCCGATGTCTGTCAGCTTCTTAAGTTTTTCAAGAAGATTTCGGACGATTCGGCTGTCTTTTTCAGTGTTCTCAATTTTCTTGGAAATTGCAGCCGAGTAAGTGATGGGTTTCGATTTTTTATGCCGGTCGGAATCATCCAGATTCAGTGACGGATCTATAATCCAACCTTCGGAACGCAGCAAGGATTTTGAACTTTTTGGGACGCCGTATCCGCTGGAGGCCTGACTGTAAGCCCAGGCCGTCTGCAAAGAACAAAGCACCGCATCCAGGCGATCTCCTTTAGAATCCTTCAGCAACTCGTCTTTAATGGCAGTATTTATTTTTAACGAAAATCCAAATTCGGTTTTTAAGGCACGGCCCAGTATTCCGGCAATAATGTTTTTACGAGCGGATTTTTTTGAGGGGGTATCTTTTGTTTCAGTTTTGTAAGACGGTGCAAACCGGCGGGCCACCAAAGCCGGATAGGCTTCCAGTATTGTGCGATTGGTCTTATTTGGAAGGCAGGGAATAATAGAAGCTCCAGATTTTAATATGCGATGGGATCCTTCGTAAAACATTTTGGCCACCGGGGCATTGACCAGTTTTAATGGACTTTGGGCGGAGGCCAATACGTCAGTGAATCGCAGGGGTTCTTTAAATGGCGAAGGTTGTTTCGACTTGAATGATTTAATTTTATTTTCGAATTCACTTCGTGGCCGCCGAGACAATTTTTCGACATAATCCTGCCAGTTATGAGGTAGTCCTAATGTGGATAAAAAAGCTCCCGGCAGGCCAAAGGGAAAATCAATACCTGCAACCCAGGGACCTTTTTGCTCAAGAAATTCTTCAAATTCCAGAAAGCTTGTCAATGCATGGATATCATGGATGGTCAAGGTTCCCTTAAGGAACTCGCCTTCTGCCACGGTAATGGGTTTTTTGCGACTGGGGGCGCTGGTGAAGTCGATACCGAATATTTTCATATGTACCGTTGTGGCTGTGGAATTTGAGAGGCGGGAATAATCGGGTTGTTTGTTATGCCGGGATGCTGTGATAAATGGGAAAGCAGTTTATGTGGAGAATGGTCGCATTCTTCCAGCAGGGTTAGATGAGGTATCAGCTGTTTTAATTGCTTTCCGTCCAGCAGTGGATCCCGTTGGCCGGACACGGCAATACATCCTTCCGCGACCTTGGGAGACACGCTGACCTTTTCCAAAAAGTTCAGGCCCTGGATCAAAATATCACGGCTGTAAGGCTGCTTAAGCTCTTTGTCCTGTAACCGGATTCCACTCAGGTCAAAGAATCCCTTAACGGCTGAGGCATAGTCGTCAACGGAGGCCAGCATTTTTCTTTGATATTTTAATTTTCCGTAAGGCGTTTTCCCTCCCAGATTCTTTTCTGCCGGAAAAGCCAGTATGGGGGCCATCAAGGCGATCTTCGTATTCTGGGAGATCTTGTTTTTATGATGGAGAATCCATAGGCTTCCCAGCGAATAACCGATTATCAAGTCTGCTGTATCAGCCAAAAAAAAGGCTGCCTCTTCCTCGTTTTCAGGATTCCTTGGATAGCAGGCGCGAACTTCTGCCCCGGGAAAATAAGTTTCTACCAAATGGCAAAACCAATCCTCCGGTAGAGCCCACCCGCAGATTGCGGTAATTTTTATCTTCGTTGCCATGAATTTAAAATCGACATGATTTCGTCAAGATGAGTTTCGCCTACCCCCGAATGAAACGAAAAACGAAGGCGTGAAGAATTTTGCGGAACGGTGGGCGGACGTACCGCACCCACTAATATTCCATGTTCCAGCAATTTATTTCGTAATTCAAGCGTATCATCCGGATTTCCCAATATTACCGGAACGATCTGAGAATCAAATGTATTGGTTTCCCAGCCACCACTCCTTAATTTCTCCCTGAACCTAATGGCTGTATCGCGGATGCTCCTGGCAGTGGCCTGTGATTTACGAATGATTTTAAGGGCCGCTCCGGCGGCTCCCGCCTGAGGCGGACCCAGATAAGTGGAGTAAATCAGCTCGCCGGAGTAATTAGTCAGATAATCAGTAATTACATTCGAATTTGTCAGTACATAGGCACCCATGCTTGCCAGGGCCTTACCCAGCGTCCCGACGAGGATGTCGACCGTGTCCAACACCTCTTGCTCCTCGGCCAATCCCCCTCCGGTGGGACCGAAAACTCCTGTACCGTGGGCTTCATCCAGAATCCAGACGAAAGGATATTTTTGCTTTAAACCGGCTATGCGTGGAAGGTCCGGATAATCGCCATCCATGCTGAATACACTTTCGGTAACAACGAACACAGTTTCATATTTATTAAAATTGCGGTGCAGCAATTCTTCCAGATGGTCTAAATCCAGATGGTGATACCGCTTGAAACGGGTATCGCTTTTCCCCAGTGTCTGGGCAATGGAATGATGGATCAGACGGTCCGCCAGAATCAAATCTTTAGGGCTGGGCAGGTGGGTCAGGAGGGCCTGATTCGCCATAAAGCCGGTATTGAACAATAATCCAGCGGGCTTTTGTTTCCAGTTCATCAGTTGCTGGATCAGTTGTTGATGGCAGGGCAGATAACCGGAGAGCAGGGGAGACGCACTGCTACTGGCCCCATAGCGTTCCAGTGCCTCCCGGGCTCCCTCAATTACCTCGGGATGAGATCGTAATTGAAAATAATCGTTGCTGATCATGTTGATGGAGCAGGCGTCCAGAACTTCCAGCGTACGGAGCAGTCCCGTCTTCTGTCTGCGATTCAATTCGCTTTGCAGTCGTGATTCAAATGGTGAGGTCAAGGGCTTGATCTTCAGAAATTAATATATGAAAATTATGGTATAAAAGCCTGATCTTGTCAAAACTCAAGCGTATTAGGGGTAAAATTTCAATAATGCCTGAAATCAAGGATACAGGAAAAGTATGGATTCGTGGTAAACCGGGAACGGCTTTTGCTGTCAAAGTGGAGGATAAAGTCTTTGTACCCGGACAGGAGGAAGGGCAATTGATCGACTATTGGCTGGAAGGAGACTTTCTGTGTGTGGATCTCCATAACCCGATAAAGAAAGTTCGGATCGCCCGGCAATTTCCTCTTGGATTGCAAGCCTCGCACCCCGCAACTTTATTTAACGGATTTAAAAAAACCAAACACGCAGATGTTCAAGTTATTACATTTCAGGATGAAGGGGTGAGGGAAAAGGCGTTTGAGGAGGAACGTTATTTGGAGTTGGCTGTTCACACCATGGACCGAAAGACGTTCTGGCGGTGCGCCGGACTATCTTTCTAAACTGATTATTTAACCGAACGAACTAAACGAGCTGCCACATTATCGCGGTGGTCCTTATCCATGAATTGCGTCGAACCATCCTTAAAGTTAACCACAATGGTCTGGTTCTTTTCGTTTTCCTCTGAGGTCCATAACAAGCGGGCACATTTGGTGACAAACAGTGGATGGATATGAACGCGCTCCCCTTCCCAATCCAACTGGTTCAGGTCCTCGTGAAATAACCCCAATGCTTCATCTTTGGTCGGTAAACGCCAATCGTTCTGTCCCCCGGCATAAACACTGATCATTGTCCCACAATAGGACAGCGCTTCTTGATAGTTAACCCAGCGGCCCAGATCCCCGTATGAATCCTTGGGCAACCATTCCAGGTTGGCTTGCTTGTCCGAAATGACACCGCTCGGGTTATCCGAAAAATTATCAAATGCATCCATATTGGCTTTCTCAATTACTTATTAGTCAGTTGATCAAGGACGAAGCTTATCATTTCCCAATTTCGGCATCAACGCATTTTTGGAATCCCTGCCTCAGGCGGCGGGTCAGCGGACCCGGCTGGCCGTTTCCGACGGTTTCCCCGTTGACGCGGGTGACCGGAAGGACTTCCCACCCGGTGTTGGTCAGAAAAATTTCATCCGCCTGTAATACATCTTCTACATTTATGGTTCTTTCCCTGCAGGCGATACCCGATTGAGAAGCCACATCCAGAACCACCTGCCGCGAAACACCGGCGAGAACGTAACCATTGACAGCAGGAGTGGATAATTCTTCGTTCTTTACCAGGAAAATGTTAAATATGGTGCCGTCACACACTTCACCTTTTTCATTGACCATAACCGCATCCACCGAATTCTGGTCCACAGCCTGTTTTCGTGCCAGAATCTGACTTAAGTAGTTGGTCGTTTTGATTTGTTCCTTCATCCCTCCAAACTTTGGGGCGCAATCTGGGATTAACGATACGGGCACGCCTTTTTCATACCACTCCACGGGTGGACCTTTATAAGGTGCCGCATACACCGACAAGTTGGGAGTCATGCCGGTTTGCCATAATTTACCCATTGTTCCCAGACCCCGGGTTACCGTGAGTCGCAAAACCCCGTCGGTAATTTGATTTTTTTCCAATGTTTGATAAAGAATAGTTCCAAATTCCTGGCGGGATTTCGGTAATTCAAAAAAGATACTTTTGGCACCCCGTTCCAACCGGTCCAGATGCTGATCCATACGAAATATCGTTCCGGAATAAGCCCGTAATGTTTCGAACAGGGCATCGCCGTAACAGAATCCGCGGTCCAGGATGGATACCTTGGCGTCCCTCAGGTTAACAAAATTTCCATTCAGATAGGCAATAGGTTCCATCACGTTTTCCGATTTGAGGTTAGGGCATTGATCATTGCGGCGGCTTTGTCGAGGGTTTCCTGGTATTCCTGCTCTGGGATGGAATCGGCAACAATACCGGCGCCGACGTGAAAATAGGCGGTCTTGTCTTTCAGGAGGATAGTTCTGATCACAATGTTGAGATCGAGGTAATCGGCAAAACCGATATAACCGAAGCTTCCTGAATAGGGTCCTCGCCTCACGGGTTCCAGTTCGTCGATGATTTCCATGCATCGAATTTTAGGGCAACCGGTGATGGTTCCTCCTGGAAAAACAGCTTTCAACATATCCTTTAGGGTGATTCCGGGCCTGATGATGCCCTGGATGTTCGAAACGATATGGCTGACATGAGAATATTGCTCGACAAACATCTGATCGGTCACCCGGACACTGCCAAATTGACATATTCTCCCCATATCATTGCGTTCCAAATCCACCAACATGAGGTGCTCCGCCCGTTCCTTTTCATTAAGCAGTAATTCGGCTTTCAGGTGATCATCTTCCTGTGGATTTATACCACGGGGCCGGGTTCCGGCTATAGGCCGGGTTTCTAAAACATTCTTTTCGATCCTGACCAGTCGCTCTGGCGACGAACTGATCAATTTTATATTCCCCAGTGTCAAATATCCCGAAAAAGGAGAGGGGTTTAATTTTATGAGATTTTCATACAGGTCAATAGGATCCCCTTTGAATTCGGCTTCAAAACGCTGCGCCAGATTGGCCTGGTAAATGTCACCCTCCTCAATATAACGTTTGGTCCGCTGGACCATTTGAATATATTGCTCTTTGGAAATGTTTGGACGAAGATTCGATCCATTATCGGGGTGCGCGGCGGCAGGAGACGGGCGAACGGATTCGGGAAAGGAATTCAATATCGATTCCGCCTTGCGCCAAAGAGATTCAATTTCCTTAACCGTTTTACTGTAATAATTTTGAGGATCGCCTGTGCATTTTTCAGAAACAACCATCTTGAGCACACCAATTTTATGATCGAAAATCCATAAATGATCCACTTGAAAAAAATAAATTAGAGGGATGTGGAGATCCTCTTTAGAACGAAAGTTGACCGCATCAAGCCACTGAGCCATTTCATAAGTGATGGTTCCGACCCACCCTCCCCAGAAATGCGGTGTGTGGTCGAAAGGGGTGTCGTGTGCTTCAAATTCAAGAAGATTGAGAACTGCATCGGGAGAAAGGTTCATGGTCTCCCGCGTTCCGTTATGGGAAATTGTAATCTGATCGCTATCGGCTTGGAGTGTTTGGGAATTTGAGTGACCCATCAGGGTGTATCGGGCGGTGGCTTCAGGCCCGTTTCCACTCTCAAACAAAAATGCATTTGGACTGTTCCTGTACAGGGAACGGAAAAAATGCAGGGAATTGAAATTTTGTACGGATTTTTCACCCGAAACAGGAATTCTTTCAAAACTCCGGCTCCATTCCATAAATTGTTCCAGGTTGGGACGGATTTTCATGGTGGTACGGGATTCCTTTTAATGATCGATAATGACGGATTATAGCAAGGGGCGGGGCAGGGGGGAACTTATTCGTATCTCAGGGCATCAATGGGGTTGAGGTTGGAGGCCTTGTTTGCAGGATACAGGCCGAAAAAAATACCGATTCCCACGGAAAAACCGAACGCCAGTAGGATGGATTGCATGGAAACAATCGTCTCCAGGCCACCGATTTTGGAAACGGTATTTGAAATCAGGATGCCGAGGCCAATCCCGATACTGCCCCCTAAAAAACTGATGAGAACCGATTCAATTAAAAACTGTTTGCGGATTTCCTTTTTCTTGGCGCCAATGGCAATGCGTATACCTATCTCACGCGTGCGTTCGGTTACTGAAACCAGCATGATGTTCATGATGCCGATACCGCCCACAAGAAGGGATATGGTGGCAATACCTCCAAGCAGAAATTGAAAGGTTTCCGCTGCTTTTCCCCAACTGCTCAGCCATTCAGCGGAGTTTTGGACGTGAAAATCGTTTTTCTCGTCCTCTCGAAGATTATGGCGTCGGCGCAAAAGCTTTTCAATATTCTGTTTGACTGTATCGATATCGTTCATATCTTTAACCTGGACATCGATAGATTGTACATGCTTCAATCCGAATAATCGTTTTTGGGCAGTGGTGATAGGAATAAAAATCTGGTCGTCCGGATCAAACCAACTCAGCGCTCCCTTGGCTACGGTCGTTCCTATTATCAGATAATTGTCACCGTTTACCTTAAGAGTTTCTCCCACCGGATTTCCACCATCGAAAAGATTTTTAACGACTGTGGCGCCCAATACACAGATTTTCCGTGCCGACCGGACTTCTTCCTCGGTAAAATATCTTCCTTCCGCTAATTGAAAATTGGCCATCCAAATATAGTCCTTGCCGGTTCCCCGTATAGTGCTATTACTGTTTTTGTTGCCGAATTTCAACTGGCCATTCTCATATACCTGTGCGGCGACGCCGGTAATATCGGGAATAAAATCGCGAATGGCGTTGGCGTCACCCAACACCAATGTTTCGACTTTTCCGGAGCTAACATGCCGACTTTTTTGTTCCCCGGGTTTTACGCTAATGATGTTGGTTCCAAATTTGGCGATGGTGCTCAGCGTTTGACGCCTTGCTCCTTCTCCCAGCGATACCATTGAAATAACAGAGGCGACGCCGATGATGATTCCGAGGGTGGTAAGAAACGTTCTCAGCTTGTTGGCGCGGAGACTGCGTAAGGCGATCTTAAACAAATCCCAGATTAACATTCGGACTCCCTGGATGAATCACTGACAATCAAGCCATCCCTCATAAGGATCGTTCTGCGGGCGTATTGAGCCACTTCCTGTTCGTGGGTGACCAAGATCACCGTGGTTCCCTCCTGATTGAGGCGTGAAAAAATTTCCATGATTTCCTCTCCTGTTTTCGAATCCAGATTGCCGGTTGGTTCGTCCGCCAGAATGATGGAGGGATTGTTGACAATGGCCCGGGCGATGGCCACCCTTTGGCGTTCGCCGCCGGAAAGTTCATTCGGTTTATGTTTGGCGCGGGTGTCGAGTCCTACTTTGCTCAAAGCTTCCAGGGCTTTGGATTGGGGATCTGAGGCACCCCCGTAAAGCAAAGGCAGTTCGGTATTTTCCAGGGCAGAGGAACGGGGTAGAAGATTGAAGCTTTGAAATACAAATCCAATCCGCCGGTTCCGGATATCGGCCAGTTGGTCTGAATTCAGGGTACTGACGTCAATATCGGCCAGACGGTAGGTGCCGGACGAGGGAAGGTCCAGGCATCCCAGAAGATTCATCAGGGTGGATTTACCGCTTCCAGACTGCCCCATGATGGCGACAAACTCTCCCTTGCTGATCTTAAAACTGACCCCTTTAAGAGCCTGGACCTGCTGGCCGCCCAAAGGATAGCATTTACTGAGGTTTTCGACTTCAATCAAGGTTTTATTTGGAACGCAGAAGGAACAACATTTTTCGAATGGTGGACATGTTATCGTCTCCTTTCTGATGTTCCTCCCATAAAGTTTTCCAGTCACCGGTGAGTACTTTTTGATCCGCCTTCAGTCCCGATACGATCTGAATGTAAATCGGATTCCTAACGCCAGTGGTTACGAGGACTTCCTTTGGTTCGTTGTTCACCAGTATGGCCGCATATTTTTTATTTTTTTCTACGCGGATGGCTTCCCGCGGCAGATACAGTACGTTTTTTAATTCTTCGCTTATTATATCAACATTGGCGGTCATCATTGGTTTTAAGATTTCTTTTCCCTCGCCCTGAATTTCAATCTTAACCTTGAAAATAGTGATGCTGTTTTCTACAATTCCCTTAGGAGAAATGCGCTGAACCTGGCCGGTAAAAGTTTTTCCTGGAAAGGCGTCAGCTGTGACTTTAACCTGCTGATCAATATGAACGGCGCCGATATCCGTTTCATCGACATCTGCGGTGATGAACATGCGGGACATGTCGGCGATGCTGGACAGGGCGGTTCCTCCCGAAACATTGGAAATTCCTGAAGAGATAATCTGTCCCTGTTGAACCAGCTTTTCGATCAATATTCCTGATATGGGGGCAAATATTTCGGTTTCCTCGAGCCGGTCTCCGGCTTCTGCAAGCGCAATATTGGCCCGTTGGACCTCGGCCTGCGCCAGTGCAATCTCATGCTGTTTCACTTCTATATCGTGAACAGTATCCTTTGCAGCCTGCATATCTGACCGGGCCTGGACCAAGTTTTCTTGATTGACTTTGAATGCTGTTTGCGCCGCCTGCAAAGCTTCCCGTGATGCAAATTTCTTCTGAAACAAGTCTTCCTGCCGTTTCAATTTATCCTGAGATTCCTGGAGATTGGCTTCCGCTTCCTGGACTCTGGAGCGAGCGGATTTTAAGCTGGTTTCGTATTTGGTTTTCTGGGAGAGGAGGGCGGTTTTGGCTTTATTGAGCTGTGCCGTGGCGCTGGCCAGATCGGCCTTGGAGCGGGAAACGTTCCTGACTTCATCCGACTTATCCAATTTCAAGAGAAGTTGTCCTTTTTTAACCCGGTCACCTTCTTCAAATTCGAATTGGAGAACTTCACCGCTGGCCTTGGATTTAACTTCGACTTGAAAATTGGGTTCGACCACCCCGGTAGCAGAAACTTTGACCACCAGATCGCCTTGAATGACGGATGTGGTTTTAAAGGGAACAGGTTTTGAGTTTTGTGACGTTGGGGAACTGGTAAGCCAGATCAGGACACCCACCCCCAGAAGGCCGGCCAGGAAGTAAGACAGGGTTTTAATTTTCATGGGCTGGAGTCGGATGCCATTTGGATGCTGTATTCCTCCAACGTAGTGGCCAGTACTTTCCGGAGTTTGATTTTGGATTTATTGAAATCAATAATGGCTTTCAATTCTTTGCTTTGTTCCTCCGCCAAGTCGGTTTGAAATTCCAGAACGTTGAAACTTGTGGAAAGCCCGACCTCGAATTTCTTCTCTTCCGCGCTAAGTTTTTCTTCCGCCAGCTTGCGGGCGATGCGGGCGGCCTGCACTCGTTTTATATTGGTATTGATTAGCCTTGCGGCCTCCCGGACTTCCACGACAATGGTTTTCTCAAGATCTTTAATGTCCAGTAGAAGTTGGGCCGCCTCCAGTTTTGCCGCAGTAAACCGGCTTTTAGCGGCTCGGTTGCCAATGGGATAGGAAAATACGAGGCCGCCTTCCCAGGTCGAAAAATCTCCTGAAAATGTACGCTCTTGACTGCGTCCAAAGTTACCTCCGTAGGGATTGGTGTTCGGAGGGAAACCTACCGCTTGAGCATCACCGCTGATCCCATTCAGGCCGAAACTGGCCACCAGATCCAGAGTGGGGTATAGCTGATTTTCATTAAATTTGACCTGGATATTTTTATTATCCAGTTCCTTTTTTTTTGCCTGGTAATCGGGCCGCTTCTTAAGGGCCGTAAAAATGGACTCTTTAAGCGATATCGGGGATTCCACCAGAAACTGGGGAGAATCCAATGGTTGGATTTCCTTCATACCGTCTGGTGAGTCAAAATGAATATTGAGAATATTTTTAAGATTATCCTGATTGTCCTGGATGAGTTTCCGGGCCTGGATTACCGCCTCCTCTCGTGAGGCCACCTCGGATTTGGCCTGTAGAATTTCCAAAGGAGCCATAGTCCCGACCTCCACCTGGGCTTTGACCCGGCGCTCGAGATCCTTGGCCCGTTCCACAGACTTTTGCTGAACTTTTAAATCCTCCAGGCTGAATACCAGATCCCAATACACGTTTTCGGTATCACTGATCACATTGATGACTTTATTCTTGAAATCAAAATCAGAAATATCCAGATTATTATTGGCGATATAAATATTAGTTTTGTTGATATCCAATCCAAAATTTTTAAGAAGAGGCTGCGTCAGATTCACTTCAAAACGGGTTGTGTATTGGGGGTTTAATCCCGCAAAGGCCGAATTGGTTTCATTCCTCTCATTTTCAAATTTAAGTTCATACTCAGTGCCTGTTTTGAGTTTCTGATTAAAACTCAAGTCAAGACTTTGGGAATTGGTTTTAGAGAGCGGGGGTTGAGCAAAGGCTGAAGCTAAAGGTTGTTTTAACTTGGTCGCTTTCCCCTCCAGCGAAATACTGGGATCGAAGTCCGCCTCCTGGGTGATGATTTCCTCCTTGCGGATTTTTGATTGATACTGTTGAACGGCAATGCTGACATTACTCTTAAGGGTGTTTTCTATAACATCCCGCAAAGACATTTGTAGTGAATTTACCAATATAATGTCTGGCTTCTCTGGTAAAGGTTGGGGAGAAGATTCACTTTCGGTGGGGTTGCTGTTTTCGGGGGTTTGAGTTTTTTGGTTATCTAATTCTCGAAGAGGCTCGTTATCCAAATCTTGTGTTTTTAAAGGATCCGAATCGGATTCGGCTATAAAAAACCGCCTGTCCTTGGAAAACCCATTAACAGGTTGAAAAATCAATAAGTTGATAATTAGCAGGAATAATAATCCACCGATTGCGGTGGGACGATTTTTCAGCATGGATGGTTTCAATTCCAAAGAAAATTATGAATAAAAGTTATTATATTATAGTAAGTTGAAGAAAGGGAAGGGTGATCTGTCCTTTGGATTGATTTATTGACCTTCATGGCCAAAATCTCTTGGAGGAATTATCCCTGATAGATGATTATGTAAAGTTTTTATAAACAGTAAACTATTATTATTTAAAATATCAATTTAAATTCAATTAGTTATAGGGTTTTATCTGTTTAAATGGTTTGGTTTTTTTAATCTGGATTTAAGTTATTAACTTATTAAGAGTTTAAAAGTATTGGCAAAGTTTTTAAAAAATTCGCTTGTTGCGATTACATTAACTGTATATAATGAAGGTGAAAGAAAATTTAACCGGGAGGTAATGGTTTTAGGTTAAGTTTTTATTTACTGATTATTGTTACTTAACTCCAGGGATCATGGATAACTCAAACAATACCAATCATAATAATGACCGTGTGACAGCCGCCGATATTCTAAAGGTGGTACCGATTACCAGAAAAACCTTGTGGCTATGGCAGAAGAAGTATGATTTTTTTCCTGACCCGGTAAAGGAAGCCCATCCTGGTGGAAAAGGAATTGTGGGTTATTATCCTGCGTGGGTTCAGGAGCGTTGTAAACAGGTATATGCACTTCAAAAAAGTGGCCACACCATATCCATGATCAAGGAAATTCTCAAAAAGGAAGCGGAAGACAAGTCTTCTAAGAAAATACTGATTGTGGATGATGAGAAGAAGTTTGCCACTCTCCTTAAAAAGTTTTTTGTTAAAAACGACTATGTCGTGGAAGTGGCATTTGATGGTCTGGATGCAGGTCTCAAGGCCGCTCATTTTCAACCGGCAATCATCCTATTGGATATCAACCTTCCAGGTCTCAACGGGTTGGAAGTGTGTAAAAATTTGAAAAATAACCCCCGGACAAAGAACATGACGGTCCTTATTATATCGGCCAGTCTCCAGTATACGGAAAAAGCCGTTACTGCAGCGGGCGGGGATATGTTTTTCAAAAAACCGGTTAATTTTTCTGAACTTCTTGAAAAATGTAATGAGGTAATTGCTGCAAACGAGAAAATAACCGTTCCCTCCTGAGTTTTGGGCGGCATTTCTGAGAATTTATCGTTCTCTCCTTTTAATTCTGTTTTATTGCTGTTAGAATCCCCCATCTGGAATGAGCCGGAAGGCCATTCTTTTATTAAATCATTCCCAACCAAATTTATGAATACCGCTCAAACTGCGGAAACTCAGGTTTCCGAATTACGGCAAATCGCCAGAGAAATCCGGCGAAAGAGCCTTGAAATAATCCATCGCGCTGGATCCGGACATCCCGGGGGAAGTCTTTCGGCGGCAGATATTATGACGGCCTTGTACTTTGGGGTCATGCGATATGATGCCAACAACCCGAAGGATCCCAATCGGGATCGTTTTGTCATGAGCAAAGGGCATGCAACAGGTGTCTTTTATTCGGTGTTGTCTCGGGCCGGTTATTTTTCCGACGAGGATCTGGTCGATTATCGGAGAATAAACAGCAAACTCAATTTGTCGGGTCACCCTCATCCCAAAACCCCCGGGGTTGAAATTGCGACCGGCAGTCTTGGCCAGGGCTTGAGTGTTGCTCATGGTATTGCGCTGGCCGCCCGGCTTGAAAAGAAAGATTACAAAGTCTACGTTCTTATGGGTGATGGCGAACTCCAGGAAGGGCAGGTTTGGGAGGCGGCCATGTCGGCCTCCAAATTTAATTCCAACAACCTGATCGCCATTGTTGATTTCAATAAGGTCGCCCAAGACAATATCACCAAGGATCTCAAAGATATAGAACCCCTGGAGGATAAATGGCGGTCATTCGGATGGGATGTTCATCGCATCGATGGACACGATATGGACCAGGTGTACAAAGCGCTGACTCTGCCTTTGGATGAGAAGAAACCGCGCGTTATCATAGCCGATACGATTAAAGGGAAGGGCGTCAGTTTTATGGAAGGCAAGACTTCCTGGCATGGTGTGGCGCCCTCGGATGAAGATTACGAAAAAGCCTTGAAGGAGCTGGAATGAAAGACGGAGCTACCCGGGACGGCTATGGCGCTTGTCTCGAAGAAATAGGTGCAGATCCCAGGATCGTTGTCCTTGATGCCGGGGTAAGCGATAGTACCCGGAGCAAGAAGTTTGGCGATAAATATCCTGAGCGTTTCTTCAATATGGGAATCAGTGAAGGAGATATGGTATGCACGGCCGCCGGTCTGGCGACAACCGGCAAGGTTGCCTTTGCGACCGGATTTGCCTGTTTCCTGCTGGGACGAACCATGGATCAGACTCTGGTCAGTGTGGCTTACTCCAATACCAACGTCAAGCTGGTGGGGACTCATGCGGGACTTGCGGTTGGGGAGGACGGGCCGACGGCACAAATGATCGTCGACCTGGCTTACACTCGTGCCATGCCCAATATGACGGTCATCCAGCCAGCGGACTATGAAGAAGCCGTACAGGCGACCCGTGCTCTGGTGGATCATGTGGGCCCTGTGTACTTGCGGCTTGGCCGGCCCAAGGTCAAGGGTATCTATGATTCCTCCTATAAATTCCAGATTGGCAAGGGTAACGTGGTTAAGCAGGGGCAGGATGTCGTTATTTTCGCAACCGGGGGCATGGTTCAGGAAAGCCTTGAGGCAATGAAACTTCTCGAAGGAGACAATATTCATCCGACTCTGGTGAACATTTCCACCATCAAGCCGATAGACAGTCAGTTGATCATCGAACAGGCCCAAAAGCACGGCGCTGTGATTACCGCCGAGGATCATAACGTTATTGGTGGGCTGGGAGATGCTGTTCTTGAAGTTTTAAGTGACAATAATATTCTAGTTCCAGTGAAGCGTATCGGTGTTAAAGATACTTTTGCCGAGACAGGTTCTCAGGAAGAATTGTATGCCAAGTACGGTCTTTCCTCAGAGCATATTCAGTCTGCCGTTATTTCTCTTGCTGGCAAGTAGGGTTCCTTCCTTTAAATTTATTTCTCAAGACACCTTAGTCCTTTTTAGACCCTTTCTTGGGGCTATTTGTTAGTTGACATAATATATGTTATGGGAACCAGTAGGGTATGGGCCTAAAATTCTTTCAAATCGATGTTTTCACCAATAAGGCATTCGGAGGTAATCCCCTGGCGGTATTTCCGGATTCAGAAGGTCTAGCCGAAGCTCTTCACATCCAAATTGCCAGGGAAATGAATCTGTCTGAAACAGTTTTTATCTACCCGGCAAATGATCCTGAGGCAGATTTTAAGGTCCGGATTTTTACTCCTGGAAAGGAAATTCCTTTTGCAGGCCATCCAACCCTTGGAACCGCCCACATCCTGTGGGAAACCGGAAAAATACCCAGAGAACAGAAATCATTGACCCTGGAAATGGGTGCTGGCCTGGTCAAAGTCCATAAAACGCCGGACGGCCTGTTCATGGACCAACCTGATCCGAATTTTGGGCATGAATTTGAATCAATTAATCAGATAGCCGAAGCCCTGTCTTTGGTTACTGATCAAATAGATTCAAGGTTTCCAATGCAGATCGTTTCCACGGGATTTCCCGCATTGTATGTACCTTTGAAGACTTTGAGTGCGGTCCAGAATGTTATCCCCAATCTTTCCGTTTTGAAGCCGGTATTGAAGGATGTGGACATGATATATGTGTTCACTGGAGAAACTGAATATCCCCAATCCACGGTTCATTCGCGTTCCTTTGCCCCATTTATAGGAATTCCTGAAGATCCGGCCACAGGTAGTGCGGCGGGTGCCTTAGGCGCTTATTTGTTCCGTCACAGGGTCTTTGAGAATCTTGATCCCTCAAAAATTGTGATTGAGCAGGGAATTGAGATGAAACGTCCCTCCCGAATTCTAGTGAGAGTGGAGGGAGCCGGAAGTGAAATTGATTCTATTCAGGTAGGCGGGCAGTCGGTAACCGTATTGCAGGGAAATCTACTGTAAAAAAGGGCGGAGTATGATTTCCCCGCCCTCTTCCCATCTCGTTTTCAATAATTTCGCAGATTATGCCGGTTGCACATATGCACAGGTATCGCAATGGTGCTCGGAAATCCGTGAGCACATGATACAACTGTTGATTTCCCCGGAAGGCCGGACCAACCCCCCACAGTGATTACAGCGCTGCGCGGAAACCTTTTTAGAGGCCGACTGGGAACTTTTTATAAAGCGCATTTTATTTATCAAGGATTGACTCCTGGAAACATTAACGAACATCCTAAACGCTCCTTCAAGGAAATAAATATAACAATTCAGCTCAACCGATCCCGGTTGGACCTTTATGGTAAGTAGGGATGAAATAGATTGGAAAAGGATTTAAATTTTGTAACAGATTCACCCCAAGCAGCATTTCTAAAGTATTTTAATAGAGTAAACCTTTGAAAATCAAGTAGTTGTGTATTGAAAAAAATTTGAGGGTTTAAAGGCGGGCCATGACTCCTTTGTTTACGGTATCCATGCGGTCTTTGTCGTAAAGAATTTCCACCAGTTTCAAGGCAAATTCGAGCGCGGTACCGGGGCTCCGGCTGGTCACGATATGTCCGTCCACCACCACCCGATCATCTGAATATTGGGTATCCGTCAATTGTTCCTGGACTGACGGATGGGAAGTGACTGCCACACCTTTTAGAATTCCAGCCGCGTGAAGTACAATGGGAGCCGCACAAATCGCCGCCACCTGTTTTTGAGCCTTGTGCATATTTTTAATAATGGCATTGATCTTTGCGTTTTTCAGCAGATTATTGGTTCCCGGC
>Ga0224501_10000192_pt1 | contig 57188 bp, 53 predicted proteins | sample SF_Oct11_sed_USG_4_FD_169105 | JGI IMG/M metagenome (GOLD analysis project Ga0224501, IMG submission 169105) | Sediment microbial communities from San Francisco Bay, California, United States - SF_Oct11_sed_USGS_8_1 | ecosystem: Environmental > Aquatic > Marine > Sediment | place: USA...
CGCACGCGGTCCTCCAGGCGTCGGCGGTAGCGCACCAGCGCCCAGAGGCTCGGCGGGAGGGCGACCATCCCCACCAGGAAGAGGCGGGCGTCCAGCCAGACGAGCATCGCCACGGTGCCCACCAGGGTGACCACGTGTCCGAACCAGGCCAGGGCCACCTCGGCGGTGACGCGCTGGATCTCTCCGATGTCGCCGTTGATGCGCGACACCACGTCTCCGAGACGCGCACGGGCGTAGAACCGGGGAGAGAGACGCTGGAGATGCCGATACAGTTCGAGCCGCATGTCGAACAGGATATCCGCGGACACGCGCGTGTACCGCATTCCGCTGGTCACGCTCATGCCGAACGACAGCACGGTCACGCCCACGAAGAGCCCCACGATGCGGACCAGGGCGCCCTGGTCCCCCCCCATGAGCGCGTCGTCCACCAACGCCCGGGAGAGGTAGGGGAGGTACAGGTTCAGCACCGTCCCGCAGAGTGAGAGGACGACCACGGGGACGAGGGCGCCCACGTAGGGACGCACGAATCGCAGCGCCCGGCGGAAGTGGGCGTCGAAGAGCATGGCGTCAGCGGCGTGAGGGGGGATCACCACGGGATCCCGCGCACCCGCGTCGCGGCGGGGCCGGGCCGGCCATCACGAGCCCGAGCCCACCCCCGTGGGGATCACCGCCCCACCCGTCATGTCCTGGTCGAAGGTCACCGTCCGCAGATACTCGAAGGTGGCCCGGTCGTACACGTCGATGGTGCTCCCCGCCACATAGACGAACAGCCGCTTCCCGTCGGCGCTGGCCTGGATCCCCATGCGCGGGCGCCCCGGAAAGGGATGTCTGCGCGACACGGTGCGGTTCACCAGATCGAACTCCCAGAACTCGTAGCGACCGACGTCGGAAAGGAAGCTGTACGCCTTCTCGCCGCCGGGCGCGACGGTGAAGCCGCGCATGGGTTGTGCGTCTCCCAGGGTGAAGAAGTCCACCTCGTTTTCGGCGAGCCGAACCTGCGCGATTCCCATCATCCGGCGATTCTGGATGGGGTCCGTCATGCGGAAGATGCTGGTGGCGGTCGCGGGATCGTCGTACGTGTTCGGCGCGGTCCCGAAGGAGGGGCGCCCCAGCCCGGGCTCCAGCGGCTCCGAGATCTTCCAGCGCCGCGTCTCCTCGAAGCTCTCCGCGTCCAGGGCGATGATGTCCTCGGCGAAGAGATAGAGCGTCCCCCCGTCCGGCGAGTACCGGAACCCGACGCGATCACGCTCGTGGCCTCCGGGCCAGGGGATGGTGTCGGTGACCTGCTTCGCGCGCAGATCGTACTCGAGGAGCCAAGGTCCCTCCACCACGTAGCGGTCGCGAAGGCGGGTATAGCGCTTGGCGAAGACCACCGCCTTCTCGTCGTCGGGTCGCACGGCGAGCCCACTGATCCGCACCACCACGCGCCCTTCCGAAAGCGTGAACTCGTCCACCACGGAGCGCGTCGCCAGATCCACGATCTCCACGTTCTGCATGCTGGCGTCCGTCACGTAGAGACGGTTCAGCGACGCGTTGGGCTCCACGTCCATGGGGATGAAGTGACGCGTGCGGATGGTGTCCACCACCGACTCGGTGGACTCGTCCCACACCAGGATGTCGTTGGAGTAGGTGCCGATGTACCAGAGGGCGTTGGCCTGCGCCGAGGCGGACGCCGCGCTCAGGGCCAGGGCGATGACCACGGCGACGGGGTGAACGAGTCGAGCCATGCGAGAGGTCCGGGTGGGTGGAGCGGGAGCCTCGTCCGGGCGACCTGGGGTCGCGAGGGTGCGCTCACGCATCAGGGAAACACCAGATCGATCTTGCGCCAGTCCTTCTGGGCCGAGGCACACTTCGCCGTCCAGTCCTGGGCGTGGTTGAGCTGATCGGGCACGTGGGCCGGCCAGAAGCACATGAGGTGGCAGTCGAAGAGGTCCCGCTCCACCGGCTGGCACAGACCGGCGGTGCCGCCGCTCGAGTCCGCCTCCCATCCCGGGAAGAAGACCAGGGAGCATCCCAGGGGGAAGTGCGGACCGGCCTGCTCGTGGGGCGGACGGCTCTCCAGCCCGACCACGTCCAGCTCCGCCGCCGCCTTCTCCCGGGCCACGTGGGCCTCGATGCGGCCCGCCTTCTGATTGATGGGGGCGAGATGCTTCACGATTCTCTCCTTATGCGTCGAAGCGGGCGAGGAACGAGGGATTCCGTTCCGCCAGGGTTCCGTAGAATTCCAGACAGGTATGGGTCCAGCTCCGGACCCACGTGCAATAGTGCAGATTGGGCGCAGACGACTCCCCGTAGCGCACGTGGGCCTCGTGATAACACCCACCCGAGCAGATGGGTCGGGCCCAGCAGGTGTGACACGCCGGCTTGTTGCGGATGTGGTGGTCCACCAGGAACGCCTGTTGGCGTTCGCGGTCCACCCCGTCGGCCACCGACCCGATGGTGTGCTCGTCGGAGCCCGCGAAGCGGTGGCAGAGGGAGACGTTCCCGTCGGTGGCCACGCCCATGAGGCCCAGCCCGGCGCCGCACCCGTACGCCTTGCTCACGCCCTTGTGGATCTCCTCCAGCGTGTCCTTGGCGTTGGAGAATCCGTGGTGTTCGTCGCGCAACGCGGCGTCCAGCCACCCTCGCCCGAGTTCCTCGAACTGGTGGAGCATGCGGTCGTGTCCGGCGGAGTCGATGGCATACTCCCGCTGCGATGAAGTGGTGACCGGCGCGAAACCCACCTCCCAGAATCCGATCTCCTCGGTGAGGTGCCGGAAGATCCCCAACACGTCCAGGTTGCGCTGCGTCAGCGTCACGCGGGCTCCGATGGGGCGGGTGCGGTGCACGCGGAGGAGCTCCCGGATGCGCGGGAGGACCACCTCGTACGTTCCTTTGCCGTTGTGGAACACCCGCAGCCCGTTCTGCACCTCCTTCGGCCCGTCGATGGAGATGGTCACGCCGATGTGATTCTCCGCGAGCCACTCGATGACGTCGGGCTCCAGGAGGGTGGCGTTGGTGGTGAGGGAGAACTCCATCCGCTTCCCCACCTCTGCGGCCCGCCGGCGCGCGTACGCCACGGTCTGCTGGAGCACGGGGAAGTTGAGGAGCGTCTCCCCGCCGAAGAAGGTGAGATGGGCCACCGGGTTGGCGCCGGCTTCCTTCAGGAGGAACTCCACGCTCTCCTCGGCCGTCTCCGTGCTCATGAACTTCGGCTGCTTCCCGTACTGCGTGTCGACGATCTTGTCTTCGCCGTACTCGTAGCAGTAGGTGCAGGCGAGGTTGCACTTGTTGGTGACGTTCAGAACCATGGTGCTGAGCGGGAATCCCGCGGGGGGGAGGTCGTTGGCGACCTCCTCCCGGGGAGCGTCCACGTCGCCGACGGCACGGATCTGGCGCAGCTCCTCGATGGCCTCGCGAACGCGGTCCTCGGAGTGGACGGTGGCCAATCGGTCCACCAGCGCCTCGGCGGTACGAGGCCCGGCGGCCAGGGCGTCCAGCACCGCGGCCGAGGCGTCGTCCAGGCGGAAGATCCCCGCCGACGGCACCATGTACAGGAAGCGCGCGCCGTGGGCCTCGAAGGGATGGAACTCCCTCAGCGCGAGGGCACCTCCGGTCCGGGTGGCCACCGACGGGTTCACCGGGACACCTCGCGCCAGGGCTCGAAGCGCATGTAGAGGGGAACGGTCACCAGAAGATGGGCACGGGCGCGGAGTTCGGCGCCGTCGGACGTCCGATGGGTCGCCACCACCCACACGTCCCCTACGTTGTTGCGGTTCCCGGCACGCTGAGGGTTGGGGCCGTCCTCGGCGGGGACGAAGGTGCCGTCCTCGCCCATGGCGCCCACGAAGCGCACGTCTTCGTCACCGAACACGGCGGCATACTCCTCCACACTCCACGTCACCGGGACACGGCCCAGCTCCACGTCGTCCTCCGTGTCGGATCTTCCGTCGGGACCGTCGTCGAACGCCACGGCATCGAAGGTCTGGAACCCCTTGGGGAAGTTCCCGCCTCCCAGGCGGGCCATGCCGCTGGGCGGCGTCACGGAGATACGATCCACCCCGTCGTGCACGGCCAGAGCGCCCTCGACCACCTTCCCGAAGGCCACCAGGTCTCGCTCCCCCACCGCGGCGGCGGCATCCACGCGCAGTCCCACGCGCAGGGCACCACCCTCACCGCGGACGCCCGTGACCGTCACGCCTTCACCGAAGTCGAGGTCACCCGCCGCGGCCGCCGCGAACCCACCTCCGAACATCCGCACCTCCACCGTGGCGCCGCGCTCCACCGCGCGGGGATGGACGCCGGTCACGAACGCTCCGCCGCCCACGCGCTCCAGGGACACGTCCAAGCCGATCTCGTCGTACGCGCCGGTGAACCATCGCCCGGTCATCCGGTCCTGGTCCCGCTCCACGAGCATGACCTCGCGAAGCTCACCCTGGCCGCCGGGGTTGGAGCGTCCCCGCCACTGGTATCCCGTGTAGACCACGGCCTGTCCGGTGCGGGTGACCCGCTCTCCCGACTCGGCGTACACGTACGCGGTGGTGGTCGTGAACGCGCCCGGATCCCCGGAGTTCGCGGAAACCTCCACCGTTCCGTACACGGCCCCCTTCCCCGCCTCGTACCCGGAGAGCGCCCAACTTCCGGCCAGGCGCGGCGCGCGCTTGGTGGCGGACCACGCGGACCACTCGGGAGTCTCCAGGGGGAACGCCGCGGACAGATGGTCCACCGCCCGATCCATGGGGTGCCGGGGATCGGGGGGAGATCCGTCGGGGCCGGGCTCCGTCGCAGGAGGACCCGGACGACGGAACGCCTGGAAGTCCACCAGAGGGTAGAGCGCGCGGTGGGTCGCCAGGAGCAGCTCCCATTCCTCGCGGGTACGGCGTTGCGTGACGACACGGCCCATGGAATGGCAGCTCATGCACGTGAACTCCACCCCCGAGTCACCCTCGTAGTCGTACTCCACCATCCGCCGCTCCACCTCGAACCGCCCGGGACGGAGTTCCTCCGGCGCGAGCCCCTGGGCGTCGGAGAGATACCGGACGATGTCGCGAGCTTCCTCCGGCGACACCTTCACGTTGTAGAGCGCCACCATGCGTCGGACGGACGTCTGCCACCCCTCGGGAGTCTTCCGGAGATACGAGACGCGCGTCATGCGTCCCTCGTCGTCGACCCGGTGACAGCCGGAGCAGCGGTCCACCACGGTCTGGTCGTGGACGGGGTAGCCTTCGTCCTCGGCTTGGGGAACGGGGCTCCAGGCCAGGAGCACTCCGAGGCCGGCGATACCGGCGAGGAGGAGGACAGCGCGGACAGGAGACGCCATGGGTCCACCGGGTTGGAGGGTTCGACCAGAGACCCATCCTGATATCCGAGGCGCCGATCCGCCAGGGTGGAATGGATCGAGATTGTCCGCGTGCGATCGTCTCCACGGCCTCAGGGCGCCCCATGCTCGAGGAAGCCGGCGGCGAAGGCGGTGGCCAGGCCCGTGAGAAACTCCGGAAGCCCCACGGGAGGCGCCACACGGTTGTAGGCATGCCACAGATCGGGAACCTCCCGGTGGAGCGGCGCCTGCTCCGTGACCACCAGGAGGTCCACCCCCGTGGCGAACCGTACTCCCCCGGGCGCCCGCGCGGACGCGAGTTGCCGCTGCATGACGACGCGCCGTCCCTCCACGGCCGGCCGCTCCACCACGCGCACTCCGGCCCCCGCCCGGGCCTCGAGGTGGGGCTGCTCCCGCAGCAACCGGTGGGCCGCGCGTACGGCATCCTCCGGGATCTCCCATTCCGTGCCGTCCATGATCGCCTCGGGCGTCGGCCCCTCCCCCTCTCCTCCGGCGGCGCGGGCGGCCTCGGCCCGGGAGGCCCAGTACCGGTGGCCGTGGGCGGCGGCGGCTTCCTCGAAGAATCGGGCGGAAAGGCGGCGATATCCCCGGTACACCGACTCTTCCCGATGATGGAAGAACCCGGCGGCCACGCCCGCCATTCCCGGATCCACGAGACCGGTGTGGGCCACCACGCCCGCCAGCCACCCCGACGCCAGCGCCTTCTTGACGCCGTACGACGAGAGGGGATCGATGAAGGAGCCCGCGTCACCCACCAGCACCAGGCCCGCCTCGGCGAAGCGCGACGACGTGTACAGGGACGCGGGGCAGGCCCACGCGTCTCCCAGCGGCTCCGCACCGGCCACCAGATCCGCCAGGAGGGGCGCGTGAGCCAGATGGGCTTCGAAGAGGGGCGTCGGGTCACTCCCCCGGGCGGCGGCCCCGGGAGGATCCACCATGGTGGTCACGCACCGAACGTCCGGCGCCAGCGGAAGGGACCAGGCCCACCCTTCCCCATGGCTCTCCACCACCGTGTGGGTGGCGTCGGCCCCGTCCCATCCATCCGGGCGCCGGTACCGGCGAAGGAGGGCCAGCGTCTCCGTGCGGCGATCCGGAACCCGGCCGTGGCGGGCCACGACCCCCGTTCGGCCCGTGGCGTCGAGGAGCCACCCCGTCCGCAACTCCAGCGGACCACCGTCCTGGCTCGCGCATCGTATTCGCCATTCACCGTCGAATCTCTCGACCGAACGGGCGGAGGTCCCACGGCGAACGTGCGCTCCGAGGGACTCCACCGCCCGCGAGAACACGGCCTCGAGATCCCCCCGGGTGGCGTGGAATCCTCCACTCCCCGGCGGGAACGACTCGCTACGGGGCGCTCCGCCCGCCCAGCGCACCGTGTTCCCTTCGTTGGGCCGGAAGCCCGCACGATCCACCGCGTCCAGGAGCCCCACCTCCGCCAGGAGCCTGCGGGCGGAGGGGGGGACCGACTGGGCCAGCGCCGCCCCCTGCGGGGACGAGGGGTGCACCAGGGCGACGTCGCGCCCCAGTTGGGCCAGCAGCGCGGCCGCGGCGGAGCCGCCGGGGCCTCCGCCGAGGACCACGACCTCGTGCGTCTGGACTGTAACCGGATCGGACATGGCGCCAATCTGCGCAGGCACGCCACCGTTGGCGAATCCTCCCTGCCCGGTGCAACATGGAGTATCGCGCACGGGTAAGGAGAAGCCGTGCGGCACGAACCGGAAGATCCTTTCACGGGAGGGGGGATGGGGAGGAGGCCAGGACCCGCCGGAACCGCGGCCGCCATCGTCCTGGCGTGCGTGGGCTCGTGGTGTACCGCCCCCGGCTCCGCGTCGGCCCAGGACCAGGACGGGCGCAAGATCGCTCTGGTCATCGCCATCGGCGAGTACGGAACTCCGCCGCCGCACCCGGTGACCGGGGAGCCGCTCCGTCCGTACCGACCGCTCAACGCCACCAACGACGTCCCCCTCGTGGTGGGCGCGCTGGAACGGCAGGGGTTCTCGCGCGGAGACATCCAGGTGCTCACCGACTCGGCGGCCGATGCCACCGGGATCCGGGCCGCATTCCGCCGCCTCACGCGGGAAGCCGGAGTGGGTGACGTGGTCGTGGTCCACTACTCCGGCCATGGACACCGCCTGGGGAACGACGACCCCGAGGTGGACGAGGAGCCCGACGGCTACGACGAGCTCCTGGTCCCCTACGGGGCACCCGAGGAGTTCTACGACGGGTACGAAGGGGCGCTCCACATCCGCGACGACGAGCTCGGCGAGGTGGTGGAGCGGCTGCGCCGGCGGGTGGGGCCCACCGGAAACGTCACCGTGTTCCTCGACGCCTGTTATTCCGGGACCGGGACACGAGGCGAAGGCGACCTCCCGGCGCGGGGCTCCCTCCACCCCCTCGGACCGCCCGCGTTCCGGAAGGAAAGCGAGGTGCCCGGAGGAGAACGCACACCCACCCCGGCGCCCGGCCCGGAGGTGGACGCCGGCACCGGAGTGGACCTGGCCGCCGGCACCGGCACACGGGGCGGAGACGACGACGGGCTTGCCCCCTTCGCCGTGTTCAGCGCGGCCAGCCAGCGGCAGGTGGCCTTCGAAACGTACGACGTGGACGGCCGCACCCGGGTGGGATCGCTCTCGTACGCCATCGCGCGGACGCTCCCCACCGCGACTCCCGGCACCACGTATCGAGCCCTGTTCGCCCGGATGGTGGAGGCGCTCAGCGGGAAGGTGCCGCAGACGCCTCAGCTCGAAGGCACCACCGACGCCCGGCTCTTCTCCGACCGTATCGTACAGCAGAGCCCGTACGTGGTCTTCACGAGGGACACGCTGGATCCCGACGTGGTGACCCTGGAGGGCGGTTCGCTGCTGGGGATCAACCCGGGCACCCGCCTCGTCCTCCACGACACCGGAACCGAAGTGCCCGACGCGGCCGACGCCACGGCCACCGTGGTGGTGGACGACGGCTCCCCCACCCGGGCCGTCGCCACGGTGGTGGACGGCACGCTTCCCGAAGCCATGACGGGCGGGTGGGCCTTCGTGTCGCAGCGCTCGTTCGGTGACCTGGCCCTGCGCGTCCGCCTGGATCCGTCGCTCCTCCCCCGCGACCGCGAGGGCCTATCCCGGGTCCTGGGGGAGATGGGGATCATCGACCTGGTGGACGAGGGCGCGGACGTGGTGGTGGCGGCCGAGGCGGATCTCCCGGTGGCTCGGAGCGCCGACCATGGGACCCGACTGGGCACCGGGGCGGTGGAGGTGGTGCGGCGGGTGGAGGACTTCGCCCGCAACCGATACCTGAGGCGGCTCCACTTCGCCACGCCTCGGTTGGAGATGGCGTTCCGCATCTCCCCGGTGGAGATCGAAACCGATCTCCTGGGCCGCCCCACGGGATGCGGCGCCCCCGAGTGGACCGACACGGCCCACCCCCGGCACGCCCTGGGAGGAAACCAGTGGCGCTTCGCACCCGGCGAGGCGTATCGTTTGAGGGTGGAGAACACGGGGGACGGAAGGGCGTTCATCGCGGTGCTGGACCTCCTTCCCGGCGGAGGCATCCAGGTTCTGCGGCCACGGGAGGGCGAGGCGGCCTCGTCGTACGAGATCGAGGCGGGCGGCGTCCTGGATCTGGGGTGCTATCAGGTCGGCGAGGAAACGGGCCCGGAGACGCTGAAGGTCTTCGCCACCGACTCCCCCCAGGATTTCCGCGCCACCTTCTCCACCCGGGGAACGCGGGGCAGCCGCGCCGACGGCGATCTGTCCGCCCTGGAGGGGATCCTGGCCTCCACGTACGGCGGCACCCGAGCGGCCCGGCAAGCCGGCCCCATCGGTCTGGCCACGACGGCCAACATCGAGATCATCATCGAGAAAGGGAGGATGGAGAGGTGAAGACATCGTCACTGTGGGACCTGGGCCGGAGCACCGTGCTGATCCTGACGGCCGCCGCCATCGCGGGATGCGGAGACGGTGGCGCGAAGCCGGTCGTCTCCAAGTCGTCCGCGGTGAGCGCCCGGCCCTCCAAGGATGGACCCGGCGAGGCCGTCATGGCCGCCAACGTCTTCACCGCCCTCGTGACCGACGACGGATCCAAGGGGATCCGCTCCATCGATGTCGGCGATCTCGTGACGGGATCCCTGGACGCCACGGACAACCAACTCGACGACGGGTCCTACTACGACGCGTGGATGTTCACCCTGGCATCCCCCTCGCAGGTGGTGGTGGAAATGCGGTCGTCGGCGGTGGATGCCTTCGTGACCCTGTACCGGGGGAAGCCCCGCGCGCTGGGTGAGAGCGTGGGATACGACGACGACGGGGCCGGCGGAACCGACGCGCGCCTCGTCGCCTCCCTGGAGGCGGGCACCTACACCATCATGGCGAACAGTTACGGAGGAGGAGACACGGGCGAGTACGAGCTCTCGCTGGTATCCGTGGGGAACGTGACGGCGCCGGCGCCGGGAACGCCCGCGGCGCGCACCCTCCTTCCCGGGAACCCGGTCGAAGCCGGCCTCGCAGCCGGCGATCCCACCTTCGACGACGGTACCCACTTCCAGGCCTGGCGCTACTCCGGGCGAGCGGGCGAGCGGGTGACGGTCACCATGCGCTCCACCCAGGTGGACGCCTTCCTCCTGGCGTATCGGGGCCCCCTGGAAGCGGCCGAGTGGCTCGCCGAGGACGACGACGGCGCGGGAGGAACGGATGCGGCGGTGAGCATGGTCCTCCCCACCGACGGCACCTACACCTTCGTGGCCAACACGTACGGCGCGGGGACCACGGGAGCGTATACGATCTCCCTGGAGGTCTCGGAGCCCCGTTCCATGGAGGACATGTTCCCCGGGGGCGGACCTTCCGACGGCCGCTACGCTCTCCTGGTGGGCATCGACGACTACCCCGGCACGGGGAACGATCTCAGGGGACCGGTCGAGGACGCCCGCATCATGCGGCAGGTCCTGGTCGACCGTTTCGGCTTCGACGCCGACAAGGTGGTGACGCTCACCGACTCCGAAGCCACGCGCCAGAACATCGCCAACGGAATCGTCCGCCACCTGGGCCAGGCCGGCCCCGACGGCGTCGCCGTGTTCTTCTATTCCGGCCACGGAGCGCAGATGCACGAGAACATCGGTCTCACCGGCGCCCTCGATCCGGAGCCCCGGGGCGACGGCGACGAGGCCATCTACGTGTACGGGACCAGCAGGGAGTCGTCGGTGATTCTCGACGAAGAGCTGGGATACCTGATGGAGACGCTGGACGCCGACCGCTCCCTGGTCGTGGTGGATGCCTGCTATTCCGGTGAGATCACCCGAGCGCCGGCGGGGTCACCGCAACCCAAGAGCGTGTCCACCGACGATCCGGAAGTGGCCTCGCACCTGCGCCTCCCCACCCGGTTCATCGCCTCGGAGGTGAAGCGCCTCTCCGACCTCACCGATCTGTCGCTCGGGTTCGGCGACGTGGAGGCCATCGCCCAGGCGTTCGCCTCACCCCAGCGCCACCTCATGTGGGGGGCGTCCACGGAGGACCAGGTGTCGTGGACCAGCCACCTCGGCAACGGCGCCAGCGTGTACACCTACTTCCTCGGCGAGCGCCTCATGTCGGCGCCCATGGGCGCCACCTTCGCGGAAGTGCAGCGTGACGTGCACTCGGACGTGGTGGGTTTCATCGAGCAGGACGGGAACATGACCATGCAGAACCCCCAGCTCCGCGGATCGCGGGCGGAGATGACGCTGCAGGAGTTCTTCAGGCAGCGATAGCGATCCGGCGAGGCCCCACCCGGGCCCGGACTCGGGTCCGGGTGGGGCGCGCCACGCTCGGTTCGGGGACCTCAGCGCACGCGCCGGATCACCCGCAACCGGTACCCGCCCTCCGACCCCTCCCCCACCGACGTCACCACCACGCGGTAGACGCCCGATTCCGGCAGAGTGAACTCCACCCGCGAGTCCAGGGATCCGGTTCCGTCATCGTCCCGGTAGGGCGCCTCGATCCCCGGGCCATCCACGTACAGGAGGGCGTCGAAATCTCCCGAAAGGAGCTCGATCACCATCTCGTCCCCGGCCGCTCCATGGAACGTCCACGGCTGCGCCCAGCTTCCGTTCCCGCGGATATCGTCGTCGCCGCCGCCGAGGAATCCCCGTACCTCGGTCCCCACCCCGATCTCCCGGTCCATCCCGGAACCGACCCCGTCCACGTCGCCGGCATCCCCCGTGGCCGTGACCGAAGGCGCTTCACCCTCGCCGGAGGCGCACCCTCCCTCCTCCAGCGGCCCGGGGTCCGTCGACGCCCTGAGGACGAATCCTCCCGTGGCACCGGCGTAATAGGCGCCGGGAAGGAGGGTCACGGTGCCGTCCTCCGCGGGGGTGAACGTCAGACGGCTGTTGCACCCGCCCTCGGCGTCGTCCACGAAGAGGAGGCCCGCTCCGCTCCCCGCCACGTACAGGATCGGATCGAACTCCTCGGACACCACGTCCACGGTGACCTCCTCTCCTCCCCGGACCACCATGTGCCACGGCTGGAGCGGATGACCCCGTTCGGGGTGGGTGGGCGCCCCGGCCTCCAGCACGGCCCACACTTCCCCGCCGACCTCCATCTCCCGCCCCTCGGACGGGAGGGTGGCCAGATGGACCTCCATCATCGCGGGGGCCATGGAGTAACTCCCCCCGCAGTTCTCGCCCGGTTCGCCCGGACCCGCCCGCAGGGAGTAGCGTCCCTGGGGGTGGCCGCCGGACAGGGGACCCGCGTAGACCTGGTAGGTGCCGTCGTACGGCAGCTCCACGCAGACCCTGGAGTTGAGGCTCCCACCCCCGTCGTCGTTCTCCAGCGGCTCGGAGAACCCGGGTCCGGTGAAGTACAGGTAGCCGTCGAAATCCCCCGAGACGAGGTCGATGACCACGCGGTCGCCGGCGCGTCCCGAAAGGGTCCACCCCTGCAGGGAACGGCCGGCGTAGGTGGGCTCGTCGCCCACCATCTCTGCGTGGACGGGCTCGTCCCAGGAGAGATCGCCGAGGACGGGGATGTCACCCAGATCCCCGAGATCCACCTCGACCGCCGTGGACGGCGGGATGCACGTCTCTTCGCTCACCGGCCCCTCCTCCCGGGACGCGCGCAGCACATACGATCCCGTTCCGGAGCCCAGGTTCGACGCGACGACCCGGTACGTCCCGTCCGCCGGGAAGACGAGGGTCACCCGTGAGTCGCATCGTCCGGCTCCGTCGTCGTCGCTCAACGCCTCTTCGAGCCCGGGACCCACCACGTAGAGGAACGCATCGAACTCGTCCGACACCAGGTCCACCGAGAAGGACTCTCCCTGGCGGCCGTCCACGGCCCACGCCTGCACGGGAGAGTCGAAGTACGTGACGTCGGACGAGGCGAGGACTCCCCCGACCTCGTCACCCACCCGGAGCGACCGCCCCTCCGGATCCAGCGTCTCCAGGTCCAGGCTCTCCCATGAGTCGAACTCGTCCGGGCCGCAGCTCACACTCCCGGCATCGTCCCCCACTGCTCCAGCCCACGGCGTGACCTGCAGCGTGAACGCGCCCGCCTCTCCCGAGAACGAAGACACCACCACGCGGTAGTCCCCCGCCTCGGCCAGGGCCAGGCACAGGCGGGAGTTCAACCCCGGGCCGCCGTCGTCGTCATACGCTCCCGCGCCCAACCCGGGGCCCACGACCGTGAGATAGGTATCGAAGTCCGGAGAGGTGAGGTCGATCTGGATGGACTCTCCCGCCACGGCCAACCGCCAGACCTGCACCCGCCGACCCGTCTCGGACACGAGGTCCTCGTGGGTGAGATCGCCCCGCGCCACGGCTCCCAAGGAGACCTCGCGTCCATGGATGTCCACGGCGCTGAAGACCGATCGATCCTCCTGCGCCGCCACGCGGCCGGATGCGACGCCCAGCAGCACGAGAGAAAGGACGATGGGGACGAAGCCGTGTCTGGAAATCGGCATCCTGGTCAACTCAGAGATCTCCGGGGATGGTGCAGGTGGACTTCCGGCAGAGGCTCTCGGTGCGCCTCAGCTCGATCATGAGGTCTCCGCGGGACATGGGCACCGACTCTCCCGCCTCCACGAGAGCCGACATCTCCCGGAGGGCGCCCAGCACCGCCCCGGTGTCGTCGTCGATACGGGCGCGGAGGTAGCGCAGGTACGACGTGCGCGGACCCTCCCGATCCAGCGCCAGAGCCTCGTCGGCGGCGTCCATGAATTCGTCGAACTTCCCGGCCAGAAAGGACTCTTCGGCCTCCTGGAACCAGTCGTCGAAGGGATCCGTCTCCAGCGTGAGGACCAGCTCGCCTCTCTGATCCAGCTCGAAGGCGCCGAAGTCGGGAGTCTGCCGGGAGTCGGACGCCGAACCCACCCGGCCCCGCACGAAGGAGTAGAGCTCGGTGGCCGTGATGAAGCCGTCCTCGTCGACGTCGGGAGACGCGGAATCGCCACCCCGCTGGCTGGCGGCCCGCTGCAGCGCCTCGGTGAGCCACCCGGTGAAGAGCGAGTTCCCGGGGAAATCGGCCCCGCCGTCGGCGGCGAGCTGGTCGGACTGGGCGGAGGTGAGGACGCGGCGGCTCACCCGCCCCATGAGGTCCCTCGCCTGCTGTGTGGTCGCCGCTCCACGGGTCTTGAAGCTTCCCTCCAGAGCCATCCCGCTGTAGCACGAGTCCAGGATCACCAGGACGTGGCGCGCCTGCACCCGCGCCAGCGCTTCCAGGAGGTCCTCGATCTCCACGTACTGGCTGGGCGAACGATCCACCGGGACCTTGGCTTCCACGGGGACGAGGTAGCCGGTGCGCCCCACCTCCTCCCCTCCCACGACGTCCCTGACCTCGGCGCCGTGGCCCGCGTAGAAGAAGACCAGATTGTCGTCGGGCTGAAGCGTCCGCCGGAGCTCGTCCACGAGGAGGTCGATGGCCTCGGCGGTGGCGTCTCCGTCCAGGAGGATCCACTCGTCGGGAGAGTCGAACCCGAACCCGTCCTGGAGCGTCCGCCGGATCCGGACCACGTCGTTCACGGCGTTGTCCAGCTCCTTCCACACCGACGGGTTCTCGTACTCGTCGATCCCGATTCCGGCGAAGACGTAGCGGCCGGTCTCCACCGCGCCGGCGGAGGAAGATCCGCCCCCGATCTCATTGGATCGCGTCCGGACCTGGGCATGGGCGACCACGGGAACCAGCGCTCCCGCGACGAGGAGGCCGGCCAACTTCGTGCGAATCCGTTGGGCGCGTGACGTCATACTTCCAAGATACGCGCCGCGCCGCGCCGAAAGAACATCCGTGATCAGGCCGGAAGCTCCGTCTCCACGATCCTCCAGCAGTACCAGGCCGCCGCGCTCCGCCACGGACGGAACGTCTCGCCCAGGGGGAGGAGCTCCTTCTCCGTGGGCGGCTCCGTCCATCCGCGAGCCCGCGCGTATCCAGCGCGCACGCCCAGGTCACCCACCGGCCACACGTCGGGACGACGGAGATGGAACATGAGGAACATGTGCGCGGTCCAGGGGCCGATCCCCCGCACCGAGACGAGCCGCTCCACCACCTCGTCGTCCGGAAGCCACTCCAGGGCATCCAACTCCAGCACCCGTGCCTTCGTCTGGAGATCGCGCACCGCGGCCAGCTTGTTGGCCGAGAGTCCGGCGCCCCGGAGTACCTGGTCGGAAACACGGGCGAGGGCGGTGGGCGTCACGCTTCCACCCACCGCGGCGATGACCCTTCCGTGGATGGTGGCCGCCGCCCTACCGGCCAACTGCTGGTACACGATGGCCCGGGCCAGGTATCCGAAGGGCGCCTCCGTGGACCGGGGGATGCGGAGCCCGCCCACCACGCGCACCCAGGGACCCAGCACGGGGTCTTCCCGCAACGCCTCCGCGGCCAGGCGCGGTTTCAGGGTGGGCTGCTTCGTCCGCCGGGCCATCACCCCCCCGTCCGGATCTCCACAACGGCACCGCCCCCCACGGGAACCCCCTCGCGGCGCTCCGTACGGCGCTCTCCGTGCAAGAGGAAGGTGACCTCGACATCCACCGTCTCGATCCCGGACGGGATCCCGAAGTGGACCGGAGCCGCACCCTGCGAACAGTATCCGCCACCCGTGTCCAGAAGGCGGCTCCCCAGGAGACGGGGGCCGTCGCCGGCGGACGCACCGTACACGCGCACCTCGGCGCCGGGCCGGGTCCAGCGTCCCTCTCCGTCGACCACCGACACCTGTACGGCCCGGGCCGCCACGTCCGCGGGAAGCTCGTTGCGGTACAGGTGGTGGGTACCGTCCGGGTTGTGGTTGTTGGCCACGGCGAGGTCCAGATCGCCGTCGCCGTCGAAGTCCGCCCACGCGACTCCATGGGAGGCGCCCATCTCCAGGACGTTCGCCGGGGTCGTAACGGCGAAGGATCCACCCAGGTTGCGGAACAGGTGGTCGGGCACCTCGGCCACGTCGGAGAGATACGAGACCACGAAGAGGTCCGCCCACCCGTCGTTGTCGTAGTCGCCCCACGCCGCCGTGGTGGAGTGGTAGTCTCCCGAGAGCACCGTCCCGGGCGCCACGTCGCGGAAGGTCCCGTCTCCCTGGTTCTCCCAGAGGACGTCGGGTCCGTACGTCGCGATGAACAGATCCAGGTCGCCGTCGTTGTCATGATCCACCACGGCGGGCCCCACGCTCCCGAATTCGTCTCCCCGATCCGGCCGATTCATCCCCAATTCGGGGGCCACGTCCACGAAGTGGTCGTTCCCGTCGTTGCGGAAGAAAGCGTCCTCGTCGCCGTTCTGGTTCGCCACGAACAGGTCCAGGTCGCCGTCGGCGTCGTAGTCGAACCACGCCACGCCCACGGTGCGACGCGGGTCCCCGACACCCGTTCGTTCGGTGACGTCCACGTACTCCCCACCGTCGTTGCGGAAGAGCCGGTTGGCCTGCTCGCGGAAGGCCACGAAGAAGTCCAGGTCGCCGTCTCCGTCGTAATCCACGAAGGACGGCTGGCGGGTGTTCCCCTCCAGCGCGATCCCCAGGGAGGGTGCCACGTCCACCCATTCCCCGGGTCCACCGGGGTTCACGTAGAGGCGGTTGGGCATCCCGGGAGTGAGCCGGAATCCCACGAAGAGATCCAGGTCACCGTCCGCGTCGTAGTCCCCCCATGCGGCCGCGCGCGTCTCGGCCTCGTCGGCCAGCCCGAGCTCCGGTGCCACGTCCACGAAGGTGCCCCCGTCGTTCCGGTACAACCGGTTGGCGCGCCCACGGAAGCCCACGAACAGGTCGAGATCGCCGTCGTTGTCGAAGTCGCCCCACGCGTTCGGCTGGGCCCCGTCGGCTCCGAAGAGATCGGGCTGATGCCGTGTGAAGGCGGGCGCCGCGTCGCCACCGGCGTGGGAGCCGTCACCCGCGTCGCCCCCCGCGCAGGCAGCCGCGAGGAGGAGGACCCCGGCCGGGAGCACCCGGCATCGGCGCCCACTCATGCGGGCCGGGCCATCCAGATGATGGCCGCCAGGACCACCACCTGAATCGCGATGAAGGGCACCACCCCGCGGTAGATGGCCACGGTGGGGATCCGCGGGGGCGTGACTCCGCGGAGATAGAAGAGGCTGAAGCCGAAGGGCGGCGTCAGGAACGACGTCTGGAGATTCATGGCGAGCACGATGCCGAGCCAGACCAGATCGATCCCGAGGATCTGGGCCGGCACGACGATGAGGGGAACGATGATGAAGGCGATCTCGAAGAAGTCGATGAAGAACCCCAGCACGAACACCACCAGGTTCACCACCAGAAGGAAGCCCAGGGCGCCCCCGGGAACCCCCGTGAGCGCGTCCGAGATCCAGATGTCGCCGTCCAGCCCCCGGAAGACCAGCGCGAAGGCCGTCGAGCCGATGAGGAGGAACACCACCATGATGGTGAGCCGGCTGGTCTCCTCCATGGCCGCCTCCAGGGTCTGGCGGGAGAGCTGCCGGTTGAGGGTGGCCAGCACCATGGCGCCCACGGCACCCAGGGCGCCGGCTTCCGTGGGAGTGGCCACTCCGGCGAAGATGCTCCCCAGGACGACCACGATGAGGAAGAGGGGTGGGAAGAGGGAGATCATCACCTTCCGGGCCAACTCCATTCCGGACAGCATCACGTCCTCGGAGAGCGCGGGCGCGACGTCGCGGCGGAAGAACGCCAGCCCCGTCACGTACAGGGCATAGGCGCCGGTCAGGACCAGTCCGGGAATCAGCGCCGCCCGGAAGAGGTCGCCCACCGAGACGCCCATCTGGTCGCCCAGCACGATGAGGACGATGGAGGGTGGAATGATCTGCCCCAGCGTTCCCGAGGCGGCGATGACGCCCAGCGAGAAATCCTCCCTGTACCCGTTGCGGAGCATGACCGGAAGGGAGATCAGGCCCATGGCCGTCACGCTGGCGCCGACCACGCCGGTGGCCGCCGCCAGGAGCGCTCCCACGAAGATCACCCCCAGGGCGAGTCCACCCCGGAATCGTCCGAACAACATCCCGATGGTCTCCAGGAGTTGCTCCGCCAGTCGGCTCTTCTCCAGGACCGTCCCCATGAAGATGAAGAAGGGCACGGCGAGGAGGGTGTAGTTGGACATGGTGCCGAAGGTGCGCTCGGGCAGCGCGTACATGAGCACCAGGTCGAAGTCACCCGCCAGGCTTCCGATGAGGGCGAAGAGGAGCGCGGTCCCACCCAACGCGAAGGCCACCGGGTATCCACTGAAGATCAGGAGGAGCGCCCCGAAGAACATGGCCGGACCCCAGAGGCCACTCATGCCGCGCCTCCGTCCCGGCCCGCCGCGTCGCCGTCGTCATCCCGGATGATCTCCACCTGCTTGATGATCTGGCTCAAGGCCTGGAGCACCAGGAGGACGAAGGAGACGAGGATCACCGCCTTGATGGGATACCGCGGCAAACCGCCCGGATCAGGCGACACCTCGCGGATGCTCCAGGAGTTCCGCACCGCCGGCCACGACACCCACAGCATGAGCAGGGAGAAGGGGAGAAGGAAGAGCACCGTCCCCGCCAGGTCGATCCACGCCCGCCCCTTCCTCGAAAGCTGGGAGTAGAGGACGTCCACCCGCACGTGCACGTCCTGGTTCAGCCCGTACGCGGCCCCCAGGAGGAAGATCAGCGAGAAGAAGTACCACTGGAGGTCGATGTACGCGTTGGAGCTCAACGACACCCCGGTGAACCGGGTCAGATAGCGGGCGACGGCATTGAAGGCCCCCAGGAGGACCATGACCAGCGCCAGCCAGCGGATGGACGCCCCGATCAGGTCGTTGAGCCGGTCCACCGCCGCGGAGATGCGTTTCAGGAAAGACATCCGGGCATGATGCAGCGCGACGCCGCTCGGGGCAACGCCCACCCCCTGTCCACGCCCGCCGGACGCGTCCGTTCCGCCTCCTACAGGAGGTAGCCCCCGTCCACGGGGATCACGGCGCCGGTGATGTGTCGCGCCGCCTCGGAACAGAGGAAGAGAACGACCCCCGCCACGTCCTGGGGATCGCCCAGGCGCCCGAGCACGGAACGGTCCCGGGCGTGGTCCAGGATCTCCGCCGGCACACGATCGGTGAGGCGAGTGGTGCGGATATACCCGGGCGCCACCGCGTTCACGTTGATGTTGTGATCGCCCAACTCCACCGCGGTGCTCCGCGTGAAGCCGATGAGCGCCGCCTTGGAAGACGAATAGTTGGACAAGCCGAACTCGCTCCGGATTCCGTGGACCGACGTCACGTTCACGATCTTCCCGTGTTCGCGCGCGCGCATGACGGGGGCCACGGCGCGGGTGAAGAAGAAGGTGCCGTCGAGATTGGTGCGCAGCACGGCCTCCCACTCCGCGTTGCTCATCCGCCAGAGGGCGCGGTCCCGCCCGATCCCGGCATTGTTCACCAGGATGTCGGGGTCACCCAGATCCTCCCTCACCTGGGCGACGAAGGCGTCCACCTGCCCGGAATCACGCACGTCGCAATTCGCGAAATGGAGTCGGACGCCGGTGGCGCGTATCGACGCCGCCGTCTGTTCCGCGTCGGCGCGGGATGCCGCTCCGTCGTCGAAGTAGCAGAAGCCGATGTGGACCCCGCACTCCGCCAGCGTGAGGCACACCGCGCGCCCGATCCCACTCGAGCCGCCGGTCACGACCGCGACCCGGCCGCGCAGGTCCGACGTATCCAGGAGGGGACGAGGGCGAGGCTCGGTGGTCACCTCCTCCAGCAACTGCTGGACGGGATCGTGTCCCGGAGGAGAAGACACCGCGGACGGTCTCTCCGATGCGGCCGCGGGAGCATCGCCGGCCCAACCGGCCCGGTCACGGGAGCGGGGGGAGTCGTTCATTCCGGCATCCTACCCCGGAAAAGCGGCCCTCCGCAATGTCGGAGTCGGCCTCAGTCCGATTCTACCGGACCCTCGTCGGGGTCGCGCACCAGGTGTCCCTGGGCGCCGTGCTTGATGGACTCACCCTCCACCAGGAAGACCACGTCCTCCGCGATGTTGGTGGCGAGGTCGGCGATGCGCTCCAGGTTCTGGGACACCAGGAGGAGTTCCAGGGCGCCGGAGATCCGCTTGGGGTCCTCCAGCATGAAGGTCACCAGGATGCGGAAGAGCGATCGCCGCAGGTCGTCCACCTTGTCGTCGGTGACGCACACCATGCGGGCCGTCCCGGTGTTCTGCGACACGTACGCCGCCAACGAGTCGGCCAGCATCTCGCGGGTGATGGTGATCATCTCGGCCAACTCCCTCAATTCGGGGAGGGGTTGGGTCTCGCTCAGACGGCGCGCGGCCTTGGATATGTTGACGGCATGGTCACCCACCCGCTCCAGGTCGTTGGAGACCTTGTTGGTGGTGATGATCCTGCGGAGGTCCTTGGCCATGGGCTGCTGGAGGGCCAGGAGTTCCACCACCCGTTCGTCGATCTCCACTTCGAGGGCGTCCACCTTGATGTCGGTGGCCTTCACCCGGGGCGCCACCGAAGCATCCCGATCGAGCACGGCCTGGGCCGCCCATGCCACCGACTCCTCCACCATCCCCGCCATCTCCAGGAGGCGCTGCTGGAGAACCTCCAACTCGTCGTGGAAGTGACGCCTGACCCGCTGCTCCATGCTCATCCGAACCTCCCCGTGATGTACGCTTCCGTCCGCTCCTCACGGGGATTGGTGAAGATCGTCTCGGTGGGCCCGTACTCCACCAGCTCCCCCATGTACAGGAAGGCGGTGTAGTCGGAGATCCTGGCTGCCTGCTGCATGTTATGCGTCACGATGACGATGGTATAGTCCTTCTTCAGCTCGAAGATGAGTTCCTCGATGCGCTGGGTGGCGATGGGGTCCAACGCCGAGGCGGGCTCGTCCATGAGCACCACCTCGGGCTTCACGGCCAGCGTGCGGGCGATGCACAGACGCTGCTGCTGTCCGCCCGAGAGGGCGTACGCCGAATCACCGAGCCGGTCGTGGACTTCGTCCCAGAGCGCTGCCTGGCGGAGCGACGCCTCCACCAGCGCGTCCAGATCACCCTCGAACCCGTTGATGCGCGGGCCGAACGCCGTGTTCTCGTAGATGGACTTGGGGAAGGGATTGGGCTTCTGGAACACCATCCCGATGCGCCGGCGCACCTCCACGGGATCCACCCCGGAGTCGTAGAGATTGTGCCCGCGGAACATGATCTCCCCGTCCACGCGGGCGCTCGGCACCAGGTCGTTCATCCGGTTGAAGCAGCGCAGGAGCGTGCTCTTTCCGCACCCCGAGGGTCCGATGAGGGCGACCACCCGGTTGGCAGGAATGTCCAGAGAGACGTTCCGCACGGCCTGCTTCTCGCCGTAGTAGACGGAAACGTCGCGGGCGGTCAGCGCCGGCGATCCGCCGCCGGTATCGATGTCGTAGACGTTGGCCATGGGTTCAGCGACGCGATTGGTAGCGGTTTCTGAGGAGGATGGCGACCGCGTTCATGGACAGGAGCACCATGAGCAGGACGATGATCCCCGCCGCCGCCAATTGGTGGAACTCCTCCTGGGGACGCGACACCCAGTTGTAGATCTGGAGGGGGAGGACCGTGAACTGGTCCATCAGCGACCGGGGGGTGAAGGCCACGAAGGAGAGGGCTCCGATCATGATGAGAGGCGCCGTCTCCCCCACGGCGCGAGAGAGCGCCAGGATGGTCCCGGTGAGGATGCCGGGCATGGCCATGGGGAGCACCTGGTACCGCACGACCTGCCAGCGCGTCGCTCCCAGACCGTAGGCGGCCTCCCGGATGGTCCCCGGAACGGCGCGTATGGCCTCCTGCGACGCCATGATCAGGATGGGGAGGACCAGGAGCGAGAGCGTCAACGCCCCGGACAGGACGCTCCGCCCGAAGTCCATGAGGCGCACGAACACGGCGAGCCCCAGGATCCCGTAGACGATGGACGGGACCCCCGCCAGGTTGGCGATGTTGGTCTGGATGGCGCGGGTGACCCAGTTCTTCGGCGCGTACTCCTCCAGGTAGATGGCCGCGGCCACGGAGATGGGAAAGGAGATCACCGCCGTGAGGGCGAGGAGCCAGAGCGACCCCACCAGCGCGGCCTTCACCCCGGCCCGCTCGGCGAAGCGGGAGGGGAAGCTGGTGAGGAAGTTCCAGTTCAGGGCACCCACGCCGTCCATGGCCACGTCGGCCAGGAGAACCACCAGCGACACCACGCCCATGAGCGCCGCGCCCGCGCAGACGGCCGCGAAGAGCGTCCCCTTGGCCCTCCGCCATCGCTCCCGCGGGGACGGAGCGCCCACCAGCGGGCGGCCTTCGTACCCTTCGGTCATTCGTACTCCTCCCGGAAGCGGGCCAGCACCCACTGGCTCAGGACGTTCATCACCAGGGTGATGACGAAGAGGGTCATCCCCACCGCGAACAGCGTCTTGTAGACCACCGTCCCGTGGGGCGTGTCACCCAGGCTGGCCTGCACGATGTACGCCGTCATGGTCTGGATGGACTCCAGGGGATTCCACGTCAGGTTCGGGCGCGCCCCGGCCGCGATGGTCACCGCCATGGTCTCGCCGATGGCCCGGGAGATGGCGAGGATGAACGACGCCACGATCCCGGAGAGCGCGGCCGGCACCACCACCCGGGTGGACACCTCCAGCTTGGTGGCCCCCAGTCCGTACGCACCTTCCCGCAGTGCCTCGGGAACGGCCCGGAGCGCGTCCTCGGAAAGCGAGGACACCGTGGGAATGATCATGATCCCCACCACGATGCTCGCCGATGCCGCGTTGAAGATGTCGGTCTCCGGGAAGAATACCCGCAGGAGGGGCGTCACGAAGGTCAAGGCGAAGTAGCCGTACACCACCGTGGGGATCCCCGCCAGGATCTCGAGGATGGGCTTGAGCCAGGCTCGCAGGGGGCGCGGCGCGTACTCGCTCAGGAACACCGCCGTGAGGAGACCCGCGGGGAGGGCGATGACCGCCGCTCCCGCCGCGATCTGGATGGATCCCGCCGCCAGGGGGAGGATGCCGAAGTGCTTCTCCTGGAACATGGGCTCCCACCGCGTATGGGTGAGGAACTCCACGATGGACACTTCCCGGAAGAACGAGAGGGTCTCGGAGAGAAGAACGAAGACGATCCCGACCGTGACCAGTGTGGAAAGCGCCGCACACGCGAACAGGAAGAACCCGATGGCCTTCTCCTGCAGGTTCCGGCGAGCCCGAAAGCCCAGAGCCGGGGGAGACGTGGCCTCCCCCGGCTCACGGGCCTCGCGACCCGAATGGCGAGTGCCCCGCCGGGTCACCGACCCGCGCCACGCACGGCCGCGAGGGAGGCCCCGTATTCCTCCTCGCTCAACGCCAGGTAGCCCGTGGGCACCACCAACTCCGCGGCGTGGGTGAGGGCGAACTCGATGAAGGCCTGCACCTCGGGCCGCGCCAGGGACGCATGGCTCACGTACATGAACAGAGGCCGGGACAGCGGGGCGTACGTGCCGCCGGAGATGGACTCCGTGCTGGGTGTGACACACCCCGCGCCTCCATCCACTTCGACGAGCCTCAGTCGCTCCGCGTTCTCCCCGTAGTACGCGTACCCGAAGTACCCGAGAGCGAAACGATCACCGCTCACCCCCTGAACCAGCACGTTGTCGTCCTCGCTGGCCTGGTAGTCCGCCCGGCTCGCGCCACTCTCGCCGTTCACGGTCTCGGTGAAGTAGTCGAACGTTCCGGAATCGGTGCCGGGACCGTAGAGGCGGATCTCCTCGGCGGGCCACTCGGGGCGGACGTCCCGCCAGGTCGTGACCGTGGTCGAGGGACCCCAGATGCGGCCGAGCTCCTCCACCGTCAGGCACTGCGCGAAGTCGTTGGCCGGGTTGGCCACCACGGAGAGGCCGTCCCACGCCACCGGAATCTCGGTGAACCCGACACCCGCCTCGGCGCACGCCGCGACTTCAGAATCCTTGATGGGGCGGGACGCGTTGGAGATGTCCGTCTCACCGGCGCAGAACCGCTTGAATCCACCCCCGGTACCGGAGATGCCCACGGTGACCCGCACGTCGCGGTTCAGGATCTGGAACTCCTCGGAAAGGGCCTCGGACACGGGGAACACCGTGCTCGACCCGTCGATCTCCACGGTGCCCGCGAGACCGGACGCGCCCTCCGACCCACCACCGCCGCACGCGGTACCGACCAGAACTATCACGGCCCCGAGGCCGGAAACCTTCCAAAGCTTGCTCATGGCGACTGTCCCTCCCTGGGTGACGACTTGACCACGCCTCAAGGATAGACGGAAGGTGGAGTGGATCCGTGACGGAAATGTAACAGAACGGTCACGATGGTCCGGGAGCGATCTCGGCTACGGCAGGCAACGTGAGACGGAACGTCGTCCCCCTTCCCAACTCGCTTTCCACGCGGATCTCTCCACCCACCGCCTGGACGAGGTGTCGGACGATGGCCAACCCCAGCCCCGTCCCCCCGACCTCCCTGGCCCTGGCGCTGTCTCCCCGATAGAAGCGCTCGAAGATCCGGGGAAGCACATGGATGGGAATGCCCTCGCCGTCGTCGGAGACCCTCACCTCCACCGGGTCGCCGGACCGGTTGCCGACGCTCACCCGGACGTGTCCCCCGGGGTCGGTATGGCGCACCGCGTTCTCGAAGAGGTTGCGGAAGACGTTCACCAGAGCCTGATGGTCGGCGTTCACCTCCACGTCCGCATCCAACACGAGCTCGACCCGTCGCGCCACGGCGGAGGCGGCCACCTGTTCCCACGCCTCCTCCGCGGCATCGGCCACCCGGATGCGTTCGGGACGGGCCACCCACCCTCCCGACTCGAGACGGGAGAGGTCCAGGAGGTCGTCCACCAGATGCTGGAGACGGAGCGTATTCTTGCCTATGGCGGCGAGAAATTCCCTGCGCAACTGGTCCGGGGGCTCCGACTCGAGGAGCGTCTCGGCGAAGCCACGGATGGACGTGAGCGGCGTTTTGAATTCGTGGGACGCGTTGGCGACGAAGTCCCGACGGACCTGCTCCAACCTGCGGATCTCGGTGATGTCGAGGAGCGTGCTCACGGCACCACCGCGGTCCAGGCTGCGGGACGAAAAGAGGAGAGTGCGCGGCCCGACGCGCACTTCCATCGCCTGTACCGGGCTTCTCAGAGAACTCTCCAGGAGCCCTCTCACCTCCTGATTCCGGACCATCGTGCCCACCGGCGCGAACACCGGCGCGTCACCCACCCCCAGGATGGTCCGCGCGGCCCGGTTCATGCGGACGATGCGGGAGTCTTCGGTGACCGCGACCACTCCCTCCGCCATGCAGTCGATGAGGGTCTGCATCTCGTCGCGCTCGCCTCCCAACTCCCGAAGCCTGACCTGGAGTTCGTCGGTGAGGCGGTTGAAGGCCACCGCGAGATCGTCCAACTCCGCGATCCGGACCGCGTGGCGCGCCCGCTGGGTGAAGTCGCCGGCGGTGATCCGTCGCGCCTGATCGGCCATCACCACCAGGGGACGCGCCAGGGCCTTGCTCAGGAAGAAGGCCATGAGGAGCGCGGCCAGGGAAGCCACGATCCCGGTGACGGCCACCGTTCCGTACGCGCCCGCCACGGCGTCTTCCACGTCGGTGAGGGGAGCGGCCATCCGCAGCACCACCGGCTCCCCCGCCCAGTCCACCCGCCGTGCGGCGTAGAGGAGGGAGACGCCCACGGTCTCACTGGTGCGCACGGCGAAGCTCGTACCCTCGCGCGTGGCGCCCAGGACCTCCGGACGGTCACCGTGGTTCTCCATATTCGCCAGACCACCCCGGGACACGTAGGAGTCGCCGAGTACGAACCCGTCCGCCGCGATGAGGGTGACCCTGTAGCCGACGAGCCGGGTGATGAGACGGGCCACGGTGTCGGCCGAGTCCCGCGGATGCGTGTGCAGAAGTTCGGCGGCCAGGGCGAGCTGCCGCGTGAGGTCCTCCTCGAACGTCGCCGTGAGGTCCTTCTTCAGACCCTTCCCCACGAGGAGGAGGGTCAACGCGGCCGAAATCAGGACGACCCCGAGGAAGCCCGCGAAGAGGCGATGATGAATGCGCAGACGCGGCATGGCGACACTCGCCTACTCGACGCCGTCGGGAAGCTTGAGCCGGTACCCGAATCCGCGGACGGTCTCGACCCAGTCCCCCACCTCGCCCAGCTTGGAGCGCAGCCGGCGCACGTGCATGTCCACGGTGCGCGTATGGAGCCGGTCCGACACCTCGGCCTCCACGTCCCAGGCTTCCTCCAGGAGTTGTTTCCTGCTCTGGGTGCGCCCCCTCCGCTCGAGGAGCGCCCTCAGGAGGCGGAACTCCGTGGGCGTGAGCGAGACTTCTTCCCGGTGCAGGGACACCTGGTGGGCGCCCACGTCCATGCGGAGGGGCCCCGCCCTGAGGATCCCCCCCCGGCCCGCGGGGGCCGCCTCGCCGGATCTCCGGAGAATGGCCTGCACCCGGAGCACGAGCTCGCGGGGACTGAACGGCTTGGTGAGGTAGTCGTCGGCGCCGAGCTCCAGCCCCTCCACGCGATGTTCCTGTTCCCTCATCGCCGTCAGGAACAGCACGGGGATGGAGCGGGTGGAGACGTCGTCCTTGAGCGCGCGCAGGACTTCGTCGCCGGAGACCTCGGGGAGCATCCGGTCGAGGACGATGAGGTCGGGCACCTCGCGCCCCACCGACCGGAGCGCCATGGCGCCGGTGCGAGCCGTCTCCACACGGAATCCCTCCCGGGTGAGTTGGTAGGCGATGAGCGCGGCGATGTCGTTCTCGTCCTCGACGACGAGGATGCGGGAAGGGGGAGGCGTGCCCGTCTCGAGAGTCATCATCACCTCGCGGAGCGCGGACGCCGCGGGAAGGGGGCCGCCAGTTCGCGCGACGGCGATACCGGTCTCCCTATGCCTGCGCGCACAGGACCCTGAGCTCGTCCTCGGTAAGCGTATGGTCCGTATGCTTGGCGGCCTCGAAAAGGCGATGGCACAGGTCTTCGTCGTCGGAGTCGTACCCGTGGACGCGAAGCCAGTGTTTGACGTTGCTCAAGCCCGACATGGAGCTGATCTCGATCTCCTGCCGCCGCCCGACCATCGAGGCCGGAATACCCGAATAGACCCGGTCCGCCAACCATGCGTCTCCCTTCGCCTCGGCCTTCACGATGGCGGCGGCGTGCACGCCGGTGGCCGTGCGGAACGCATCGTGCCCCACCACCGGATAGGCGTGATGGAGAGGCACCCGACACGCCCGTGCCGTGAGCTCGCAGTACTCGGGAAGTGCCGTGAGGTCGGCGTCGTGGAGTCCGAGGAGCTGGAGATTCACCAGCAGGATGTCCATCTCGGTGTTCCCGCAGCGCTCGCCGATCCCCAGCGACGTGCCGTGGATCCGGGTGGCGCCGGCCTCGATGGCCGCCAGGGCGTTGGCGAGACCCAGCCCCCGGTCGCGGTGGCCGTGCCAGTCCACCCCGACGTCCTCTCCCGAGGGCTTCACGATCTCCTCGATGACGAAGCGCACCACCGCCCGGGCTCCCTGAGGGGTGGCGTGCCCCACCGTGTCCGCCACGCAGAGACGGCGCGCGCCCCATTCGATGGCCTTCCCGTAGAGCGCCTTCAGCACCTCCGGCCGCGCCCGCGTCGTGTCTTCGGTGACCATCATGACCGGAAGCCCCTCGCGCACGGCGAAGGTCACCGCTTCCTCCGACGTGGCGAGCATCCGATCGAGGGTCCACCCCTCGGCGTACTGGCGGATGGGCGAACTCCCGATGAAGGTGCACGCCTCGATGGGGATTCCCACCTCCTGCGAGATCTCCACGATGGGGCGGACGTCGGCCAACACGGTGCGGGCGGCGCAGTTGGCCTGGATCGCGAGGCCTCCGTCCACGATCTCCCGCGCCAGCGCCCTCGCGGCCTCGACTGCACGGGGACCCGCCCCGGGCAGGCCGACGTTGGCCGTGTGGATCCCCAGCCGGTCCATGAGGTGGAGGAGACGGATCTTGTCGGCGATGGGCGGATCCACGACCGACGGGTTCTGGAGGCCGTCCCGCAACGTTTCGTCGTCGAGTTGCACGGGTCCGACCGAGGACCAATCGAACCCACCCTCCCCCTCGTTCCAGTCGTAGATCAAGGATTGTTCTTCCATTGCCCACGCACCCCGTGTTGGAGTCCATCGTGCCGGCTCTAAACATAGGTGTACGGATCGGGGCGTCCACAGGGGGACCTCGGCCGGGAGGCCCTTCCATTGCCCCCCGCCCCACCCGCTCCCCACCTTGGACGACCGCTCCGACCCGTATCCGACCCTGGGGCACCCATGGCCGACACCGACCTCGACAGGCTCCTCGAGCACCCCGCCGTGCGCCGTGCGGTGGACTTCATTCGCGCCCACGACGAGACGACGCTGGGGCATCAGATGGCGCTCACCGCCATCCCCGCTCCCCCGTTCGGAGAGTCCGTGAGGGGAGACGCCATGGCCGAGCTGCTCTCCGACGCCGGTGTGGCCGACGTGGCCACCGACGCGGAAGGGAACGTGCACGGGGTGGTCCCGGGGACGCTGGACGCGCCCGAACTCGTGGTGGCGGCCCACCTCGACACCGTCTTCCCGGCGGACACGCCCCTCCACGTGTCACGGGACGGAGACCTCCTGCGCGGTCCCGGGATCTCCGACGACGCGCGTGGACTCGCGGTGCTCCTCACCCTGGCGTCCGCGTTCGGAGACGCCTCGCTGGGCACGCTGCGCCCCCTGCGCTTCGTGGCGACCGTCGGCGAGGAGGGTCCCGGGAACCTCAGGGGGGTGCGCCACCTGTTCGGCCCCGCGGGAGCGGCGCGGAGGGCCGGCGCCTTCGTCTCCATCGACGGGGGCGGCCTGGACGAGATCGTCGTGAGGGGGGTGGGTTCCCGCCGTTTCCGGGTCACCGTGCGGGGAACGGGAGGCCATTCGTGGCTGGACTGGGGCATCGCCAATCCCGTGCACGCGCTGGGCGCGGCCATCGGCGTCGTCTCCGGCCTCGGACTTCCCCAGGAGCCCGCCACCACTCTCACCGTGGCCCGCTGGGGCGGAGGCACCGCCGTCAACGCCATCCCCCGGGAGGCGTGGATCGAAGTGGACACGCGCAGCGAGGCCGAGTCGCGACTCGAAACCCTCGAAGAAGGACTCCGTGAAGCCGTCCGGGCAGCGGTGGAGGAGGAGAACGGCCGAGCACGCGGGGAGGGGTTGGTGGCCGAGGTGTCCAGCATGGGGATACGCCCCGCCGGAACGACCGCGGACACGGATCCTCTGGTGGCCGCGGCCATGGCGGCGACACGGCGGGTAGGCGGGATCCCCCGGTTCGTGTCCTCGTCCACGGACTCGAACGTTCCCATGTCCGTGGGAATCCCGGCCGTGACCCTGGGCGGTGGTGGCGCGGCGGGAAACATCCACACGCCCGACGAATGGTACCACAACGGGAGCGGCGTGGACGGCATTCTCAGAGCCCTCTACACCGTCCTCCTCTGGACCGGGGTAGCGGAGTGAATCCGGAGGGCCACGACGGAAGAACCGCGGTCACCCCTTGCGCCACGGGGTCTCCGCCCCGTATGCAATTTCCTCAACCCGACGGGCCGCGCCGCCGAACCTGGCTTGGTGTACGTCCGCCGAGGCTGCGGCGCTTCCCCCCCATGGGACCAGGAGTACGGACATGAGGCACAGCCACCATCGTGTGACGCGACCTGGTGCTCATCCCGCCCGGGAGGAGTACGGACCACGCCGGGCCGCATGGATCTGCGGAGGTCCGCACGCATGACGGCATCCCTCAAGCCGTGGGAACGGATCATCGAGCAGTGGCTCGGCGTCCTCCGACTGGACAGCATCAAGAACAAGATCGTCGGCTTCGCGCTCCTCGCCACCATCGTGCCCGCCTTCAGTACGGCCGTCCTGTCGTACGGGCAGAACAAGCGCGCCCTGACGGAGAAGTTGGAAGGGGAGCTGGCCACGGCCGGATCCCAGGCCGCCCGCGAGATCGACCTCTGGGTGAAGGAGAGCTTCCTGGACATCCGGGTGTTCGCCAGTTCGTTCGAGGTGTCCGAGAACCTGGAGAGGATCCCCCGCGGAGGGATGACGAGCCAGGTCGCGCGTTCGCGGCTGGCGGACTACCTGGCCGGAGTCCAGGCGCTCTTCGACGACTACACCGAGCTGCTCGTGCGGGACTCCCAGATCAGACCGGTGGCATCGAGCGGCGGGATCATCGGCGAGTGGGAGGACCTTCCGCCGGACTGGTCCGACCGCCTCCGCCAGGGAGAGACCGTGCTCGGCGATCCGTACCGGGACGAAGCCCGTGGCGGCGACGTGGTGACCTTCGCCGTTCCCATCGAGGCTCCCAACTCACGCTTCCTGGGCGTCCTCACAGCGACCCTCTCCCTGGACGCGGTAACGAACATCCTGGAGCGCTTCGCTCCCGGAGAGGCGGGGCAGGTGTCGCTCATCACGGCGGACGGGAGGGTGGTCGCCCGCACGAAGGGCGGACCCGAATTCGTGCGTGGGGTGGAGAGCGCCACACTCGATCAACTCACGGAAGCCGGGGATGCCACCACGGAGTACGCCGACCTGGACGGAGTACCCGTCGTGGGGATCCTCACGCAGGTCCCACCCATGGGGTGGGCGGTGATCGCGGAGATCCCCAGGGCCGAGGCTTTCGCGCAGGTCGAGGAGATGCGCGCTTCGTCGCTGTTCCTGGTGTCCATCCTTCTGGTGGGCGTGGGACTCGTCGCGTATCTCCTCGCACTTCTCATCGTCAGACCCCTGGCCCGCCTGACCCAGGCCGCCGGGGCGGTGGCCGGGGGAGACCTGTCGGTGGATCTCCCCGTCACGGGACGAGGGGAGGTCGCGTACCTGACCGAAGTCTTCAACGAGATGGTCGATCGGCTGCGGCAGGGCCGTCAGGACCTCGACCTCGCCAACGCCACCCTGAGGGAGCGCAACACCGAACTGGAACGCCTCTCCTCCACCGACGTGCTCACCGGCCTGTTCAACCGCCGCCACATCATGGACGAGTTCGAGGAGGAGATCCGGCGCGCGACGCGCCACGAACGACCGTTCGCGGTACTCCTGTGCGACGTCGATCACTTCAAGCAGTACAACGATACGCACGGGCATCTCGCCGGTGATCGCGTGCTCTCGCGTGTCGGTGAGGTCATCGAAGACGTGCTCCGTGGCATCGACATCGGCGCACGATATGGCGGAGAGGAGTTCATGATCCTGCTCCCCGAGTCCGACCTCGACGGCGCCGTGGAGGCCGCCGAGCGGCTGCGTGAACGAATCCGCACCGAGGAGTTCCCGGGTGGCACCGTAACGGTCAGCATCGGTGCCGCCGTCTTCCCGGAACACGGAGACACTTCCAACAAGATCATCTCCGCGGCGGACGCCGCACTCTACCGGGCGAAACGGGCAGGGAGGGACCGCGTGGTGCGGGCCACTCCGCACGCCTGACCGGCTCCGGTCCGGACTAGGTGCCTTCCCGGCTCCTCACCAGGGACTGGTAGATCCACCCCTCGCGACCCTGCTCGTCGACGATCCGCACCCACTGTGCCGTGTACGACTGGCCGGCCACCTTCGCGCCGCCCTCCACGGTGAACAGCACGCGGAACGAAAGACCCGGACCCTCTCTCACGTTGCTCCGCCCGGTGGCCTCGAGGGGGATGGGGAGCGCGAAGAGCGACTCCCCGGGCCGGAGACCCTCTCCGCCGACGCCGCTCAGAAGAGCCTGCCTGCTCCTCGCCAGGGCGCGGACCTGCGTGGCGAGGTAGAGCGCACCGCCGAAGTTCCCCTTGTTGAACTCTTCGTTGCTCTGCGCGAGGAGGGCCTCGGCCCGCTCGACGTCCCCGCCGCCGGGCACGCTCCGGAGGGACACCATGGCGATCTCGGCCTCCGCCATCCCTGACGCCGCCTCGGCCCGGCTGGCCTGGCTCTGCAGCTTGGCCATGTTGCGCACGACCTCCTGCTGCGTGGCGTCGAGCTGATGCTGGAGATCCGCCAGTTGGGCGTCCCGCTCCAGAAGCTGGAGTTGGAGCGCGGCGACGCGTTCCTCCAGCCTCGAGTCCACCCGGGACTCCGTCTCCACCCGCACCGTGTCGACCACGTAGAGGGTATCCGTCGACTCCACGGGCGGCACCTCGGGGGTCGACCACAGGCCCCCCAGGGTCGTGCACGCGGACACGCACGACACAATCACGGGGCCGAGTATTTGCCGTCGCTTCATCAGGGATTCCGTAGTTCCAGGGTCCCTGCAATGTAAGCCTTCGAGCGGGTCCGGTTCAAACCTTCCGGGAAGTTCACCCGGGGCGGCGCACCTCCACCACCGAGTGGTCCGTCACGAAAACGGAGCCGTCCGCCCCGCGTACGACGGCGGCGTCCCCCACGAGAGAGTCGTGCAGACACGCTCCCTCCACGCGAGATCCCCTCCCCAGAATGGAGTTGCGAACCACGGAGCCGTCCACCCGGGCTCCTTCCTCCACGGTGACTCCAGGCCCGAGGCGCCCTCCCCTCACCACCGCTCCCGCCTCCACACGCACGGGCTCGACGATCTCGGCGTCCTCCACCACGGCCGACGGATCCACGCCGCCCCGCCTCGTGCCCACCAGGTGGGCGTTGGTTTCAAGGAGTGTCTCCGGCTTCCCGGCGTCCCACCACCCCTCCACCGGCGCCGTGAGAAGCCGGGCACCCTGATCCACCATGTACTGGAAGGCGTCTGTGAGATAGAACTCTCCCGACGGGCCCGTGGGCTGCGCGAGGACGTGGCGCACCCCCTCGTACAGGAGGGCGTGGTCACGGATGTAGTAGAGCCCGATGTTGGCGAGCTTCGAGATGGGTTCGGAAGGCTTCTCCACGATGCGCGCCATGGTGCCGTCGTCATGGGTCAGGATCACGCCGTACCGCTGGTAGTCCTCCACCTCCTTGGCCCAGATCACTCCGGCGTACTCCGCCGGGAGGGTGGCCGCGAGCCCGTAGTCCAGTTCGAGCACGGCGTCGGGGAAGACAATGAGCACCTCGTCGTCGATGAAGGGCTCGGCCAACGCTACCGCGCCGGCGGTACCGTCCTGGACGGCCTGGAGCACGTAGCGGGGGCGGATCCGGGGATACTCCCGAGCCATCCATGTCTCGATCTCGTCGCGGAGGTATCCCACGATACAGACGATTTCGTCTACACCCATGGCGATGAGGTCGTCCAGGAGGTAGGCCAGCACCGGCTTTCCCGCGACCCTCAGGAGCGGCTTGGGTGTATGGTGGGTGTACGGGCGGAGACGGGTACCCTTCCCCGCGAGCGGGATGATGGCTTTCATGACTTCGGCGGTGGCGTCGGAGGACGAAGGAGGCGACACTATGCGCGGCACCAGAGACACGGTGCAGAGTATCCCCGGGGTAGGGGATGCGTTCCACCACGAACACCTCGACACCGGCCCCATGCGCCCGACCAGAGCCCAGAGCCTCTTTCTCGTCCCGTTGGTGGCGGTGCTGGGGGCGTGTGCGCCCGCGTCGGGCTCCGGCCCCGTGCGCTCGTTTCCGATCCCGCCTCCCCACATCTACGAGATCCCGCTGGAGCAGGTGGCGGTGGACACGGTCCTCCCCGGCGTCATACAGGTTCAGGGCACCGCCGAGGTGGGCGTCCAGCCGGACCGCGCGCACGTCCGGTTCTTCGTGGAGACGAGGGAACGCACCGCCGACCGGGCGGCGGCGGCCAACGCCCGCCTCACCGACGCGGCGCTGGATGCCCTGCGGGACGGGGGGTTCGCGGGCCTGGATCTCCAGACCTCGGGATACCGCCTCACTCCCGTCTACTCCTACCCGTCGGCGAACGAGAACCGGGTGCGGGTGATCGACGGGTACACCGTGCGCAACACGGTACAGGTCACCACCACGGACGTGTCTTCGGTGGGCCGCATCGTGGATGCCGCCATCGCGGCGGGGGTGAACGGAGTCGAGCACGTCTCCTTCACCTCGTCCGATACGGAGAAGGCGGAGCACGAGGCTCTGGCGCTTGCCGTGGAGCGGGCTCGTCGGACGGCGGAGGTGATGGCGGCGAGCCTGGGCTACGCTCTGGGAGAACCCGTGGAGGTGACGGGCGGAGCGCATCCCCCCCAGGCTCCCCCCACCGAGTTCATTCGCCTCCGGAGTGAAATGGCCATGGCTCCCGAGACGCCCGTGGAGGTCGGAGAGTCGCTGGTGCGCGCCTCGGTATCGGTGAAGTTTCGTATCGGTCCAACAAGGAGTCGTTGAGCAGATCCATGATGGGAAAGACACGCGCGGTCACGGACCCGGGTGGGGCGGATGAGCGCCTCAGAGGACGCACCTACGCCATCCCCTTCGAACAGGTCTGGAAGGCGTGCCTCCACCTTGCCGGGGGGGGGCTGAACCGATGGCACGTGCTGGACGCCGACGACCAGCGCGGTTTCATCACCGCCGAGGCTCGTTCGGCCATCTTCAGAGTCGTGGACGACGTCTACATCCGCATCGGGCTCGATGAGAATGGCCAGACCCGGGTGGACATGGAACTCCACACCCGCAACGACAAGGGCGACATGGGACGTCTCACGCGGATGGCCGGCGCGTTCGCCCGCCGCCTGGACCGATACCTCAAGGCGGAGCCATGGCAGATTCTCGAGGCGTCGTCCCCCTCCACCGTCCGAGCGAATCGATGACCCGGCGCACCGTCGCCTCGCTGCGCGGAGTCGCTCCGATCCTCCTGGCCGCCGGTGTTCTGGCGGGTTGCTCGGGGCCGGAGGCCGACCCGTCCCAGGGGGCGGACCAGGGCGACGCCGGGGCTCCGACCGGAAACTTTCGTGGCCGTTCCTACGAACGGAATTTCGTGTTCACGAACATTTCCGGAGACAGCGCGCTCATGATTCCCTGGCTCACGACCTCGCAAACCCGGCCCGGAGCCGTGGACCGGAGGGTACGTGGGTTTCTCTTCCGCGGCGGAAACTGGGACCCCTTCTACGACGAGGCATGGGAGACGGCGCCCACCCGGGCGCCCTGGCGGATCCTCCCGCACGACCATTTCCACCTCATCGTGGGGCAGGCCGACGCCGTCGACGCCATCTCCTACGACGACGGCGTCCGCCAGCTCGACCTGGAGATGGGACAGGCGATCGGCGAATGGACCGGATCACGAGGCCAGACGTTCCGGATCCAGATCGCCAACATGGTGCTGTCGGACCAACGCGTCCGTGGGATGATGATGGAGATGGCGCGCACCCACACGGCGGACGGCCCTCCGCCCGGTGATTGGGCGTTCCTGGTGTCGGGAGACTCGCTCCAGGTGGTTCTGGAGGGGAGTGAGACACACTCCGTGATCACCGCCGGATCCTACCAGGGGTGGGGAAGCCTGGACGGGCAGAGCCTGCAATGGCCGTCCATGAACCTGGAGTGGGCGGACGTGGGGGCCTTCCAGCCGGCCCGCCAGGACGTCCCGGTGGCCTGGAGGCTGTCCACGCAGGACAACTCCATCTCCGGTCGGTTCGAGGTGAGGTCGGCGCACATCGTGGCGGGCGAGGGAGCAGGACCCGTCCTCCCCGTGGACGCGCTCTACCAGGTGGATGGGCGGATCACGGTCGCGGGTCGGAACTACCCCGTGCGGGGCCTGGTGCGTCACACGCGCCCCTGAGCCGTCATGGACGACTTGATCCGGCCCCTCGTCACCATCACGTTCGGGGCCCTGGCGGGCGGACTCACCAACACGGTCGCCATCTGGATGCTCTTCCACCCCTACGAGGCCCCGCGTATCGGCCGCTGGCGCCTCCGGGGAATCCAGGGGGCCATCCCCAAGAACCAGCCTCGCCTGGCCGCCGCCATCGGGCGAACCGTGGGAAGCCGTCTCCTCACCGACGAGGACCTCACACAGACGTTCACCAACAGCGAGTTCCGGGTCGCCTTCGACGAGCGACTCGCCGACTTCCTCGACGAGTTGCTCCACAAGGAACGCGGATCCCTCAGGGACATCCTCCCGGCGGGCGTCGTCGCGCAGGTCGAGTCGCTGCTCGCGGAGGTGACCGACGGGGGACTCCAGCGGCTCCGTACGTACATCGCGTCACCCCGCTTCGACGAGGCGGTGCGACACCGGGCCGGGTCCATCGTGGAGGCCGTTTCCGGCGAGTCCATCGGGGGAATCCTCACCCCGGCGCGCGGAGAGGCGCTGGAAGCCACGGTACAGAACTGGTTCGAGGACGCCGTGGAGAGCGACGGCTTTCGCACGGCGGTGGACGACTACCTCGACCGGGCGGCCCATCGGTTGCTCGCTCCGAGCCGCACCTTCGAGGAGATCCTCCCGCTGGGGCTGGTGGGCTCCCTGGAGAAGGCGATCCAGGGCTACCTCCCTCTCGCCATCGCCCGGCTGGGGCGCCTCCTCGAGGACCCGGCCGCCCGCGCGCGCTTCGAACACACCATCCACGAGCTGCTGCGCCGCTTCCTCAGCGACCTGAAGTTCCACCAACGCGTCGTGGCGCGGTTGGTGATGACCGAGGAGACGGTGAACAAGGTCCTGGACACCATCGAGACCGAAGGGGCCGAGCGTCTCTCGGAGATCCTCCAGGACCCCGCCGTCCAGGCCGCCATGGCACGGGGCGTGAACGAAGCCATCGTCGACTTCCTCCGCCGACCGGTGGCGTCGGTCCTGGGTGACCCCACCGACGAAAGCGTGGTGTCCACCCGTACGACCCTGGTGGAGTGGATGGTGGGGATGGCCCGGGACCCCGCCACGCGCGAGTTCCTCATCGAGAAGATGCACGCGGGGCTCGCGAAGGCCGGAGCCCGCACCTGGGGAGACATCTTCGCGCAGGTGCCTCCGGAGCGGGTGGCGGAGTGGCTCGTGGCCGCCGCGCGGAGCGAGGCCGCCGACCGCTTCTACGCCGAAGCCGCCGGAAGGATGTCGGGGATGGTCCTCGACCGTCCCATCGGCACACCGTCGGGGTGGCTCCCCCCGGAGGCTCCCGTGCGGATCGAAACGGCGCTGGGTGACCCGATCTGGGCGTGGCTCCAGACCCAGGTCCCGTACGTGGTGGAACGGATGGACGTGGCCAGGCGGGTCGAGGAGAAGGTGCTGCACTTCCCCACGGCGAAGATGGAAGAACTGATCCGGCGGGTGACCGATCGGGAGCTCAAGCTCATCGTGCGCCTGGGCTACGTCCTCGGTGCCGTGATCGGAGCGGGGTTGGTCGTGCTCGACAGCCTCCTCCCGGGATGACCGCGAGGCACGCCACCCCTCAGGTCAATCCTTGTCGTCCGGAGACTCGAGCTTGAAGCGGCCGCCGCGACCCCGCCCGGCGCCCGTGCCGGTCTTGATGTTCCTCTGCATCCACGCAAAGGGGGTGAAGTACTTCTTCACTCGCCTACGCCGGCCGCCACCGCGATCCATCACCTCGTTGATTTCATCGAAGTCCGGCTCGTAGCGTCCGGGAAGGCCGAGCCAGATCCCCACCCCCAGAGCCAGCACGGCTCCCAGGATCTTGATCACCAGCATGCCCGGCCTCCTTTCCTCGTGGTGAAGTGCTCCACACCCGCCTCCATGTCGTCGATCCCCCCGCCCCGTTCCTACCATCCGTCCGGAGCGCCGTTCCCGTTCCAACGAAAAGAGGGCACCCCGCCAGGCGGATCGCCGGCAGGGTGCCCTCGAATTCTCGTGCCGAAGAGGTCAGGCCTTTCCGGCGGTCTCCAGAACGAGCAGCACGAGCCCGACGGAGAGGATGATCGCCACCGCGTTGGTGCCCACGGCCACCATGGCGACGATTGTCCAGAAGATCATGTGCGTAAAGAGGTATCCCCCTGGCACCAGGTCCCGCATGGATGTCTCCCGTCGAGCGTGCATGTTCGGTCGGTCCCGGAGAATATGCGGTCCACCGGCCGCGCTGTCACCCCCCCGGCGAGCGCACGGCACGCCCGGGGCGGAGTGCATCAGTCGAAGGCGTCCGCGGTGGGCGGCCCACCTTCGCCCCGGCCCACCCGCTGGCGCGCCTCCGCCAGGTATCCGGGCTCGAGACGGAGAAGGCTGCTGATCTTCCGCATCAGGTAGCTCTCCTTCCCCGCCAGATCACCGTCGGAGTAGACCAGCCCCCACATGATCTCGGCCAGGACCATCTTCTGCCCCAGAGAATAGTGCTCCGCGATCAGGCTGGTGAACTGCCAGAGGTCCACCGCCTCGCGGCGCGCCTGTGCCGCCAGCTCGAGCAGCCGTGCGGCCTCGGCCTGGTCCAATCCGAAATGCCTCCGCACCGCCGAATCCACGTGCGCCTGCTCGTCTTCGGTGAACTCGTCGTCGGCGTGGGCCAGCTCCAGGAGAAGGGCGCACGCGGCGAGGCGAAGATCGTGACGCGTGGCCTCCTCACCACTCTCGGGACCGGGCGACATCGCGGAACTGAAGAACGACCGGATTGCCTCCAGCACGGGCACCTCCGTGGAGAAGTGTCTGCTCAGAAGTCCACACTGTGCACCCGGCGAACGCCGGCGCGCAACGGGAGCCAGATGGTGAGCGCGGTGAGGAGCGTGGCCCCGGCTACTCCCAGAACGAGGGGGACCACCGAAACCTGGGCCTCGCCCTCGCGGAGGCGAGAGGCCAGAAAATGGTAGACCGGCCACGCCTCCAGGGCGACGACCGCCCCCAGATACGCCACCGCGGCCATCATGAACAGGAGCCCCCCGAAGGACGTGGGAATCTCGGCCACGTTCTCCGTGTCGTAGTTGGGAAAGAGCGCACCGATCCCCAACGCCAGCGCGTTGAGCGCCAGGGTGATCCCCACCATCGTGACCGACGTCATGACCAGGATGAAGGGTGAGGCCTGGAGCACCACGTTGGTGATCACGATGAGGGGGAGCGCCACCACCAGGAGGGGGACCGTCCCCACCCAGTACTTGGCCCAGAAGAGGGAGCCGATGTCCAGCGGGGAGGAGCGGATGAGCCACATCATCCGCCCTTCGATGGAGATGGCCGGAAAGACGAAGCGCGCGGCGATGGCGGCCACCACGAATCCCGCCAACCCGAGGTTCAGGAAGGAGACCAGATTGATGAGGAAGAAGGAGACCTGCTCGCCGGTGTACAGCGGGAGCACCGTGATGTTGTACACGTACACGGCCACCAGCACCCCCAGCAGGATGAGCTGGGACCACTGGGTCGTATCGCGGAAGAAGACCCGAACCTCCTTGGCCACCAGCCCACGCGTGCTGGCCCGCGCACCGGACATCATCCTCTCGATGAACGCTCCCCGGGTCCGTCCCGCCCTGCGCTCCGCCCCTTCCTGCGCCCGGGTGAATCCGGCCCCGAAATAGCGCACGTGAAGCCAGCCGCCCAGCACCACGGCCGCCGCCGCCGTGCTCCACAGGAAGAGGAAGGGAAAGGGCTGGAAGAATCCGTTGAGGTGCGACATGAGCGCATCGGCCGCCCACTCGCTGGGGAGCCAGGGAGACGTCGGGGTGCGCAGCACCGCCATGAAGTCCACCAGATCCCTGAACTCCTCCGGGCGCATGAGGCGCTCGGGACGCACGAAGCGGAACAGGGCGATGACCCCGGCGGCGGCGAACAGGCCGATCAGAGCCAGGAGATCGCGGGTCCGGCGCGCCGGAAAGACGTTGACCAGCACGAGGGTCGCGGCGCTTCCCACCACCGCCGGGATGACGAGGAAGGGAAGGACGGTCACCGCGGCGAGGAGATAGAAGACCGGTGACCCCGCGTACACCACTCCGTAGGCCGCCACGATGGGAACGGCCATGAGCACCACCATCCACGACGAGTCCATCATCGTCTCCGCCAGGCGGGCTCCGTAGACGTAGAAGGGGTCCGCCGGCGAAGCGACCACCAACTCCAGATCCTCGGACAGGAAGAAGGTGGAGAGCGACGTGATCACGTTGGAGAGGAGGAGGATCATGAGGAAGGTGACGAACGCCAGCCCCAGGAGCTTGGCGGCCAGGAGATCACCGATCCCCTGGGTTCCGCGAAAGTACAGGAGCATGCGGTAGATGACCGCGAAGACCATCCCCCAGAACACGAGACCCACGAAGCCCAGGAGGAACGCCTTGGAGAGCCGGCCCTCGGCGGTGCGGGCCCGATTGATCTTGGTGCGGAGCTTGGGCCGGAGAAGCCAGAGGATTCCCGGGCGCGACGTCTCGGCGGTCATCCCTCGATGGCCTCGTGAAGGCTCTGGACCAGATCCGCGATGGCCTCCCCCCCCGTGACCTTCAGGAAGATGTCCTCCAGGTGGGCCCTGTCCTCGCCCTCGCCTCGCTCACCGGACTGGGCCCGGAGCTCGTCCATGGTTCCCAGCGCGATGATGCGGCCCTGGTTCATGATGGCGATGCGGTCGCACAGCGCCTCGGCCACCTCGAGGGTGTGGGTGGAGAGGAACACGGTGCCCCCTCCGTCGACGTAGGTGCGGAAGAGGTCCTTGAGCACGCGCGCGGACCGGGGGTCCAGCCCCACCATGGGCTCGTCCACCACCACCAGCTTGGGATGATGGATCAGAGCGGAGCTGATCAGGAGCTTCTGGCGCATCCCGTGGGAGTAGCTCTCGATGAGCTCGTCCTTCCAGGGCGTGAGGTGGAACAACTCCAGGAGTCGATCCGCCTGCCCCTCCACGGCGTCTCCTTCCCTTCCCCACAGCCCCGCCACGAACCGGAGGAACTCGCCTCCGGTCAGCTTCTCGTAGAGAAAGGGACGGTCGGGGATGTACCCCACCTGAGACTTGGCCGCGTCGGGCTCGGCCGACAGGTCGGCCCCACCCACCAGGATACGGCCTTCGCTGGGCTGGAGGACTCCGGCGACCATACGGATGGTCGTGGTCTTCCCCGCCCCGTTGGGGCCGAGGAACCCGAAGATCTCACCCCGCTGCACGGTGAGATCCAGGCCCGCCACGGCGGTGAACCCTCCATACCGCTTCACGACGCCCTGAAGCTCCAGCATCGCTGTATCCTGCACCCTACCGGACGGATCGGGGGTCGGCTCCTTGGGCTCCACGCGAACTCCTTTGGTCACGATTGGTCGATCACTTCGATGTCCAGATTCCCGATGAGGCGCACGATCTCCACCTGCTGGGCCAACCCGCCGACGATGAACCGCAGGTGGGAAGCGTCGGCAGGGTACTGCCCGAAGGTGGGGTCCACCGCGACCCATTCGCCCAGCCACACCTCCGGCCACGCGTGGTAGAAGAAGGCTCCGTTCACGTAGACCAGGCCCACCGCGGTACGCGCGGGAAGCCCCAGCGCGCGAGCCATCGCCACGTAGAGCACCGTGTGCTCGTTGCAGTCTCCCCTCAGCGTTTCCAGCACCTGGACGGCGTTGGGCACCGAGACGGTGATGCTCTTCTCCAGCATGTGGTACACGGCGGTCGTGAGCTGCCGGGCCACGTTCTTCGGATCCTGCCGCCACTGGGTCCGGCGCGCCGTGATCTGCTGGGCCCGATCGATGATGCGCTGGTCGTCGCTCTGCACCAGGGGCTCGGGCTCGAGCGAGGCCCGCAGATCCATGCGGGGATACGGGAGGGAGTAGTCCGGCGCGAGGGCGTCCCACCGCTCTCGGCGCACGATGAGGGTGTCACCCCGCAGCGTCTGCCTCCCCCCGTCGAGTTGGAAGCCCGCCAGGTCCACGCCCGTGAGGCGGAAACGGAGCTCCTCGAACTCCTCGAGGTTCTCGAGATCGACGTTGCTCTGGACGGCGGTGGACAGGATCACGTCCTCGTCCACGGTCGCCGCCCCGGCGAGGCGGGCGTCTTCCTGACTCTGGCGGGCCAACTCGTATTCGGTCTTCTCCATGGAGAACCCGAGGGCGCTGGACGCCGTGAGGATGCGGCCGTCCTCGTCCACCCAGCTCTCCACCCGTACCCCCCCGAAAGTCTCCGCGATGCGCCAGGCGGGAACCGAGTCGTACCGCGCGGGCTCCCACCTACCGGTCGCGGGGGTGAGCGCCGCGCTGTCGGGAATGACGAGCGTGTCGTGCTCCAGGACCTCCACCTCCACCGGGCGGGTGCTGAGCGTGGTCGGATCGAACACGGATAGCCGCACCCGCCGCCCCACCTCCAGCCCCTCTCCCATGGCGACCCGGATGGGCACGACGGACGACATCACCGGCGGCTGCGGGAGGCGGAAGGAGAGCGTCTGCTCACTCCCCTGGGAAAGAATCCGGACCTCGAGGGTGGTGTCGGGCGTGAGCTCGCCCGTGGCCGCGAAGCGTCCGACCTCGCTGTCCAGGGTGAAGGAGAACTCCTCCATCACCAGGCTGGGTCCGAGGCGCACGGTGGTGCGCGCCACCGCCCGGCCCGTCTGGCCCAGAGCGGGGAGTTCGAGGCTCATCACGTCTTCGAGCGAGAACCCGCCCGGCACGGTATCCAGTCGGGACGTCGCCTGCCCGACCGTGCGCCCGCCCATGGTGAGCGTGTAGAAGCTCATCCCGGGAGCCAGGGACAACGCCGCCTCCGCCAGGCGGGCGAGTTCCGGCTGGAAATACTCCCGGCGAGCCTGCCACCCCACCATCCCCAACCAGATGGCGAGGATGGACCCTCCCAGCAGTCGACGTGCCATGCCGTGCCTTTCTCCGGTCGAAATCGGGTGGATCGGGACAGAAAACGATGGGGGGGTCCTTCGTTACCCCTCACCCTCCCGTTCCGGTCCCCATGATACCCCGGCGGGTCATCCGTGCCCCGGAAACCGCTCCCGGATCAGCGACTTCACCGCTTGTGAGAACACGGTCTCCTCATACTCCGTGGACACCACCACCACCAGGTCCAGGGGGGGCTCTCCCTCGGACACGTGGTCCACCAGGATCTCGGAAAGCACCGCGGCGGCATCCTCCGCTCCCATGTCCCCCACGCCGAGTCCGAAGGGAGGGAGCGCCACGGAACTGAGCCCCCACTCCGCTGCCCGTCTCAGACCGTTCCGCACCGCTCTCTGGACGTTGAGACTGGTCTGCGGCTCGTTCACCTCGCTCACCGACGCGTGGATGAGGAAGGGCTGGGGAATCCCTCCACCCGGCGTCATCACGGCGGCGCCGGACGGGAGGCTCTCGAGCTCCTCCAGGCGGGCCTCCACTCCGGCGCCGGCCCGCAGCCCGACGTCACGCGACAGGGCCGAGACGGGAGCCAGGTCCGAACGGATGGGCCGCATGATCCCCTCCACCTCCTGATCCAGGAGATGGCCCCGCACGACACGGATCATCCGCGTTGCAGTTGCCGCGCCTTCCGGAACATCAGGGCGGCCTCCTCGGGCAGGTTCTTGCGGTCGAAGAGGATGCCCATGGCGTAGAACGCCTTGTGGTTGGTGGGCTGGAGCGCTGCGGCGCGCTCCAGAGCGGTCAACGCCTCGTCGTACTGCTCCAGCCTGTTGAGGGCCTCGCCCAGATAGTACAGGGCCACGGCGTGCTCGGGCGCTTCGTCGCAAACGGAACGAAGCTCCTCCTCCGCCTGCTCGTACAGTCCCCTCCGGAAGAACACGACCCCCAGCGTGGAGCGCACTTCCACGTGCCCCGGATGGAAACGCAACGCCTTTCGAAGCACGGCGTCGGCCTCTTCGTAGCGGCCCAACATCCCCAGCGCCGAACCCACGCGATTCAACACCTCCGCGTTGTCGGCCTCGACCTTCTGGGCGGCTTCGAACTGCTCCAGGGCCAGGTCGAAGTGCCCCAGCGACTCGAAGATGCGGCCGAGGCTCAGACGGCCCCTCAGGTGGCCGGGATTCTCGGCGATGACCCCGCGATAGAGCTCGATGGCTTCGTTGATTCGCCCGTCGTCCACGAGATCGCCGGCGCGGGCCATCCTCTCCCCCACGGGGAGGGGCGCGGGACGGGACGAATCGTCGGAGACCAGTTCGAAGAACGCCATGGAGCGGGTGGTACTCGCCTCCGTTTCCTTCTCGGAAGCGGCTTCGGCCGCCTTCCGGGCCAGCTCCTTCTTCTCTTCCTCCCGGAGTGCCTCCACGGCGCGGAGCACCTCGGCGGCACGCGCCACCACGGGACCGCGGAGCTTGTCCACCGAGTCCAGGAACGCCACGCCGTCCAGGAGATCACCCTGTACGTCGTCGGCCTCCGTCCCCCCCGGCTTCCGATTCCCCCCCATCACACGCCTCCGCGGGTCTCGCCCGCCACCCACGCGAGATACCGTTCGGACCCGGCGGTCACGGGCAGGGCCACGACCTCGGGCACGTCGTACGGGTGGAGCTCGTGCACCCGGTCGCACAGCGCCGGCACGCATTCGTCGGTGGTCTTGATCACCAGCAGGACCTCCTCTTCACGCCGCACTTCGCCCTCCCAGCGATACACGGAGGTGATGGAAGGCACCAAGCTGACGCACGCCGCCAGCCGCCCCTCCACCAAAGCGCAGGCCAGGGTCTCCGCCTCCTCCCTCCCCGGTGCGGTGACCAGCACCGCCACGACCCTCGCCGGCGGAGCCGTCGCCACACTCATGGTCCGGCCACCACCACGGTATCCGTGAGGCCCTCATTGTACAGAGCTTCGATGACTTCATTCCAGCGTTCCTGCACGACGCGTCGCTTCACCTTGAGCGTAGGCGTGAGACACCCGTTCTGGATGGTGAGGTCCTCCTGGAGGAGGGCGATCTTCTTCGGGGTCTCGAAGGAGGCGAGGCCGTGCAGCCCCTTCTGTACCTCCCCCTCGATCAACTTCTTCACTTCTTCGGATTGCAGGAGGGCCTCACGGCCGTTGGCGTCCACTCCCCGGGCGGCGGCCCAGGCTTCCAGATTCACGAACGACGGCACCACGAGGAGCGACACGAACCTCCGTCGGTCTCCCACCATCACGGCCTGCTCGATGAACGGATTGGCCTTGAGGCGGTTCTCGATGGGCTGGGGCGCCACGTTCTTGCCGGCCGCCGTGACGATGATGTCCTTCTTCCTGTCCGTGATGCGCAGGAAACCATCTTCGTCCAACTCGCCGATGTCCCCGGTATGGAACCACTTCTCTTCGTCGATGGCTTCCGCGGTGGCCTCGGGCTTGAAGTAGTATCCCAGCATGACCTGGGGTCCGCGGATGAGGATCTCGCCGTCGTCGGCGATCCTGATCTCCGTCCCGGGGACGGCCTTCCCGACGGTCCCGATGCGGAAGTCGACCTGGGTGTTCACGTTGGTCACGGGGCTGGTCTCGGTGAGCCCGTACCCCTCCAGGATGGTGATCCCGATGGAGTAGAAGAACCGATTCAGGTCGGGGGCCAGGGGTGCGCCACCGCTCACGAAGTAGCGGATCCGACCTCCCATGGCGGCTCTCACCTTGGAGAACACGAGCTTGTCGGCGAGCCGGTACTGCATCCGCAGGAGCCCTCCTTCCCGCCCGCCCGCGAGTCGGAAGGCGGCCGCCCGGTCGGCAACACCGACCGCCCAGGCGACGATGCGCGCCTTGACCCCCCGTGCCTCCATGACGCCGTTGTAGATCTTCTCGTACAAGCGCGGAACGGACACGACCACGGTGGGGCGCACGACCTGCATGTCGTCCACCACCGTGAGCATGGAGCGCGCATAGGTGATGGTGCACCCTCGCGAAAAGAAGAGGTAGTCCACCATCCTCTGGAGGATGTGGGAGAGGGGGAGGAAGTTGAGCGTCTCGTCATCCTCTCCCAGGTAGAGGACGATGTCCGACGCCTCCACGTTGGAGAAGATGTTGTTGTGACTGAGCATCACGCCCTTGGGCGTCCCCGTGGTCCCCGAGGTGTAGAGGACGGTGGCCAGGTCGTCGGGCGCGGCCACGGCGGCCCGCCTGCGGAACTCGCCCTCCTCCCATCCCTCCAGGACCTCCGCCCCCTTCTCCATGAATGCCGCCCAGTCCATGACTCCTTCCGGGAGCTCCTCGGGAGGATCGAACACGACGATCTGCACCGGATGGGCACACTCCTCACGAGCCTCCACCACCTTGGCCATCTGCTCTCCCGTGGAGACGAAGACCAGTCCGGAGCCCGAATCCTTCAGGATGTACGCCACCTGTGGCGCGGTGAGCGTGGAATAGATCGGGACGTCCACGATCCCCGCGCACAGACATCCGTAGTCGGCGAGCGCCCACTCGGGTCGGTTCTCGGAGAGGATGGCCGCGCGATCGCCACGGGAGAGGCCGATTCCGTCCAGGGCAGCCACGACATGACTCACGATCCCTTCGGCCTCGGCGTAGCTGATGTCCTGGAGCGTGTCCGGCGTGAGGAAACGCCGGAGCGCCGGAGCATCGCCCAGGTCGTCCACCGCGCGGGTGAACAACCCGGCGAGGGTCCCGGTGGGCACCGCGGTCTCGTTCCGTACGTACGTCAGACTGGACATGCGCCTCCTTTCCACAATCGGTCAGGCACGCTCCACGTCGATGGTCAGATCCACGTCCGACCGCAACGTGTGCAGGACACTGCAATATTTTTCGCGAGACAGATCCACGGCACGCCGCAACTTGGCCTCGTCCTCCTCGGCCGGCCCCGCGATCCGGTAGACCAGTCGGATGGCCTCGAACCGTCGCGGTGGCTCCTGCACCCGCCACCCATCCACCCGGACCTCGAGAGACTCCACGGGAACCCGCGACTTCTCGAGGATCATCACCAGGTCCACCCCCATGCACCCCGCCAGGGAGAGGAGCAGGAGATGGGTCGGGGACGGTGAGCCCTTCCCGCCGCTCTCCAGCCGGATCGTGGGACCGTCCGGTGGACCTCCGGTGAAGGACAGGCCCTCGCCCGTCCAGTGGAGGACGACCCGGGTGGACGGCTCGTCGTTCCTAGAAGAGCTCATCGGGATGCGATTCGTGTGGTGATTGGTCGTGGCGCGACCGACGGATCTCCGCGAGCGTGGACCTCGCGTGCGTCCGGTGCTGCTCCGCCTGCTCCCCGGAGGGCGGACGGGCGAGGAACGCCTCGAGATGCTCCGCGGCCTCGTTCTGGTTCCCCGACCGGAGAAGGATGAACGCGAGGCCGTAGTGCGCCCCCGCCGCGCTGGGGTCCTTCTGGAGAACGTGGCGATACGTCTTCGCGGCCTCGTCCGTCATGCCGATGCGCGTGTAGCAGATGGCGATCTGCTGGAGGACCACCGGATCACCGGGGGCCTCTTTGAGCGCGAGCCGGAACGACGTGAGAGCTTCGTGGAACTTGCCCGACGTGAGGAGCGCGAGCCCCTCGTCGTAGTAGTCCACTCGCTCCGGGTCGGAACCGCCGAGAATCTTGTTCCAGAAGGCCATGGACGGGACACATCAAGAGAACCGAGGTACGACTCATCCCCAGGGAATTCCAGTCCCGTGGGGTGGCCGGAAGGTAGAAGCACGCGGCGCTGTTACGCAACGGGCCACGCGGGCTCAACCTCTTGCCGCGACGATGGTTCCGGCATCCCGGGCGAGAACCGACATCCGCGCCGCCTCAAGAACGACTTCCGCCCCCGCCGGCGGATCCACGACCACGACGCGCCCCGCGCGGGCCGCCACCCTCGCCGCCTCCCCGATCCACGCCCCTCCCATCCCTCCGTCCACCACCACTCCCCGGAACGTTCCGTCGAAGAAGGGAAGCCCCGGCCGCGACACCACCCGGGTCACTCGGGGCGCCGGAGGCCACACGGCCATCGCTCCGTCCGCCGCCACCACCTCGACCCCAGGAACCACCCGGGCGACGCCCTCCGCCGCGGCGGCCGGCGCGCCGACGAGGAGCAACGTCCCGGGGCCCTCCGCGACTCCCATGAGCGCCGCGAGACGGTACGCCTCCTCCTCCTCCACGGGCCGGGGCGCTCCGGCGCGCCCGCTCACCTGGCCTCCACGCGGCGGGGTGCGGAGATCCGCGAAGGAGTCCACGATCGGGAAGGTGTCCCTGCAGTTGGGGCACCCGAGGCTTCCACGTACGACCCGGCGGTCGTGCATTTCCTCGGAGAGAAGGACGAGGCCGAACGACGGTCCGCACCGGGGGCACGCCAGCCGATCCGTGAGAAGGAGGTGCACGGACCCCCGAACCTCAGACCGAAGGTCCCGGAGGAGCCGGAAGCGGAGCGCCCACGGGGCCGTACTGCGCCCACTGCGACGGCGTCTCCCAGACCCGTGCGTAGAGTAGCCCCTCGGCGAGCTCGGCCGGGAGACGCTCCCGAAGGGCATGGAAGAAGTACCGGGCCTGGTTCTCGGCGCTCGTCTCCACGCCCTCGAACTGGGGGAGCTCGTTGAGGAGCCGGTGATCCAACTCGTCGGCGAGGACGCGCAGCTCCCGCTTGAGATCCACGAAGTCGAAGGCGATCCCCGACTCGTTCAACTCGGTGGTCTGCACGGCCACCTCGACCACGTAGCGATGGCCGTGCAGCCGTTCGCACTTTCCTTTGTACTTCTCCAGGAAGTGGGCGGAATCGTAGTGCGCCTGCACGCTCACCGTGTATGCGTAGGTCTCGCTCATCGCCTCAGGAATGCTCGATCTGCAGGAGGGGGATCCTCACCCTCGGTGGAAGTGATGCCACATAGAGTACCGCATCCGCCACGTCCCGAGGAAGGAGCATCGCCTCCCGCGCAGGAAGCGACGGGTCGTGATCGGGATCCAGGGGATCCCAGATCGACGTATCGGTGGCCGCGGGCTCCAGGAGCGTGGCGCGAACGCCCGTCCCCCTCAACTCCTCCAGGAGGACCTCATGGTACCCCCGGACCCCGAATTTCGAAGCGGAGTAGGCGCCGTTTCCCGGAAACGCCCGCCGTCCCGCCACGGACCCGACGTTGACGATGGTGCCCATCCCCCGCTCCAGCATGGCGGGGAGAAGGGCCCGGACCACGAGGAAGGTGCCCCGGAGGTTCACCGAAACGTTGAGATCGAACTGGCGGACGGACTCGCTCCGACACGGCTCGATCCCGAACACGCCCGCGGCATTGACCACGATGTGGGGGGGAGCGCCGAGGTGCTCGACCAGATCGTCCAACGCCGTCCAGAGAGACGCGTCGTCGGTGACGTCCGCCGGCACGGCCACCCCCCCGAGACGCGCCGCGTCGGCCTCGACCACGTCCTGCGAACGCGCCAGCAGCGCCACCTTCGCCCCGGCGTCGGACAGCGCCTCCGCCACGGCCGCCCCGATCCCCCGGCTGGCACCGGTCACCAGAGCCGTCTGTCCGCGAAGCGGCTGCTCCATGGGCTCCGTCACCCGAGGGGCTCGTGCACGCTGGTGGTGAGGCGGAGGAACTCGTCCCTGGTCCGCTGGTCCTCCAGGAAGCTCCCTCGCATGGCCGACGTGATGGTCTTGGAGTTCTGCTTCTGGACCCCCCGCATCATCATGCAGAGATGATAGGCCTCCACCACCACGGCGACGCCCAGGGGCTGCATGGTGTCCCAGATCGCCTGGGCGATCTGCTCGGTCAGCCGCTCCTGGACCTGGAAGCGGCGGGCGTACACCTCCACCAGACGGGCCGCCTTCGAGAGCCCCATGATCTGTCCGTTGGGGATGTACGCGACGTGTGCCTTCCCGAAGAACGGTAGAAGGTGGTGCTCGCAGAGCGAGTAGAGTTCGATGTCCTTGACCATCACCATGTTGCGATGGGATTCCTGGAACAGCGCGCCACCGACGGCGTCGTCCGGCGTCATGGCGTACCCGTGGGTGAGAAAGGCCATGGAGTCCTTCACCCGCGTCGGCGTGTCCAGCATCCCTTCCCGCCCCGGATCATCCCCGCAACGCCGGATCATCTCCGCCACCAGCGCTTCGAAGGGTACTTCGCCGAGGTCCGGTGCGCCCGGACCATCCATGCCGCCGGCGTCACTCATGCGTCCTTCTCTCCTGTGTATTCCACACTGTTACGAGGGGTCTCGTGGAGCACCATGCGGGACAGTCTCACACCCTGGGGAAGGGAGTCCTCCATGCGGTTCCAGATCGCGACCACCAGATTCTCCGTGGTCGGCACGACTCCACTCAACCACGGCACCTCCAGATTGAGGTTGCGGTGGTCCACCTCCCGCAGCACGCGCTCCTCGAGAAGCTCCCGGAGTTCCTTGAGATCCAACACGAAACCCGTCTCGGGGTGGACGGGACCCTCCACCGTGACCTCCAACTCGTAGTTGTGCCCGTGCCAGTGGGGGTTGGAGCAATCTCCGAACACGTCCCTGTTGCGCTCGTCGCTCCAGTCCGGATGGAAGAGCCGGTGTGCCGCGGAAAAATGTACTCGGCGTGTGGCACGCACGATGGGCATGGGACCTCCCGGACGGATCGCCGGATCGGATGGGGGGATCGTGACCCAGGGCTACCCCACCGAACGCCTTCGGATCCGACGTAAAAGAAGGGCCGGCGTCGGTGACGACGCCGGCCCCGTAGCGTGCCGGAGGGGGTTTATTGAAGCCCGGGCTCAATCAATGGAAACCTCCCCAGGTACATCCGCTTTCCCCTCTGCCGGGGCCTAGCGTCCGACCCGGGAGTAAGTCCCGGCTTCAGGAGTGTTGGCTCAATAAATGGTTCCTCCGGCACGTGATCCAATATAGGGGTTGCCCACGCGGCCCACCAACTGCGCAACCCGAACCCGGCGTTGGTGTAGGAGTTTCGTCCCTCTGCTCGTTGACAGGAGCGCGGTAGCGCGCATAGCCTTGAAGCCATGCTTCCAAGATGGAGGACAGCGGCGCGTCGGGTGATCTCCGCCTGGCTCCCGGTGCTGATGGTGGCCATCGGCGCCGCGCCTCCGTATATGGACCGCTCCGAGATCCATCCGGAGACCGCCGTCGAGCGGGAGCACGACCCCGCTCGGTGTCCCCCCCGCCACGACCACACGGTCTGCACGCAGGTCGCAGGAACTTCGGCATTCCCTGCGCCCGCTCACTCGCCGGGACTCCCCCTCCCCGAGTTTCCCGACGCACGACCCGAAACCCGCGCGGCACACACGGCCGGAGTCCGCCTCCTCGGGCCCCCAACCCGGGCGCCGCCCGCACTCTGACGAGCACCCTCCTGACCCGAATGGGCAGGCCAATCCTCTTCACGGCGTAGTCGACCACGAGGTCGCACGTCGTGCGTTTTCGTGAATGTCAGAGTACCGAGGTGAAATCAAGATGCGTATCCTCTTCCGATCCCGGGGCATCCTTCCGGGCATGTTCCTCCTCTCCGCCCTGCTGACGGCGACGCCCGCTGGGTTGAGCGGGCAGCAGTCGCAGGCCGGGGACTCCATCCGGGTCGAAGTCGCGCGACTGGCCGCCCTCGTGGACAGTCTGCGCCGCAGCATCGCGGAGATGCAGGACGCGGCGCAGAGGGAGGCCGCCCAGAGCGAGCTCGAGCGTATCCGCGCCGCGGCCCAGGCCGCCACGCAGGCCGCCGCCCCCACCGCCCAGCAGCCCGCGGGGAGCCAGGAGTTCGTGGGGCGTCAGCGATCGCTTCAGGCGCTGAACCCCGAGATCAGCGTCAACGCCGACATCTTCGCGCACGTCCGACCGGATGAGCCCCGTGAGGAGAACTTCTTCGCCCGGGAGTTCGAGATCTCGATCCAATCCAACCTGGACCCGTACTCCCGCGCCAAGGTCTTCATCGCCCACCATGTGGAAGGCGGAGACATCTCCCCGTTCGAAGACCCCACCGCCGGTGCGGACCCGGCGGAGGAGGAGGGGCACGGGGGGGAAGTCGCGGTGGAGGAAGGATACGTGGAGTGGGTGAGTCTGCCGGGGGGCGTCGGCGTCAAGCTCGGCCGCTTCTATCAGCAGTTCGGACAGATCAACCGCTGGCACGCCCACGCCCTCCCCTTCCAGACCCGTCCCCTCCCCCATCTGGTGTTCATGGGCGAGGAGGGGCTGGCCCAGACCGGAGCGGCCTTCCGTTGGCTCCTTCCCACGGGGACGGGGAGCGGCACGTACGAAGCCTCCTTCGAGGTGACCCGGAGTGAGAGCCATACCCTCTTCGGGGAGTCGGGAAGGCCGTCGTTGCTGGGGCACCTCAACGCCTTCTGGCAACTCTCCCCCTCCACCGATCTCGACCTCGGGGTGAGTTGGTTGAACGGAAGCTACGAGGACGAGGCGAACTTCTTCGACCGGAACCTCTTCGGTGCCGAATTCTCCTTCACCTGGCGGCCCGCGGAGCGGGCCCGCTACAGGGGCGTGAACATCCGCGGGGGAGCCCTGGTGCTGGACGGCCTGGTTCCCTCCGACTCCCCTCCCCCTGCCGGCGCCGTGGACCGTGCACTGGGGTTCTGGTCCACCGCCGAAATCCGGCTGGGCCAGAGACTCCTGGCTGGAGCCCGGTACGACCGGGTGGAGAACCCCGCCCAACCCGACGAGACGGCATGGCTGGTCTCCCCCACGTTGACGTGGTGGCAGAGCGAGTTCGTCCGGCTCCGGGCGGAGTACGACCTTCTGGGCCAGATGGAGAACTCCAGGAACGGGAGATTCTTCTTCCAGGTGACGTTCGCCATGGGCCCCCACAAGCACGAGAGCTACTGAGGAGAAGACCATGACCCAATTGACCCATCTCGTGCTCGCGGCGGTGGTGGCCGGCACACCGATCACCAACGCTCCCGCCCACTCTCCCGAGCCTGTTCCGCCTCCCCCGTCCGTGCGCACCATGGCACCGGTGAAGGTGGTGGCCACGCTCCCCATCTATGCGTCCATCGCCCAGGAGATCGGTGGCGCCGAAGTCGAGGCCACCTGGGTGGCCGATCCCAACGAGGATTCCCACTTCGTGCGTCCCAAGCCGAGCTACGCTCTGCAGCTCCGGAACGCCGACCTGTTCATCACGACCGGCCTGGACCTGGAGATGTGGGTCCCGGCGCTCCTGGACAAAGCGGGCAACCGCGACGTCCTCGAGGGCGGACGCGGATACGTGACCGCCTATACGGGGGTCACCTTGCTGGACATCCCGGTGGCCGCGGACCGGAGCGCCGGAGACGTTCACATCTTCGGAAATCCCCACCTTCACACCGACCCCCTGAGGACGCTCCAGGTCGCCCGCAACATCGCCACGGGGCTCAAGAGGGTGGCTCCCGACCGGAGCGCCCGGTTCGACGCCGGACTGGCCGGCTTCCAGGACCGCGTCCACCGCCGCCTCTTCGGCAACGCCCTGGTGGACCTCCTGGGTGGTCCCACGCTGGAGCAGATGGCGCTCAACGGAACGCTCTTCAATTTCCTCGACACCCAGGTGATGGAGGGTCGCCCCCTCGCCGAGTCGCTGGGCGGGTGGTTGGGCGAGGCGAGGCCGCTTCGCGGGCTGAGGATCATCTGCTACCACAAGAACTGGACGTACTTCGAGGACCGCTTCGGCGTCGAGTGCGCCGACTACGTGGAGGCGAAGCCGGGGATTCCCCCGACGCCGAGACACGTCGCCCACCTCATCGACCTCATGCGAGGCGAGGGGATCGACGTCCTCCTGGCCGCGAGCTACTTCGACTCCGGCCGGGTGACCACCGTCGCCGAGCGGGGAGAAGCCACGCCCGTCATCGTTCCGATGTACAACGGAGCCCGGCCCGGCCTCGACGACTACTTTGATCTCGTGGATCTCTGGGTCGGCTCGCTCGTCGCCGCTTCATCCCACTCACTGCACTGATCCCACCGACCGGAGTCGACCCGTGTTCGAACTGCTTCTTCCGCCCTTCGTGGCGTCGATGATCATCCTTCTGACGCACGCGTACTTCGGGCTCCACGTCATCGAGCGGGAGGTCATCTTCGTGGATCTGGCCCTCGCGCAGATCGCGGCGCTGGGCACCACGGCAGCCTTCCTGATGGGCGCCGAACACGGGTCGACCGCGGCCTATGCCTTCTCCCTGGGAGCCACGCTCCTGGGAGCCTTGATCTTCAGCTTCACGCGCCTGGAGGACTCCCCGGTCCCCCAGGAAGCCATCATCGGAATCACCTTCGTGGTGGCCTCGGCGGCGGTGATCCTTCTCGCCAGCTTCTCGTCCGAAGGTACCGAGTTCGTGCGCGAGACGCTCACGGGCTCCCTCATCTGGGTGACGTGGCCCACGGTGGCGAAGGTGGCCGCGGCGTACGGAGCGATCGCCACGTTCCATTACCTCGCCCGGCGAACCATGCTCGCCATCACCTTCGCCCCCGAACGCGTGAAGCGGATCCGGCTCTGGGACTTCGTGTTCTACGCGACGTTCGGGATGATGATCACGTCGTCGGTGCAGGTCGCCGGCGTCCTCATGGTGTTCAGCGTCCTGGTCATCCCCGCCGTGGTGGCCTTCTTCTACGCACGGCGCTTCCGGTCGGCGCTCTTTCTTGCCTGGGGGACGGGGACCGTCGCCATCGTGGGCGGACTCGCGGTATCCTTCGTCTTCGACGTCACCACGGGCCCCGTCCTGGTCTGCTCCTTCGGCGTCATCCTCCTGGTGGCCCTCTTCTTCCGACGGCGCTACGGCATCCGGGTGACCGATCCATCCGACCGCGGCCTCGTGGTGCAGATGTTCCAGGAGTAGTCAGTCGGACCGGAACGCCCGGAGGAATCCGAGGTTGGCCAGATCGCCGGCCACCGGGTCGTCGCCCTTGGGGGTTTCGAGGATCTTCGGGACGGCGCGCAGTGCGTCGTCCCGCATGATCCTCCGGAAGGGCTCCGCCCCCAGAGTCCCCGCTCCCAGGTTCTGGTGACGGTCCTTGTGGGACCCGAGCGGGTGCATGGAATCGTTCATATGGATCAGGCCCAGGCGCTCGCGCCCGACCACCGCGTCGAAGGCCCTCCACACGCCTTCGTAGTCGTTCACCAGGTCGTACCCCGCCGAATACGCGTGACACGTGTCCACGCACACGCCCACCCGGTCCCGTAGCGATCCAGGGATCTCTCCGATGATGGACGCCAACCGCTCGAAGCTCCCGCCCACGCTGGTGCCGCTCCCCGCGGTGAGCTCGAGAAGCACCCGGGTCGGCCCTCCCACCCGTTCCAGCGCGGCGGTCACGCCCCGGGCGTTGCGCATGATCCCTTCGTCCAGGTCGCCGTCCGTGGCGTTTCCCGGGTGGGTCACGAGGAAGTCCAGGGACAACGCGGCGCACCGCCGCAACTCGGCCTCGAAGGACTCCAGCGATCGAGCCCAGAGGTCCGGCTTGGGCGAGGCCAGGTTGATGAGGTAGGAATCGTGCGAGCCGGCCACGGCGATCCCGTGCAGCTCGCGCTCCCGGGCGAACGCCTCCGCCACCTCGGGACGCACCACCGGCTCCACCCATCGGTTCGGCTGCTTGGTGAACAACTGCAGGCACACGGAGTCGATTTCCCGTGCCCGACCAGGGGCGAGGTCCACCCCACCCTGGGTGGAGACGTGGGCGCCCAACTCGTCATCAAATGTCCGATTCATCCTCCAAGCTCTGCATTTATTTCCCACCTAGGAAGGGAATGTCGCCCTTTTCCCGACGTGGCTGCCGGCACGCCCCCGGAGGGCACCCACTCTATATTGTTTCTTGCCAATCACTTACGCGATCTTCGGCCGCGTGATCCGGACGATCCTGCACTGCGGCACGAGACTTGAGACAAGGTGTCGCACGCCCTGAGGGCAGGGCCGTGATTCCTGAGAGGAGTGAAGAATGCGTATCGCCACCGACGGATACATCGATCTGCGCGACGGGCGCCGGGTGAAGACCCCGGGCCTGTACGAGCGCACGGTGGATCCCCTCCCGGAAGGCGAGGCGGTGGCGTTCCTTCTCTCCCACAGCTTCCCGGGACACCGCAAGATGGTTCGCGGGCTGACCCTGGCGGATCGGGAGCGTCTCAGGATGGCCATGTGGGCCGATTCGGTGTCGGCCCGGATGTCCATCGTGGATCGCGTGTGGCGCTCGCTCACCGAAGAGGTGCTCCCTCTCCCGGACATGGACGAGCCCCAGTTGATTCAGATCCTGCAGTACAAGCACTGGGCCTATCCGGTGTACCTGGATGGTCCCTCCACCCGGATCGCACCTCCGGGAGGACTTCCGGTAGCGGAGTTGAGTGACGCTTCGCCGGTCTTCCGTCTCGACGCCATGACGGCCTGACGCGGGACCGGCTTCCGGAGGGGGAGACCCTGTCCGGCGCCGGAACGATGTGTCCTATCCACTTCTGGGTAGGGCCACACGCCCTGGGGGGGGCGTGCACGAGCGGCGGTGAGCTTCGGCTTGCCGTCGCTCACCTTTTCCCCCCTGGTCCCGCCAGCCCCTTGTCGACGGAATCGCCGGAACCCGGTTCAAGGAGACGCGGACGTCACTCCGGAAGCCCCGGCTCGGTCATGCTTCGCACGTCGAGCGCGGTATCCACCTGGTCGGCGGGGAGAAGCCCCTCGCGAAGCACGACTTCGCGCACGCTGACGTGCTCCTTCGCCGACGCCTTGGCCACCTCGGCAGCCTTGTCGTAGCCGATGTAGGGATTCAGCGCCGTGGCGATGGAGGGGTTCAACTCCAGAAGCTCCCGGCAGCGCGCCTCGTTCGCTTCGATCCCCACCACGCAACGGTCCGTGAAGGCCCGCGAGACGTTGGCGAGAAGGGTGATGGACTCGAGAAGCGCCTGAGCGATCACGGGCATCATCACGTTGAGCTCGAAGTTCCCGCGGCTCCCCGCCACGGTGACGGTGGTGTGATTCCCCATGACCCGCGCGGCCACCATCATCATGGCCTCGGACATGACGGGATTCACCTTCCCCGGCATGATGGACGATCCCGGTTGGATGGCGGGAAGGCGGATCTCGTGGATCCCCGAGGTCGGGCCGCTCCCCATCCACCGGATGTCGTCGGCGATCTTCATGAGGCTCGTGGCCACGGTGTTCAACGCACCCGAGGCGTTCACCGCCGCGTCCTTCGCGCCCTGGGCCTCGAAGTGATCGTCGGCTTCCCGGAACGAAAGTCCGGTCTCTTCGCTGATGCGCTCGATCGTGCGGGACGGGAAGTCCACGTGGGTGTTGATGCCCGTCCCGGTGGCCGTCCCCCCCAACGCGAGTTCGGAGAGTTCCTCCGACGCCCTCCTCACCCGTTCCACGCCCTTGCCCACCTGGGTGGCATACCCCCGGAACTCCTGGCCGAGGCGCACGGGCGTGGCGTCCATGAGGTGGGTGCGTCCCGACTTCACGATCCCGTCGAACGCGGCGGCCTTCGCCGAGAGCGCGCCCCGCAGGTGTTCCAGCGCGGGGATCAACTCCTTCTCCATGGCCACCCGAGCGGCGATGTGGATGGCGGTGGGGATCACGTCGTTGGACGACTGGCCGAAGTTCACGTGGTCATTGGGGTGGACGCGCCCGTCACCACCGAGGAGCTGGGTGGCACGATGGGCCACCACCTCGTTGGTGTTCATGTTGGTGGACGTTCCGGAACCGGTCTGGTACACGTCCAGCACGAACTGGTCGTCCCATCGCCCCTCGGCGACTTCCGCCGCGGCCCGGGCCACCACGTCGGCCACGCCCGCGTCCACGTGCCCCAGCTCGGCGTTGACCCGCGCCGCCGACTTCTTGATGATCCCCAGAGCCTCGACGAAGCGCCGGCCGAACCGCTGACCACTGATGGGAAAGTTCTCCACCGCGCGCTGGGTCTGGGCGCCGTACAGGGCATCCGAGGGCACCTGCATCTCGCCCAGCGAGTCCTTTTCTATGCGATATCCGTCAGCCATGGGAGTTCCTCGGAAAGGTTGCGTTTCCGGAATCTACCCAGCTTCCCTCCGGGGTAAAGACGGATCGACGGGACGCTGCCGGACATGGGGGATACCGCTCTCCAC